>Ga0169931_10008174_pt1 | contig 15328 bp, 14 predicted proteins | sample Kivu_15m_20L_FD_129675 | JGI IMG/M metagenome (GOLD analysis project Ga0169931, IMG submission 129675) | Freshwater microbial communities from Lake Kivu, Western Province, Rwanda to study Microbial Dark Matter (Phase II) - Kivu_15m_20L... | ecosystem: Environmental > Aquatic > Freshwater > Lake... | reverse complement strand
ACGATGTATGCTTAGCTTTTCTGTCAGGGCTAGTTGCAGGTTTTTGGCTGGCTGCTTTTCTGTCTCTTTGGTTGCTGTTGCTTCTTTTCATTTTATAATTAAAAGAATTAGCCCTTTAAATATATGAAATAAATTAATTTTTATTAGCGTAAAATTTAAATTTAAATTTTGATTTAAAACAAAAATTATTAAATAATTAATTGTATGAATTTAATATTTATATATACATGTTTCACAATTTTTCGTTGATAAAAGTATTATAAATTAACTGGAAATACAATAAAACTTATTCAAATAAACTCTCTAAATATATTTAAAATAAATACATATAATTATAGTAATCCTTATAAAAATTGAGCTCATAATTAGCTATGATTATCATTAAAGACTATTTATAAACTCTTCAAATATTTTTCTTTTAACAAACTCATCTCTTCCATTTCTTTATACAACTCTAAGCATCTTTGTTTGATAATTTTTTGATTTCTTTCATAATTTTGGAGATACTTATTAACTTCCGTAACTACTCCAATTTGTTCTTTTATCCTATCCATTCCAATGTTAAGATTATCATCGATTTTCTTAATAGCCAATTGAATATGTAGGTACTTAATCTGTTCGCTTTTCCTCATTTTAAAAGATCTAAATTCCTCCAAAGTCTCCTTCATCTTTACAAATAACTGTGATTTTTTCCTGACGTAACTAGCATTTTTATGTAATTCAGGGTTAGATCTCGCCATTTCTATTAGCTTATTATATCTATAAACAGTTTGTATTAGGATAGTCCCTATTGTTCCGTGTTTCACTTCAGCGTTTACTGACTTGATATTTTCATAGGATACTCTATCCTGTGCGTTAAATTCAATTCCTACAGTTAAGGCAGCGACCATGAGTGAAATTAGGAATGTCCCCCATAGACAGGCAAATATCATAATACATCTTCCAAAAATACTGATTGGGTAGAGATCTCCAAAGCCTACTGTTGCTATTGTTATGATAACACACCAGAAACCATTCCAATAATAACGCCAGTCTTGTACTTTATTTTCTGGTTGGCCAAACATGAAAAATAACTCAACAGTACGAACTGAATAACCAAAAACGAAAATTGAGGTTAGCATAATCAAGCTTACAATTAGGAATGGATTTGTTTTAAATTCTGCCTTGATAGCGAAGAGAATATCTCCCGGGGTATTTTGTTGAAGACATATTTTTTCACAGTCGTATTTATTAAAACGTGAGTGAACTGCTATAAGTTTTACAATATGGTATGATCTGCAAAATAAAAGGACGATTATCAAAATAGTTTCTGTCATAATAGCTCTTTCTGGTTCTTCAGAGTTTCTTGTAGCAACCAAGGCCCATCCGTCCAGATATGGAGGCATATGCCAGATATTTAAAAACATTTCAAAAAGTAACCATTTTAAAAGCCCACTTGATTTTAATCCATCTTTATGGCCCAAAACCATCTTCATCTTTCTAATTTTAAGTATCGAATTATAATGTGCAATTAGTAAAATCATTGTAAAAAAAGTAAAAACAGAATTCATACAACGCGCTATGTTAACAGCTCTCCTTCTATCAGGATCGTCTTCAAAAAAAATGTCCAGATGGTGTAGTTTATTGTCATCTGGAATAAATTTAAATTTCATGTTGTATTCACATGCTACAACACCCAGTATGCAACCTGACCAAGAGAAGAAGAATATCAAATAGTCAATAATCTTAAGTTTGCTTTGGAGATTGTTAATTAATTTATTTCTGTAATTTTCTCCGAAAATACCGAATACCCTTTCTTTAATTGAAATTTGTGTTCTTTTCATTTCTTCTTCGAAAGTATCATTTTTTACCATTATAATAATTTTTTTAATAATCTTGTATATATTTCATCTATTGTGTCGAGAAATATTTAATTGAGAAAAATTTATAAATTATATTTAAGTAGTAAAATAAGTTATATATTTGTAAATTAAAATTCTTTTGTTAAGTTTGATAACTGCCAATATATAATTATTAACTTTATAAAATACTCATTCGTATTTGAAATTTTTAATAATTCAATATTTTCCCTAGTATTAAATTTGAATTAACTCAGAGTAAATTTGTAACAGATCTAGAAAATTAAGATAATTTAAATTTTAATTTATTTAAATTATTTAATAAATGATTTACATTTTCTCTATTTTCTGCCTATTATCAATTTTTTTATTTACACACAATTCACAAAAATCCTCTTATAGCTTTATCGATTACATACCAGAAGCAACATATGAAATGTACCCTATTCCGATAGGAGCGAAATTTACAACAAATAATACATGCATCACCTATGGTGAGCTAATTGAATACAACTATTCAGACCCCTACCTACAATGGCAAAATTGGAACAAAGTATTTCCAGAAAATTTTTGTTATTCTATGCTTACCTACAACATAACTCGAGAAGATTTTTCAGACATTATTAATAAAAATTTACGTATAGTCAAATTATACAATCTTAATAATATTTGAAATTTAGATGCATTTTACAATTATAGACGCTTAATAAATCTATGGACGATATACAATTACACTTCTGTAAGAAACATGAATGACGAATGTGCGGGAATTTTCAGGAGCTTAGCATGCTGGACGGAATTTCCAGCGTGTATTGACAAAGGAGATCAAACATGGGTTATTTTAATATCATATTAAACATATCAGATAGCCTCACCTATATGTAATCAATACTGTAATTTATACAAAGTGAGATGTGGAAATGTAATTGAATATTCTTCTAATATAAAAAATTTGCTTATTTTTATTCATAGTTTGCTATCAACCAGTTTTGCGTGAAGAATAGCACCTTAGATTATTGTTCTGGATATAATAAAAGTAGTTATATAAGCATAGAACGTTTATGGATTTATATAATTTTTCTTCTAATGTTGATATTCTGAGTACAATTAATTAAAACTTTTTGTAAAATTTTTGATATATTTAGTCAATTTCAATATTTATATCTATTAAAAATTAAAGTATTTAATTTAATATTTAATAACTAAATTTAATGTCTCTAAGTAATTATAAGGACGACAACACTCGATTTATGAATAACAGCAGATGTTTTAATAAGCTTACGAAGAATATCAAGGAAGTTTACAACCTAACGGACAATGCCGAAAAAGAAACTAAAAAAACTTGGAATAGAAGATTTATCTCTACCCATGGTACAATAACCGGTAGTACTTCTAAATGGACTGTGACTGTTGACAAGCATGAAAATTATAAAACATTTAACTCTAATCATAAGAATGATTATGTGAATAAATCTCCTGTTCATAAAATTGCATCTGATCTGAGAATAAATTATTTGAATTTTAAAAAAAAATTCTATTATTCTTTAGATAAGTCCAAAATTGCAGATAAGGCTTCTAAAACACACCATCAACTTGGTAATTTTAATAAAAGTAATTTTGAATTTATTCGAAAGAAAAATCTAACAGGCGAAAACTTTTCTCGACTAAAATTGAAGGAAAACAGTAAAAATTTTAATTTATAAATTTCAAAAAAGAAAATTTAGAAGCAATATACGAGCAAAATACAAATCCAATCATGCGTAACTCCCCTTTAGAAAATTTATTTAAATCACCTACTACTTTGATAAATAAAAATGTAAGAAACCCAGCAGAACGGAATTCCTATAAAAAACATTTAAAAGGAAGATTACTGAAATTGATCTCCGACTCGATTATTCTTAAAACAGAGGAAATGGAATCCTATGTAAGATTTATAGTTTATTTAAAAATAGAAAAATAAAAAAAACCAATTTCCTACCACAACTCGATCTAATTATTTAAAAAAATACAGACAAGAAAAAAAATTAGGGATAATAACTCAAAAGAACACTGAACTATTTGTAAGAGACATCCCCATTTCTTCAAGAGCTGAAGATTTATATCTCACTCCTAATGAATTGCTTATTAAATATTTCACAGAGGATGAATTGAAAATAATAAAATCAGATCCCATTTATTTTCATCTTAACAAAGGGCCTCTTAGAGATGTTAATTTGCTGAAAAATAAAACTTTGTTGGAAATCCTGGAAGAGGAAGAAGCAGAAAATCAAAGACGTTTTCAGACTAAAAATTTGGGGTTAGAAAGTCATAAAACTAGTAATAGTTCCGATTTATTCGATGGACAGGATGATTGTACATTTATTAACAAGGAGAATATTTATTCAGTAGAATATTTAGAAGAAAATCCCAAGTTGGTTAATAAAATTCCAGCAAGAATGGATACTTATACTTCCAGTTTAGATAATGAAATTTCCGAAATAAGAAAAGAGGGAGATAATAAAAATAATAATTATAATAAAAATATCGATATGAGTAAAAACACTCGCAATCATTTTCTTAAAAAGGGTTATAAACCAGTAGAAAATATCCTTTTAAATAAAATAGGATTGGGATTAAATGAAAATTTAAAGAAAAATTTATTAAATAGAAATCACTCTTCCGAAAATTTTAAGCGCGAATCTATATCAAATTCTAATGACTTCATTAATATTCCAATAAATAATGTTGATTCTTACAATAATCAAAAAAATGATAGAATATTAAAACGAAAAATTGAAAAAAAACTTGATAATAATAAATCTCCTAATAAAAACAATACAAAAGATGAGCGACAAATACCATATATAAACAACGAAAACGAAATAAAAGAGTTATTTATAAAAAAGTTGACTTCAAATTTAAATTCATTTAAAAATTCAAAGGATTCTAAGAACTTCGAAAAAAAATTAACTTTCGATGATAATCCTCTTTTTAAAAGATTTACCATTAATCAACAGGACTCAAAAATTGATCTAAAAGATTTTAAATATGATGACATATATTATGTAATAAGGAGAGTTAGCATTTTAAATAAATTGAAATTAGAAGAAGACGCTAGATGGACAGATAATTATATAAATAAAATCAAGGAAAATTATTTATCTCCTAATAAAAAACATTAGTTATTAGTATTAATCACCTATAAATTCTATTATTAACATTTTTTATATTATGATTACTTTTTTATTATGAAAAATGGTTTTTTATCTCCGGAATTCATTAAATTGTTTTGTGCGGCATTAAGTGAGGAAAATGGTAAATTTTTACTTAATAGGGGGTCCTTCGAGCGGTCTACCAATCCGAAAATTTGTGTTTTGCCCAAAGCTAATTTCTTCTTAAGAAAACTGGGAAGTGATGTTTGGTTAAGACTGGACAATAATGCTTCTCTTTGTACAGATAATTCGCTTTTCTTTTTGCTGCAATTAGGTTCACAAAATTCGTGTGTACAGTCATGTTTTTTCTTTTCGTTTTTTTTACAACAGGGGCATGCAGTGGTGCTGATTCCGACTAGAATTTTTTAAAAGTAGATAAATACATGGTAAATCAGCAAGTTTGCGGAATTCCCTATTCATCATTTTTAATTGCTTTAATCTTTCTATTTCGTTCTAAATATTAAAAATTTAAGAAATAAATTAAATATTAGCTTACTTCTAGTGCTTCGATTTCTTGAATCAAAACTATTTCATTTTGTTTCACCGAATTATTAAAAATCCATCTTAGGTGATACGGGAGATAACTACCTTTATATTTTTGGGGCTTGAACTTAAGATTCTTCAAGTAGCTTTTAGCATAAGTCAAATTTGAAATGTCTCTTGTTTTAAATCCCCTATTTTCATTCATTCTGTCTATTTCTTTTATTTCTTCCTCCATGTCGATGTCTTTTGATAAAATGTTTTCTTCATCTTTCTTTCTGGTTGTTTTGATCTTCTTCTTGTTAGCTTTGGGCTTTTTAAATTTTTGTTTTTCTTTTTCTCTTTCTTTTTTTATATGAGCGCTTGATAGGACATTTTTTCTTAGCTTTAAAGCAGCGCGAGTTTTCTCAGTATTCATTTTTTAATATTATTCATGTAAAAATTGGAAATTTAAATTAAACAATCTAATAATATAAAGTCATTTAAATGGATAATTTAACCAACAATATGAATTCAAACAATTTAGAAAATGTCACATCTGTTCAAAATAATCGAGTTAAGAAACAAGAGAATATTAAGATTGATTCGAGTAGTTTTTATTTAATATGATATATAAAATTTAATTCTTTACTATATTACATATTTAGATGATGAGGCTAAGCTCCTCAGAGTTTTTCTTAACGACATGAAGAAAAAGCTGAACTATGTGGAGAAAACAAACTGGATGTTTAAGAATAGTTTCGATGTGCATTTTCTAGAAACGTAAATTAGAATTTAAAATAAAATTTTTAGATTAGATCCAAGATTAATAGACGAGCAAACTAATATTTTTTCTTTAGAAAATACAAGATAAGGTTTTGTAAAAATGAACTCAAAATTTTTTTCGAATTAAAATCAAAGACCCAGTATAATTTAATGCATGGTGTTAAATTAATCTAAAATTAACTAAATAAAATTATTTTATAATTAGACATTTCTCTAAATAATGTTATACTTCTTGTCAGAAAGTCATTTAAATAAATTATATTTATTATTTAATATGAATAAACACTACTTTAGTTTATACGCCATAATTATTTCTCAGCTTAATAGATTTATATGTTTCTAATTGTCTTTTCAGCAACTTTTTCTTTTGTTCTTTAATCCCATCGTCTTCTTCTTTTGCAAGGAATATTTTTTCGATCAATTTGTCTTCTGATGCATCATCGAACATTTTGTCAAATTTAATTTCAATAAATTTTAGACACCCTACAAAAATTACAAAAAGGGCACCCCATGAATACAGAGACTTCTTGAGAGGTACTTGAATTTTATACAATTTTCTAGTATGCAATATACAGTATGTAAACCCCCCTATGAAAATAGATAAGCTTAATAAAGTATATCTAAATTGAATTTTTCCACATTTGTTTATAGGTTCTAATTCATCATTTTTAAAATTAATCTCCGGCAAGTCCCCCTTTTCAACTTTTTTATTTTGTGCAAATTTTGCATATGTAAGATTTTTTAACTGATATTTCACATCGAATAATTTTTCAAATAATTTGTCAGTATTTTCGTTGAAAATATAGGAATTATTTTTTTGCATTTTTTAAAATGAAAAATTTATAAATTTAAATAATCAAAATAATAATTATTCAATTTAAAATATTTCTAATTTCGGGGATGACTCATTTCTAGCTGTAAGTACATCACATCCATCTTCTGTAATAAGAATAGTATGTTCGAATTGCGCTGAACGCTTACCATCTGCAGTTACGGCAGTCCAATTGTCCATCCAAGTAATATCTTTCCAAGTACCCTGGTTAATCATAGGCTCGATTGTGAAAATGTGTCCGGGTTTCATAGTTCCGACTGCCTTATTGTTTTTGTAGTGGGGGATGTTTGGATTGCAATGAAATAATTTTCCTACACCATGTCCACAATAGGTTTTTACTACTGACAAGCCATTAGATTCTATATATTTTGCAACAACATTTCCTACTTCCTTATACATAGTTCCTGGTTTACAGATTTCAATAGCCTTCATTAAGCAGTTATATGCACACGAAACTAAATGCTTTGATTGTTGATCTACCTCTCCTACTAGGTATGTTTCGTTTAGATCAGAGTGGTAACCTTTTAAATAGATAGAGATATCCACGTTTACTATATCTCCATTCTCTAGGGGCCTCATGTCGGGAATTCCATGACAAATTACTTCATTGACAGAACTAGATAAAGCATTTAAAATATAATTTATTACGTGCAAACAGATTTCGGGAACTCGTAGTAATTCAAAGGAGATGGATAGGCATCATTTTCTATAGTTAATTCATGTACCAATACATCGATTTCATCAGTTCTCACCCCTGGTTTTATAATTTTATGCGCCTCATCTAAAATTTTTCTGGCTAATTTACAAGATTCTTTTATTCCGTTTATCTCCTTTTCTGAGTAAACTGGAATATATTTTGAGTATTTTTCTTTTTCCTCCGAAACAGATTTACCAACAGGATCGTCAGCATAGTCTGGTTTTTTTATGTTTTCAGGAACTTTTCTTTTAGGGGTTTGTCTGTAGGGTCTCAAACTACCAGTATAAAGAAAATTGTCATTGATTGGTCCATCTAAATTAAAGGCATTTAGTTTAAGTAAAATATGTTTTATAAATTAATTTACATTCATCATGAATTTTCTTATGCTCAGTCCAAAACCCTTTGAAGCAATCCTTTCCACAGAAAAAACTTCCATCTTTTATCTTAAATTTAACACAGTCTGGACATCTCAATTTTGCGTCATTGCTACATCCAGTTTTACTACATTTATTGGTTTTCACTAATTCATCATTTTGTTTTTTGGTATTTTCCATGTTAAAATAATAATTAAATTTAATTTAATTTTTTAAAATTTCCAATTTGAAATGAATGAAAACGAAAATTGTTATGAGGCAGAAATAAGTTTAAATAAAACTAATTCAAGAATATTAGATAGCTCGTCTATTTTACAAAATATTAAAAGAAATCCAAAACAAAAGAAAAATAATCTTTTTATAAGAAAAACAATAGGATACATAATGATGTTTATTGTTATAATAATCAGTGTATTATCATCTATATGGGTAAAAAAAATTGGGGAGGACGTAAAAGCTTTTACATTAACTTATCTCGGGATTTCATTTTTAACTATTTTAATAGGTGTATCCTGCATCAAGAAAATTATCATAAAATGTTGCAAAAAAAAAGTTGTAGAAAGCGAAAACGATATTTCAAATTTAGAAAAAAAAACACAAGAGGATACATTCAGCGAAACATTTGAAAAAATTTTGGTTGATAACAGACATAATTACGAAAATAAATTTCATAAAATGTCGATATTTTTAATGATATTCTGGTATTTTGGAAATAGCTTTTATAATTATGGTTTAAATCTCACATCCATAACAAGTGCCAATAGCCTCTCAAATTTTTCAATAATTTTTATTTTATTAGAAAAAATTTTGGTTTTCAAGTCCAAGTGCTCCATATTTAAGATTGTAGGTACTATATTATGTGCGGGTGGTGTAGGTATGATGATGGCTTTTGAATCGTCTATAAAACAAGAAAAAGAAAGATCATTTTTAGGGGATGTATTAATTGTCATAGGAGCTTTTATATATTCAATTTATGCAAATCTTTTATCCTACTATTCTAAAAAACATAAACATCATTTCGACATGATGGAAGTGTTTGGGTATATCGGATTTTACAACATGATACTCATTCCATTTGTACTAATAATTTTGGGGATTTTCAACATTGAAAAAAATGAAACGCCGTCGTTACATACTTTGTTTTACATTTTTATCAATGCGGTTGTTGCTGGAATTTTTTGTGATCTATTACAGTCATACAGTATCACCTATTTATCCCCTCATATTGTTGGGTTCGGATTGACTCTAACTATCCCGCTATCTTATTTATATGATTACTTCCAGGGAAATATTACAGTTGATATTTATTATGTTGGAGGATTTGCGCTTATCTTTTCTGCTTTTTGTTTGATATTTATTGAAAATTGTTTAAAATATAAAAGGAAGAGGGATATACCGAATATATTGAAAAATGATGAATCTATTTAAATTAGTACCCAATTTAGTTAGAATGTCATTATAGATAAATCCATGAGAGATGTTGATATACTGTCATAAATTAGTATCTAAAATTATTCGATGAATTAATTATAAAAATTTACTAAAATATAAAAATTTTAAATTTATTAAATAATTATATATTAACTATACAGTGTTAATTTAATATTTAAAAATTTTTGTTGAATGAACTTTAGTAAAAATTAAATATTCGGAAAATAATAAAATATTGTAAATAAATTAAAAATATATCGTAAACAAATAAAGGATCTTAAGGATGAATTATTTATATATGCAATTAACTTCTCTTTTGAAAACAAGATAATAAAAATTAATTAGAATTTTGAATTCGTTTACTATGCAATTGTTCAATGCATCATTACAGTCTTTATATAATAAAATTATAACACACCAGATTTTACTAATTAGGTATAGTTCTATTTAATATGATAAAAATTCCAACCGACATGGAAGCAGTTATTAAGGCAGACAATAAATTTACTATGTCATTCGATAAAACATCTCTTCCAATTATAATGTAATTTTTTTCATTGTTAAATTTTTCGTAATTTTTACAAACAATCTTCCTAGAATTTTTATCATAAACAGAAAGCTGTAAACAAGCACCAAGAAGTGAATCAATAGAAGACCCAACCAATCCCGAAAATACTCCAATAATCAACGGAATATAAAATATTTTCCAAATTCCTGATGGATTGCAATAAAAATATTGCAAACAGCCACATATTGAGCCTATAAATATACCTCCCAAACAGGCCATGATTGTGCCTAAGAAAGAAATTCCTCCATTTGTTCCTTTCGGAACTACCTTCCTTGAAGTTATCAATATGGGATTATTTTTACTAAGTACTCCTATTTCACTAGCCCAGGTGTCACCATTGCAGCAAGCAATGTATGAAACATAGAAAATATATAACACAGAAAATGTCAAATCGTTTTCAAATATACAAGGCATAAATGAGGAAATATGATTTTTCTTATAATTTTTAATACTTTTTAATATCAAAATAATTAACGCTGCAATTCCTGGTAGTAATCCATTAGATAATACTTGCTTTACTGATCTAATTTTCTCTTTTTTATGAGTCGTTAAAAATTTTTCTTTTTTTGAATCCCCAACTCTTGTAAGAAATGAACTACTTAAAAAAAATGCCAGAAGAATTATAAATAGGCCTAAATCCGCTTGCATGGTAATAAATCCGAGTAAAAAAGCAACTACACTTCCATTGAGGGTCAATTTTTTACTTTTAAATGAATACAATCCTATTACCAAATTGATCAATATATGTAGAATGAAATTCTTATTTCCATCAATCATAATTAATTATAAATGGTTTATTAAAAGGAGTTATAAATTCTATTAATCTCGAAACATAAAATTATAATTTAACATAGTATTGCATTCATTTTATTTTCCTAAATGTTTATAAAAAAATTGAAATTATATTATAAGACATCCCGGTTTTCCACAACGGTTTTTTTTATGCATTTTATTCCATTCGTTTATTGGGATATAATGATCGTCAAGGCACAAATTACAATAAATAGTCTTGTGCCTTGGCTTGATGTCAATCTCCGCACCTTTATCTTTCATTTTAGATTTTTCTGAAACCTCTTTCTTACAAACTACCTCATGGCAATTTTGACATAGGACATGGGTTACCCTAGCAATTTCTTTTTCTTCTGTAGTGTCATTGTCGTTAAACATAACGTTGACTTGATAATATCCAGATTTTGAGCTTTTCACATTTCTTTCGTCACCAGGATTTATTTGTAAATTGCAACAGGACATGCAATAATGCATTGCATACTCTTCTAGACGCCGGATTGCATCTGCTTTCAGTTCTCTATTGGTTTCATTAAATAGCTTTATCATTTCATCAATGTCCATTTCTTTGTCACAGAGGCAACTCATTTTGAACCTTTGATCTATAATAAAAATTAGAATTGAAATTTTTATATTATCATTCTTACGCTTTTTCTCAAACGCGTTTTGAATAAAATGACCGTTCGTTGCTTTCTCCAAACATTCTTTTAAACACCCCCTGCATAAGGTACATCCACATTCCAAATTAAATAAATCAGTTTTGGGTGTAATTTTCTTTTTACAAACGATGCAACTTTCCTTCAAAACATTGGTTAGGAGATTAGAGATGTTAGTCCCATAGAGTTCATAAATGTCATGCTCATCTAAGTATACATCTTCCTTTATTTCAAATGGTCTGCAGTAGACTAAATTAGTATACAGATAAATAAATTTATATATGTATATAAATATGTATTTATTACATTCTCTATTGTTATAATCTTCGGTGAAAAATGCCTCTGCCCTTTGTTCAATTAGATTATCAAGGTAACGTCTCACACATTCATAACAAGTCATGAGAGAATACTTTTTCAAATATACTATCTTACTTTCGCTCTTACATTTCTCACAAAATTGTCTAACTCCTAATTCTACCTTAGGTTCATTCTCATTTCCTAGATATCTTAACAAATAAAAATTATTTTTTTCACAGAATGGCTTTGTGTATGCTTTATAATAATTTGACATAAAATAAAATAAAGAAATAACTGGTAACTCATTCACACTACTCGCTGCAAATCTTGTTTTCGAAAAACTCGCATGGTGATCTTTTGTCTTATTCAAAGATCCATCTATTATGTATACATCCAAATTTATATTAAAAACAAGAGAGGATAGGATAAGAACTAATTTGTTTGGTTCATTTTGATACATCAAAATAATATCAAAATTGAATTTGTCAATATCCTGTTTAGAATTATTTTGATTAGTGTTGTTGATGTTTGTCTCATATGCGGAATCTCCTCCGTGATCAGTTTTGTTAACTTGGGTGGTCTGATTTCTCTTTAGAGAAGATTTATTTGCAGCATTTTGTAATTTTTCTAGTCCGATAATGCTAGACGACATCCATAGAGTTATCCTTATATAACCAATTAGAACCTAATAAAAAATTTTATGACATTAATAACTTATTTTATTCTTACCAAATCGAAACTGATGTCCTCTAAGAAATAAGCATTTATTAATATTTCATATGCTTTCTGAATGTTATTTTTTTTAAGATGATCGATTATCAGATGAAATATCACTAAGACTATCTTGAAATCTATCCCCTTCATTTTACTAAAAGTAGTGTCTTCATCTCCATTCATGTTGTAAATGTCTAAAACTATTTTTTTTAATTCGTGGATGTTCTGATTCAGTATGTAATATTCCAGAAGAGAAAACATAAATGCTCTAAAGTAGGAATCCCCATCGCACTTTATATCCCTGACATATGCCACCTCGCTAGTAAATTTCTCATAGCTCGATTTGAATTCTGGTTTTTCCAAATTGTAATAGGCTGAAAGGGCATTGACTTTTTTGAAAGCTCCAATGCGGGAGTTTTTTAATTCGCTTTTCTTCAACATTTCGATGACCTCAGCTTTATTATTGTTGTCATCTCCTATTACACTTTTAAAAATGGTATCGAAACCTCGAGTTGATTCGAACTCCTTCAAATTTTTCTCGAAACTTTCTGAAAAGATTTTAGAATTTTTTTTGTATTTGTCTAAGACACTAATTTCTTTTAAAATGTAATTTTTATAAAAAGAGTTTGATAAGATCCCATTTCTTCTTCTGTTTATCAAGTATCTCTCAACTGTTTGAAAGATGGCTTCAAAGTCCCTAATTTTCTGGTTATAAAACTCTTCCTCCTTGTCGTGTACGTTTATTAATTTATATTTCATGTTTTGATCTATATCATCTTCGATTTCTGTTTTGTTTATTTTGTTTTTTAACATCGAATCAGATTTTTTCTTTTTTTTCATTTTAGCTGATGAAAGTGAAACATCATTGAGATTTGGATTAGGAATAATATTAGGGATGGTGTTAGTGTTAGTGTTAGGGTTGTTACTACTAGCATTGACTTGGTGTTGTTTATTGTCCACCGATTTTTCAGCCAAAATATTTTCATTTGATTTATTCAAGCTCTTGGAAGGAATTTGAGAAGAAGAGACATTTGGATTATTTGCTGAAATTTCACTTTTCTCAGTTTCTAAAGGTTTAGAAACTTTCAAGGAAGGATGTCGACTAGAATTTACTTGTAACTTTTCGGGTTCTTTAATGTTTGTGTCTATAATTTTTATTTCTTCAATTGAATTATCTAAATTAAACTTAATTGATGCTTGAGAATTCAAGCTACTAGCGTTTAAATTTTTTCCAGAGAGTTTCTTAACATCGTTGTTGATTTTTGTTGATGCATCTGGAATTTTTGTATTCTCTACTGGCTTATTAACCCTAGTTGACATTACTTTTATTTCTGCAATTGAATCATCGTTGTTCTTATCTTTGCTGTCTGAAGATAAATCCATTTCATAATATTTTGTGTTTGTTAGAGCAGAACTATTTTTAAGTGAGATTTTAGGATCGTCTGATTCTTTTTTCGTCTTTCGATCTGTGGGCTGCTTGATCGCAATAGATGAATTAGAAGCAGAGTTTTTAGTTGAATTTTGCTTTTTAGTGATTGATCCTCTTATTGATTTTTCTTCAGCTTGAGATTGGTTAAGAACCTCTGATTTTTCATTATTTTTAGAATTTTTTTCAGTGGGATTTTTATCTAAGACAGGATCCTTTACTTCTTCTTTAACTCTCAAGTCGAATCTTGATGGGATTAGCTTGGATAAAGGTTTTTCTACTATTGATTCTTTATTTGATTTTTCCTCCGAAGTTGATTTGTTTGTAATGACTGGTAATTCATTTTCTTTGAAGGATATTACATCCTTTTGTGAAGGTTTCTTCTCTACATCTTTAGATTTTACATCTTCTTTCTTACTCAATTCATTACCTAGAGAGTTTAATGAGGATGGTGGGTGTTCTGGCTTGATTTCTCTTGAGGGTTTTTCTTCAATAAGTGGCTGAATTGGGCTTACTTGATTATCATCACTCTCTTTGGAATTTTTAACGTTTTGACTATCCTTTTTGAAAAAAGTGTCATAGGTAGCTGAAAGGATATCATCCTTGTTCTTAGGGGGTTGTTTTGTTTTAGTCCTGTCGAGGTCGGATGTTATAGAAGGATTAATATCAATATCAGTCTGACCATATGATTTGTCCTCGATACTAATAACTTTGTTTCCATCGATGTTACTGGGACTTAGTTTACTACTTTTCAAACTCTTCTTGATTTTACTCATGTCACTTGATTCCCTTTTTGTATTTTGGTCGATTTTACTTCGATTTGAATTCGGTGCACTAATTTGCTTGATTTCATTTTCATTAGAATTATTTTTATTATAATTTTCATTAAAATTAGCAGTTTCCAATATAGTCTCGACATTATTTTGAAAAGGAAGACTTTGATTCTCTGTTTCTTTAATTAAAACAACCTCCTCCTTCGGTTTAAATTTAATTGAATCATTGTCTAAATTAACATTCTGGTGGGTTTCCTTCTGAATGTCTTTATAATCAACAATAATATCACTTAATTCATTAAATTGGGGGGAATTACCGTTAATCTCCTTCGTAACTTTATTATTACTTTTTATAACTGTTTTCTCCTCAGGTTGAATTATCCTATTAGATAATTTATTGGCTGAGATCGAGATCACTTCATTTGTTTCATTTTTCTGATATGTATTCTTAATATCATTTTCTTTTTTAAGGATGATTTTATCAATAGGACTGATGTTTT
>Ga0169931_10008173_pt1 | contig 15328 bp, 11 predicted proteins | sample Kivu_15m_20L_FD_129675 | JGI IMG/M metagenome (GOLD analysis project Ga0169931, IMG submission 129675) | Freshwater microbial communities from Lake Kivu, Western Province, Rwanda to study Microbial Dark Matter (Phase II) - Kivu_15m_20L... | ecosystem: Environmental > Aquatic > Freshwater > Lake... | reverse complement strand
CATAAAAGTATGCCTGGAAATGCCTTTACAAGACCTATTGTAAGATGAAAACATAAAGATTATGTGCCTTTGATGTTATTTGAAAAATATTTTGAAGGCCACTCTAAAACTGAAGCCCTTTAAGAAATTTAATACATTCTTTTTGTTATATGTAAAAAAGATTCAGTAAAATTTAGTTTGGGATTTTCGTCATCAAAAGCTTTTAATGCTTTCATAATTGATTCGGTAGGGGAGTTACCGAATTTCCACAAAATCTTTTCAATGTCGTAGTATTTTTGTTTATGAGAATTGTTAAAAAAGTATTAATATATAAGTGTGGCTGAAAACGGTTGATTTATGTAGACATCAAAAGGAGCTAATGTATAAAATTTACCTATAATTTATTCTATTTTAAGCAAAGATATAAGTTTTTTCAAATGATTAAAGCAAATTAAGTTGCTTTGGTTCATTCTTGTTTATGATAAAATGTTGAGATAATGAGTATGAACAGATTAAATTTATATCTTATTACCTTTACCATAAAACTACTATATGACTTGATAATGCTTGGGGGTTATTTTTTAAGTTGATTTGATTTTTTTGATTCCTTCAATATCCATAAACAATTTTAAAGCCATCCTTTTTTCCTTTGATTCTAGATTGATCTAATAAATATTGGATTTTTTATACGCTAATTTCATAAAATCATTAAATGTAAATGTAAATGTTTTGTAAGATATTTCTTTAGTACTCATTTATATTTGAATTTATTTTAAAGAGTCTATGTTGATTATTTTGATTGTTTACATAGATTAGAATGTACTAATAAATTATTCAGAGTCATTTTTCAATTTTAATTGAAATTAATCTGATTTTAAATGTTTGAAAATTAATCCGTCAATCCATAATTTTATTTAATTTATTTTTGTTTCTGATTCACTAAGCAATTACAAAAACTTGAGCTAAATAGTTATAGGATAGCTTAAATAAAAAGCTGAAGATTTCCAAGTTTAAAATAAATTTTTAATAGCAGATCTATTAGAAAAATTATTAAAAAACAGCTCTTTTATTTTATTTATAGTTTTAAATCCTTTTATAAGTCGGTCATTATTTTTCGCATTCTTGATCTTTTATATGAAATTCTCTATCATTTTATTTTTACTAATTTTAGCTGTTTCTCTAAATATTTGACTATTTTTTCTATTACTGATTCCACTAACTAAAAATGCAGATATCTAATTACACTCTATATCTTCTCTAAAAAAAATAGTTATTTACTATCTTTACTCAAAATAAAGAATTATTTTTGCTTTAAATTAACTCTATTTTCCTTACCATTGCTATCCCTATTTTTTTTTAAAGATAGCTATACGATTTGGAAAAGGAAGCTATTTATCAGGTTTTTTAGAATTCACTTGATATAGATTTCCTTTCTAAATTCTCATCCATCTCTCGCTTTTTTCAAATGTTTTTTCTTTTTTAAGAAACTGGAATTGCATGAACAGAATCTATTGATGGTTTGTAAGATCGGTATAAAGAGGCTTTATTAAAAACATCGTACTTTAACAATACTTTGATCACGATTTTAGACTATTATTTTGTTAAATTAGTGCTCTAGATAGCGCTAATATGGATTATCTTGATCTTGGGTATTCATATTTTTTTTAAATATTATAAATATAGTCAATAGTATGGAAGCCTAGCGAACGAATAAATAAAAAAAGTAAATCGTGTTTTATTCAGATTTCAAATAGATGACTTTGACTAAAAAGCCATTTTTTTATGCCAGTTCTGCGGAGGGGTGGAGTGCTAGCAATAAAACTATCTCAAAAACAAAATCAAACCTAACGCTATCTAAGGTTTACATTCAAATTGGATAACTAATTAAATTTTGGCAATGCAGAGACCTTCTGAAAGACTTATTAAATAGTACAACATTTACCAAAAATTTAAAGAAAGAAACATCCGAAGCGTTTTAAATTTACAAGAACCGGGTGAAGTAAGATTGTATATACTCAGCATCCTTACTGTGGAGACGGGATCATTCCTAACGTAGGATTTAGTTATATTCCGTAACGTTTTTATGCTCACGGAATCAACTGTTTTAGCGAATGTTGGTAAGACATGACTGCAACTACTTTCGAACATATGATGAGAATAATGAACATATTTTCAATGAGTCTCAAAGATGAAGGCAGAATTGCTGTGCACTGTCATGCGGGGAGAGGAAGAACTTTGCTTGTCATCTGCTCTTGGCTTATCTATAACGATCATATGACGGCACAACAAACTATAGATTTGGCCGTCTAAAAACGGCAAGGAGTTCTAACTCGTTCTAGTCAAAGAGATTTTTTAAAATATTTTTAGCAATAGCTCTCTAAACGATGGAAAAGTTTTGGAGCTGAAAATCATGAGTCTTTTACTGAGTATTGTTAATGGCAAACTACAAGTTTACTAAAACATGCACAAAAACAATTGCACAAACTGCCTATTTTACATGTAAAGATGAGCAAACAAATACGAAGATTTATCAAAAAATATCCTAAATAACTTTTATCGTCTTTTTTATCACCATACACAGCTTTTACTTAAGAGAGTTGGCAGTAAAAACAGTAAAAACAGCTATAATAGCTTAAATTGAGTGCTAATATGAATGATTACAAATGGGTTAAAAAAGTAAATGATCCACGTATCATCGTAGAAATGCTTTATGATTTCTATGAAGGTCTGCCTTATACTTTAGTCACTGCACTTACAGTCAACTAATTAAGGTAGCATCTCTAAACTCATAAAAATATTGATAAATCTCATTTGAAAGTGCTAATGGAGCCGGCAATCGTGCATGATTTAGGAGTATCCTCACTTGCAGCTTTACTTGACTTCGCGCATCTTTTAAGAACCTTTTCTTAAATTATTAATCAAGATCGATCTTAACAATAAAAATAGCAACAAAATATAATGAATAATTCGGCTATTGATTCTATTTGTATGCGATTTGCCCTTTTATTACTTTCTAAAAAAAAGTTCTTTCCTCATGTATTTACTCCTAACAAACCGCGAGATAGTCAAATTTTAGCTAATAGTGCTAAAGCCAAAAAGAGAGTAAATAATCATGTCATTTTCTTAGCATAATTTTTGAAAAAACTAAGTACCTAACTTCCAGAAGATATAAAATAGGTTCACAAACTGATCTTTAAAGCTTGTCAAGTAGATTCTAATTTATATTCGTTGACGATGGAAGCTTCAGATAAACTTTTAGGTTGGTCTCAGAGTCGCTAGCTTTATGATAATTCTCGTTTAAAAAGTGTATGAAAATGATTGTATACTAGCTTGACTTGAAGTGATTGTAGACTAGCTTGGTATATTATTTTGCGCCATAATATTAAAATATCAGATGGAGTCCTCAGACATAAACTTCTTGTTCAGGTAACTTGGTTATGACATCCCCACGCAAAAGAAGATGATCGAATAGTTTAAAGATGGCCAGTACTTCTTGGATTTTATGACGAACGCTTTGAAAGATATTGAGCCGGCATGCATTCGCAGCATTCTTATGACTTAAGGCAGTTATTTTGCTCAATATGCCAACGACACTGCAAACAGTTTTGAAACTGTCACCAACTTTGTTGTTCTGAAAGAAATTTTCAAAAAGAGCGGGAAAAGGCTTAGAATGACGGATGCGGTAAAACCGACTAATGAGTTCATACACTTTGTTTTAGGACAATTAGGGGTTATTCGCCGGGCTAAATGGCAGTTGGAAAGTGAATTTGATCACAAGATGGTGCAACTTCAGTTGATCTAAAATTAATATCAGACAAAAAAAGAGGTTATGGCTAATCTTGAATAAGAATTGATTGAACTTCAACGCACCAAAATACTTGAGAAAGATTAGTTTTAAAAAACTAATAAGGTGATTTCGGAGGTCAAAGGTCAAATTTCTAGGTCAAGAGAACAAAAGTTATAGCTAAATAAATAGCGAATCCGCACAGATCAAGAGCTTCTCAGAATAGAAAAATTTACTTAGGAAATTAGTAATAATATCAGCAGAAATCAAAAGGAGCTAGAAGATCTAAAAAGAGAACTATCCTTAAATGCTCCAGAGCTCAGGAAAGAAACTTTCTAGCATGAGAAAGCAGCTCAGTAAGCTATTGCAATAAATCGAAATATTCACTAGTTCATTAATCGATTCGACTAATCAAAGACCTCAAGCATGATCAAGTTTGAACAAATGATTCTCGAAGTCAACTTTCATGAGCTCTAAAAAAACAAAAATCAGCTAATGAAACTGGTCACAAAGAAAAAGAAAACTGACGATCTTTTCTAGAGTAATAAAGACACAATTCAGTCCCACAGTATAACCGACAAAAATATTATTGATGAAATGGAATATTTAAGAAACATAAAAACTGATTCTAACAAGTTTTTTGCTGAAAAACATGCGGAACTTAGAATTCTTAACTAAAATAATTTCAAACTTCGATAAGATTACAAAATAAAGAACGATATTTTGAAGAGCCATGAACTAGCGAAGCAATAGCTTACTACAGAATACGAGAGCTATGAACGATAAGCGATAGAAAAGATCGACAAAATCAAAATGAAACTATTTGAAATTCAAAGCTCTTCTGAGGGACTTAAATCCAAAATATTTGAGATAAATCAAAAGACAAACTAACTTTTTTGCTGGAGTGAATGAATGAATGATTATCTAAGAGATTATGTAATGAATTATATTATTCAAAGAGTTTATATATATTTTTTTCTATATGATATGCTTACTAAAACTTAGACATATATAGCTCTATAATCAAAAATTGATTATTGTCATGTACTAGAATATATTTAGGTTTATAAATACAAGTATCGTGGATTAAAGACAATGGAAAATCAAACAATCGGTCACTATAAATTAGGAGCCACTATCGGAAGAGGGGGTTTCGCAATTGTTAGACGTAATCAATAAACAATATAGGAGCTATTCATCAGCCCACTGGACTACAAGTGGCTGTCAAAGTGATAAATAAAGAACGTATGAAGAACAAACATATGATCAGCAAAGTAACAAGAGAAGTTCAGCTGCTCAAGTACATTAATCATCCCAATATCATAAAACTTTACGAAGTAATAGATACGACTACTGACATATATGTTGTCATGTAGATGGCGCAAGGAGAACTCTACTAATATATTGAAAAAAATAGTTTTACATAAGACGATGTAAGATATTTATTTAGGCAAATAATCGATGGACTTTCTTATGTTCATACAAATCTTATTTCTCATCGCGATCTCAAGCCTTAGAATATACTGATTGGCATTAACAAATCTTTGAAAATAGCAGATTTTGGTTTAGCTAATGTGACCCGAGATGGAAAAATGCTTAAAAGTTGCTGTGGAAGTCTTAACTATGCCGCGCCTTAGGTCATATCTCGAGTGGCTTATGAGGGAACAGCTGTAGATGTTTGGAGCTGTGGGGTCATACTTTTCACTATGCTGGCTGGCTCTCTTCCTTTCGAACATGAAACTATCACAGTTCTCTGCAGCAAAATAAAATGTAAGGGTGCCTAACGCAGCTGGAGAATATTAAATCCCTCAATACGTATCAGAAACTGCAGCAGATCTGATAAAAAGGATGCTCACAGTGGATCCAATCAAAAGAATTCGACTTTTTTAAGTTAAACTGCATCCCTGGCTCGCTAAAAAGATACTACCTTACTCACGGATGCCTTATTTTTATCAATCAGCTCCACAACTACCGTTCGTTGTTGACCTCTAAATTTTCAATCAAATATACTCTTATAATCTACCGAGTCTTAAAAAAACAAAAGATACTGCTCGTGTTATAAAAGCTATTCAAAATCGTCTAGATGAATCTTTTGTTGTCGCCTATAATTTACTTTAAGATTCGAAATGCAAAAATGATGTAGAAAAAACTATTCCGATAGAGTTTCATAATATTATTGGCTAGGTTGAAAACAAGATGGAAAAAGAAAAAATTTAAGACGATCATGAGTTTGTGTTTGGAAAAGAATTTTCAGCTTCTCCTCGTATGCTGATAGAAATTGTTTTTTACGTTCTAAGGGATTTGGGAATATAATTCATTATAAAAAGTATCAAATAAATTAATTAGATAATCGATATGCGCTTATTTGCAAGTGGATTTAAAGAAAATAACACAAAAAATAGACTGATTCAGAGATCGCAAGAAGCAGGAATCACATGTAAAATCAAGAAAGTCATTTTGTAAAAAATGAAGGGAAATTTATTTTACAACTTTATTTAAAAAAGAATAAGAATAATGAAGTTTTAATGGATTTAAAACTATCTCAAGGACATCCTCTTGTATTTATGACCCTTTCAAGGCGCATTATGCAGAAAGTTAATCAAAAACTTTAAAACTGAAATCATTTTTTATATATAACTATCTTTTTGTAAAATTTATATATCTCTGTAACTCTGTATTTATTCAAATATCAAGCAGCACCTTTTGAATTTTACTTTCCCATAATTATATTGGGATTAAGAAGAGCCATCTCGATATCTCTTAGTTACCTTTATTCTTTCAGTTGTTGATCTTCTTAGGGAATAGTTGTTAACATAGGGGTAGATTCTGCAGGGAAAAGCAAGCAGAATAAAAATCCAAGAAGAGCTACAGCGCTAAGGCAGCAAAGTGCATTGTATTTTTACATTACAAAACGCATATAGCTGACATAGAGTGGAACAAAAAAAGTAGTCATTCGTCCAAATGTTAACGTGAAACCATATCCAAGTGAGCGAACCACAGTTGGGTAGGCTTCTGATGAAAAGTGTATGAGTGAACCAAAGAAGATTGAATTAGTAAATTTAACGAAACTGATAATCACTACCATACCAAGTATAGACAGACAGAATACGTCATATTTTTAAAAGGTTTTGCACTAACCTTGAATAGGTAGCAAAAAAAGTAGTCCACATAGTATCGTGAGTCCTATCAAACAAGTTCTTATGACCTGCATTGTGCTCCAACGATGCTTGAAAATAAAAGTTATTATAGCTATATAGAAAGAAATTTACATATGCCAAAGGTTCCGATAACTTCTGATAAGGAAGAAGTCGATATAGCTAAAGTTAGCCAAAAACCAGATTGCAAAACAGATTACAGTGCCAAGTTAGTCGCATAATAGATGAAAAATCGAAAAGTCCACAGAAACATTAGCAAAAAAGTCGCTTTTTTGACTGAACTGAATCTAAAAAGATCCAAATAGTTATACTATCTCACAGGAGCCCAGTCACTAATCTTAGAATACATGCGCTCTCCAAGCCTCAGATAGCTTTAATTTTCAATATCTATCTCCTATACAAGCTTGAACTGATATGACGGCCTTCGATTGGTCTTGGAAATTTTAGCAAAGATCTATCTGACTCCATTGTATTATTTTTTCGAAAGTAGATAGCGAGGACTTTATAGAAAAAAAAAGTATGCAAAGGGTAGCGTGCATACCCATATGGCTGCGAACATAAGAAAGGCATAACGCCAAGTCGGTATGAGTCCCATCAGAGCAAGAAACATAGGAGTTCCGGCCCAAACCATTGTCAGCATGTTGATAGAAATAGTCTTGAATCGAACGGCTATCTAAGCTTAGTTATACCTTTTTTATGATATATTTACCTGAGATTTAGGAAATGTATAGATATACTGTAGTTTAATATCCGAACATGAAGCATCCTGTGAAGAAATAGAAAACTGCAAAAATGTTGAAATTGGGAGAAACGGCACAAAGGAGCATACTTACGATGCTCAACGTAAGAACACTAAGAATCACAGGTCTAGTTGAGCGCATGTATACCTAACTTTATTTATTTTTACCTTCTTCCTACTCGCTATGAGATATAGCTAAGTAGATATCCACTAAAAAAGCCTCCCAGAAAAAAAAGTCCTTAGACTATATATATTTTTTAACCTTGGTCACAATAGATACCAAATTACTCAGTTATTGAAATCTGGCCAACAGATTAAACACGAAAAAACTAAGGAGAAAGCTTACAGGCTGTGTTATGAGAGCAAGCAAAGTATATTTAAGTAAGTGGGACTCGACAATAGAAAGATGGCATTCTGAAAAAATATGCCATTGAATTAACCATGAAGCTAAAGGCAATCTTACTATTGAGCTGTATACCCACTGTATGACAAGAATCCAGGTGATACGTTTCTGAAAAGTAGAGTTATCCCCTACATACAGAAGAGCCTTATCTATTGTTAAAAATGTCGAAGACATGTCTCTAACCATGAATAAAGGCATCTTCAGATTGTCTGTCGTAGCTGCTTATCTTTCGATCTTTTTAATAAAAATGATACCATTAGGTCCTGTACATCGAATCTAAATGAATTGAAATTTCCGTGGAACTCATCTTGAGCCCCTTAATTAGCATCGTTTACTCTCCGATAATCTGTCATATAAACTCAATAATTAATATTTCAAATGAAAACCATGTTAAATAAATTCAAAATTAATCTTTTTTAAAAAAATATCAAATTTACAATTTCTCTTTTTCTTACTATCAGTCGGAGTTTATTAGTTTCTGACTAGGAAAATATTAAAATACTAAACAGGTAGTCCAACAATAATAACAATTAAAATGTAGTATCTTAAAGGCACCTGGAAAAACATGGTAAAAGGTTATAAGCATTACATGAACCCCAACGACAATCCAACGGATGCAGATCGCCAGGCCTTTCAGCTCCTCGACAAGGCTTAAGTCGACATGTTCATCGATTTTGTTTAAAGCAACAATGTAAACGTTCACGTGAGAGAAGTCACAACAGTTAATTTACTCATCAAGGCTCAAGATGTCGCCAACGATACTAATCCAGTTAAAAAATTACTATCCTATTAGGAAAGAAATGCAAGGGCTATCAAAGCTTCACGATATTTGATATAGAAAGGAGTAGATGTTAACTATCGTGATAAGTCTGGAGGAACTGCCTTGCAAGCTGCAGTTCATTGGCAAAATAAAGATCTAGCTGAAGTCCTTTTGAGAAACGGAGCAGACCCTAATTTAGGCAGTACAAAAAGTTTTTTGAACATTCCTTTGATTTCTGCAGTTTTCAAAGGTGACAAAGAAATGATGATCATGCTGATTTCTTACGGGGCAGACGTTGAACAGGCTTTGCAACTAGCAGCTGAAAACAAAGGTTTCCCCATAAGCCAAGAACAAAGAGTGCTACTTAGATCAGCTTAAAATCTTTAGTCATTGATCCGAAGGAGGCGTTATGAGATTGCCCTTGGTAAAAAGACAGTTCTTTCGATGCTATCTTAGATACAGTTCGAATAGCTATGCTTTTATGTGTGATTAAATTCATATTTTATTTATGGCATTTAGCTTTAGGTATCAACTTTGCAGTATTTTGCGAACTCCTTCGTAGAGTCCCTCTGCGATTTTGATATGCCCTTTTGAATTAGGATGACCGATACAACCCATAGTTTCTGCTGACATAGTGCCTTTGGGAAGCTCAAGGTAGTAAGCATACTTATAGGCGTAATTGAACTCTCTGATTCCCTGTTGGACGCTCTCACAAAGTCTGTCAGCCTCATCTCTGTCACAAATGCAAGCAAAACGTGAAATCTTTCCCGTAGCTGCGAACTGCTTTCGAGCTATCGTCTACAACAACTGTTTCTGAGCACTTACAAAACCTTATATAGTAGGCTTCTTAAGACTATTGTAGTCATTAGCTCCGATAAAGATAAAAAGTATATCAGGGACGAAACCATCTTGATAGTTATAGCTGTTTACTGGAGAGTTATCACTGAATCTAGAAAATAGGGAAGGCATTCTTGGACCAGGAACACCTATTGAGTTGCGTACTAGACCTTTGCCAGAAACAGCTTAGATTCGATAATCGGCATTAAATTTCTTAGATAAGAGTGTTGCCCAACTTTAAAGACAATTTTGAATTTTGATCATTTTTCTCATGCAAAAAGGGTTGGTTGTCCCGTCTACTCCGAAAGCTGTAGTCAGACTGTCTCCGAAAAACTAAAATCGATAATCGTATTTAGTGTTGCTTTTGCTCAGTTTACCTCCTTGAACGTTGATTCCATTGAAGATGCTATCTTTGTGTGAAGCTATAGGTCCATAGTGATTTTCAGTTATTTTTACGATTTGCATACAATGAGTTTCTGGCGATTGAGATTCAAAAATGATAAGACTTTTGTTCTTTTTAGGTTGTATTTTCTGATTCATTTGACCATCAATATTGATTTGATAGAAATTCCATGAATCCTGGACTAGCCACTAAATTTTAGAGGACGTGAAGCAAAATTCAATTTGAAAACATGTCCAGTCATATTTAACCGCACCTTCCTCAATATAGTAGCGGCCATGAAGAGTAATTTCGGGAGATGTGGGAGGATATGTTGTCGCGAAGAGAATATTTGCAAACAGGCATACAGAAACTAGTAAGAATCTTATCTGCATGATCAAAAAAACTTAAATTAAGAATGTAAAATATCTGCAATAATATTATTAAAAAATACAAAGAAAAAATTAAATTTTACTATAAGTTAGGCATCAAAATATAATCTATTGCTTTTTTAGAATAGATAAAAAACGCTCCAGAGGCGGAATCGAACCGCTACGCCTTGCGGCGTCTACAAGATTTGAAGTCTTGGCTGCCCACCAGGGCATCTCACCGAAGCAGTTTTCATCTTTTACCTAACCATAAGTAAGAATACTATTTTGTATCTTAAATTAGTCTTTTTTTAAAATTATAAATACTGTCTTTAATTTATATTAATTCCGCTTCTCTACGTAAAATAATAATAATATTGTTGATATAATGTAATTCTGTTCTTATTTTTATAGTTAACTATAAAAAATTAGTTTTAATATTAAATAATAAAAGTTTTTGAAATAATTTTATTAGAAAATACTTGATTTTTCATAGAAAGTACAAAAATATGAGACAAGTTGTACATATTTTGTTTAACTGTTCATCAAAATTTTATTTTCTTCAATTTTAACATTACAATAATAAAATAATGGAGTTTTCAATGCATCAGACCTCAGTATGTCCCTGGAGAATATCTGAAAATAGCAGTACGCTAAACTATCAGTAAAGTTTTAGTATTGCCAATAGATTTGCCCCTAGCAAGACAAAAAGAAGTGATTCATCTCGACTACTTTCTCAATAGCAGATAAGTCGCAGTAAAAGCAGACAAAAATAGCCATCCTAAAAAAGAATCGCATATAAACTTCCAAAAGCCAGCAATTACGATATTTTATAAAATTAGCGGGCTTCAAGTCAATAAGGGTTAATTTATAGTAAAATGAGCTCTCAAAAAAGTCTTTTTCTTCAGCATAACGTTACTCAAAGCTTAACGAGAAAACTTATAGTTGATGGAATCAATCATTTTTAGAGTGCTATAAGTCTTAAACAGAAAGACATGACCTAAAGTGTTACGAAGAAAATGATTACTAATACTTTCGGAAGTAACCCAAACATGTGCTAAATATCTAAACTAAAAACTGATTTCGATATTTTCAAAAAACAGGTACTGAACGAATTATAAAAACAAAGAAAAATTGTTTAAAATATAAAAAATGAAATTTTGAACAAAATTTAGCATTTTCGTATCGACAAAGTTGACTAAAACATATCTCTGATAGCTCATTCTATTTTTACAAAATAGCTTTTAGATGACTACAAATAATAGATTTAACAATTAAAAAACAAAATCAGCTTTTTGTAGAATGAAATCAAAATGCCCAAGCTTTCTTTTACAAGGATAAACTAGTTAGAACACAAAATCATTCCTAAAGTCAACATTCTTGATGATATTGTTTCAAGTAATCTAATATAATCAATCTCAGACGGACTTAATATTGTTTCAAACATAGTCTCAATCTCTCATTTTGAAATCGTTGAAAGAAAAGAAGAAAATAGCATTAACATTAAAAATAATTAAACTTTTTAACTTTAAAAATAACCTAAATTGACCATCTAAACTGGAAATTCAGATTACGCAAACAAACTGCTCAAGTACGAACAATTGGTCAAAAAAATAGGACTTATGAACTAAACTAGCTCATCTACACAGCAATTAAGTAGCATTTAAAAATAAAAAAATAAATTTTACGTACAAAAAGAGAGTAATACTAAAACAAAACCTGTAAAGATTTAAGCTAATTAAGTTGAGAGTAGCAGTAGTAAAATATACAGTGCTATCTAAAAGCTTAAAGAATAAGTTAACTAAATCAGAAATAAAAATAAAATCGGCCAAAAGGTGAATGCAAAGGCATCTTGATCATGATTTATATGCATTTTCTATACATTCAAGTATTTTATTATGTAAGATTAGCTGATTGTATCATTCTGGCTTGTACTATGGCGGCTGGAAAAACGATACAGCTGATTTAGGAGGTTAAAATCCTAATTTACTTAAAAAATACCAAAAAGTTTCTTGATGTTGCCTCTCCAGATGAAGCTCATGAGTATATAGGGTAGCAGATATGCACCTTAGTAGAAATTAGTTCCAACTATATTACGATGCGTGATTCCTTGTATAAGACCGAAGGGCTCGAAAGGAAGCATGACCACTACGTTTCCACTGAAATGACTGCCGATAAGATTGATGACGGCTATCATGAGGGCTCCAACCACTAAATGACTCTTGATACCATCAAAGGTCATCTGTTGGCTGAGGGCTTTGAGCTGTGATTCGACCATACTGATTTTTTTGTCATGGCCTTTGCTCTGAGTGCTGATAACGTGAGTATTTTTGAGTTTTTATAGTTTTTTGTTGAGCTTTTATATCTCGACTAGATGAAAAAGATATTACGTTTGCTTGATTTATAGGTATCTTTTCGATAAAGTAGAAAATAGCTGATCGTTTCGCTTAGAGATGTAGCAACCACTGCTGCTAGCATTACCATGAGAAGCTAGAGGGGTTCGAAAACAAAGGCACCCTACATTTGTTGAGATACAATTATAGAATTGAGTTTAAAGAGGCTATCTTTATATCAATAAAACTGAATTAAAAATATTACTTAAAATAGACAAGTAGATATACATATTTAATATCAAAATCTGTTCATAGGTTCAGATTTTTCAGCTATGTTTGTTTCAATTTTGCGTCTCGAGTCTATAACATGCCTTATAGTAAGCGAAATTCTTTAAAATCCTTCTTCTTTGTACTACTAATTTTTGAGTGTTCGGCCAATCCCATGTCGCCATTTAAAACGAGCTTAGCCAGTCAGCACATAACAGCTTCTATCTTCTAAGCTTAGATAATATTAATTGTTTCTATTGGCGTCTTCCATAAGTCTAAGATACTAATGGCTTCCCAAAGAAACTCCGACTATCACGTTTCCAAATGCTTTGGTGTCTTCGATGTGCAGACCCAAACGTATTCCTTTTGTATACCGATTGACTAACACTTGATTTGGTGGATCGTTTGCTTAAAAAAATTTAAAAGGGTCTATTGTACGTTTAATTATGCTTTCAAAGTGAGAAATAGGATAGTAATCGTTGGAATTTTTAGGTTGAAGGACACTATCTTATATTTTAGTCTGAAAATATTTGATTCCATAATACTGCTGCCTTCTCAAAAGTCGATGACACCACTTATGACTATTGATCATGCTCAAAAGTTCTTATTTCTACTGAGGAGTAACAAAGTTATTGAAATATCGGAGACCTGGAATAAGGTTTATATTTTTAAGAATCATTATTAAAATCTATCAGAAAACATCATTATCATTTCCTTATTGATTTGTATGTAATTTTCGAAGAACAATTAGAACGACCGTCAATCCACAATGTGAATACTATATCAAAAATTCCTTTAGGCACTCCGCGGGAAAAAAGAAGAAGACAATTAAACTGTTGGTTTTCGTGGTCAAAAGTACAGTAATATGAGTTTGAGGCAGTCATAGGGTCGGGGAAGGTTATCTGTAGGTAATCTTGATCAGATATTCTGGAGTTGGTCAATATGTTATTTGAAGGCTCCAGAGTCAGGAAAAGGTTTTTATCGTTTTCTTGAACTGCTTTGAAATTGAGACATTTTTTGTAATTGTTGTATTAGAGAAGGTCGCCAGCTCCTCGGACTGAATTTAACACCACAGGTGCCTTCTTTATGCATTAACCAAGCTAATTTTTTACAAATCCGTTCATACACTCGCATTTTTTTATTGATGCAGAGTACTACATGTTAGGAGGACAGTCCCGGCATTCAGTAGCTCCATCCATATATACTACAGGCTCAGTAGTTTCAGGGCATCTATTCACACATTCTTTATTGTGTATGTAAAGCTGACCGGTTGATTGGCAGCTCGATTGAGCTAGACAAAGACGTGATGGCCGTTGTCCGATTATGATGTAAGAAAGCTAAATTGCTTTGACTTTTTCCCAGTCTTTAAGAGAGTACGTAAGAGTGTATTTTTCAGAAATTTTTGCTTAAAATGTAAGACTATTTTGGTAGTTTTCACTTGGAAGGATTGAGGATAGACCTATCAGGCTTAAAAAGTTAGAATTCGGAAGTAAATAGTGAAGATTTTTTGATTTTTCTGAAGAAAAGTCAACATGATTGATGACTCCTCCATAAGAAATTAAAGGAATTTATTATGGAATATACAAGACGTAAGAAAGAGTCATTAACTTTAGAGGCAGAACTGAAGTGTCCTAGAATTTAACAACTAAATTGAACTATCCAACATATTGTTCAGTTATTACAATCCCAATCGAATGATTATCTCCAGAATCATAGCGTAGACCATTTAAAAATGCCATCACTACGTATTAAGATCGTTCGCTATGATCGAAATCGGCTTTGATTGCAATTTAATAAGAATCTCCTGAGACTATTTGATTTTAGCTAAAACTAGCAACTCCCATATGGATGTCCTAACGATAGCTGATCCAGTAGTTATAAGTGATCGAAGTCCATCTATTGGGTTAGTAAATGAAGTTAAGCATGAGGCTAGACTGAAATGTTTTTAGTACGAGCAGATCGAAGTAAAAAATTCTTGTTGTAGATGCGTGTATGGACGAAAGGGCAAAAGCGTACTGTATTTCTGAATTTCGATCGACGCGTCTAGGAGTGGGAATGTTGAATGTTTGGAAACTGAAAGCAAGAGTGTTGTTAGGTGATTAAGGTATGGAGAATGTTACAGAACCTAAGTAAATTAAAGCTTACCTGACCATAGCTTATCAATTGAAGAGTCTAGAGTGCACTGGGCACTGGTTTGAGTAATGAAAAAGAAAGCTGCTAGCATCAAGAAGATGGTTCGAAGCATATTTTAAACTGAATTCTAATTATCGAAATTAATATAAAATCGAATTCAATATTTTTATTAAAAAGAATGGGGTTGGGGT
>Ga0169931_10008172_pt1 | contig 15332 bp, 15 predicted proteins | sample Kivu_15m_20L_FD_129675 | JGI IMG/M metagenome (GOLD analysis project Ga0169931, IMG submission 129675) | Freshwater microbial communities from Lake Kivu, Western Province, Rwanda to study Microbial Dark Matter (Phase II) - Kivu_15m_20L... | ecosystem: Environmental > Aquatic > Freshwater > Lake... | reverse complement strand
GAAATTGTCGCTACCGACTTCTCATCCAACAGAATCCGATATTCCGCACCCTCTACATCCATCTTCATCACAACGTTCTCACGATGAGGCAGGTCTAGTTCCATAAGCACTTCTGCAATCTCAACAACTTCCACCTCAACACTTCTGTAAGCTTCGCCGCCGGTAACAGTGATGCTTGAGATGACCTCAGGATCATCGTCCGCATTAAAACGAATTGTGGCACTGTGATCGGAAAGTGCAACCTTACGGATGTCGATACGATCCGCCACAGAATTGAGTTCAATATTGCGTTCGAGTGAGGCAAATACAAAAGGATTGGGCTCGAATGCAACCACGCGTGCACCGAGCGCTGCAGCAAAGAGGGCCGTTACTCCTGTTGCAGCACCAACATCAATAAGGACTTTCTGAGCATTCAGATGTCGTTCAAGAAATGCAACTGTATGTGGTTCCCAGTGGTCGTTTTCAACCGCGCTGTAGTAACTACTCGGATAATGGTCTTCAAAAGGGTCAAACCTAATCAACTTCCCTCGTAGCTGAATCTCTAGAGGCGCCGACATCTATGATTTCAACTCTAGTCGCAGTTATAGCCAGAGTTTGATTTTGCCTCTCTCACGACGTCTGGTTTGACTCTCGAATCACCCGAACACACACTTGCAGTTTCGAGTTGAAATAGAGATTTGATTCAACGTCAACGTCGTTGGGGAGGCCAACGAACAGTTGTGGTTTGTCAATTGGCTTACTGCAAAAATCAATCGCTAACAGTCGGTATCCGAGTCGCAGGAAAGTTGTGAACAACTCTGATTGATCGGTGTCCCACGAATAGTTAGGGGAAACACAATAAATGACAATCGGTAGTGTTTCACTCGCATATGAGACCGACTCCGCACTGCTGAGATCAATGCCGATGCCAGAGCCCCACGACACATAGAAGGGGGAGATGAGCTCTACTGTTTCCCCGAGACCGAGGTAGAGCCCATTCCCACAAACATTCAAGACTGATTTATGCCCTACAACGCTTTGAGTCTCTTGAACCAACAATCTCAGGAACGTTTCTGTCAGGAAGCCCGGTAGCGACCGTGGTTCCAGATCTGTTCTATGTTGACTTACCGGCGGTGGGAACCTTGCTCAGCGTACTCAGACCGATTCTTTACAAGTGTTTCCGTCTCCGGTACTCACCGAAACCTATTGAGGTACCTGCGAGAACTCTGGAATCAATACTGAAAACGCTTCATATTGGCAACTTGGACGTTCTGATACTTGACGTTGAAGGTTACGAGCTAGAAGCACTGACGGGACTAGGTGACATGAGGCCCAGCCTATTGATCGTTGAGACTCGTACCCATCAGGCTCTCGCAATATCCAAATTGCTCAGTGCTTGGGGCTACGTTCTTTGTTACTGCCTATCAAATTTTCAATTCCCAGAACGAACTAATGCTTTAGAACAATTTCAAGATTAGGTTTGGATACGAAACGATCACATAGATTCATTTCTGGCAAATACGTTAAACAAACTTGGCTGAATCATTTGACAACAAACTCATAACCGCTATTGGTCCATTCTTCTCGACTCAAGAGATAAAAGGGATCATGAACTATTCGGCCGCGCATGAAACCTGCCGCATCCAACCCTGGAATATCTTCAAACTCGCGCCATGCTGTGGCGACTACGACGGCATCCGCACCAGCTAGTGCGTCGCTGATATTCGAATGTTGAACGATATTTTTGGGCAAAACCAGTGTGCATTCTGCAAGGTTGGCAATTGGGTCATACATGGCCACGTCTATACCCCGACGGGCAAGCACAATCGCCAGATCAACTCCGGCTGAACTGCGCACATCTCCAGTCTCTGGCTTGAAGGCAATTCCCAGAATGGCGACTCGTTGCTTTGGAACCTCTTCAATGGACTGACTAATCAGATCTGCGGTCGCACGAACCCGCTTGGAGTTGGTTGCAATTGCGGTGGCAACAAGATCCATGTCGTGACCGATTCTCGCTGCGAACGCGACAAATTCACGTGTATCTTTCGGAAAACAGCTACCTCCCCATGCGATCGCAGGCTCTGCGAAGTGCACTCCAATTCGTGAGTCGAGTCCAACACCTCGTATGACTCGTCGCGAATCTGCTCCAAGCACATTCGCAAGGGACGAGAGCGAATGAAAATAGGAAAGCCGCATCGCCAGATATGAATTTGAGGCATATTTGATCAGCGAAGCCTCAGTCAGAGAACAATTAACGACCGGCTCATTGCTCAGCCCAAAGATGTCAACTATTCGATGAGCTATCTCCTCCGACGAAGCACCAATCACCACTCGGTCAGGAGTTCTGAAATCAGACAACGCATGACCTTCGCGCAAGAACTCAGGCATATGCACCATCGAGATGTCATCTCTCATCAAGGACCCAATCAGGAAATCGAAGGAGTCTGGGGGCACGGTCGATCGCACGACGACTATGGAATCCCTTTGCATATGTCGGGCCAGACGACCGAGGCCGTCAAGTACGAACGTGAGATCCGCTTCACCATTCGATTTGCTAGGCGTAGGAAGACACACGATGGCACATTCATACTCTGCACCAAGATGGTTGTAGTCCGATACGAAAGTTAGTTGCGATGTAGAAACAGTGTTACGCAAAACGCTCTCGAAGCCCTCCTCATAGATCGGCGACTTGCCGGCGTTCAGCATTTCACAGCGAGCTTTATCAGTATCAATACACACAATTTCGTGATCACGGCCAGTGAGACCTAGTGCATTGGCGAGCCCTACGTAACCGGCACCGACTACAAGAATCCGCATTGAACTCTTGACTCTAGTTTGAGAGATGGTAGACACGAGGAGTGTCATCAATCCAAAGACACTGCTGCTACTTTGAGCATGTCGTATTGCATCATTAAGTGTGTGACTGTGGTCCAAGAGTAAGGCTAAACCTGTTCAACTTCCTTCGGAATATCCTCGAGTATTTTGCTCGCACAAAACCGCACGTGATCGATACTTTGTCTCGTGAGATCGACAAAACTCGCGGTTACGGCGGGGGGGATGAAGCTCGCCTCTTCATACAGTGCCTGGATTCTCTGAAGCTATCTACAGCGCCAATCATTTTTGACATTGGAGCAAACGTTGGTAAGTACAGTCGACGCGTGCTGGAGCTGAGCCCACGCGCCTCGATTTTTGCTTTTGAGCCAAGCACCGTGGCCCGCGGCAACTTTGATCCGCAACTCGTGAGTCATACATCTGTTGAGATTGTCCCGTATGCGGTAAGCGACTGACCTGGTTCTGCTCTGCTGTGGTCTGACAAGCCAGGTAGTGAGCTTGCATCCTTACGACGGCGAGAGCTTGGATATTTGTCAATCCAGTTTGACAGTTATGAAGAAGCTGAAGTAACCACTCTTGATGTGTTCTGCAGTCAACGAAACATCAAGCCGCATGGAATCAAGATTGACGTTGAAGGAATCGAACTATCCGTCTTAAGGGGCGCAATCAAGACCCTTGAAACAACCGGTGCTGTTCAGTTTGAATTCGGTGGCACCTCCTTGGATAGCCGCACCTTCTTCAAGGACTATTTTGACTTCTTTAACGAACGCAACTTTCTGCTCTTCCGAATGTCACCGATCGGGCTGATCCCAGCAAAACTCTATTCAGACGAACTTGAGCGGTTCGCATACCAGAACTGGATTGCAGTAAATCGTAGGTTCTTGGATTAGTTGAGACACCGAATACTTGTCTTGGAATTGAGCTAACAACCAATCGTCTCTGAATGACTTCACTATCGTTTGAGCTCAGTCGTCGTCCACTCATAGGCTGTGGCTGAGAAATCGTGAAACTGTCATTTCATACATCATCTAATCCCCAGACAATAATCTGGTTGCCGTTCGCAGTAAGTGGCCGTTCTGACAGCACCCTTGGGTTTGGCACCCAGGAGAGAAACTCTTTAAGCGTGACACCTCCCATATACGTTTCACCAAGATTGTTCCAAACTAGATAACCTTTCCGCGATCGGCTTAGTACTAACTCAGCAAGCTCGACTTGCATATCTCGTTTGATCTCCGAAAATGCGTAGTTACTAATTACTAAATCAAAGTACGACTGTTTACTCGTAAGACCTAATCCGTCTCTGAATGTGGTGTCGGTTCTGAATTCATCCAAGAAGCGCGAACATAAGTCCACAACTTCTGGAAGATCAATCAACCAATAGTCTTTAACTTTCATTAGTCGGCTATTCATCAGAGCGAGACCCCCGAACCCTGGACCAATTTCTACGACGAGGTCTACAGATTTGAGATTGAATAGCCTTTTTATTTCAAGAGCGGTGTCTAAATAACGAAGTGCTAGCGGACTGGCTAAGCCTAAAGTCTTGTACTTGTAGCAGAGCGGACTACCGACACTGTCAAACTCGCTGACTAAATCACTTAAGGTTTTTGGATAAATAGTTTCATCTTGGTCAGCGAGTGAAAAGATGTTTGATAAGTACTGGCGGCCCTGAAAGTAATCGTTAGTCTCAACAATTCTACGCAAAATCTCGTACCTTCGAAAGTGTTCAAAGACTTCAGAATCCGACGAAGCCTTGCTGGCAAAGTCTCTCCACATGGCGACGTCGCTAATACTTGTTTGAACGAAATCATCTGTCACCAGATCTACCCATAATGATTGTTTCGGTTTAAAGAACAGATATCTAAGAGAGTTCGCTAGGCCCATGTCTAGGGCTGTCCTTAGCTTTTTACGAACGTCCTGGAGCAAGTTGGAAACCGCCGAGATGAAGTTTGTCCTATTGCTCATTCTGAAATCACAGATTCATATCCATCTTCGAACTCTTGAGTTCGGCTTTCATCCACTCGTACGTTTTTACTAGACCCAATTGAAGACTAATGTGTGGTTGCCATCCAAGTAACTCACGAGCACGAGAGATATCTGGTTGGCGGCGTTTGGGGTCATCGCTCAGTGCGGGTATGTGCTGAACAATGATTGACTCGCCAGTAACTTCCTCTACTTCATGTACAAGGTCAAGAATTGCTATCTCAGATGGATTCCCCAGATTCACAGGACCAAACTCGTGGCTGCTGGCAAGTCGGCAGAGCCCATCAATCAGGTCACTGACGAAACAGAGTGATCTCGTTTGAAGTCCGTCACCATAAATGCTGAATGGCTCCCCAGTCACTGCACAGCGAAGAAGATTGGACACGACCCGTCCATCATCTGGGCTGAGGCGTGGACCATACGTGTTGAAGATGCGCGCAACACCCACGTTGTGCTTCCCCCATTCCCGAAACGTGTAGCACAGTGCTTCGGAGAATCGTTTTGCCTCGTCATAACAAGACCTCTCCCCTACGGGATTCACGTTCCCAAAGTAGGTCTCGTTCTGAGGGTGAACTTCTGGGTCACCGTAAATCTCACTAGTTGATGCCATGACAAATCGGGAGTCGTTCCGTGCCGCGAGCTCAAGGAGCGCAAGGGTTCCCAGACTGCCAGTTTTCAACGTATGGAGAGGTTGCGCTTGATATAAGCGAGGCGAAGCGAGACTCGCAAGGTTTACGACTACATCAAATCTTAAGTCTGAAGGAATCTCAGAGAGTCCCTGTGCCACATCAGACTTGAAAAACTGGAAGTGAGGGTGGTCACTTGCCTTTAGGAGATTGCGCATGGTCCCGCTGGACAGGTCATCAACCCCTACGACTTGGTGGCCTTCACCAAGCAGCCTGTCCACCAGATGTGACCCCAGGAAGCCCGCCGCACCGGCAATAAGTACCTGCACCTTAAACTGCCGAGTGCCTTAAATTGATTTCGGAAGCAACCACTTGAAGGTGAGTCTAATATCAAGTCGAAAGCGCATGAGTTGCAGCAGGGGCTCATGACTACCGCTGAACCTCGATCTTCTCTAGAGTCATCGCGGTAACTATGGGCGGCGAGAGAACAAGCAAGCCCTCTGTGCTCATCCCATTCATTGGTGGGCTGGGCAATCAGCTGTTTCAACTCTGCGGTGGGCTCTTCCTTGAATCTGTTAAGAAGCGCAGCATTTCATTTAGTGATCGACTTCTTACCCTTGCCAATCATTCACCACTCGAACGACGAACACTTATGATTCGGCCACTACTGAGAACTGGAGAACTAGCCGACTACTCACGACTTTATATCTCGACAGCGACTCTCATTTCAAGATTCGATACGAAGAGATTTGCTCGAGAAGTTCAGCCTGCTGATGACGTACTTTGGAAAACAGGATCAACGACTCGGTTCATTCTCGGATTCTTTCAGCGCAATGAATACGTGTCTGTGGTGTGGGAAGCTTTGCTCGATCGAATGAACGGGAACTCCGAGTTTAGGAGTTTGCTAACGACAGAACCTCAACCCACAATTGTCCTACATATACGACGTGGTGACTACCTGAACCCCAAGACTCAGAAATTTCACGGGTTCACGTCAAACGCATACTTTGAGGAAGCGTGTCAGCAGATAATTGACCGTGTGAAGGTACAGTCAATCACCGTCGTCAGCGATGACATAGATGGAGCTATGCGTCAATTAGGGACGAGTCAATATTTCTCAAACATAGATGTCACCATTAGCCGTGACCTAAGTGAACTTCAGACCCTACGACTTATGTCATCCGCGAGGGGTGTCGTAACTAGCAATAGTTCATTTTCTTGGTGGGGTGCACGACTCTGTTGGGCTCTAAACAACGGAATAGTTGCCCTACCGACCCCATGGTTCTCTGAATCTGGCTCGATCGATTTGCATCTCCATCCGAGCGATGAACGATGGATGGTAATCCCACGAGCACTGGAAAAGTAAGTGCCGCTTGTTTCAGTAGTAATACCTCTTTATAACAAAGAGCGCTACATCACAACAACCCTTCGTTCTGTGCTGTCACAAACTTTACAGGACTTGCAGATCATTGTTGTAGACGACGGTTCAACTGACCAGTCCGCAATGCTCGCTCGAAGCATCGGAGACCACCGTGTAAGAGTTGTAACTCAAGAGAACGCCGGGGTCGAGATAGCGCGAAACACGGGGCTTAAGGCTTCTGATAGCAGATTCATTGTCTTTTTAGATGCTGATGATGTCATCTATCCTCAATGTCTCGAACAACAATCCCGACGACTTGAAGGTGACTCAGCTTTAGTTGCAGTAGCGACCTGGGCTCACCAGATTGATGCCAAGGGACGAGTCATCGGGCGACTGCGATGCCCGCCCACAGACAGGAATATTCGTTACCAAATGTGTTTTTCAAATCCATTTGTCAACTCGAGTGTTATGACTTTGCGATCCGTCATTGAGTCGATAGATGGCTATGACACAACGAGGGGTCCACGGTTTGCGGAAGACTATGACTTATGGCTTCGACTCTCCACGCGGGGAAGTCTTGGTGCTGTTCCACGATATCTAACGGCCTACAGGTTGCTCAATGAGAGTCGTTCACAATCATCACTGACAAGGCTCCAGAATTCTGCCAACTTACTCTCTTGCGACTATCTCTCACGCTTATACGGACTCCAAGATGAACCATTACTACAGGAGCTTATTGCGGTGCTCAACTCGGCAGAAGATGCACGAAAGCGAAAATTCACGTACCAAGACCTGTCTCAACACTTGAATGCGGTCCAACGGAGTCTAAAGCAATCAATCAATCCAAATTCACTACGTCTGCATAAGCAGCGCATCGAGCTTTTTTCCCGTTGTTTCCTGTTCCGTCGCATCAAACGGGTGGATACCGACAGCCCACAATGATTACCTTTTTCATAATCGCAACCAAGGGTTACAAGGAATACGCGAGATCTCTCATGTCATCCATTGACTACCACCTGAAATCTGACTTTGAGATTCAGTTACTCACCGACGATGTGGCACATTTTTCAGATCTTGCAGTTTCAAAAACTCGTGGCAATCTGAAACCTTCAACCATTGAAAGTCTAGGTTGGCCTGCAGCCACTCTTCTACGGTACGAGCTAATGCTCAGTAGATTTCACACGGTTTCAGGGAGTGTCATCTGCTATCTCGATGCTGACACTCTCTTTGCTCGTGATACCACGATTTCCGACTTCCTTCGTCACTTGACTGATACTCGCCCTGTAGCTGCTGTGCGTCATCCAGGATATTTCAAACGTTCAATGTTGCTTCGACTCTTGAATGTTTCGGTCTTGGGTCCCTGGGAGACTCGACGTTCATCGTCTGCCTTTGTGCCGTTCCGTCATCGTAAGGACTACGTTTGTGGTGGAGTGATCTTTGGCCTCGCGGCCGCGTTCCGCACGATGTGCGAAGAGATTCAGCATCTCATTGAAATTGACCGACATCGGGGCATTATTGCACGACATAACGATGAGAGTTATCTCAATGCGTGGTGTCTTCAGCATTCAACCGCGAGGCTTAGCCCGGAGTGGGCTTACGCTGCCGGTTATCGAAACTTGGGTGATTTGAAGCCGCGCATAGAAGTTGTTCATAAGCCAAGTGACTGGAAACGAGAGATCTAACGGCGAACCCTTCTTCAGAGTTGGAGAACGGCGTCGGCATATCGGGCTACCTGACTGCTGTGCGAAACGGCGATTATGAGAACTTTCTCTTTGAGACTCACTACATCTTGCAGAATGCGCGCCTCAGTGTCATAGTCAAGATTTGATGTGAACTCATCAAGCAGCAGAACCTTAGGGGCTCGGTAAAGTGCGCGCGCCAAACCTATTCTCTGTAGTTGTCCTCCGGAAACCCTTGATCCGAGCTCGCCCAGTGGTGTGTTTAGACCATCTGGCAGTGACGATGTGAACTCTGAGAGCCCAGACATCTTTATGGCGCTTTGAAGTCGCCCATGGTCTATTGGCTCCGATTCTTCGAAGGTCAGTGCAATATTGTTGGCGAGGGGATAATCGACTGCTGCGACTGTCTGTGGAACATACCCGATCTGGTGACTATCAAACTGCGCTGACTCTCTGATTGGTACACCGTTAATCAAAACATCACCCGTCTGAGGATCGGCCATTCCCATGATGAGTGACAAGAGTGTGGTCTTTCCTTTACCACTCTCACCACGTACAACATGGAACAAACTATGCGAGAAATGGTGGCTGAGATTCTCAAATATAGGAGTTCTAGATGAAGAATATGCGAATGAAACGTTCCGAAGATCAATGGAGACATTCACGTCTAACAGAAACTTATCCTCGCGGACTACGGCATTCTCTGCAGAGTGGGCTGATCGGGTTATGTCTTTCTTCACCGAATCTGGCTGAGATGGTTCGCGGAAATAGCGAGTCAGTATCTCAGCTTGTGGCCTCGCAAAACGTCTATCTTGCAGAGCGTGAGCAAACCGCGATAATCCCGGAATAAGTCTGAAAGCCCCCAGAGTAAGCACAACACCGATTGATAATGCTTTTGCACTCTCGTTAAGCACCACCGACATTAGCCACAATGTGGTGACCGCAGTAACGACAATTATTGATTCGATTATGACCGGACTGACTCGTGAAGTGATCTCAAAACGCCTCTCCGCATCAAGCGCCCTTCTTAAGTGAAGCCCGAAGTAAGTTGCGGCATAACGTTCTTTTCCGTAGAGAATCATCTCTCTGATTGATCGAAAGACAAACAGGGCAAATCTCATCCTTCGCCCCCGGTGCTGAACTGCTTCAGCGCCCGCACGTTCGAGAGCTCTTGAGCTTGCCTTAACCGTTGTTAAAACGAGGACTCCTCCACAGAGCATGATCAAGATTCCACCAAGTGTTGACTGCGACAAGAGAACGATAGATATTCCACAAACAAGTACAAACTCTTCAAACAGGACATATCTTGAGAACAAAAAACTATTGATAAATGATTGAATTGCATCTAAATCACGGATCATCTCACCACTATCTCGGCCTGTGTTGGTGCGTCCGTGCTTTACAATCTGTTGTTCAAATGTTCGCATCGCGAGTCGGCCATAGACCATTCTTCGAAGATTCGATTCGGCAACTATTCGAATGATGCGTAGGAGTGTCCGGAGCGTGAAAACAAAGAAAAACAACGCAAGTGTTGTTTCTGCGCTGAACGCAAGCGTTGGCAGAAAGCTCTCGCCTGATGATGGTTGAGGTTGATTTAGGAACAGAGATACGACTGAAGCAGATATCAGAATCGTTAGGGTGTCCGCGATCGACACAAGCGGACCAACCAGATAAATCAAGACTGAATACATCCGCTCACGCGCCGTGAGACGTGGCTTGAGGTGATTTAGCATCAAGGCACTATGACATTACCTCTGATTTACCAGGAACCGATCGACTATCGTAGGTCGTTGGACGCGCAATGCGTCGCCTAACTGCAGCGGCATTGGCTGAGTACGGCAGGCTCAAGTTCGCGAGTCTTGTAAAGCCCTTTCACCCAGCTAGCTCTCCCTTCTTGTCAGGCGATACTTTTCGCTCTTTCTGTCATGTTCATATCGACGATTCAACATCGTTCGATGACATACCTAGCAAGATTCGCAAGCTTCTTCGCTATCAGAGCCATGCGACACTTCGTTTATTTGTAGATCTACATATTTTGCAGGATCAAACTTCGGAAGACTTCATTATCAGAGAACTTTCTGTTCTTAGCATAGAAGTTCGAAGGAAAACCCTTTTGCTCTTTCACAATCACGACAAGCTCCCTTCGTTTGGATTTTTTACTCGGTTAGCAAGCCTGGGATACCGCTCATACAGCGTAAACATCGTGAATCGAAGTGACTATGTTCATCCGTTACCAATAGGTCTCGAGAATCGATGGCGATTGAATAATGGTCGTACTCGCCCATTCCGGAAATCTCAGGCACGAAAACAATCATCAAGAGCACAGCTGGTGTTTGCTGCATTCACTGTAGGAACTAACACACAGGAGAGAGCCGCAGCACGGGCTGCCTGCATTGCTGCAGGCATACCGTTCAATGAAAGTCGGCTAACACCTCGTCAACATCGTAGACAACTGTTGAACTCATGTTTCGTGATTTCACCTCCCGGTAACGGATCTGATTGTCACCGAACTTGGGAAGCCATTTATCTCGGATGCGTGCCCGTAGTATTGCGCGGGTCTCTTGCCGAAGAATTCATCTCTCGTCTGCCGATTCTTGCAGTAAACGACTGGACCGAATTTCTGGACACCCCGAAAGACGAGATGCTACACCAGTACGAAATACTTCGAGAGCGTCCGTGCGAACTCGCCCTTGAAAACACTTGGAAACATCACTTATCAATCTTCTGATTGGTCTAACTCGTCCTCGATGACTTTCCAGTTATCGCGTGGCGAAGAAACTCAAGAGCGGTGCGAATTTTTCCACTCTGAATGGATAACCGAAGTCGATTAGCAAACGAGACTCGTTGAGAGTGTATGTGATCTGCAAAAGGACCAGTTATCTGACGCTTATGCAATCCCCTTGCTTCCTTCATTGCAACGCTCCATCGTTCAGACACCAGGCTTGGAGACTCGATTTCTTCTTTGGAATGTACATGGATGTTCGCAAGCTCAAGTCGATGAGAGCCCCACTCGTAGCCAATGGTGGTGTCAGAGCTATTGCTCCTGCCTAGTGACCAGCGAAGTTCAGAAAGATTTTGTTGAAAGAATTCGTTCTGGTGTCCTGACATTCGCATTCCAGCACTGTGCACGGGATCCTGACCGAAGAGATATTGGCCATATGCCAAGCCATCAAAAACCAATCGTCGCTCCACTCCCGGGCTATTGATTAGCCAGGCATCTTTCGGGTACGACGGTAACTCCTGCAACTGCCCGGCATTTAGGGCGATCCCCAATAACTGCATATCAGTACAAAACTGCCTCTGAGTTGCTATCTGATCCTGCAATATCTCACCAAGCAACTTCAGATCGTGCTGAAGTTGCGTTACCGATGGAGAGTACAAGAAGCTCGCGATGCCCATTTCATTGGAGTACCGAGGAACCGACGTCCGCTCACAGTGTCGTGCCAAGAGTTCCTCGTGCTCATCCGTAGCCGTCAACATAACGTCGGACTCAAGGTGCATCACTGGGGTTCGAATTCCATTTTCTTCAAGCAGCCCCAGAGCGAATAATCGCTCTATGGTGAACAGCCAGTAGCCGCCGGCGAGTTGTCTACGTTCAGGAAACTTTCTCGCCATCATCTGCATCGGCTCGAACGCATTAGCTCTGCGATATTCAAGCATTTCTCCCGGAAACCTTTCATGTTTCTTGGGAAAGTCTGTTATGAGAAGCATGTCTGAATTTGGTCGCCGATTCTTAGCAAGGTGAGCGAAGTGATATAGCGTTGGTGCTGGGTTTTCCCCGAGCAAGACAAAAACAATTGTTGGTGCTGTCATCCTCTGGAAAGTCTCACAAGTAACTTGCGAACTACAAGCACGACATAGGACGGTAACTGTTTTAGATAAAATTCCAGCGGCCAACTAAAGCCCATTACTCGACTGAGATGCTTCGGGGTCAAACGAAGATATAGCGCATCACCCCAACCAAATCCAATCACCCATCGAGTTGCGACCCGCCGAAACCCCTCTTGCCTGAGATACTCGTCAATCTCGCCGATCTTTGCGCAGCCATCGTATAGTTCTGCTCTGTTTACCTCGGTATATATTGCATTAACTCGGGAAAGAATCGCGCCAAAGCCACGCAAGGCCGCAAGTTCAGCTCCCTGAATGTCGAGATTACAGAATTCTGGGGATTCATCATCTGTCAGAATTGCGTCTAGGCGTCGCGTGAGTACAGTCAGCGTTCTTTCTACCGTGATTGAAGGATACAGCCGGCTGTGCTCTCTGAATTCTAGGAGTGAACTGGACTGTCCATTTGATGCAACACTGAAACTTAGTTGCTCGTTATTTGAGTGCCACAGTGCCGCTTCGATGACACGTTGTCCCAGCGGCTCAACCTTGTTTCTGAGTGTCGGAATCAGATCTGGGTTGGCTTCGACCCAGGTGACGTTTTGCCAACCGACTGACCGATATGCATCGCTCTCCTCGGCGTGGTGTGCCCCGATGTGGAGTACCGAACGGGGGGAAAGTTTCCACCTGTGAACCAATTCGTTGACTGAAATCAACATGAAGCAACCTCAATTGGCGACCCTACAAGGAACTCATGAAGTGTTTTGACATTGCGGCATGGTTTTCTCCTAAAGACGATCGACTGAGAAGCGGCCATAAGTGGTCGTGGCAGGACTCGGTAACCTAGTCGAACGAAAAGAATTCCGAGTTCAGCTACTGCGGTCAGCTTGCCGTGATAACGGATTGACTGCGTCGTAAGGTGCAACTCTGAGCGAACAATTGACATTGTGAGTCGTCGCCTGTTCAGTAGAGAGCTATCAGACCCCAATGCTTGCAGAATCGCACGACCTGACCCGAACCTTACATCATTCCAAGCAAGTCGGCGCCACAGATCGAGGTCTTCTGCCCCCGAAAAGTTTCGGTACCCCCCGACCCTTAATACAGCTGACTTCCGGAATAACACACTCGAGTGATTGATTGGATTTATTACTCTCAGTCTGACTCGACCCAGTCTGTCAAACATCGGCATAAGTCTCATACCTTTTATTGTTTGATCTTTTGTGGAAAACTCGAGGGCGCCTGAGCAAAGTACATCAACTTGATCTTGTATGAGTTGCCTTACTTGTAATTCAAGTCGCAAAGGATGCATTACATCATCAGCGTCATGGAGAGCAACGAGATCATTACTCGCTAGCTCCAGACCCAAATTTCGTGCATTCCAAAGACCGCGATTGGTCTCTAGTTGCTTCAGCACCGTACGTATTCCAGAAACTTCGACAAAATTGCGAACTTCGCGGTTCAGTTCTTCTCCGACTGGACCATCTACGACTATCACAACTTCAGAAGGTGCCTTCGTCTGCGCTAAAACACTGTTCAACGAAAGGGCGAGAAGCGCAGATTTGTCTCCCTGCCAGATGCTCATTACAACACTGACATCCACTTGATCGTATGTGGGGTTTGAATTCATGTGAACCACTACGGTAACGACAAACCTGACTCCGATACCCGTCTCTCGCTCTACATTGGGGGTTCGAAACCTTTCCTCAATGTTCCACTTCGCGGCGGCCAGTGAGTGCGCGGCCGAGTGTGACTTCGTCGGCGTATTCCAAGTCGCCGCCAACCGGCAATCCCATCGCCAACTGGGTGACCTTCACCCCGAGCGGCTTCAAGATGCGAGCCAAATACATGGTGGTTACATCACCTTCGGTGTTGGGGTTGAGACACAAAATGACTTCGCTCACCGCTTCGGGTTCGAGTCGTAGCAACAATTCGCGCATCTTCAAGTGTTCGGGCCCTACCCCTTCGAGCGGGTTGATTGCACCCAGCAACACGTGGTAGCGGCCGCGAAACTGGCCCGTCTTTTCAATCGCCACCACGTCGCGCGACTCTTCGACCACGCACAGAGTGGTGGTGTCGCGGCGTTCGTCAGCGCAGATGTGACACAGCGTCGACTCGGAGAAGTTGAAGCAGCGCTCGCAGAACCGCACCGAGTCGCGTGCTTCGCTGATTGCCTGCGTGAGACGGGCAACTTCGTCGCGATCGGTTTTCAACAAATGGAAGGCGATACGTTGGGCCGATTTCGGACCAACGCTCGGCAATCGTGACAACGCATCGATCATCGCCTGCATTGATCGCGAATATGCAGATGCCACTGAGGCGGCTCAGTTCTTCGACGAATCGACGATTCGAGCACCCGGGAACGACTTGGCGATCTGATCGACCACCGATTCGACCGGTGCATCATCATGCGACGCGCCGGCATCGAGCACGTCACCATCGAGCGCGACGTCTTGGTCGCGTGGGCTCGACTGCGACGACACGGTCTTGCCGCCGGCTGATGCCGATCGTGCTACTTGCACACGAACGTCAATGGTGATCGAACGCGCGGCTGCCTTCGTGAGCGCAGCATTGACCTGATCTTGCAATTCGAGACACTTCTTCTTGTGCATGTCACTTGGTGCCGACACCACGAACACATCACCGTCGAGACCCACAACTTCGACCGCGGAATACAGCGCGCGAACCGTCGCCTTCAGTGTGCGCACGATGCCGGGCCATGCAGCGACAAGGTCGTCAACCGGGCCTACCGCGGCGGCGGTATGCGGGTCGGGTTTGTCGGCGGCACTTGATGCAGATGTCGGTTTGCCGGCATTCGTTGCACGCGAGGCTTTGGTGGCACTCGGTGCAACATCGGCGAGTCGCGGACGAGGGATTGGCCCGGTTGCATCACGAGGCTGGCCACCACCCGACTCGAGCCGTTCGACACGCGCCAACAATGAAGCGGCATCGTTGGCAACTGCACTACTTGCCAGACGAACCAGCGTCACTTCCAACACCAGTCGCGGGTCGGGCGCGCGCCGAATATCAAGCAACGCTTCGCCGAGCACCTCG
>Ga0169931_10008171_pt1 | contig 15332 bp, 10 predicted proteins | sample Kivu_15m_20L_FD_129675 | JGI IMG/M metagenome (GOLD analysis project Ga0169931, IMG submission 129675) | Freshwater microbial communities from Lake Kivu, Western Province, Rwanda to study Microbial Dark Matter (Phase II) - Kivu_15m_20L... | ecosystem: Environmental > Aquatic > Freshwater > Lake... | reverse complement strand
TGCCATCGCGACGCTCGATGCTCTCGCACCCATCGCTTTGTATATCTCGTGCGCCTGCTCCGCCAGCGCTAGAGCCTCATTCCCCGACGATTTGTAAATCGCTTGTTGCGCGAGCTGGATTAACAACTCCGCCCGTTCTTCACCTTCACTCTGTGGTAATTGCCGCCACAGTTCTTGATCTTCGGTCTCCCGATTGTCTATGGGTTCTCCTTTCGCCAAGAATTCAAAACGTATACGTCACCGCTGACAAAACTTCCAAGGGGTGAACCAGGGCCACCCAGAGGGGAGGGTGACCCTGATTATTCTGATAGGGGGCTACTCAGACTTGCTAATTAGCTCGCGTAACTCATCCATCAACTCTTTGAGGTTATCTTCGAATTGATCAACGAAGGCCTGAGCCTTGGCGATGTTCTCCTTGATTGGGGTATGCGCCGCCTTAAGTTGGCGAAGCGTTCCCATCTCAGAGACCAAATTGTTTATGACGCGCTCGATAGCTTCGACGTCATATTCCGCATCTGCCGGCGCAATAGAGCGAAGTGCGTACGAGCGAGCCCATAGGTAAGCAAGGCGTACTAAACGCTCATCCGGATCATCGGTATCTAGGACAATCGCAAGCTTGTTGCCTTCGAACTCCTGCCAGATTGGCTGTACCTCGAGATCAAGACCATTCGCATCGGCAACGAAGATTCCGCAGATCGCTTCACGGTTATCGATAGCGGAGTTGAGCTCCTTAACTACCTTCTCGCGCTTTAGGCGACCCTTCGCATCTTTGAAGGTCATATCGGTCTTGGCTTCCCAAACGATGTTTAGCACCTGTGCACCAGTCGCATTTGGATTAAGGGTTATAACCTCATCACCAACGTTGGCACCAGAAGGTGCTGCAGTATCACCGGTGTAGCGCGCATCATCGCCATGGACAATCGCCTCGCGCTGGATGATTGCATCGAGAATCTCTTCTAGATCGCCACCCTTTTCACGAGACTTTACATAGAGCTCTTTCTTCTTCTCTTGAGCACCGATGAACTTGTTGAGAAGTTCGGTAACGCAACCAATATCTGTCTTAATGCCATTCACATGGGAGTTAAGGGCAGAAGTGACGGATGTCAGTAGTTGGCCGAGTGGTGAAGCCGCATCCTTAGGGGATAGAAGCGACTTTAGTGACTCGTTGCTGTCATCATTGATTGATTCAGTTGCTTCCCGAAGTTTCTGGGCAATTACGCCAGTTTCTGGATCAACCAACTTTGTAGTAGCTGAATCAATCCGCTGCAATACCGTGGCGACAGTACCGTTAAGGCTCTGAACCACTATCTCAGCTGATTTCTTCACATTCTCAGTTTCAAGTGAGCTACCGGCAAGGCTTCTCACGGATACTGCTAAATCGATTAGATCGAGCAGCGCAATTACTTGCTCTTGCGGACTCGCAAAGGTCGCGAGATAAGTAGCAAGTTCTGGGTTGCTTATTGTCAGATCGGAGACGATTACATCTTTCTCCGTGACCTTAATTGACCCAGATACATTCGAGGGAACTGCCCTCAAATGACTTGTTGACATTTGTTACTCCTTTCTTAGTACTTGTAGAGATTTTCTACGAGTGTTTTGCGGAAGAGAATTTTATTTTCAATTTTTTGTCATCGCTTACCAAAAGCTCGTTACACGCCCGAACTCTCAGGATTCATACATGGAGTTATCCACAGCAAACAGGCTTGTTTTTGGTTTCCATATCAAGCAAAATACTAGAAACTTGAGATTCAGGATCAGACAGTAATCAGATCCACCAAGTACTTCTATTTCACCTCCGCTCTGTAAGCCATATCATTCCCTCGCCCGCCGACATTTAGGACCTAAGGGCGACAATCGTTATAAAAGCCCATGAATTTGTTATAAAACAAGCCCCATTGTGCTTAACCTTGAGAGACAGTTGGGAAAGGCTATTGGGCTCATGACAACTTGACGCTATGTTTCGGCAAGTTCAAATGTCGCAAGCAAATGGCATAGGGAAAGCCATGCCAGACGGACCCTTTCTTAGTGCGCCTCATGCCTTGGAATGTGAGTACAAGGAACTAATGAACCCGGGTAATCAGCCCCCCGGGTTAGTTATGCGCAATTGGATTCTTGCGAATTGTAAGAAGTCTAAGAATCAGTGAATTTGTAAGTTGAAAAGTAAGGGCGGTTCGGCAAATAAGCACAGTTTCAGGGTTTCCAAGTTCTTGAGTTTTCGCAAGAATGAGCCAAGCAGGAGGTATTTAATTGCAAAATTGGCCTAGTTGCGGTGATCCACAAATGAGTAATCCCATGACTGTGGAATTGCATCTCCGAAAGGTAATTAAAGAGGCGCAGGTGAGTTTACTTGGAGAATTAGATCTTGATTCTCCAACTTCATGGGCTGGCACAAACTGGTCTCTCTCTCAATTAGCAGAATATGTCTTTTCATTTCCGGCACTTAAGCTGAGCTTGACATCGGGTATAAACACGAAAGCTCGCCGAGACGGAAGTCCTGAGAAGTCTTCTGCCGTCATATACCCTGCGACTATCGCGATTTGGAGTGTTGCACAAGCTCAACATCTGGAAACGGGTCAAGAACTTTGGACGACAGCCGATCTAACACCAAATCAGATAAATGCCCTTCCTTATAAGTTCGAAGATTCAATTAGAACCCTAGAACTTGAAGCTTTTGATGGCAAGCTTTCTGAGCAAAAGAGAGTTTCTCTTGCGCGATTTCATGCAATCGTGCCCAATTATGCGATTGAAGAATTTGTAAGAGTCATCAGACGGTGTGAAGAGCAACACACTTCGGCACTTTCAACTCTGGACGTTATAGCAAACACGCAAACGCTTGCTATTTCCGTTAAAGGACTCTTTGATGCACGACCTGACATCGCAGTTGATGTAATCCAGAGGGCCTTTCGGACATTGAGGACGGGAGAATCGGCCGGACTACCACCAAGAATTTCTAGAGTGCTTAGTTCGCAAGTTAGTAGAAAGCGAGTTTCCACGCTAAGCACACATGGGGAAGCTCCAACAATTGGTTTTGATGAAAGCGTTGGAGAACTTTACATAAAGGGCCATTCAGGGTGGAAACTTTTTGACGAGAATCACGTAGAAATTGACCATTCGTTTTTACCACCAAGAAATCTTTTTGCCCAACACTTGAATGGATCTACCACTCCATTACTCAATCTTGATGACGGCTATCTTTTGCTTTCTAGAAATCTGGATGTGGTTAGAAACGGAAGCAATCTTCCAAGAGATGGTGCATTTATCTGGCACAAGAGTGTTTCTTTTGACAACGGATCTATTGCGACTGAGCCTTCTTCAATTTCTGGGTGGGACGATTGGTTCTTTGCTCTGCTGAAACCCTTGGATAAGTTGAATTTGAAACTATCTGATGGTCGAATCCGAACGTTAGGCAAATCTAAAGAGATAGAGGTGTACGGAGAGCCAATACCAGGTCTAATAACAGCAGATGGATTTGTGATTTTTTCGGAGTCTCCAAGACTTGTGGCTGGGCAAAATGTAACTATCTCATCCAATACTGATCATTCGTCTCGAAAGTCCACCGGGCAAGAAGAATTTCTTGTAGAGGAGAACGGACACTTCGACTTAAGCCTGTATGCCGGTTTGGGTCGATCGATGAACATTAAAGGTTTTCTGTTGAGAGGATTTTCGATATCAGATATTGATTTTCCTCTTTTTGAAAATGAGAAGCGAACCATAAACTTGATTTACTCTACGCACTTTGCGGGCCCATCTTCCGTGGTCATAGACTCAGACTCAGGAAAGTCCCCCGTCATCATTACGGAGACCAGTACGGGAAGAAAGATACCAATACTGATAAATGTGCCGACTTTTGAATGGTCATTATTGATGGATGGTCGAGAGCCTCAAAGATTTAGAAAATCAGCAAAGCTGAGCACAAAAGAGTTGGCAAAAGTTAGGCGATTAGTCATTCAAGATAGCTCTAAGCTGAACGTCAAACTGCAGATAAGAACTCAAGAATCGCATGTCATGGACGTTACACCGAGGATCCGAGATAACTCCATGATGTTTGACTTGCGACTCCTCGGCGATGGTAACGCTGAGGCAGAATATGAAATAGAGATCGAAGCCAGAGGAAAGCGCCACACCCTCTTTTCATTCACTAAAGTCTCTTCCCAGACGGCTAGTAAAGGGGTTCGGATAACAGATCTCCGTAAACTTGCGGAGGGCTGGATTTTAGTCGGTGGCATGACTCAACAGGAATGGGATAGTTATCAGGAAGAGATGAAGCGATACAGCAGGGAAGTTATGGCAGCTTATCGCCTTCGAAGAGGTCAAAGAAGATGACGAGTGACTTCAAACCTATAGATACAAGCAAACTAGTTTTGGATGCTTTAATGCGATATCTAAAGAGTAACTTCCGGCCAAGAAGATCTATTATTTCTCATCAATATCAAGATTCTTTAGAGAGAGAAATAAGCGAATCTAAAGGTGATATCGGAGGAAATCTTTATCGTGAGGTTAGAAGAAAATTCAAAATCGGTTTATCTGTCTCAGATTTAATTTCCCAACGAAGAGCTAATTCGAAGTTAGAATCTGCCGTAAGGCACTCCTTGTATGAACATCAAGCGAGAACTTTTGAACAAGTTCGCATACAAAAACATAACGCCGTTGTCGCAACTGGAACAGGATCTGGTAAAACGGAAGCTTTTCTCCTACCCATTATTGATGACCTTCTTGAAGAACTGGAAAGCGATGGTTTAAACCCCGGCATTAGAGCGATCGTTATCTATCCGATGAACGCTCTAGCGGCTGATCAGCTTCAACGCTTACGGGAAGTCTTTGCGAGATTCCCAGAGATCACGTTTGGAAGATTTGTAGGAACGACAGAAGCCAACGATGCTCTAGAGCGAGCCAGTAATCCAAGTTTGATATACCTGTCAAACGAGAGGATTTCTAGAGAGTCAATGCTTGAGAGTCCGCCACATATTTTGATTACGAACTACGCGATGCTAGAGAGACTCTTGCTACTTCCCAAATGGCAAGGTCTCTTTACATCAAAAATGCGCTGGCTGGTAATGGATGAAATCCACAGCTACGACGGCACTCGAGGCGTAGAAATAGGACTGTTGATTAGGAGACTCAAGGCTAGAACGGGGGATCCGAAAGGAACACAGTGCATAGGACTCTCAGCGACTCTTGGGGACAACTCCGAATTAGACCGAACAAAAGCGGCGCAATTTGCTAGAAGCTTGTTTGGTGAAGAGTTTTTTCCAGACGATATCATCCGACCAACCTTTGAGGCAGAATCTGAACAAGAAGAGTTGCTTGACCTGTTTGCTCCCGAGAATCGACAACTCCTGTCAACTTTTGAGGAAAGACAAGATCAAATCTTTCATTTATTTGTAAGAAATCCCGGTGGCGCTTTTATTTGCTTTGGCGATAAACACCCAGAAAATAAGACGCGAATCAGACTTCAGTATAGAAAGAAATGTTCCGACTGCTCAGATGACTCGCAATTAGTTGAGGTTGGAGCATGTAGAAAATGTGGTACGGAATACCTGATTGGAAGAATAGTTAATGACTCCCTGATTCCAGTAGATGAATTTGATGAACAGTCTCGCTATTTTCGAATTATTGAGATGAAGACCAAAGGTTTACAAGACGACGCCGTCAAATCTGATCTTGATGAAGTCGATGAAGATGACTTTGATCCTTCAATCTCAAATTTACTTGTTAAACACTTATGTCCCATTTGCGCTCGCCTTAATGATTCAGAGAAATGTTCTGTCTGCAACCGCGTCAGCACAGTGAGAGTTGAAGAAGAGCTCAAACCCGATCAAGGTGGACGCGTACGATGCACGTTTTGTGGAAGTAAAAATGAACGAAGTCCCTATGGCCCCATTATGCGACCGGTCTCCGGTAGTGATGCTTTGACATCCGTGATTGCGGTGGCAATGTATGAGGGTCTGCCCATAGATCGCGATAGGGAAGCGATTCTTGGTGAGGGGAGAAAACTCCTTACATTCTCGGATAGCCGTCAAGATGCCGCTTACTTTGCTCCCTATCTTCAAGATACATACCTAGAGCTACTTAAGAGAAGAGCAATTATCGATTCACTGCAAAGATTGAACGCGTCCGAAATTTTCCCACCTCCTTACAGCATCTCTCAATTAGCAGGGGCCATGCAGAAATTACTAAATGTCATCGACATAGAGAACGAAGGCCCAGGACTCGTATGGGCTTTAATCAGATCCGAGTTGATGGCTGAAGATTTCCAGCAATCACTTTCAGGTGTGGGACTTGTTCGTTTTTCTATTCCTGAGGACAAGCTCTCTCATTCTATGACTTACTTGATTAGTGAGGGACTATCAACTGAAGATGCGTGGCATCTGATCAACATTTTGCTAGAAAGTGTATGTAAACAACAAGCAGTAGAACTTCAAGATGGCATTCCACCAAATCATCCAGCTTTTTCTCCAAGGCAGGTGCAAACTTTCATCTGCCGTGAGATGGAGAACAAGACCTCCCTTTCCACTATCAATTGGGTCAGCAGGTCTAAGGTGGGAAACAAGAGAAGAAATGCGGTAGAAAGAGCCATAGGAATAGATTCGGATAAAGCGCTCAAAATCCTTGATGAACTTTGGGATACTCTTGTGAGAGATAATGTTTTTCTACCATTTAAAGCGGGTCTGTTCTCAATAAGAAATGAAATGTTCAGAGTTCAGCTCAATGAAGATAGAGAAGTTGATTTCTTTCGATGCCCAACCTGTAGACGTACTTCATGGTGGAAGTTGCCAAATCAACGTTGTAGTTTTAAAAACTGTTCCGGGTTCGTTGAACTATTCGCCTACACTGCGGAAGATAACTTCGTGAGAATGTATACGAAAATGCCCATATCTGGGATAAAGGTTAGTGAACACACAGCTCAGTGGAGGGCTAAGGAAGCCGAAGGAATACAGAAAGCATTCATTGACGGAGATATCAACGTACTAAGTTGCTCAACCACCTTTGAAATGGGTGTTGATATTGGTGCCGTCGTTGCCGTGTTGTGCCGAAATGTTCCTCCTACGCCGGCAAATTACGTACAGAGGGCCGGTCGAGCGGGACGAACCAAGGATCCGAGTGCGCTAGTGGTCACCTTCGCTCGGAGAAGAAGCCATGATGCTATCTATGCGAGCGCTCCAACCCGAATGATTAGAGGACGAATTCCAGTTCCAACTGTTAATCTGGAAAATCATGATCTTACAAGGCGGCATTTGTATGCACTTGCTCTTTCAGCCTTTCTCCGGAAATACAACATTACTTCTGAAGATGGCAAAACGTTTTTTTGTCCCTCTCAAGATGGCGCAATCGCTACGAAATTTGTCGATTGGTTAACCACTAATCCAAAGGAAATCTTCGAAGAAATACGCTCCCTCAGGCTTTCTAATCAGGTACATGAAAAACTTGGAATTGAAGATTGGCTTTGGGTCCGACTATTGATGGAGCCAGATTCAGATATGCGTGGCGGCTGGCTAAGAGATTTAATGGAAGTCTTTAATGAAGACTTAAATGAAGTATCGGTCCGAATATCTGAGATAGAAAGTGACATTGAGTCCTCCAAAAATAGGGTTGCGCTACGTCAACTTCAGGTTAGACTTGAACGTATAAGAAGAGACATACAAGAGTCTAAATGGATTGACATCCTTGCAAATGGTGGGGTCTTACCAAAATATGGATTTCCGATCGACGTGGTTTCGTTATTGCCCAACTACAAAGCGCAAGGAATGGTAGCTAAAGTTGAGCTGAACAGAGATTTATCTGTGGCTTTGTCTGAGTATGCACCGGGGAACCAAGTCGTGGCTGCGGGGAGGATTCTGACAAGTGTTGGAATAAAGAAGCCCGCTAACAAGTCTTTTGATTCGCTGAGGTGGAAAGTCACGACCTGTAATCGTTGTGGCTGGTTTAGTCATGAACGGTATCTCTTAGATCAGGCCTCACTCGGCGTTGTTTCTCAGGAATGCAAAAACTGTGGAAACAGCCTTCAAGGCGATGCAAAAAGGACTTTTATTCATCCGAAGTATGGATTCTTTGCTGATTCCGATGATAAATCGGCAAGTTCGACAGCAAAACCAAAGCGACTCTCTAATTCGATGACCTACGTATCTTCAACGGGTACTGAAGGTCAGGACTGGATCAGACTAGGTAAAGACCTTTCTGCTTCTGTATCTCGAGATGCTGAGATTTTGACTCTTAACAAGAGCAGATTCTATTTTTGCCCAACCTGTGGCTTTGCAACTTTAATGCAGGGAAGGTCGGGGCCGAAGAGAGGCGCTGTTGGAGGTCACTCAGATCCGCGAACTGGAGCAACATGTACGAGTAACTCACAGCTCTGGGACACAAGCCTTGGCCACAAGTACATTACGGATGTCTTCCGAATACGGTTTACATATTCGCAACCACTCGTTTGCATCTGCGGTGATGGCGAATGTAGTGGCCCCCTCGATTCAGCGGCCGCTTCAATTCAGTCAGCTGCAGTCAGAGTTCTTGGTATTTCATCAAGTGATTTAAAAGCCTCCTCGAGTGGGTCGCCTTCTTTTTTACAAAAGCGATTAATGCTCTTTGACACCACGCCAGGCGGTGCAGGATTAGCACAAGCAATTCTTACCGATTTTACAGAAATCATTGGAACAGCAGTGGAGTTAGCCAAGAATTGTCCAGATTGTTCGGAGGATACTTCTTGTTACACGTGCTTAAGGAATTATATGAACCAGTCTAAGCACGAACACTTATCACGCAAAATAGCTCTTGAAGTATTGACTTTCATCTTGAATACTCTTGACTGAAGCTAATTGCTTATGGCCCGTACCCATTTGAGCCAGCTTTAGTTTGTCTCCCTATTACTTGGAGCTCCAAAAGGTGACCACCGCATAGACACGCCCCGCCCGAAGTAGGTCGATTTCTTCAAACGGCCCAATCTTGTAACTCCACCCTCACGCGCAATCAGCCGGGAAGATGCCCCCCTCAACTTCAAAAACCAAGTTAGCGTGACGTAGCCCGGTCTCACTCATCGGCCACCAGGCAATTCGCGTTATGGAGTGAGACAAATCCCCGCGCCTCCAGGTTGTTTTGCTCTATTACGAACTCCCCGCACTCCTGGCAGTAAGCAGTCCATAGATACTGCTTCCACTCCTCCTTCCAAACAAAGTTAACGATCAGAGCACAAGTCTTCGCCGTAAAAACATCCAAACTCCGGTGACCCTTCAAAGCCTGGACTCGATCAAGAAGTAACTCCCCAACTCGCAGCGCCAACTCCGGCGAATTTGCCTGTTCAGTCGTGGAATCCGCTTCCTCCATAAAGAGTCCACACGTGCAGATCAGCTTCCTTTTTCCCTTAGATACTTCAGTTAGGTAATGAAAGTGATGACCCTGCTTCTGCCACATCTCTAAGTTCGCAAAATGTAACCAGGCCTTATATCGTCCATATTTCCTTGGACCTTTCTCTCGGTCCATTTCACACTTTAATCGTTCAATCTTTGCCTTGGGAACTCTTACATCTTGATAACCAATAGCCATAACCGGTCCTGTTCTGGACCCCGATGCTTTCGCTGGAGATCCGCTCTTCTCAGGGTGATTTTCATCCTGAGCGGGTCTTCCTTTAGGACCACCGTCCGCGGTGCGCGGTTGGTGTCGAACTAGCTAAAGGGCTAGAACGTTCGACGTCTTTGACCGACGGAAAGAGTACATCTAAGTACCGACAGACTTCAAATGATGGCAATCTAGCGTTAACTCTTTTGAATCTCTAAAGTGAAGACATGACACCACGAATTTTCCCGGCAAACCCTAATTTTCGAAGTCCTGCCGAGAAAGAGGTATTCGATGTTGTTGTTAAGAATCTTGAAGATGAAGATGTTGTTTTCTGTAATCTGGAGTTAAGTACCCATGATCGCGGTGAGATCGAAATCGATTTAGTTATCCTGATGGCTAAAAGAGGCTGTGTTGTTGTTGAGACGAAAGGCGGACATATCACCTTTGACGGCGAAAACTGGATTCAGTCCGACAATTCAGGTTCACGAAAAATTGATCCCGCTCAGCAAGCTCGGCGAAATATGTTTTCAATTCGCGACTACATTCGAAATCGCTGGTCTCAAGGGAATTTAAAGGCAGATTGGGTTGTTGTTTTCCCAGGTAATCGAATTCAAGACGTAAATGATGCCAAACTTCCAAGAACTAAAATTGTCGACAAACAAGATCTTTCAAACATCATGTCTACAATTAAGAGCAATATCGACGGCTTAGTTGCCCAACCGCCAATATCGAAACATTGGATAGAAGCGGCGATAAAGCATCTTCAACCCATTGCAGCAAGCGAGGCAGATCGGGAGGGTGTTCTTGGTGGCACTCTTGATTACATCAAGACGCTTACCCACGAGAGAGCACAACTACTTGATCAAATATCTGAAAATGAAAGGTATTATGTTCGAGGCCCGGCCGGTTCTGGTAAGAGTTGGATTGCGTTCGAACAAGCAAAACGATGGTCAAAGCAAGGTCTTAAGGTAGGGATAGTTTGCTTCAATCGAGGCATCACCACTTATATGCAGAATAAGGTCTTAGAGTTAGATGAAGCTCAAAGACCGGCGTGGGTGGGGACTTTTCACAATTTTGCGAATTATCTCGGAAGTACTGCTGGCTCGCCCGGAAAATACGATGAAGAGAATGATGTCTATGCAGCACCCTTAATCGCCGCTGCCGAGAAGCTGCAAGAAGAGATGAAATTCGATGCATTCGTGGTTGATGAAGCACAAGATTTTATGGCATCGTGGTGGAAAGTATTGGACTTAAGCCTTTTGCAACCTGGAGAGGGAAAAATGGCATTGTTTGGCGATGACCAACAGAAAATATTTGGAACTAGAAAAGGCCCAGAAGGAACTCTTGCAAGAATCAGATTAGACGACAACATTAGAAATTCAAGGCAGATAGGTGAACTTGCAAGTGGATTTACTTCGAGAGGTATCACGGTTCGCGGACCAAACTCATTTTCGATTGAATTTATCGAGTGCGATGAAAGTAAAGTTATGGATAACGCCGACGATGCTGTCGAACGCTTAACAGACAGAGAGGTTTGGCAGCCCGGCGAAATCGCATTACTTACAACTAAAGAGCGCCATCCCGTCCATGCAGCCTTTACGACAAAGCAGAGAGAAGCCTACTGGCATGAATTTTGGGCTGGAGAGAGTGTTTTCTATGGGACCGTAGGTGGTTTCAAAGGTCTAGAACGTCCCGTGGTTGTGCTTGCAGTAAATGGCTTTCACAACTCGGAAGATTTTGATGACTTTCTATATGTTGGATTAACAAGGGCACGAGATAAACTGATTGTTGTTGGCACCAAAGTCCTTTGTGACATCATCAGAAGTAAATCAGTGAAGTAATTTATATATTTTTCAAGAGTAATCAATCAAAAAATTGCGCGACTTTCAAAAAGAGTCCAAATCTAAATGGATTGTCAGATGTTTCATTAAATTGGGCTAAATTAAGCTCTGCTTGCTAGTGAACTAGTTAGAGATCAGCACAAAAGTACAGTCACAAACCTTGTCATATGTGCCTATTTATAACTATGTCACCCTCACTCGTTATCATTATCATCCAAATCAATGGAGTTATCGACGAACAGCTAGGAGGTAATCAGTCTTGGCATTAACTGGCACCCCTACCGCCGACGATTTCAACATTTCAAATCGACGTTATATAGGGGGGAAATCACTCCTTGTTAAGCACATTTTCGATTTGGTCCCAACTAGTCGCAAAAGGGGCACATTCTTAGACGTTTTTGCTGGCACGGGAGTGGTTGCTGAAGGAGCCCTGGGGAGTTTTGACCACTTGATTTTAAATGATTTGCTCTTTTCGAATAACACTATCTATCAGGGTTTTTTCGGAAAAGGAAATTTTTCACGAAGCAAATTAGAGTCATTTAGGCGTATGGCCAATTCAACACGAGCATCAAAGCTCCCTACAAACTACTTTGATAGACATTTCGGCGGGAAGTTTTTCTCAAGGAGTGCTGCTCGAATGATTGGCTTTCTCCGAGAGCAGATTAAAGATGGTGATTTTACTAAGCGCGAAAAATTTATTCTGGTAGCTTCTCTTATCTACAGCGCGGATCGTATTGCGAATACGGTGGGTCACTATGAGGCGTACAGAAAGAAAGAAGCAACCTTTAAGCCATTTGTTTTTCGATTGATAAAACCAAGGAGAGATGTATCCGCAGATATCTTTAGGGAAGATTCAAATGAACTTGTTCGAAGAGTAATCGCTGACGTTGCTTACGTTGACCCTCCTTATAACTCTCGTCAGTATTCGCGTTTTTATCACGTCTTAGAGAACTTGACCAAGTGGGAAAAACCGGAACTAGAAGGTGTGGCGCTTAAGCCTCCACTGGAAAACCTGTCAAAGTATTGCACTGTAAATGCGCCAGAGGCCTTTGAAGATCTCATAAGGAATTTGAATGCAAAGTTTATAATTGTCTCCTATAACAATACTTATGATTCAAAGAGTACGTCTTCGCAAAATAAGATTACTCTTGAAGAGATAGAAATCATTCTAAAATCCAAAGGCAGAACCCAGATCAAGCAACTTGAGCACAAGTTCTTTAATTCTGGAAAAACGGATTTCAAAAATCACAAAGAGTATCTATTTATTACGGAGTCAAGATGAGCACAAAAATTGGATTTATGCGCTCTCCTTTGTTCTACGTGGGAGACAAATATAAACTTCTCCCGCAAATTTCTAAACACTACCCAAAAGAAATCCAGCGATTTATCGAGGTATTCGCGGGCGGGGGGAGCATTTTTCTTAATGCCCCATGTTCTGAAGTATTCGTGAATGATATAGATCTGCATCTTGTTGAAATACACCGATACTTAATGTCGTTCAATGGAGATTTTGAAGCATTGATATATGAGTTACGCGGGCATATAGAGTCTTTTGGACTCACAGACTCAAGCGTAGATTTTCAAGTTCCGACTGATCTAAAGAAGGAGTTTCCGAAAACATACCTAGCACGAATGAATTCGAAGCCATACCGCGATATGAAAGATGCCTTCAACGAGATGATTGTCAAGGATTATGGGCTACTGTTTCTGCTATTGATTTATGGCTTTAACCGAATGCTACGCTTCAATAGAAGTGGAAAGTTCAATTTGCCGGTCGGTAATGTGGACTTCAACAAGAATGTTTTGAAGGCTTTAAGTCAGTATGTCAAAGAAACCAAGCATAAAAAGGTTAATCTCTACAACTTGGATTATGAAGAGTTTATTTCAGTCATCCAACCAACTCAGAATGACTTTCTGTATCTGGATCCACCGTATCTGATTACGGGTAGCGAGTACAATAAAATATGGAGTAAAGAAAATGAGCAAACTCTTTATAGCTTGGTCGACTCTTTACATCAACAAGGCGTAAAGTTTATGCTATCTAATGTGATCAATTACAAAGGCGAAACAAACTCTATTCTTGAAAAATGGTCAAGCAAATACAAAGTGATTGATGTAAAAAGTAACTATATTAACTACTTCAACAATTCGCAGAAAAAGATTCATGAAGTTTTGGTGATTAATTATGACTAGAGCGCCGGAATATAAGCCGCTGTTACTTACTACCACTATGCGAAACCCGGAAAGGTTTAGAGATTTCTTGAGGGTGCTCTATGAATATGAGGGGAAGAACCTTACTAATGCACTTTGTGAGGAGATATGTGGTGAGCTGATTCGTAGGGGCTTATACAGGCCGACAAGATCAATCACAACAGAAATCAAGCTCAAATGGAATTCGGGCATACATTTGACTGATAAGGAAGTGAAAACGTTATTGGATGAAAATCCTCAGGATCATGGAGAAGCGGGATTTGAGCATGGCTGGCCATCGCGTTTTGATACTCAGTTCAAGTTAGGCAAGTTTTTTGGTTTTATTTTTTATAAGATTGGTGAGCCAGTTGAATTTTCTAAATTGGGCGAACTCTACATAGCTCAGTCTGAGACTGACGGACAAACACTTTATGTGAATGACGAACAGCAAATATTTCTTAATGCATTCGCGAATTACCATAGAAAGAATCCTTATCAGCGGGTTCTCAACCGCAACCGACCCTTAATTCTCTTGATTGGATTGTTGAAGGAACTTGAGAAGAATACGGAGTTGGGTAGTGCTGGACTCTATATTCATGAATTGCCCTTTCTTTTAATCTGGAAAGATGACAACGCGAAGGAGCTTGCACGTGCATTAATCGAATTTCGTAGAAAGCACCGCTTCAACCCTTCTCGAGAGGTTGTTTATGATTATGTCGGAAAAATTCACGGAGGGTGGATCCCTACAAAGGATAAATTTGAAACAATAACGAAAGAATATCCGGATGATTTGCTTCGCAAGTTTCGGCTAACAGGACTTTTTTCACTGCGGGGTAATGGCTCTATATTGGCAATTAACCGCGACCTTGAATCTGTAGCGGACTATCTCATTGATAAACACTATAAAGTTTTTGACTTTGCTAATGAACGAGAATACTTTGACTTTGTTTCGCAAGTAGATCATCAGCTCATTTCCTTGAGCAAACCTCCAGTCTTGTCCGGAGCTTCGATAGATCAAAATTTCTTAATTAAGTGGGTCAAGGAATTTACGGTAGCGACAATCAAAGAAGAGTTGAAAATCCTATCTAAGAATCGAGCGTCTTCGCATCAAATACTAAGAATCACTCCAGCGCCTCTTCGCTTGGAATTCCTCGCTTCTCTACTGATAAAGAGCCGGAATCCAGAGGCTGTGGTAATTGCAAACTACTCGAGAGACGATGAGGGATTACCGATCTCGCATGCTCCTGGCAACAATCCGGACATTGAACTCCATGAGGATAATTCTCTAAGCCTTTATGAAGTTACTTTGACAACGGGAGTAAATCAAGCAAAAACAGAATTTGCGCCAATAACGCGTCACTTAGAAGACAAGATACGAGAAGGTAAATATCGATCAGAGAATATCCAAACTATTTTGGTGGCTCCTGCGATTCATGTGGATTTTGAGCGTTGGACGGAATTCATTCGTTTTAAAGAAAAAAAAGAGATGTCATCATTAACAATAGACCAATTTGTAAATCAGACTTGATAGTTTGATAGAAAAATTAGCTGTGAAAATATCTTGAATCCTTAACTCTCCTTACTTACCACCACACCGCAATCGCGATGTTTGCTAGAGCGAGAACAGCAATAGTCCACCAAATCACGGGCGAAACAGATTCCTTCTTCTTGTAGCGGAATCCGAGGATGAGGATGGTGGTGGCGAAGAGGGTTTTGATGGTGATCTTGGCGTTGTCGACGTTGGCCCATTTGACG
>Ga0169931_10008170_pt1 | contig 15332 bp, 16 predicted proteins | sample Kivu_15m_20L_FD_129675 | JGI IMG/M metagenome (GOLD analysis project Ga0169931, IMG submission 129675) | Freshwater microbial communities from Lake Kivu, Western Province, Rwanda to study Microbial Dark Matter (Phase II) - Kivu_15m_20L... | ecosystem: Environmental > Aquatic > Freshwater > Lake... | reverse complement strand
TTGTATTTAATGACAGGGGAAAAGAATTGTTAGACCGATTTTTAAAATCTCTTGAGAATTATGGTGTAGCGGAGTATAATCCTAAAATGGAAGAAAGAAGAATGCACGTTACAATAGCTCCTAAAAAGGGTATTCCCAAAAAGAAAAAGGAAGAATAATAAAACATGGCAAAGTCAAAGTCAACATCTTCTCCAACTGCCTCGCACAATATTCTTGTTAAAGACGCTATCGTAGATGGTAATGTGAGCTCGCTCTTTGATATTCGTGTAGACGGAATCATTAATGGGAATTTAGTTTGTAAATCTAAACTCGTATTAGGTGCATTGGGTAAGATTTATGGAAATGTTGATTGTCAGAATGCTATAGTAGAAGGAGAAATTACAGGAAACCTCACTGTGCAACAGATGTTGGATATCAGAAAAACTGCTCATATAGAAGGAGATATAGAATCTTCTAAATTAATTGTTGAAGAAGGTGCTTTTTTCTTGGGAAAATGCAAGATGATTCCTCATGTCTGATAAAATTAAGGAAAAGAAATACGACACCAAGGATTATCAAAAATATCTTGTTTTTTCTGCTTTAGGTTTTCAAATGGCTTTTATTATAGGCGCATTGACCTCCTTGGGCTACTATATGGATGAATGGCTTTCGACCCGACCCATTTTTTTGGTAGTTTTGTCATTGACATCCGTTTTTTTATCTATTTACTATATGATGAAGAAAGTAATGCATATGGAGAAACAATTTAAAAAAGAGCAAGATAATGATTACTAAACTCACGCTTGGCTTTTGCTCAGTTTGGCTCTCCGCTTATTTGCTGTTGCAAGCGACGCAAGAGTTTGGATTTACTGATTCCTATTCTATTCAGGTATTTTACGGGAGCCATTTGTTTTTTTCTATTGTTGTGATGATCTTTATGCGAATAGGCTTCATTTCTTTGAAATCTCAAAAACTGGAACGTTTTAGCCAGTATTTTCTTTTAATGACTACATTGAAATTGCTGTGTTCTGCATTTTTTGCTTTGATTATTACGCAAATTTTAAAGGATACGAATCATTATTATATGATTGCTTTTTTGATTAATTATTTGTTATACACGATATTAGAGGTTTATTTACTTATTCATTTCGTAAAAGAGAAACAAGATTATGATGTATCAAGTGAAAATAAATCAGAATCAGCCCAAGTTGGTTGATAGTCTGGATATTAATTGGGATATTGTTCCTGTAGGTACGGATCGATTTCATATCATTAAAGATCAACGTTCTTATGAAGCTGTCATTGTTTCTTCAGATTTTGTAAATAAAACATTTGATATTAGAATAGGAACCATAGTTCATCACATTGAGCTGAAAGATCAATTTGATTTATTGGCTGAAAAGCTGGGTTTGGGAGCGTCATCGCAGAAAAAATTAAATCAGATCAAGGCTCCGATGCCTGGTATGGTTTTAGAAGTTTTAGTAAAGGAAGGGCAGGAAGTAAGCAAAGGGCAATCTGTTCTTATATTAGAAGCTATGAAAATGGAAAATGTCATTAAAGCTTCAGATGATGCCGTTGTTAAAACTGTCAAAGTAATTAAGGGCAATCCCGTAGAAAAAAATCAGATCCTGATAGAGTTTCAATGATTTGCTATAATTTGAACAATTGCCTCAGCCCATTGATTCGATTGATTTAAACTTTCGACCAGTTGAAGGTGTTCTCCGCCGATTTTTTCAAACTCTTCAGCGTATTCTTCTGATATTTCAATTGTTGTTTCCAGACAATCTGCCACAAAAGCAGGACAGAACACGAGGATATTTTTGTCACCTGCAGCTCTTCTTTTCTTTAAGACATCACTGGTATAAGGTTCAAGCCAAGGGTCTCTGCCCAATCGGGATTGATAACAAATTGTATAATTTTCTTCAGGTATTTCCAGTTTATGAGCTATAGCCTGAGCCGTAGCGAAACATTGTGCTGAGTAACAAAAATAATTTTTATCAGAGATTTGTTTGCAGCAATCCTCATTTTGAAAACAGTGGCTTTGCGTATCAGATTTTCTGAGTTGTCTTTTAGGCAATCCATGAAAACTAAACAAAACATGGTCGTAGCTTTTCCAATCATGTTGCTTGCCATTTTTAACAAAACAATCAATAAAGGGCTGGTCCTGGAAATAGGAATTGATAAAGTTTAATTTGGGAATAATAAATTTGTTTTTAAAATATGACATCACTTCCTCATGAACAGAACCTGTTGTTGCTGAGGCATACTGCGGAAATAAAGGAAAAATTGTAATTTCTTTAGCTCCAAATGCAATTAACTCATCAAGAGCAGAGGCGATTGAAGGATTCTGATAGCGCATCCCAATTTTTACCAGGGTATTATGATCATACAGATGCTGTACTTTTTTCTCCAGGGCAAATCCATGAAATTTGATAGGTGATCCTGATTCAGTCCATAATTTTTTATAAGCCTGGGCAGATTTGCCAGAGCGAAAGGGAGCGATAATGCCTTTTACTAACAACAATCGGGCTAAGTAGGGAATGTCAATCACTCTTGCATCCATCAAAAACTGACTCAAATATCTGTGCACGGCAGAATAAGTGGGCTGGTCAGGGGTGCCCAGGTTTACTAGTAAAATACCTTTTTTATCCTCTGCAATCATCTTTTTCTTTTTAGGAACAATTCTTTTGAGATTAGGTTTAAAGTCCTTCTGCTGCTTTCAGTAACTTTAATTTTAATTCCTCTGTTTTTTCAAATTCTTCCAGGATGTATTGTTTTGGAAGTTCTTCTCTTCTTTCCTTAATTTCCTTTTGCAGAGAGGCAAGGGTAGAAAAATCCTTTTTTGAAACTTTTTGAATGAGTTGACTTGGATAGATATAAGAGGGGTTTGCAAATTGGACATTCGGATTGGCCATTATTTTTTCAATGATACGGGTGATTTGATCTCCGATAAAATATCCCTCACTGTATACTGGGTCGTTCATGGTTTGTCTTAGTAATATTTCTGCAATTGTTTCCTGACTTTGAATGTTACATGTGATTAAAAACTGATTTACAAATCTGAGTTTCTGAACATTTTCATGTGGAAATTCCTGCAAAAAAGCCAGATTTTCCTCTGTGCTGCCACTTTTAAATTGCACCCAGATGGTTTCTGAAAATTCCATCGACCCTTTAATGTATTCAAATTTTGATCCATTGTGGTAACAATAGGGCAACTGATTTGCGGAGAGCGGGCGTTCGATTTCCATATCTGCATCTAATTCCAAAGTTTCCCTGTAGTCGATAAAGCCAATATGGTGCGTTCTGAGCATATATAAGCCTGCAGGTGCTTCAATTGTCCATATTTGATTGGAAGGATTAAAACTGGCAATATAGCTGGAACCAAATTTTGAAACACCTTCATCGAAAGAGTAAAGGATGAGTTCTACTTTTATTTCTTCCAATGATTTTTCATAGAATTTTGCCTGCTCAATTCTTTCGTTATCTGGTATAAGTTTGAGTCTTACCTGATAATTTTGAGCGAAGATTGAAAGGGGAGGAATCAACAAAACAAACAACACTGACAAAATGACATTAAAAAACCTTAAACGAATGACATTTTGGCGTATTTTATTTTGTGTTGAATTTTCTATTAATGAATTGATATACAATGTATTATTTGTTTTTGTTGAAAAAAAATCAAAAAATATATTTCTGGGCATAAGGATTGAAAAGAGAGTATTGTATTATGAAATAAAAATAATTAATTAATAACTAAAAACTCAGAATTTATGAAAACAATGGTGAAAAGAAATGTATTTCCCACTTTTTTGGATGAAATTTTTAATGAACCTTTTTTAAGAAATGCGCTCCCTGCCTCACATATGATCAGCAAAGGACAGGTTCCTGCATTGAATTTGAAGGAAAATGACTTTCAGTTTACAATTGAAATGGCTGTACCTGGAATGAAAAAGTCTGATTTTAAGATTGAAGTAGAAGATCAAATTCTTACCATCAGTTCAGTAAAAAATGAAGAGCAGGAGCAAGAACAGGCAAACTGGAAAAGAAAGGAATTTGGATTCTACAGTTTTAAAAGAAACTTTGAATTACCGGAAGATGCTGTGTTTTTGGAACAGATCAGTGCACATTATGAAGATGGGGTTTTAAGGGTAAATGTTCCCAAAAAATCTAAAGAGGAGAAAGTGAAAAAGGTGATTGAAGTGGGTGTAGTGTAAAAAAGGGGCTATTGCCCCTTTTTTTATCTGAATTTATACAAAATTTTTTTGTACATCTTTTGAAGTATAAAAGATATCTTTCTCCATAGCCCAAATTTTTTTTGGTCAATTAATGATGGAAAATATCCATTCAAACTACCTTGTGTGGCAAGAATGAGAGTAGACCACCAAATATCTATTGCCCCTTTTTTTGCTAGTTGATTGTGAAACCAATCAATTGGATAGTCGCATTTATTTTGATAAATATCTTTGCAAATCACTTTGTCGGCTTGCAAATCAATCAGATAAGCTCCAGCAAAACGACCTTCTTTTTTTTGATACAAAATATCAGTGGTATTTTTTTCGCTGGATAAAACATATTTTAAATTAGAATCCTCTAAACTAATTATCATATTCTTCATTTTCCTCCTGTCAATTTCTGTAAGAATTAATTTCAACTTTTCATCGAACTTGGCATCCAACATGATATCATCTTCTAAAATCAAAGCTAAGGGGACTTCATTTTCTATCATCTTTTCATAACTTATGATATGTTTGTATGCACAAGAACTGGCTCTGTTCAATGGGCTTAATTCTCCGGAGAAATACTTTTTTTCAATCTGTTCACTCATCTCACTTAAATCTCCCTGGATAATGAATTCAAATTCTAATTGTTTATCAAACAATTGTAGATCCATATGCTTTTTTCTTTCAAAAGCAGTGCTCAAATGAATGATATAAGTTTTACAAACTTTGGAGGGCATGGAGTAATTGCTTTGATTCTTTTTCCCAAATCCACTCTTTTTTGGCTGCTTTGCAATTCAATTGAAATTGTCGGTATGTAGTGGGATTGTTTTTGATATGTAAAATTGAATCTGAGATTGTTTTTTTATCCAAATCAGGAATAAGAACTGACACCTCATACAGCGAATTGTGGTACTGATATTCGGGGAAAGACATATTTACGGAGGGAATTTCAGATTGAACGTAATCAAAAAACTTGTTTGCTAAAGAATAATAATAATTTAATCCCTGGTTTCTAAGTAAATTTATTCCTAAATCCGCTTTAGCCGTAAGTAGTTTTAAATTATCAGGACTTTGAAATCCATAAAATATTACAGATTTGTCTAATGATAATTCTACAACCATTTTTCTGAGTTTTTGAGAAAGATCGCCTTCTCCAATCAACCAAAGTTGAATATTGTGATGTTGCAGTTCAACCATAGCCTCCAGCATTTCCTCCAAACCTCTTGCTTCGTTCAGCATTCCCTGGTAAATTAAAATAAAAGGTGCCTGGGGTCCTTTCTCTTCTGATGCAGGATGAGCCAGGGCAAAGGGTAGATTCCGAACTACAAAAAATTTTTTGTGATAGAGACTGGATAATTGCGTGGCGAGTTCATTCCCAACAGTGATACACAATGAGGCTTTAGGAATGCTAATATTAGCTATGAAAGTCCATATTTTCCTTGTTAAAGGTCTGTTCGTAAGTTCTGGCAGCTCAGTAAAATATTCGTGAGCATCATAAACTAATTTTTTTCCAGAAAGAATGGAGGAAACTGAGCCCGCTAACAATGTATCGAGGTCGACGGAGTAAATAATATTGTATTTTCTAAAATGAAATAGTAATAAAAAAAGAAGGCGAAAATTAAACTCCAGGTAAAATAATTTTCCTTTTTTAAAAAAACAGTGAAATCTAAATAGTTTGTAATTTCTTTTAGGAAGATCATTCCCATTCAGTTTTCTACCAACAAGACAAACTTCATATCCAGCTTCTTCCAAGCTTGAACATATTCTGTGCATCCTTTGGTCGAATTGCAAATCATTCGTTACGGTACAAACTATTTTCAGGGATTTAGACATTTTCATACCTTAGTAAAAGATAAGAATCAGGCATCTGTGTATAGTTTGTCTGTTCGCCATCTTAAATAAAAAGTCAGATTATTTGGAAAAGGAGGCTGATACAACCAACTCTTTTGAACCGGGCTGATATAGATAAAATCCTTCGCCAGACTTTGCGCCTAATTTACCTGCCATAACCATATTCACCAGAAGCGGGCATGGAGCATATTTGGGATTCCCGAATCCTTCGTGTAAAACTCTTAAAATTGAAAGGCAAACATCCAATCCGATAAAGTCAGCCAATTGAAGAGGACCCATAGGATGAGCCATTCCCAGTTTCATTACGGTATCAATTTCGTAAACTCCTGCCACCCCTTCAAATAAGCTATAAATAGCTTCGTTGATCATAGGCATAAGTATACGGTTAGCTACAAATCCTGGATAGTCATTTACTTCAACGGGAATTTTTCCAAGTTTTTCTGCAAGTTGCATAATTTGCGAGGCAGTCTCATTTGATGTGGCATAACCTCTGATTACTTCAACCAATTTCATTACAGGAACCGGATTCATAAAATGCATTCCGATTACCTTGTCTGGCCTTTGTGTAGCTGCGGCCATTTTTGTAATGGATATGGAAGAGGTGTTGGTTGCAAGTATACAATTTGCAGGGGCAAGTTGATCCATGTTTTGGAAAATCTTTAGCTTAAGATCTACATTTTCAGTTGCCGCTTCAACGATTAGATCGGCATGGGTGCAAGCCAAACCCAGATCAGTAAAGGTTTTTATATTGTTAAGTGTATTCTTCTTGTCTTCTTCGCCAATGCTGCCTTTACTGAGCATACGATCCAAATTTTTCTCAATTGTTATCAATGCTTTTTCCAAAGCTTTCTCGGAAACATCAACTAAAGAAACTTGATATTGGTTCATGGCAAATACATGGGCAATTCCATTTCCCATTGTTCCTGCACCGATCACTACTATATTTTTCATCTGTATAAATTATTGCAATTGTCTAAATTGATTTCAGTATCTTAGCTCAAAGATATATTTTTGAAGTGAAAAATGTAAGTTGAATTTAATTTTTACCCTGCCTTTTTTCCATGTATTTTTTTTGTTCCGATTTTCATTTAGGTAGCCCAAACATACAAGATTCTTCTGCGAGAAGCAGAGAGGATAAAATCGTGCGGTGGTTAAAAAAAGTTAGATCTGAAAATCAGGTAAAAGCCATTTTTTTTGTGGGAGATCTCTTCGATTTTTGGTTTGAGTATAAAACAGTTATTCCAAAAGGTTTTAGTCGATTTTTTACAGAATTACACCTGCTGAGAGAAATGAATGTCGAGTTACACATATTCACTGGAAATCACGATTTATGGATGTTTGACTACTTTGTGAATGAATTTCAAGCCAAGGTTTATCATCAACCCATTGAAATTTGCTTGTCAGGAATTGATTTTTACATCGGCCATGGAGATGGCTTAGGACCGGGTGACAAAGGTTACAAATTCATGAAGAGAATATTTAAAAATCCTGTTTGTCAATTTTTATTCAAGTGGATCCATCCTGATCTTGGTATTCGTTTGGCCCAATTTTTGTCGAATCGAAGTAGAAAGAGCCAAAATGATACTCAAATATTTTTAGGGGAAGAGAAAGAATGGCTTTGTCAGTATTCTTTGTATAAAATGAAACAAAAACCTAATATTCAATATTTTATTTTTGGTCACAGGCATCTGGCAATTGATTTTAGCCTGGATGATACAGGGAAAAGATACATCAATTTGGGGGCATGGTTTGAAGAATGTACCTTTGCTCGATTCGATGGTAGGGAGTTGACAATTGAAAGATTCGAATGAAAACATTTCAAATACTTATTTTCTCTTTATTTTTTCTTTCTGTAAGCGCTCAAAAACCCTACATTAAGGAAATTTTGGAAATGAAACACAAATGGGCTGGATTAGACAGGCTTGAACAAATCTATGTGCAAACCGGAGGATATCAAATTCAAAAGTATAATAAGGAAGCCAAGTTATTGTATACCTACAACGAAAATAAATTAGGAGAAATTAGTCAAATTGATGTATCTAATCCGATGCAAACCCTGGTTTTTTATCGTGAATTACAAATTACCGTTGTGTTGGATAGAACCCTAAGTGAGGTAGCCAGGATCAGGTGGAATGACTGGGGATTATTTCAAATTAGTACCCTTGCTGCTTCATCTGATAATAAAATCTGGATTTATGATTTAGGTAGCTTTTGTTTGAAAAAAATTGGATTAGATGGCAAGCAATCCATTCAAGGTCCGGATTTAAGCAACCTTTTGGAAGAGGATTTTCAGCCACAATATATAGTAGAGCATGAATCATATGTATATGTATTCGATAAGAAATATCATCTTTTACAATTTGATCTGATGGGCAATTTTATTAGAAAATTTGATAATATTCTGAATAGTCCTCATTTTTTTATGAACGAAGCATTTCTGATTTCCAATGGCTATGAATTGGAACGATATCAGTTAGATTTGTTTCGATTTCAAAAGGTGGATTTAAATAAAGAATTATCTTTGCAAGGTATCCATTATGTTTCCATTGGGAAAGAAAGATGGCTTTTGTCGGATGAGAATAAAGTTTATGTCGTCCAATTCAATTGATTCTTCTCCTCAATCATTTACAGATTTACACGTAACAAATTCATGAAAATTAGACAAATCCTTATTGTAATCATATCCATTTTAATTTTTGGATTTTCAATCTTTCTTGCGATGAATATGAGTAAACCAAAAGAAATTCCTAAGAAAAGTCAAGAAGTAAATGGAGCGCGTGAAGTTGCGTACTTTATTGCAGAAAATAAGGAAATACAAATGAAACTCAGGGTATTTGGAAGATTATTGCCTGTAGACAAAACCGAAATATTTTCTGAGGTAACAGGTTTAATTCAGTCTATGCCCAAGCAAATCAAAGAGGGCGTTTTATTTCAACAGGATGAATTGCTCTTATCGGTTGACGATAAAGAATTCTTAATGAATATGAAAGCTGCGAAATCGGCTCTTCTTACAAGTATCACGCAAATCATGCCCGATATCAAGTTGGATTTTCCTGAAAGTAAAGAGCAGTGGGAAGCATACAAAAGAAATTTTAATATGGAGTCTGTTTTAGGTCCTTTACCACAGGCCAAATCAGAAAAAGAGAAAGATTTTATTGCCTTAAAAACAATTTATAATCAGTTTTACAATATCAAGTCACTGGAGGAAAAATGGCTTAAGTACAGGATAGTAGTTCCTTTTACAGGCTTAATTACCGAGTCATTTGTTAGTAAGGGTGGAATGGTTCGAGCAGGACAAAAACTAGCTACGATAATGAACCAAAACCAATTTGAATTGCAGGCCAATATTTATCAAGAGGATATTTCTTATTTTCGATTGGGAGCTAAGGTCGCCCTGGAGGAGGAAAGTACCGGGAAAAAGTATATGGGTCAGGTAATTCGTTTGGGAAATACCATTGATAATAAATCACAAAGCTTAAGAATCTATATTCAGGTACAAGGAAATGATTTAAGAGAAAATATGTTTCTCTCAGGTGAATTGAATGCAGTTGCCATGCAAAATGTAATCGAGGTCCCCAGAAAATTATTGGTAGACGAGGCTTTTATTTATGCTATTACAAATGAGAATAAAATAGTTTTACAACCCGTATTGCCTCTAAAGTTTAATGAGGAAACTGTTGTATTGCGAAATGTTCCCGAGGGAACTGTTTTGTTGAAAGATAGATTTAATGGGATTTATGAAGGGATGCTCGTAAGTTTGAAGCGCTAAGAAAATGAGGAAGATAATTGCTTTTTTTATAAAAAATCCATTGGCCGGAAATCTATTTATGGTAATGATTCTGGTGTTTGGTATATTTGGGATGACTCGAATGAAATCTACTTTCTTTCCTGAGGCACCTGAAAAAATCATATTAATAGAAGCCATACTACCAGGCGCTTCTCCAGAGGAGATTGAGCAGGGGATTGTACTCAAAATAGAGGAAAACTTAAAGGCCGTTACGGGTGTGGAGAGAATTTCTTCAATTTCATCTGAAAATGCCGCAAGGGTTGAAGTTGAAATCAAAGATAGATTTCAGATTGATTTGGTAAAACAAGATGTAGAAAACGTAGTAAATACAATTAGCTCTTTTCCAACTGATATGGAAGCTCTACGAGTTTACAAACAAGAAAATCGGAATTTTGCCTTTAGTTTTGCTCTTAATGGTGATGTGCCCCTTAAAATATTAAAGGAAGAATCCAGAAAAATAGAGGATAAGCTCAGGGCTTCCGGAATCATTTCTAAAATTAGTTTAAGTGGTTTTCCCAATGAAGAAATTGAAATTGGTTTTCGTGAATTGGATTTAATCAAACATCAAATTAGTTTTTCAGAGGCTGTTGCCGCAGTACGAAGTTCCAATATTGAAATCACAGGAGGTAAGGTAAAGGGAACTGAAGAAGAACTTTTGGTAAGAACAAAGAATAAGGGCTATTTCGCGGATGATTTAAAGCAAATTATTGTTAAAACCACAGCAGAAGGAAGTCCTTTATATCTACATCAGATTGCCGATATCAAAGACCAGTGGCAGGACAATCCCTTGAGAAGTTATATCAATTACAAACCTTCAGTTGTTGTCACAATTTTAAATACAGATGAGGAAGATTTGCTTACCATAGCAACTTACATGCAAAAATTTGTAGCTGATTACAATCAGGATTCAAAAGAAATCAAAGCAACAGTGATTCGGGATGGATCTGTTACATTGAGGCAAAGAATTGACCTTTTGGTTGAAAATGGAGTGATTGGGTTTTTTCTTGTTTTAATTTGTTTGGGTTTGTTTTTACATTGGAGTATTGCTTTTTGGGTAGCCTCATCAATTCCTATTGCTTTTGCGGGAATGTTTATATTCGGTTTTATAGGAGACTGGACCATTAATGTTGTTTCCCTTTTTGGAATGATACTCGTTGTTGGTATTTTGGTAGACGATGGTATCGTAATCAGTGAAAATATTTATACTCTCAGGCAGAAGGGGTATTCAAGATATGATGCAGCCGTGGAGGGAACGCTTTCTGTTTTACCCTCAGTTTTTTCAGCTGTACTTACTACTGTAGTTGCCTTTTCCTTATTCTTTTTTGTAGAAGGAAGAATTGGTGATATTTTTAAAGATTTGGCTGCAGTTGTAATAGTAACTCTTATGATATCTTTAATTGAAGGGATGCTCATTTTGCCAGGCCATATTTATCATTCGACTGCCCTAGCCGACGAGAAGAAAGAAAAATCAAGGCTGCAAAGATTCATGGATCAATTGAATGGATACATGGACAAATTATTGATGTGGTTCAGGGATAGAGTCTATGCACCTCTATTAAATATCAGTTTACAGGGTTGGCAAAGGTTATTTCCATTTTCTATTATGGTAGGTGCATTGATCATATGTTTTGCAAGCATTTCCGGAGGTTTTGTTAAAACTACATTTTTCCCTTTTATAGAGAGAGATAATGTTGAAATTAATTTGTTGATGCCTGCGGGTACCAGGGAACAAATTACTCTTGATTTATTGACAGAAATGGAAAAGAAAGCCTGGGAAGTCAACCAACATTATAAATCCCTTAGGAAAGATGGAAAGGATATCATTGAGAAGGTTGAAAAAAATATCGGACCTAATAGTTATAATGGCAAACTTTCCATAACACTTATGGATGGAGAAAATCGAATGACTCCAGTGCTTGAAATTCAAGACTCCATAAGAAAAAAAGTGGGAGCTGTTCCTGCTGCTGAATCTTTGACATTTGGAATCGCATCAATTTTTGGGAAACCCATATCTATCTCTGTCTTAGGAAATAATTTGAATGAACTGAATCAAGCTGTTGAGGAAGTGAAGAAGGAATTAAATGAGATTAAAGATTTAAAAGATGTAATTGATAATAATCAGGCAGGATTAAGGGAAATTAATCTGAGCTTAAATCAGAGAGGTAAACAATTAGGACTTAATTTACAGGAGGTGGTTACACAGGTCAGACAAGGATTTTTTGGTGCCGAAGTGCAAAGATTGCAAAGAGGTAGAGACGAGGTTCGAATTTGGGTAAGGTATATTGTTTCCGATCGATCCAGTTCCAGTAAATTAGAGCAAATGAGACTCAGATTTTCTGATGGAAGGGAGTTTCCTCTCATTGAAATTGCCGACTTTAACATAACCAGAGGTGTGGTGAATATTAATCATTTAGATGGAAAGAGAGAGGTGAAAGTAGAGGCCGATATTGCCAATAAAAAAGTTTCTGTGACTGATATTACCGCCAAATTAAAAAATGAGATCATTCCTCAAATAGAAAAAAAATACGCTTCAGTACAATTTAGGTTTGAGGGTCAGAACAAAGAGAATGAAAAGAGTATGAAGTCAATTCAGACGGCTGCTCCAATTATTTTACTGGTAATGTTTTTATTGATTGTATTTACCTTTGGGTCCATTGGCCAGGCCACAGCAGTTATGTTAACTATACCATTTGGGTTTATTGGTGTGGTTTGGGGGCATTATGCCTTAGATGCACCGATAAGTTTTTTCTCAATTTTAGGGGTAATTGCACTCATCGGAATTATGGTAAATGACTCACTGGTTTTAGTGGCTGCTTACAATGAAAATATTGCAGCGGGGATGAAAACGGTTGACGCAGCACGTGAGGCTGGTATTTCCAGATTTAGAGCCATCCTATTGACTTCACTGACAACTATACTGGGATTAGGACCACTTATTTTAGAGAAATCTGTACAAGCCCAGTTTTTAATTCCCATGGCAATTTCTGTTGCCTTTGGACTTTTCGTTGCAACTGTGATTACTCTATTTTTATTGCCTGCTTTTGTTTTGATTCACAACCGTTATAAATGGTTGTTAGCTTCAGCCTGGGAGGGTAGATGGTTATTACATGAAGAAGTTGAGTCAGCCTATCCCAATAGGAAAAATTATTTCATTCTGTGGATGATTCCGTTTTTACCCATAGTTCTTCTTTTTATTTTATCAATTATATTCTGATGAAATTAGTTTTTAAAACCAATTTGCAATGCAATGCCTGTGTTCAAAAAATTAGTAATGAATTGAATGCTTTGAATTTGATTTGGAATGTAGATTTGAATTCAGAAGAGAAACGTCTTAGTATAGAATCTGAATCTGATGTAGAGGATGATGTAATTCACTTACTTGATACTTACGGCTTTGATTGTGAATTGATTTCTAATCCTGTATTTTAATATTTTTTCTCAGGTTAAAAATCCCCATATTGAGCTCCAGCAGGTAATTTCCGTTGACTAAATTGTCGGGGATTAATTTTAAACTTTGCTTGCCAGCTTGCAATAAGTAATTTTGTTCAAAGACAGACTGGCCTGCCTCATTGAGTATATCAAGTTTATAATTTCCTTTCTGAGGAATATCCAGGTCAATTGAAATCAAAGTATTTCGTCTGTATTGCAAGATTTGCTCCATAGGTTCCGTGTTGGAAACTTTTCTTAGTTCAACCTCTTTAATATCCCTTTCCATATTTTGATCATCAACCATTACTATGCGATAGTAAACTTTAACCTGATTGGATTTTAAGGGATCAGTCAAAACATAATGTGTTGTATCTTTTTTATTGAAACCAATTCCCTCAGCTTTAACCAATTGGTACCATTGAGTTTTATTGTTTGATTTTTGAATAATAAATTTCATGTCTTTTGATTCTGCCCATGATTTCCACGTCAGATCTATTTGACCTTCATTGTTAATTTCTGCCTCTGCTCCAATAATTTTAGATGGATATGGATAGGGGTTAGGTTTGAAGTTTTGTGCGTATTTTTTAAAAACGATTGATTTGGAATTGGAGATATAAATGACTTTAGGTTTATTCTTTTTTTCTAAAGTATCAAAAGTCATCTGAGCTTCGTAAAGAACAAATTTTAATTCTGTTTTACTGGCTTGTACCCAAGAGAAATGTGGTTTTTTTATCAACTCGAGGGTCCATTTTTTTTCATCCGTATCTTGTTCGGGAATACAAGACCAGCAGCCACCCCCAATAAAACTTGTTCCATTTGCATTTTCTGTAAAACCTTCCTCTGATCCTCTTTTTGTGTAAGGTTTGAGCGGTTTTGTCATTTTAAAAAGAGGTTCTCCCGTTTCAAAAACAAAAGGGATTTGAAGTTTTTCAAACAATTCTGGGCCCAATTTTTTTAATTCATTATTTCCTTTTTGCCCTTTTACATGAGGTACTATGGCCTGATTATAACTTAAAATTTTCCATTGTGCGTTTTTTTGATGATTTTTCTCGAGCCAAATTTTTTGAGACTCAAAATCTTCATCAACTGTATTTAATGGGTAAATGGCAAGCAAGGCGCTTGAAAAAATGTGTTTATTGTAAGCCTTCTGAATATGAGGGAAATATACTGACCAATAGGGCGATTTGTCTTGATCTGCTTTGCCAATTAATAAAGGTATTAACTGGTTATCTGTATAAGAGGCGGCCCATTCTTGAAACCAAAGATTCCAGTCTTCTGCATCTCCTGTTTTAGTGAAATTTCCTGCAAAAAACACAAAGTCAGGAGAAAGCGAAAGTGCAGCCTTATTGGCCTCTATTCTTTTGCCTCCTGAAAGGCTGCTGTTTGCTCCCATAACAAATTGAACCGGCTCGTCTGCATTGGCAGAAAGAGTTTTGAACTTGTAAACTGAGCTTTTGCTTCCTCCTTGCTCAATAACAAAATAATAAGTGGTATTTGGCAGTAAGCCTTTAATCTTACAATTTCCTAAATGAAATTTTCCAGCAGTATCCTGTACTGCTTTGATCTGATGGTTGTATTTTTCTAGATTAGTGCCAAAGTCTTGTAGGCTAAAATAAACGATTGCAGGAATTTCAGAAACTTGATTCCAACCAAGATGTACGCTTGTCGCCGGATCTTCAGTGATAAAAGCCCTGGGTGAATGGATTTGAGCATTCAAACTGCAAACACAAGCAAAAATGAAAATGTAAATGAAATGTTTCAAACTGATTTTTACGGTAAATATAGAAAATATAAAAGTCTACCCCAAAGGGTAGACTCTATTCTTCATTGAAATCGTTTAAGAGCAATAATGCTCAATCGCATTTTTTAGATTGGCCGCAATCATCTCGGGGCTTTTTCCTTCAATATGATGTCTTTCTAGAAAGTGTACCAACTGACCCTCCTTAAATAAAGCAATAGAAGGAGAGGAGGGCGGATAGGGCAACATGTAGGATCTGGCTTTATCTGTAGCTTCCTTATCAACACCGGCGAACACTGTTAACATTTTGCCAGGCTTCACAGAACTA
>Ga0169931_10008169_pt1 | contig 15333 bp, 10 predicted proteins | sample Kivu_15m_20L_FD_129675 | JGI IMG/M metagenome (GOLD analysis project Ga0169931, IMG submission 129675) | Freshwater microbial communities from Lake Kivu, Western Province, Rwanda to study Microbial Dark Matter (Phase II) - Kivu_15m_20L... | ecosystem: Environmental > Aquatic > Freshwater > Lake... | reverse complement strand
GGCGTCACCACTATTAATTGTCCTGTCTCCGCTCAGCTCACTTTTTTTGTTCTTCGTTGGAGCCTACTTCTATGGATTCTCGGTCTTTGATTACAACAGCGAGCGTGCAGGGCTGTCCGTGTCGCAAAGTGTCCGCCTGATGCGCGAAAACCGAGGCCCTGTGACGGCTGTAGGCGCCATTTTCGCTCTGTGGTTCCTGATTCCTTGGATCGGTTCTTATTTGGGTACCATCATAGCGCCTATCACGTGTACGGTGGCAGCGGGACTTGCAATGCACAAATTGAATCTCATCGGCAACCCACGCTTTGATTTGCCACATTCAGATTAAAAAAAAGTAAAATGCAGATGGTAATCAGCGACTCACGATGATGCGGTGGGTTTCCGGCAGATCGCCAATCCAAAGTTGAACAAGGTAAACTCCGGGTGACAATCGGTCAAATGAGATTCCGCGAGCATCGGTAGTAAATTCAACCGGCAACTCAGCTCCGGTGGCGTCCATAATGACAACTTTTGTCAGTTTGTAGCCCTTCTTGATGGTAAAATTCACAAAGGTCTGAGACGGATTAGGATAAACACCCGTCACTGAAGATTCGGGCGTTTCCACTTCAGGGTCTTGTTCGCCAGGTCGACCTTCGAGCCCAAATTGGCTATGATTTTTTGGGTCGAGATAGTTCTTCAGTCCATCGGGACCGGCCCACGCGGCAGAAAGGCGTGTGAATATATCTGTCCCATTATTGTGGCACATAGCATTACCTGAGTCCATTATACCCAGAATGCGGCCATTGGACGTGAAAAGTGGGCTGCCGATTGACGCACATTCGGTGACGCCCTCGTCCCAATCTCGTATCGCGATTTTGAAATTGGCCTGGGGAGCGGCCTCATCTTTCAGGCCGATACGGGCGAGGTCGCCTTTGGGATAATGAACGTTGAAAACCTCTCCCGAGGGTTCGCCCAATTGCCATCCACTGTAGTAAGTGTTCCACTGTGGATTTGGCATTTCGCTGAGCCTCAGAAGGCTCATATTGGGGTTAGAATAACTTTGAACCACTTCTGCACCGCGAATGACGTGTTCGCCTAACCATTCGGCCTCACCTTCCTTGGATCCTACATTATTTCGACTGAAAATGAAACACCAACCTTCAGTTTCTTCATCTTCAGCCACCGCAGAGGTCAACAGAAAAGGCTGAAGAGTTGGCCCCGAATTATTGACCATAACTCCTGTTCTCAGAGAAGTGCCGTACCGTGTCATGATCAACACTGTCGCATTGAGGGCATTGCTGACTGAATTGTTGTTCGTGCCGGGTTCAGCGCTGCATTCTGAAGCATATCCGAACAGGTGTCCACCGGGTTGAATACTTCTATAACCGTAGCCCACACGCTCCAGCTTAATATGTCCTTGGCCATATGCTTCGGCCGGCTCGTAGAACTCGATTATGAGGCGGTTGCCGGCAATTGGTGTGGTAGCAAATGAATCGCCCACTTTCCCGACAAAATCACCCAGATAATGCTCATGGTCCGGACTGTAAATGAATAATTTGGAACCGGATGGAAGCTCCAATTCGGAAAGAAATACGTTCAAACTGAGCGCGCTTTCCAGGCGGACTCCCAATTGCCATAATCGATCACCTCCCGGCAGGCTGGTCCATCGACCACTGTTGTCAGTGGTGAGATTGAATGGCAGCGGAACAGCAAAGCGATAGTCATTTTGCTTGTTTGAATCCAAGACTATATCTTCTGATTGAAGTACACTGAGGTTGGGCTCGGGAGAAGTGTTGAAGATGACTGTCGGTAATTCAGGAGCGTACACACTCCAAGCCAAAGGAGTGTCCTGACGGTCAATTTGACCGTGTAACAAGGAATTCAACCCGAGTATTAAGTACAATATTAAAGGGGTCTTTTTCAACAGGTTTTGGCTTTCGAAGGTTAAAGGAAAGCGAATAAAGGACAATTTCCAAATTTTTTTGTTCCGTAAATTGGTATGAATTGTAAAAAACCAAGACAGGTTGTTAAAAACGAAGTTGAAAATCTTTTCATTCAACCGCTCATAAAGCGCTGAATTTGTCATGCTTTACCTCTTTGACTTTTGCTCAAAATGAGTTTGGTTAGTGAAAAACTTTTATCATTGTACATCTGTTGCAAGTATTCGAAAACCATTTTTATGAACGATATGCACCGCATTGCTGCTGTGATTTTTACAGTGGCGTCCTCGATCTTTCCATCGGAATTAAGAGCGCAATTACCCGAAGAGGATTATTATCAAGGTCGACTTTGGGTTTTGGTGGAACCTTCTTATTCCAACAAAGTTCCTCATAATGGGCGAGAAGTCTCCCTTGGCTATGTGGAAAGCCTTATTGGGCCAAAGCTTGCGAGCGCGCTCAAACTAACTGAAGTTCGCAAACCTTTCCACCAAGCGAAGGATCCTTCGGTCAGTGAGGTTTTCGAATTGCGCCACGCCTCGTTGCTTTTCGAAGAATCCTTGATAAAATTGCTCGAAAAGCTCCCTTTTGTTCGATATGCTGAGCGTGTTCCGGTAATGCGCCCCACCTTCACGCCCAATGACTTGGGACCGGAAAACGGGACAAATAACCAGTGGGGGCTGTGGAGAATCAGTGCACAAGCTGCTTGGGACATCACCCAAGGCAGCGCAGTGGTGAATGTGGCCGTTGTGGATGACGCGGTTTTGGTCAATCATCCTGACTTAATTCCCAATCTATTGCCCGGATATGATGTGGCAGATGATGACACCGACCCGATGCCCAACAACAACGAGATGAGTCACGGAACGCATGTTGCGGGTATCATTGGTGCGGCAACCAATAACGGCACCGGTGTAGCGTCAATCGGGTTTGGCATCAAGCTTTTGCCTGTCAAAAGCTCCAATCAAGCACAAGTGGTGACTGATGGTTATGCAGGTGTTGTTTGGGCTGCTGATAATGGTGCTGACGTGATTAATATGTCGTGGGGTGGTTCGGGATTCAGCCAGACCGGCCAAAATATCATGAACTACTCTTATAACGCGGGTTGCATCAATGTGGCTGCAGCCGGAAACGACAACGTGAGTGATGTTTTTTACCCTGCCGGTTACAACAACGTAATCTCCGTTGCCTCTACCAACCAGTCAGATGCAAAGAGCAGTTTTTCAAACTTCGGCTCTTGGGTTCAAGTATCTGCTCCGGGTAGCGAAATCCGAAGCACTTATTTCAACTCTTCTCTTACAGGCACTTATGCTAACTTATCGGGCACCAGTATGGCATCACCCATGGTGGCGGGATTGGCCGGATTGGTTCTGTCTGTCAATCCTCAGATGAGCCAAGCCCAGGTGACGGCTTGTATTTTGACAACCGCAGACGATATTTCAGCTTTCAACTCAGGTTTTCAGGGGCAATTAGGTTCGGGCCGAATAAATGCCGAAGCTGCGGTGCTGTGTGCTTTGGCCACAGTAAATGCACCGCCCACTCCCATTGTTCAAGCCATGAATACATTGGTTTGCCCGGGTGAAGAAGTGCAGTTTATCGGCAGTTCATTGGGAGGTACAGCCACCTCTTATTCTTGGTCTTTTCCGGGAGGAAATCCCGGTACGTCCATTGAACAAAACCCTGTGGTGACCTACGGGGGATTAGGTCAATATCCGGTAACACTGACCGCTTTCAATCAGTTTGGCGGTAGCTCGACAACGATCAGCGCTTTTATTGATGTATCTACAGAAGCTATGGAAGTTTTCTATTTCGAGGACTTTGAAGGTATTGGAAATCTCGAGCAATTGGGTTTCCAAATCTCAAATCCTGACAATGGTATAACTTGGGAAACAGCAATTGTAAGCGGCTCCACATCAGGCGTCAAGGCAGCTCTAGTTAATCTGTTTAATTATAGTTCCAATGGTCAACGTGATGGCCTTGTGACTCCGGTCATTGATTGTACCGGACACAACAATTTAACGCTTGATTTTGTGCATGCCCATCGAAGACGCTCGGCTTCGTTTGCTGATTCGCTGATTATATACGTCTCTACCAATGGCGGTCAGACTTTTCCTTTCAAAGTATTTGGCGCTGCCGAAAATGGCCAAGGTAGCTTTGCCACGAATTCAATTTTAAACCAAGATTTCATACCGGCCAATGGCAATGACTGGTGCTTTGGAGGTGATATCGGGTCTGGCTGCTTCACAGTTGATTTAAGCGCTTTTGACGGTCTTCCGAGTGTTCGTTTGAAGTTTGAAACCTATAATAATACAGGCAATAACATCTATGTGGATGATATTCAATTGTCAGGGAGCTGCTACCTACCGCCCGTTGCTCCTGTGGCTGCGTTTTCGTCAGCCCAACAGGAGACTTGTGCCGGAGGAAGTATTCAGTTTTTTGACCAAAGTCAAAATATACCATCGTCCTATGCTTGGGAGTTTGAGGGTGGATCTCCTTCGACATCCGATTCGCCAACACCGATGGTCACTTATGCTCAACCCGGCACTTACAGCGTTTCCTTAACGGCTTCAAATGCCTATGGCACGGATGAAATCGTGCAAGTTGGTTTTGTCACCGTTACAGATGGTTTTGATTTTACTGTAAGTGATGATTTCGTTGACGCATGTGAAAATGTTCCTTTTCAATTAATTGCATCCGGTGCGGATACGTATTCATGGAGCCCCGCCATTGGTCTCTCGTCTACTACAGACAGTGAGGTAACTGTAACCCCGGCCTTCGACATAACCTACACGGTTACCGGAACTGTCGGGACTTGCGTTTTACAACAGACAATCGAGGTATTGGTTAGCGATGGTCCTTCTGTCCCATCAGTAGTATCCCAAAACGATTTGTCTTTCACTTTAATCAATCCCGTGGGCGTCCAAGGGCATTATCCTTACACTTTGCCCGCTGCGGGATGGGGAAGTCCGGACTTTTCAACGGTAGCCATAGAAGCACCTTTGATAATTGCCCGAGATGCGACAGTTGCGGATAGTTTGCTGTGTCAAACTGCAATCAATGCGGCTTCAATTGACGGCAATATTGCGGTGGTCTATCGCGGAGGATGCGAGTTCAGTGCAAAGGCGCTTAACGCCCAGAATGCGGGAGCCGTGGCGGTAATCGTAGTTAATAATGTTCCTGATGCGCCTATTCAAATGGCGCCCGGAGCGTCCGGAGCGCAAGTGACGATACCTGTGTTCATGGTAAGCCAATCGGTAGGAGAATGGCTCAATGCGGCCATCAATGGTCAAAATGCCGTGGCGCGCATTGGTCAATTCAACGGGGGAAGTTTTGAGATTTGCCCCGGGGATGAGGTATGGTTGGCCGGTCCGGGCGGACAAGAACAATACCTATGGACCGATGGCTCCACCGGTGGCTTGATGGTGGCCACTGAGCCCGGCAGCTATGCAGTAAGTGTATTTGGCTCTAATGGTTGTCCTGCTACATCGATTGCTTACGAAGTTTCTTATTTCGTGGGTACCCAACCGGTGATTCAGCAAAATGGCAATTTGCTGTCGGCACCGAATGTTCCCGGAATAGCGCACCAATGGTTTTTGAACGGGGTGCCGATTCCGGGAGCAACTTCCAGTGTTCTCGTGATTACAGAGTCCGGAAATTATCAAGTTGAAGTCACCCATGCATCGGGCTGCATTCTGATGTCAGAAACGTTTGCGGGAATCTACATTACAGTTGAAGAAACACAGAGCGACAACGAAATTGTGCTTTTTCCGGTACCGGGATACGATTGGGTGCATTTGCAATTGCCGATAGGCCTCCGGTTGTCCGAAATTCAAATCAGAGATCTTGAAGGCAGATTGGTGAAACGAGTTCAGCCTAATATGGAGGTTCAAGGAATTTTGTCAGTGGAAGTTGCGGACTTGGCCACGGGTATGTACGTGTTTGCCCTTCAGACAACCAATGGTTGGACGTGGATTCGCTTTGTGAAAGCGGATTAATTTTTCACAAATAGATTGGGGAAAAATCGGGCGTTGGTTGTACAACGAATACTTCCGAACGGGAGTCATCTGACCCAGAACTTCACAAACCAATCATAAAATGAAACGAATTTACTACGCTCTAACTTTTTTATTTTCTGTTGTATCCACTGATATCTCGGCTCAGCCCAGGTGTGTAGATCCTTCTCTTATCAACCCCAATGCTGTCTGTCCTTTGATATATGCACCTGTATGTGGCTGCAATGGCGTGACGTATGATAATTTTTGCTACGCAACCAATTTTGGAGGCGTTACTTCATGGACCGATGGACCTTGTGGGACGGTAGGTTGTGTAGACCCAACCCTCATCAACCCTAATGCGATTTGTCCGATGATTTATGCACCTGTCTGTGGCTGCGATGGTGTAACGTATGACAACGACTGTTTTGCGACCAACATTGGAGGTGTTACCTCTTGGACCAACGGTCCGTGTAATACACAAGGCTGCATAGACCCCACTCTTATCGATCCGGATGTTATGTGCCCCGATGTTTGGATGCCTGTTTGTGGCTGTGATGGAATCACTTATCCCAATGAATGCGTGGCTGTGTATTCTGCAGGTATTACGGATTTGACTGAAGGTCCATGTTCGGGAGGTGGGCCTTGCCTTGATTTGAGCGATGTGGACTTTGGTGATTGTGACTTGGCTTTGGGCTTCGGTTTTGTCAATGGGCAGTGCATGTCAATTTCAGGCTGCGGAATGATTGTGAATGGCATCGACTATTCAGACAACATTTTCAGCACAGCCGAAGAGTGTGAGCTTTATTGCGGAGGAGTTATATATGCTGAGCCTTGTGATGATTTGATGAATGTGGACTTTGGCCCTTGTGATATGTTTATGGGCTTTGGCATTGTGGCCGGTCAGTGTGCGCCCATCTCCGGTTGTGGCGCTTTGGTGGGCAATGTTGATTACAGCATGGCCATATTCTCTACCATCGAAGAGTGCCAAGAAATATGCAACATCTTATACACTGATCCTTGCCATGATGTGGCCGGTGTGGACTTCGGGGCCAACTCTTGTCCTTCACCTTTGGGATTTGCAGTGGTCAACGGCTCTTGCTCCATCGTGAATGGCTGTGACTACCAAGTGGGTAATACCAACTACATGTATTCATTCTATGACACATTTGCAGACTGTCAAGCAGCTTGCAATGTGGTCAATTCCGAGCCTTGTCAAGATCTGGCAGGTGTCGACTTCGGAATTTGCACCACACCACTTGGCTTTGCCGTGGTCAACAATACTTGCCAACTCATCAATGGCTGTGGGACTACAGTGGGTAATGTCAATTATTCTCCTTCTTTTTATACCGGTTTGGCAGCGTGTGAGGCTTGCTTGGTATCCGTGAACGAAACAAGCAATCTCCAATTGGTTGTTTTCCCAAATCCCGCCAATGAATTTGTGACCATCCAATCACCGGTGACCCTAACCGGCAACGTCACTATAACCGACCTCACTGGCCGCGCTATTGAAGTGTTGCGTGTCAGTGGCAAAGTGATTCAATTGGACGTGCGCAACTTGAGTGCCGGCACTTATATCATCAACGCCACTTATGGCGACACCAAGCTGACCGCCAAAGTCAACAAATACTAAATAATAGCGCCCCAATTAGCAGTCAGTATTCACAGTAATTACGGCCCGGGCATTGGCCCGGGCCGTACTTTTTCCGGGAGAATGGTTTTCCACATCATTATGCTTGCTTAATTTTTTTTCTTTTTTCTTGCATTATTCCGGAGATAGTGAATATTTGCCCCCGACCCATGTGCACGCCATAGTTAAGCCAAGGGTTTTTGATTGATGATAAGTGCCAGAAGAAATTCAAGGTTTCATTCAGAAAAATCCAAAGATTTTTTTGTGTTTCAGCCACGCTCATTGCGGTTCTTTTCTCAACATTTGCAGCCCTTTTTCACCAACTTCCCACAGGCATGAAAACCAAATACATCGATTTGATAGACCAAACATTTGACTGGCCGCAAGACGAGTTTGATTTGGTTGATAACGAGCTCCGCTTTCACAATATTCCTTTGATGGAATTAGTGCGTGATTATGGCACTCCTCTCAAGTTCACATATCTGCCTCGTATTGGTTACAATATCCAGCGCACCAAACGATGGTTTCGTACAGCCCGTAAAAAGATAGGTTACGAAGGTGAATACCATTACTGCTACGTCACCAAAAGCTCGCATTTCAAATACATCCTCGATGAAGTCCTCAAATACGATGTTCACATCGAGACATCTTCTGCTTATGATTTAGACATTGTACGCGCGCTTTATGAAGAGGGAAAATTGGATAAAGACGCTACCGTAGTGTGCAATGGATTTAAAAAGGACTCCTATTTGGAACGTATGAAATTCATGCTGAACGATGGGTTTACCGGCATTATGCCCATTATTGACCATCGAGAAGAGTTGCAGGATTTTGCCAAAGGTCTCAAGGTGCCTGTTGACATAGGTATCAGGATAGCCTCTGAAGAGGAACCCAAATTTGAGTTTTACACCTCTCGTTTGGGTATTAGATACAAGGAAATTACCAATTTCTACAAAGAAAATGTCCGTAGGAGAAAGAACATCAGGTTGAAGATGTTGCACTTCTTTGTCAACACGGGTATCAATGACACGGCATACTACTGGAACGAGTTGACCAAGTGTCTGAAGGTGTATGTAGAATTGCGCAAAATATGCCCAACGCTCGATTCTCTGAATATCGGTGGTGGATTTCCAATCAAGAACTCGCTGGCATTCAGCTATGACTATCAATATATCATTGATACAATTCTGGAGACCATCAAAGCGAGCTGCGATGAGGCCAAAATCCCGGTTCCACACATCTACACAGAGTTTGGCTCTTTCACAGTGGGCGAAAGCGGAGGTGCGATCTACAAAGTCCTCAATCAGAAGAAGCAAAACGACCGAGAAAAGTGGAACATGATAGATAGTTCATTCATGACCACCCTTCCCGACACATGGGCTATCAATAAGCGTTTCATTATGTTGCCGCTAAACCGTTGGGAGGATGAATACGAACGTGTGTTTTTGGGTGGCCTGACGTGCGATAGCGATGACTATTACAATTCGGAACAGCACTTCAATGCTATCTATTTACCTCGATTTGAAAGTGACAATCCACTCTATATCGGATTTTTCCACACCGGGGCTTATCAAGATACACTCGGAGGCTATGGGGGGATTCATCATTGTCTCATGCCCCAACCCAAGCACCTGCTTATTGACGAGGACAATGAAGGAAACTTTGAAATAGAGGTTTTTTCAGAAGAACAATCATCAGACGAAGTACTCAGAATTCTGGGCTACAGAAAATAAACCCAACGAATGACAAAACAACGAAATACGATTTCGAGATTTATAGAAGAAAACTACCTCCATTTCAATGCTGCTGCTTTGGTGGATGCAGCGAAAGGCTACGAATTGCACTTGGAAAAAGGCGGCAAAATGATGATTACCCTGGCCGGAGCCATGAGCACAGCCGAACTGGGTAAAACGCTGGCCGAGATGATACGCCAAGGCAAAGTAGACATCATCTCTTGCACGGGCGCCAATCTGGAAGAAGATATTATGAATCTGGTGGCCCATAACCACTATAAGCGCGTACCAAATTACCGCGACCTTACACCCGCTGATGAGCGCGAACTGCTTGACCAAGGTCTCAACCGTGTCACCGACACATGCATTCCCGAAGAAGAAGCCTTTAGAAGACTTCAAAAACACATACACAAAATTTGGAAAGATGCCGACACTGCAGGTGAGCGCTACTTTCCCCACGAATTCATGTACAAAATGCTCCTTTCGGGTGTGTTGGTGCAGTACTATGAAATAGACCCCAAAAATTCTTGGATGCTGGCTGCCGCTGAGCGCAACCTGCCGATAATCGTTCCCGGTTGGGAAGACAGCACCATGGGCAACATCTTCGCCTCCTATTGCATCAAGGGTGACATTCGACCCATCACCATGAAGTCAGGTATCGAATACATGACTTGGCTGGCCGGTTGGTATGTGAAAAACAGCGTTGGACAAGGCGTGGGCTTTTTCCAAATAGGAGGAGGGATTGCGGGTGATTTCCCCATTTGCGTAGTGCCAATGCTCTACCAGGACATGGAAATGGACACCATTCCTTTTTGGGCCTATTTCTGTCAAATCAGTGACTCCACTACCAGTTATGGCAGCTACAGCGGAGCTGTGCCCAACGAAAAAATCACCTGGGGTAAACTGGATACTGACACACCCAAATACATCATCGAATCAGACGCCACCATTGTGGCACCGCTCATCTTCGCATGGTTATTAAACTATTAAGGCCTACCACTCAAAATCGGATATGAAACGCATAATCAAAGACTACACAAACGTAACAGACGACCAATTGAGGTTGATTACCAAGCAATACCCTGATGGTATTGATAGTGATCACCTTATCTCATTCACAGGACCCAAAGGTGAGTATGTTAAAGCCATTGAGGTGCGCACGGAGGATACCATCTTCCTGTTCAAGATTTCGGGCCAAATGTTGGCTAAGATTGACAGCATTACAGACGATGATTTTGACTTGGGCGACTTCAGCGACTACATCAAGGATGATGGCACTTTTGTGGGCAGTCCCAAACCAACCAAGCCCGCTAAGCCTGTCAAAACTGCCAAAGGAGCTGTGGATCCGGATGACGAGCCCGAATCCGAGCCTGTTGAAGATGAGTTTGAGGTAGACAGTTTGGATGATGACGATGATGACGTGGATGATGAAGACGATGACAACGATGTCGACTCCGATTCAGACTCCTATGATGACGATGACGATGAAGATGATAAGGACGATGACGATGAAGATGATAAGGATGATGACGATAAAGATGATAAGGATGATGACGAGGATTATTAACCCTCGAAACGAACTGTAGATTTCCCCGAGCCCCTGCTATCACAGGGGCTTTTTCATGGATATAAATTGGACGAAATCCCGGAGATTGTGAAATTCTCCGTTGTAAGAAACGCGATTAAGTGATCGCGTTTTGCCCGGATGCCTTTTTGGACAAAGAGATCAAGTCTAACACCACTGACCGAGTGTGATTGGCAAATTCTTCGGGCTTTCCCTCAAAATCGTTCGGTTTGATTGGCGCACCAATTCGCACTTTGATTACCCCCGGGCGAATAAGCCAAGCCCCTGAAGGCAGCACTTCTCGCGCACCGGATATGCCGCATGGAATGATGGGCACTCCGCTTTCAAGCGACAGATTGAAAGGCCCTCGTTTGAAGATGCCCACCGCTCCGGTTTTTGTGCGCGTGCCCTCGGGATAAAGAATCACATTCTTGCCATTGCGAATCATTAACGCGGCCTTGGACAGACTCTTTTGGGCTTTTTCCTTATTGCTTCTGTCTATGAAAATCATTCCGATGACCCACATATACCACCCCATGAAGGGCACGCGAGCCAGCTCTTTTTTGGCTATGTAAAACAGTCCACGGTCGATGGCTAAAAACATAGCGGGAATATCAAAGAGACTTTCATGGTTGCAAACGAAAATGCAGGGTTGGTCGGGAATGTTTTCGCGATCTTCAATCACCAATTTGACACCCGAAACCCCCAACACACCGTGGGCAAACATGCGACCTGCCCACTTGAGCGCGGTGGCCCGATTGAATGCAATGGCTATGAAAACCGTGCCCAAACAGGCCATTACCACGGTGATGAGTGCAACCAAAACGATTCGGAAAGGAAGTAGCAGTTTGTTCATTCTTAATCTACGGTTAGGGCGCAAAGGAAACGCATAAGAGGGTCTGATTAGCTCAGAGGTTTGTTTTGATGGGCATTTGTATTTGACATTTTTGTGACAAGTAACCACAAACAGCAGCTAATTTTGCATCCGTGAAAATGAATCGTCAATTCCGATTTGCGGCTGCGACAGCACTCTTGCTGTTTACGTGTTGGATTTTGTCTTTCAAGACCATTCACATTATGGGTCATGCAGATCATCATGACCACGGTTGTGACCACGCACATGATTCCGCACCCGAGGAAGATGCAGAGGAATGTTTTGTATGCAATTGGACGTTTGCCATTTTTGACCGGATTCACGAGGTAACACTGCCGGCTGAGGTCGAGCTGCCCTTGACCGGATACGCTTTTGGCTATACTTCGCCTTTTGCTGAGCATTTCTCAGCAGACACGCAAAACAAGGCGCCTCCCATCTTCTGATATACGGGCCGTGACAAACGGCCATTTGGAATTTGGCAATGGTGAGCGCTTTTCAGATTCACCCTATTGCCTTGTTATTCATTTTTTTTCAAGCCTTTATGTTTTTCAAATCCCTATTGGGAATTGGTGTAGCGCTGTTGGCAGCAATTGGCACCAATGCCCAATCGTGCAGTCTGAGCCTTTCGGGCCGGATCACAGCTTATGAGACAGGTGAGCCTGTTCCATTTGCAACTGTGGTTCTGCTGGAAAACGGCCTCGGTGTCGTTAGCGACACCGAGGGCAATTACCTGATTTCGGGCATATGCGCAGGAACTTACACTGTGCAGTCGCGGCATTTGGGCTGCGATCCCATGACTGAAACCATTGTGATAAGCAGTTCTCTGACGCACAATTTTGTGCACCATCATCGCACAGTGGAACTAGCACAACCTGTGATTGTGGCTTATTACAGCCTCGGACTCTCATCGGAGTTGGCCATGCACGTGTCGCCCGAGGCCATGTTGCAAAACAGAGGACGAAGTTTGAGTGAGTCACTGGAAAAACTTCCCGGAGTGCGGCTCACCGGCAGTGGCACCAATGTGACCAAGCCTGTGGTGCAAGGATTGCAAGGCCAGCGTTTGCTTATAATCAATAACGGTATCAGGCAGGAAGCACAGCAGTGGGGAAATGAGCATGCGCCTGAAATTGATGCTTTCATAACGGATTCACCCCGGGTGATTTATGGACCTGCTGCTGTTCGATATGGCCCCAATGCGGTGGGTGGTGTCATCAACATCATGCAAGCACCACTGAAGTATCAGTCGCAAATGAATGGGAGTGTGATGGCGAGCGGAGCTACTAACGGAGGCATGGCGGCTCTGTCAGCAAAATTGGAAGGCGGCTCGGGATGGTTAAAGGGCTTGGGTTGGCGTTTGCAAGGCACGCTGAAAGGTGCCGGCAATGCCCGCACACCTGATGCTTATCTCAAGAATACCGCGATGCGTGAAGCCAACTTCAGTTACACCCTCGGGTGGAGGGGAGAAAAGTCCGGAGCGGAGTTTTTCTACAGCCGGTTTCATTCGCAATTTGGTATTTTCACGGGAGCCCATATCGGAAATCTGACTGATTTGAACAACGCCATCGCGGGAGTCAATCCTATGCCGGAGGCTGATTTGAGCTATGATATAGAGCGACCGCGTCAGCAGGTGATGCATGAATTGACCAAGGTACAAACGTGGTGGGCACCCTCAGAAAAGCAGAAGTTGACCATCACATTGGGCAGGCAATTCAACGAGCGCAAAGAATTCGATTTGCACCGTACCCAAAATGATGATCAACCCCAATTGCGATTCGGCTTGACAACCCATACTATGGACGCCTCTTGGAAGTCTGAGCCGCGCTACCATTGGGAAAGTGAGTTGGGTGTTAGCAATACGGTGCAAGCCAATACCCAAAGAGGTCGCTATTTCATTCCCGATTATCGCAGGTGGGGTGGCGGTGCCTATGGGTTTTTGCGCAGAAGAGAGCAAACATGGGAAGCAGAAATTTCAGCCCGATATGATGTTTTTAGCCAACGGTTTTATCGCTTGAGAAACTATGAATCATCCGAAGAAAGGCTGAATTTTCAAGGTATAGCCGGGGGAGCGGGGTTTGGTTGGAAACCTCGTAAACGATTTTGGTTGTTTCAGTTTAACACTTCTGTCGGATGGAGACCACCCGCAGCCAATGAGTTATTTGCAGATGGTGTGCACCACGGGGCAGCTTCCTATGAGCGCGGAAATCCGGGCCTTTTGTCCGAAAGAGCATGGAACAATCAATTGTCTGCGCGCTACACCAAATCTGAGAAGAGTTTTTCGGTCCAATTCTATCATAATGCGGTGCAGGATTTTATTCTGCTCCGCCCCGGGTCCGAGCCTGTACTGACGATTGTGGGTGCTTTCCCGGCTTTTGCCTATGAAAATGTCGATGCACGTTTGTCCGGAATGGATGCCAATGGGCAATGGCCATTGGGCAAGAATTGGAGAGTATCCGGGGGGTATTCAATACTCCGGGCCCGGGATGCAGACACAGGGGAGTTTTTACCGTTGATGCCCGCTGATGGAGGTTTACTGGGGTTTGTGTACAACCTTCCCGATAAACGCGTTTGGCGTAATCTGCACTTTGGCCCCGAAGTGCGATATCAAAGTCGTCAATGGCGTGTCAGAACCGAAAGCGATTACGCTCCTGCTCCGGAGGCATATGCGCTGCTCAATTTTAGAGGTGGGGTTGACATCGAATCCGAAAATAATCCTGTCAAAGTGCGCTTGGGAGTGGACAATGTCCTCAACCAACGCTACCGAGACTATATGAACCGATTTCGTTATTTCCATGACGAGCGCGGTCGAAACATTTATATAAACATTCAAATTTCTTTCTAATCCTTTTTAATTTAAATTTATGAAAAACAAACGTTTAACTTCAATGTTCGAAATTTCTTCTTTCGGAGGGAAGGTGCTTTTATTCTCTGCTCTGATAGCAATTGCAGGTTGCAAAAAAGATGATGATAAACCCGATGACCACGACCACGACCACAACGAGGAAGAGGTCATCACTTCGCTGGTGTTGACTTTCACCGAGGTTGGGAGCCAATTGCCCGCGTCATTTGAATTTGCTTTTCGCGATCCGGATGGAGCCGGTGGCAATTCTCCCACACAGTTTGATACCATCACTTTGCCTGCAGGCACAGAGTGGACTTGCGTGCTGACCGTGCTCAACGAAAGCACCAATCCGGCCACAGACATGACAGAGGAAATCCACCACGAGGCTGACGAACATCTGTTTTGCTTTGAGCCTCAAGGAGCGAATGTTGCGGTGGTCATCACGGATTCAGACGGGGCATTGCCGCTGGGACTGGAAAGCACTTGGACCTTGGGTGCGGCCGGCTCGGGCAACATCACCGTCAAGCTGAAGCATCAGCCCGGAGTGAAAAACGGGGAGTGCGCTCCCGGAGAAACCGACATAGAGGTGGTGTTTCCAATGACCATCAATTGATTTGGCTTAGGTTGAATTTAATAGGGACAGCCTTGCTATGCGCAAGGCTGTTTCTTTTTTTGGCCGCATTTTTTACGACAATGTGAAAGAAAACAATATGATAATGAGTGCTCAAATCCGTTAATTTCACCGAATAAAACAGTAGTGTTATGCAAGTTTCTGATGGGAAAAT
>Ga0169931_10008168_pt1 | contig 15334 bp, 38 predicted proteins | sample Kivu_15m_20L_FD_129675 | JGI IMG/M metagenome (GOLD analysis project Ga0169931, IMG submission 129675) | Freshwater microbial communities from Lake Kivu, Western Province, Rwanda to study Microbial Dark Matter (Phase II) - Kivu_15m_20L... | ecosystem: Environmental > Aquatic > Freshwater > Lake... | reverse complement strand
TCTCCCAATCCTGGGGAAGCCAATACATATTACCTGACACATCCCAACCAAGGTCGGATCGGCTGAAGATCAGCACGCTCGACCAGCAACCAGGCCATTCGGGCGGATCCAGAACGAACCCAACCGAAGCCATGTTGAACAAGGGCAAATTCTTGAGCATCGCCAGCGTCATTGCGTGGGCGGACTCCCATTCGTCCACCCTTGGGTAGAGATCCGTTGCGGAGCGGATGGTGAACTGCATACGCCACAAATATGCTCTCCGGTAATTTCGTCAAGCCACCCAAGGCGGCACACAGCGACCCAGCCCATTGATTGAATAAATAAAATCCATAGGCACATCTTGTGCTCACCCGCCGGCGACCTTTGCTCCGCAAAACACGGCTGCGTCCCATCTCAGCCAAGCGTCGACGGGTGAGTGCGCTTTATCGAAAGCTTCGCCTCCTACACCTGACCAAGAACCCCAGTTGCAAGGTTTGCGGGAAATGGCCCGCATCCCAGATCCACCACAAGGCCGGACGAGTCGGCAAAAAGCTTGTCGACACCAAAGACTTCCTCGCCGTGTGCTTCGAGTGTCACGAGAAGATTCATCACAACCCCGCTTGGGCCTACGCCAAGGACTACCTTGTGCGAACCGCCCCAGTCTTGGCCAAGCCGACCCAGTATGCTGGCGAGCCAATATCCTCCCGCTGATCCCATGACTCGCAAGCTGGCCGAGGTGGGCTACTACGGCCGGTACGCGAAAGCCAAGTGGGGTGGCGTAGTCCCCGAGGGCTTGGCTGGGGCTGAGTTATTACGCCTAGCAAAAGAATGCGAACCAGAATATCGCAAGATTTCCCGTGGCGACCCAGCGGATGAGGTCAGAAAGAGAGGAGCCGAAAGTGAAGTTACCCGAACAGCCAGCTGACCAGTTGGAGCTAGTCCGCCGCCTCCGCGAGTGCGTGGGCTACACCCAATGGTACGTCCCAATGCTGGAAGCGATGATCGCCAGCCTCCACGAGGAGATGCTTGAAGAAAAGATCACGCCAGAGGAGAGGAACATTCGCTTCCATAAGTATCTCCTCGCCAGATCGCTTGCCCGAATGGTGGACAACCAAGAGGCTGCCCTGACTAGGCTAGTAAAGAAGTGAGGTTCTTTGTGCAGTCGCTTTTGGAGAAATCCAGAAGCGGCGACAGGGTGAAATGGGTTGAGGAAATGCGCCAGCAGATCCCCGAAATTGAGGTGCTCCCCTCTGTGTGCGGGTTTGACCAAGACGAGGTTTTGGGGGAACTCCGCAACGCTGGGTTGGCCTACCACGGTCTCGCCTTCAAAAATTACGGCGTCCTCGCCTGTTGGCTGACCAAGTTCAAGGGCTTCCAAATGCAGGTCGACCAGCAAATCCCAGCGGCCTGCTGGCTGGAGGACGACCTTCTCTTGGGGCACACCTTTGAGACGGGGGAATTTGCAAAGGATTTCATTCTCCGCACCTCCAAGGACATCGACCCAACCTGCAATATCCTTCGCTATGGCGGCTGGGGGGAGTGTTACGTCACCTTTTTGGATGGAGCCAAAAGGCTCGTGGAGAAACTACGGACTGACGGGATCCGAGGGAACGTCGACAACCAGCTTAATTGGTGCGGGGAAAAGCACATCCCGGGCTTCAGCTACCGACTGAAATGCTGGTCTAACTGGGGCGACACGCTTAAGGGGAAGGAGATCGAGGAATCCCTGCGGGCGGACTTTGCTGGTTGAAGGGCATGATCCGAATCCCTCTTGAATCCCATGCCCAACTGCGACAGGCCGAGGAGGATCGCCACGATAAGGCGGTCTTTGAGCTTGAGAAGGCCAAAAGACTTGAATTGGGAGCCTTCTTTGGTGTTCCCGCCGACACGGTTATGCTGACCGACAGGCATGGGCATTGGGTCTCCAAATGGGACATCATCGACAAGCACTTCAAGAAGCTGGTTCAGGACGAGGAGGGGAAACTCGTGTTCTCCACCGAAAGAAGCGGAGCCTGCAACCAGCAGATGCCTGTGGATGGCATTGTCTTTTATCACGGCAAGCCGCCCTCCAAAAACCGATTCCACAAGGGCTTCTCCGTGACCTTCGCGATGTATCAAGCCCCCAACGGCCTATGGATTGGCGAGGCCAAAAACTTCCGCCACCCTCCTCAAGGCCGTGAGTTCGGGGGGCACAATCATTTTAACTTTGAGACCGCCTTCATCAACCAAGAGGAGGCCTTCGCCCATTGCGTTGAGCAAGCTGTCCACACCCTTACCGGACCAATCGAGGTCGACTCTGAACCACAGGAAATTGAGGTTCCCTGCCCGAACTGCGAGGCTTGGGTCAAGGCAAGGCTTGGGAAGCCCGAAGGCGAATATGTGGCTCCCACCGACGATGACCACGGAGTTTTGGGCAACCCCATCTGCCCCACTTGCGGGGAGGAGCATACGATTGACCCGAATTGGCCGAACAAAATAGATCGGCTCGAAACTCCCGAGGAGGTCGAGGCCAGAGTAGCCATCGAGTCCAAGGACAGGGGCTTTGACGCGAAGTTTCAACCGCAAGCCGACGAATTTGCCCAAACCCTCCTTGCAATGGTCAAGGGAGCCAAGCAACTGAGCCTATTCTGATGAGGGAAGGCTCCAAGGTGGTCTGCGTGGATGATCGGTTTCCTCCGGAGATCTTCCTTCACTACGACTGCGTTCCCATCAAAGACAAGGTTTACGTGATCCGTGGGGTTGGGATCGGGATCTCCCTTCAGGGCGAACCTGGGGAAGTGGTCGTTTATCTGGTGGGGATGGAGAATCCCTGCTCAAGCAAGCCTCCACATCCCGAACGTGGGTTCGCCCAATGGCGGTTTCGTGAGATCGAGCCTCCCAAGGCCGACTCAAGGGTTGAGGAATTGGAGCAAATGGCGTGAGCGGACGGCCGATGTTTAAGGGTATGAGCAAAAACAAAAAACAATCCTCCTACACCTACTCGATCACGGATGCTGAGTTCGTGAAAGAGCTTCGCAAGCGAACCGGCCTCCGTGTCGGCGAGGGCAAGGCCTTCGATGTCCTCGACAACTACCAGCTGGATGTCGGGCACGATGGGATCCTTCCTTGGGATGAGATTGCCGACGCATGGAGGAACCGATGAGCGAGCTGGCCTTCTACACCGACCACCTGCTCGCATCTGCCGTGCCTCCGACCAAAAGAGATTGGGGCTTCGAGCATCTCCAAGACCTCCACAAGGCAACGTGCGTGGACTTTGTAAAGAACCCCGAAGCCGACCACGGAGACGAGGAATACGGCCTCGTCTTCAAGTGCAAGGACGGGAAGATCCGCACGGCTTGGATTATGTGCGACCCCGAAGGCAATGGGGCTGGGCATCTCGACATCGTGGAGAGTGGCAAATGACCAAGAAAGAAAAGCAATTCAAGAAAGCCCTCAACAGGATTGGCAAGGAGTTTGAAGGACTCGCCTCCGTGATTCTGGAGGTTGCCAAGACCGGACGGATCCCCGCCGACTCCAAGCAAAGGATGGGGACTCACATTGAGAGCCAGATCGCCTTCCTTGAACGCAGGGGAATCGGGGGCAGGGGAACAGAATGACCCATCCCTACATCGTTATCATCGGGAGACTCAAGGGGGAGGACAACGGAATGGCCGTCTTCCAGAACTCCACGGCGGAAACGGCCAGAAAAGCCTACCACAAACAGCTTCGGGACATCTACGAAGACCGCTCGGGCAGCAGGGATCTCATCATTGATGCCATCATCGCCTCCAACGAGCCTCCCCAAGTGCTGGAAAGCGACACGATGAACAAAGTGCGGACGCCGGGAGTTTAAGGGTATGAAGAAAATCAAGATACCCAAAAAGGTCATTCGGGAGCTTCAGCAAGACCTCCCCCAGCTTGGCAAGCCCTTCAAGCTACTCTGGTGCGATCTCCACGACATCAGAACCAAAATTCAGGGCAATCCTCACGCTTGGGGATGGATCAGCCCAGACCTTCTCAACCATTTGAACAAGGAGGTTCTTGGCAAAACTCCACTTACCCTTATTCCGCAAGCCCAGTGCGAGGTGAAAATGCTGAAATGAAAAAGTCCTTTATTGCAGCCCGCCGGCGAGCGCAGAGCAGAAACGCCCTTGGTAGTTGCTCTGCCTTTCGAGCTACCGAACGAGATGCTCGGAAGGCACAGAAGGTTGAACAAAAGCGAAAATTACTGACGCGAAGATTGGAGAATTTATTAGCCCATGAGAATACTCTGAAGTTTTTTGGGAGATCGGAGCCATGAAAAAGCCCACCTTCAACTCTCGCTCCACGATTGCACGGCTGGGCTGGCTGGCCTCCAAGTTTCGCAAAGAAGGGCAGGTCGATGGGACTCACAAGGTCGCTCTTGAGTGGGAATGTTCCTACAAGACCATCAATCGGGACATTGATGCCCTCCGCAACTTCTTCGGCTTCCCGATTGTTTACGATGCCAACCACTACAAGTGGCGTCTGGTTGGCCCTCTGCCCGAAGCGAGGATCCTATGAAGGTAATCTTGATTGATGCCGAGGATCGTGAGTTCGGGACAACTGGCCCGAAAGTCAGGGAAGTCGAAGTCGCCAACGAGCTTGAGCCGATTCAAAAACTGGTCGGGGGTTACATCGAAGCCCACCGGCTTACAAATGGCGACCTCCTCTTGCTCAATGAGGACTTCTTCACGATCACCCGCAAGGTCAGCCTTCTCTGGGCTTTCAACTACGGCCGATGGGGTGGACAGGGAGTTATTGTCGGGGTTCGAGGCTCCGAGTGGACTTCACCCAAGACCTCGGTCAAGGCGGTGGAAAAGGGAGTTCAATGGGCATCGTGAAGCACGCCTACGACCTAAAAATCTACAACGGCCGTGTCAAAGTCTATGTGGATGGCCTCCCAATGTTCGCCTTCAATCAAATCGATTTTAAGGGTTTCTACGCATATAAAGACGACACTTCGCTTTACGGATTGGACATCTACCTAGTGGAAAGTAGCGGGGGTTCGGGTGGCTCGACCACGATGGAAGTGTATTTCAAGACCAAGGAAAACTGGATGAGCATTCTCGGTCTTCTCGACAAGCACCTCTGATTTGCGGACTCGCCCTGTTCAAGGGTATGCCTACAAAAACCAAAACAACCGAACAAAACGAAAGAAGGGGGTCGGATGTGTCTGACCGCCTTCTGGCCTTCACCTCTGGTATGCTTGGCTTGGCTGGATCGCTCCCCGAAGATCGGGCTGGCGGTTATCTGGCCGAACAACTGCTTCGCACCGCTGTCGCTGCCTACTTCCGCCACGGCGAGGCCGAGGGTTCTCCTTCTGCCAAGGCGTTTGCCGACAAGTTTCGTGAGTGCCTAATCGAACTACGGACGGCTCGCCGTGCGTTGCAACTCACGGAGAAGGCTGGCCTTCCCTGTGACGGCCAAGCGGTTCGCACCCTGCTCGAAGAAGTGGACATCCTCATCCGCATCTTCTTCAGCTCCATCCGCACCCTCGAAAACAAGGCGGCTGTATGAGCGGAATTACTTACGGACAATGGCACGCAAGAATGTCCGCTCAGGTAGCAAACGAGAACGCTTCTGCCTACTACGATGCGGAACGCCGAAGGGTTGAGGCTGAAACCGCAAAGCTGAAACTGGAAAAGGCAAAACTTGAGGCCGAGATCGAGCAGATCAAGGCAAGCAAGGCGAGCGTATGAGCGTGGTTCTATCCCCAACGCCCCTCAAGTGTTCCGACTGCGGAACGGAGGCCACGCCGGAGCAGATGCGGAAGGACGAGATCCGCATCCACAAAATGCGGAACGGCCAACTCCTCTGCGAGTGTTGCCACGAGGATTACCTCGAAAAGTTCTGCTCGTGCGAGGACTAGGCGATGGACATTCGCACAGAATACCTCCCCAAGCCGATTCCCTGGCGAGACAACGATTGGGAGGCCTACGACCACGATGGGAACGAGGACTCCCCAGTTGGATTCGGGGCTACGGAAGCCGAGGCAATCGCTGACCTCATCGGAGCGGTTAAAAGCAAAGAGGAGGAGAAGGAAATAAAGGACTTCGAGGATTCAAGGGTATGAACAAAATCACCATTGATGATGTCCGCCTCCTCGAAATCCTTGAGGAGGTTCACCAGTCGGAACGCCTCCCCGAATTGACCACCGAGGAGGAGCGGGAACTGATCGGGGAACACAAGCTGATCTGGGACTTCAACACCCGCTTCGACATTCCTCACGGCTACTGGCTCACCAAGGAGGGGTGGAACATTATGCTGTCCCTCAAAAGCCAAGAAAGGGACGGACTCAATTCGTTTAAGGTTATATGAACACCATCCCATCACCCGCAGAATTATCCTCCATCGCTGACGATCTGGAAAAACAGGCCGAAAGCGTGGATCAACTGGACTTCTTGGTTTGCGTTTTTGGCAAGCTGACTGAACGCAACTCCGAGGCCAAGGAAGGCGAATACAAATGGAGCTTGGAGTTTAATACTCCCGACCTCCGCTTCCTTTCCGACTCCTTCCTCAAGCTGGCCGAAGAACTGGATTGTCAGCGTGAACCGATTGGCTCAGACGGCGTTCTTGAATCCATCGAACACATTCAAGCGATGCTGGCTCTCAAGGCGACCAAAGCCGTGGGGAGGGCGTGATGATAATAAACAATAAAGAAACCACGGCGAAGGGGTTTGCCTACGATGATTGCCATAAAATCTACCTCCTCGAAAGGGATTCGGATTGGAAGGATGCAGGTCAAGCTGGCTACACAATCCTCCCCATCGAGAAGCTACCCGAAACCTTCGATAGAAGTTGTGATCTTCGGTTCATCTCAAACTGGGCATTGACCAAGCAATTCGTTCGGCAATTTGAACCCGCAAACTTTGACGAGGTGATGGCGTGACTAGGGAGGAACTGGCGGTGACGGAACGCACCTTCAAAATGCGCATCGGGGAGCGAATGGTCGAAGTGGTGCGGGACGGAAGTGGATGGCTTGTCTCCAACGGCACTATCTTTGCCGATTCGTGGCAATCGGTTTGGTGTCCCAACACAAGAACCCTCCTCGAAGTTCAAGAGCTGATCGCTCACTCAAAAGGCACTCAAGTTCAGATCCCGCAAGGGTGCGAACTGCGGACGCAATCGGTTGAATGGGTATGATCGACCTATCCAAAGTCCAAGCCAAGGCCAACAAACCCAAGTCGGCCAAAACCGAGAAAATATCCATCCCTGCATCCCCCGAACTGGTGGACTCCTTTGCGGAAGCCAAGGAATCCTTCGCCTCTGCCGAGGGGGCGTTTGAGGTTGCCAAACAGCAACTCCTATCCGAGGTGACTCTGCCGTGGTTCAGGGCCATCTCCGATCTCGCCAAGGCCAACCAAGAAGTGCCGTCCTCTGGTGTGTTGCTTGGCAACTCCAAAATCTGCCGTCTGACGATGACCAAAAAATATCCTGTCATCCAAGAGGCTCCCAAGGGCTTGGAGCAACACTTCCGTCAAGCGTTCACCTTCAAGATTGACGGCTCCAAACTGCCACCCGCCACCGCCCAAGAGTTCGTGAACAGGCTGACCGAGCTTCTGCCGTTGGCTGGCGAGGCCGTGGACATCAAGATCGGCGTGACTCCGACTCCTTCCTTCCACACGGAGCGAGCCAAACTGCTGACTCCCGATGGCAACATCGAGTTCCAGAAAGTTTGCCCTGCGGTGATTTATGTCGCTTAACACCGCCCCCGAAATTGCGATGCCGTTGCGGTTCCATCCCGCACGGCCAACCAACTGGCCGAACGCTCGGAATGTCCTTCCCGCAAAGGGCTGGGCGTGTGAGCCAAAGATCAACGGCTGGCGAATCGTTGTGGACACCGAGCTTCGCCAAGTCTGGAACAGGCACGGCAAAATCTTTTCCCACGGCGACAAGGTTCTGGAAATCCTTTCCCCGCTTCTTGCCACTTGGAACGCATCCCGCTTTCTGGACGGCGAGTTTCTTGGGCTTCGCACCAAGTTCGGCAAGGGTTCCGTGGTGCTGTTCGATTCGATGGACTTGGATGACTCCACCGAATACGACATCCGAAAGTTCCGCCTGTTGGAAGCGGTGCAAGACATCAAAGTTCTGGGCGGGGCGTTGCAGTTTTTAGAATGGGGCGAAAAGGGTTTGGCCTCGATTGAATACCTCCCGCATTTTGTTGCGGAATCCATTTCATCCATTTCCAAATGGATGGAGGACTTCAACCAAAAGATTGGCGAGGACTTTTTCGAGGGCTGGGTTTTCAAAGATCGGGGAGCTTATCCGTGGCAAAGATCCGCAACCGCCAACTCCGCACAATGGATCAAAGACCGCTACATCGTTCCCAGAGGGGACGGACTTTGATTGTTTAATGGTATGACACCAAAACTAAAAACATTTGCCCGATTTATGAAGTCGGAAACTATCAAAAATTATTTGGCCGAAGCCAAGCGGGTTGGATACAGCGTCAAGAAAACCCACGAAACCTTCATCGTAAAGGATGAGGGCGAACTGGTATTCCAAGGGCTTCAAAAAGACCGATCCATTTGGGTCGTGATCTTCAACACCGCCTATTGGGAGGAGCCGACTATATGAACCCCACCAACATTCAAAACGCCGTTGCTTTGGCATCCGAAAAAACCGCTGGCTTTGATGACCTTCGCCAAGCCGTCCTCATTTTGGGGATGGAACTGGACAGGCTCGCCAAGACAACCAACTGGCTCGCTAAATTAGAACAGGACAAACAGGACAAGCTTGATTGGGAAATGTCGAACTACTACGCCGAAGTTTCGGCGGACTGATTCTGTTAAAGTTTATGACCACAGACCTAATCCAACACACCGAACAGATACGAAACCTCAACGACAGATTCCGCAAGTTGGGCGACCTTGCCCTTGGGCAGATTGTCTTAACCAGCGGAGTGCAAGCCCTAGTGGGTGATAACGACCCTCTTGTGTCAGATCGCATCGCAAACCTAAACTTCCGTGAGTTGATGGGCATTATTGCCAGCTTTGACTCCTTCGATGAGGCCAACGACCCTCACGGCGAACACGACTTCTTTTCCTTCGACTACAAGGGGAAAAAGTTGTTTATGAAAATCGACTACTACGACACGAACCTCGAATACGGCTCCCCAAACCCTGCTGACCCTGTTCAGACCAAGCGAGTGATGACGATAATGCTGTCGGAGGAATATTAAAATGGAGTATCTGATCCTCCTCGCTTTTCTTTCGGCCTTTGCTTTTGGCGTTTGGCTCATCATCCGCTGACCTACTTCGCTCAAATTGCGTCACACTCCCAAGTCGGGAGTCGCTCAGCAGTTTGTCATTCGCTGGCTTGGCGAGAGCAATAAATCCAAGCCAATTTTTCGGACGGCGAAAGTTTAAGGGTATGACAACCTACAAATTAAAACCTAACGCAAACATTGACGGAACATTCAAACAGGCAGAACTCCACACAACCTTCCCCGAATTGCTCGCTCTGTTCGGGATGCCCGAAGAATCAGACGGCCACAAATCATCGGGCGATTGGATTTTTGAATCCAACAAGGGCGATGTGTTCACGATCTACGACTGGAAATCGACAAATCTTTACGACCCCAGCCTTCCAAGCGTGGACACCTTCCGCCGTTCCCCTGCCGTAGTCCCCTTTTCGGTGGGCGGTGTAAATGATGCCTCTGACTTTTTGTCGTGGGTTTCGTGGAGGCTCAACGAAGTCACGCCCGAAGAAGTCCGAAGGGCAACGCTTGAATATCTGGACGGCTTGACCACCTCGGACGCTCAAGCGGTGCTGGATGCGGAATTTCAAGCCGAGGCACACGAGCCGAGTCTCCTCACTTCAAGTTGGCGGACGCTCGGAGTTTAAGGGTATGACAACTCAAACAATCCAAGCCCAAGTCGGAGGGGCTGAAGTCTCCGACACGCTCTATCTGCTGTTTGTCGCACCTTGGAAGTGCGAGATCACACAGGACGAACTCGCAGACATCGAAGCCCAAGAAGTTGAGCCGTTGGTGGACTAATGAAAATCAACAAAATCAAAACGGCCAAACTGGTGGAACTCGCCAGAAAACTAAAAGAAGCCAACCAAACCGAGTCCGCTTACTTCCGACATATTTGCTTCGAGATCGGACGGAGGCAAAAATGAGCGAGACTTACAAGATCGTCAGATTTTACAGGGACAACCCCGAAAAAAACGGAGAGATCATTGAGGAAGGTTTGACGCTTGAGGAAGCCCAAGCCCATTGCGAAAGAGATGACACAAAGGGCGATGGCTGGTTTGACGGTTACACGGACAAATAAGAAAGGAGCGGGGCGGGGAAGTGACTAACCCGACACCCAAAAACAGCGGACGGCATCGGTTTAATGGGATGACAACCCAATTCGCCGAAATTAACCCCGAAACGCAACCCGAAATCGACACGACACCTTGTCCTGTTGGCAAATGGAAGGGAACGCCCTTGGCTCATATGCCAGAGCCGACCTTGCGATGGTTTGCCAAAAACTACACGGCCAATCCCCGATACAGCGACAGCGTGGCATTCCGAGAAGCCGTAGATCGTTGGCTCATCAGCCATCCAGAGCCACAGCGAATCCAGAAAGAAGGGATGTTCCAAGATGAGCAGGGGCGAGTGTTCCGAGTCCAGCAAGCACAGGCGGGGCATCTTTACGCCCTTATGCTCGAACCCGCCAGCGGTCAGTTCGTTTACATCCGTGGCCAAATGTCGGGACTGACCGAAGCCAACCGATTGACCCTTGAACAATGCAAGGAGATCGGCAAGGCAATCGGGCGGTGCGTGGTGTGCGGGGCAAGGCTCACAGACCCAGCCAGCGTGGAGCGTGGAATCGGCCCCATTTGTGCAAGCCGAATCGGGTAAAGGCCGAAAGCCCAAAAGACCAGCAACCCGCCAAAAGCCCGCAGGGCAGAGGTTCAACCCCTTTGCCCTTGCCAACGCCCGCACGATGCGGGATGGTAGGCCGACAGGCCAAGGACTTACAGAGGACAAGCCCGAAAGGGGAGGGTTTCGGGCAGAAAGCAACGCCGTCAGAGGCCAAGGCCACCCCGACCCACCCCCGAAATCCGCACGCCAAAGTCCAACGGATAACGTAATAAAAAACAATTGGGTTCCCTGCCCACCCCCACCAAATAATTTAACCAGGAGACACCCCCCCCGGGTATAATTTTTTTTTACCGCAAATAGGAGTCCCTTTTTTGTGCCTACCCCCCTATATTTTTTTTTGACACAGATTTGGCTGATAGCAGCATTGGCTTATGGACAAGGATCTGGAATCAGTTGAAGCATTTTTAAATGCTGAAAAGGTGTTGTCCAGGGATCCGTTGGATTTTGACGATGCTAACAATAACCGGATAGATGACCGGCTTGAGGAGTCCGTCCAGTCCGAACTAGCCCGAACGAATCCAAGCGACCAGTCCAAGTCCGTCCACCCCTAAAGGGTGGTGGACAACGGACGACATTGGACTTTAAGAAAAACGGATTGACACCCCAACATTAAAATCAACGCTACGGCCCCCAGAAGGCTCTATAATTGATCCGGAGCGGCAAATAGGGTGGTGTATCTATTTGAGGGTATTAAGCATTTCCCAGGGATAACTGCCATCTACAAATTAACATTAAGCCTTGCTATTAGCCATTTACAGGAGCTAGTGTTAGTATTGTTAGTTTCGTACTCAACACCAACCCTTCTTTCCCCCACAACCCCCTATCATCTGAAACTTTAATTTAACAAGTAGGTTCTGCTAGTTCTGATGTAACCTGAATTATGTAACCTGTCTAATGGGAAACTATCTTGAATGTTAGATCAGGTGTGTTACATATGTATTATAATGTAACCTGTGGAGTTTAACTTCTGATCTGTAACCATTATGGAGAGATGCAAGAGAACCAACGTTGATGATCAAGGCAATCTGAATGCTAACACTAATTATGTTAGTTAGTGCATTATATTGCAAAGTTTTATTCAATTTCTTTACATTTGGAATTGCATGGTAAACGAAAACGCTACTTTCTTAACATATAGAGGCCAGGCGTCTAATTTGCGGACTTGGCTTGTTTAAGGACATGAAAACAATCCTACTGCTAACACTAGTCTTAACCCTGAATGCAACCGCCCAGATGGGTGCCGACAAGGTATCCGGCCCCATGCGAAAGTATGGAGGATCCCAGCTGGTGCGTGTCCAAGAAAGATCGGCCACCCTCGATGAAATGCGTGCGTACCGCGACCTTGCCCAGCGGGTTCCGGCGCACCTGTTGTCCGAGGTGTCGTGCTACATGCCGGATTACCTCAAGGAGTTTTTCATCAACGGCCAAAAGATGCCCGGAGCACCCTTTCCATCCCAATACTGCTGGGATCGGTTCCGTGCCGACTGCGCCGCCGGCAAGAAAGTACCCCTGCACTTGCGCTATATCGTCAACGCCGAAAAAGCCCAAGAGCAGTTCTACAGGGACAACCCCGGAGCGCGCCCCGACGCGGAGGCCAAATGATTTCCGTTACCCCACGCAAAGTCGCCATCTACACCCGCGTTTCCACCGATGATCAGGATACTGCCCTGCAAACCACCGAGTTGATTGAATACGCCAAAAAACGCGGCTGGGAGCCAATCCTGTTTGAAGACCACGGCATCTCCGGTGCAAAGTTTGACCGCCCTGCGTTGAACAAAATGATGGATGCCGTGCGGTCCGGATCCGTGGAGCTGGTGCTGACTTGGAAACTGGACCGAATGGGTCGCAGTACCCAGCACCTAGCCGGGATCATCAACGAACTATTGGATGCCGATGTCGGGCTGGTTGTGCCGACCCAAGGCATCGACACCTCGGCCGGATCCATCAATCCCGCCAGCAAACTTCAGCTCAACGTTTTGGCCGCCGTGGCTGAATTTGAGCGGGATCTGATCCGTGAGCGCACCAAAGCCGGAATGAAGGCGGCCAAGTCCCGCGGGATCCTGATCGGCCGCAAAACCATCGTGACCCCAGAACAGCTTGCCCACGCCAAACTTCTTGTTAGCACCGGCAACGACGTGACCATCCGCCATATTGCAACTTCCGTGGGCGTGTCCCGCGGGACCGCTTGGCGGCTTCGGCGCAAGATCGAGGACGGCCTGGTATGAAGCCCATCGACGGCGTAAAGATTGTTTGCAAGACGGAGATCCCAAGAAAGGATCGAGTGGTTCACCACCACCCGCTTTTGGGTTTGCTACGCATCGTGTGGCTTCAGCACCAGCACCGGATCCCGGTTTTCCCCAAGTGGAAATGGAAGGGACGAAACTAGGCGGCACACAGCAAAAACCTGGTTGGCATAGGCATGGCAACTCACAAATTGCCGTGTGCCCTCTCTGCCATTTTTAGATTCTGGGATTAGTGTTGCCGGCCCGTCCCAGCCAAACATCGTCCAGGCATCGCCCGGGCAGGCCGAGATCCCGTTTGTCGGCGCAAACGTTGTGGCCGGCAGCAACATTTTAAGCGAACACATCTCGGCAACGATGGGGATCCACGGAATTTCCAATACGGCCAATCTTGAGTACCTGACAAACAAAAACGCGGCCAACGGCTACGCGGGGCTGGGCGCGGACGGGAAAATATCCTTAAGCCTGCTCCCCGACGCCAACGCCCTTGAGTCAGAAGCTATCGCCTTTGCCATCGCCCTGGGATAAGCCATGAAGCAAGTACACCCCAATTATTCTTTTGTCGCGTCTACCAAGACGATTACGCTGACGGGGCTAAACATCCCTCAAGGCCAGCTTCTTTTAATCACCAACGCCACGCGCGGGGTTATCTACTATAACTTTGCCTCGAGCTCCCACAGGGCCACCGTCACGGCCGGAGCCGACACTCAGGTAGTTCTTACCGATGCCAGCACGACTGGCCACTTGAACAGCGATCAGCTAATAATCCATTACGAGGACCAGCTTACCACCCAAGCTATCTCAGCCGCAGCCCTTCCGCTCCCAGCCGGAGCCGCCACTTCCGCCAATCAAACGACAACCAACGCCAGCCTTGGGGCAACAAATGAAACCGCCGCAATCAACGATACCGCAACGTCTGGAATTAACGGACTGCTCAAAAGACTGCTGCAAAGAATCACCACCTTAATTTACCCGCCGTTTTCTAGCGGGTCTTTTGACAATTCGGGAGGGACTTCTTCCGCTATTGATTGCGCTGGGTACGATTACCTTGTTCAACACGTAAGTGGCGGTGGCGGCGGTTATACACGCCCTGTTCAATGGTCTAACGATAATACCAATTGGACAAGTTCTAGCCCTGCCGCTGGCACATATTTTTATTATGAAACGAATAATAGCGGGTGGGAAACGCTTCAGGGAAACATGGGAACAAGCTCAGGCTTGTTTGTGTTTCCTGTTCTGGGTCGTTATTGGAGAATCACAACTGGCGGAAGTGGCGGCGGTAGCTGGACTCATAGATGGTATCTTCACAAAGGTCCATTCCCGGGAATTCTAGAGGACAGCCTTGGTTCAAAAATTTCGTCTGCCGCCTCCTCCGATACCGACAACACGGGGTTAATCGGCCTGTTCAAGCGTCTTCTTCAAAGAATTACTACGCTTGTTCCCGCCAACCTGACCGTCTCATCGACGAGGCTTTTGGTTGACGGCTCTGGGGTTACTCAGCCCATTAGTGGAACCATTACCGCCAACGCCGGAACTAATCTCAACACATCCGCACTTGCCCTAGAAACCACAGCCACGGCGATCAAGTCCGCCGTTGAAGGGCTTATTACTGTGGTAGGCTCTGGTTCTTTTACGGCGGCTCAAGCCACTCACGCCAACCTCAAGGCGCAGGCCCAAATACTTGACTCTGTTGGCAATCAGGTCACTTACATACAGGCCGGAACAGCCGGAACTCCGTCCGCTAACGTTCTGTCCGTCCAAGGTGTGGCCAGCGGAACGGCCCTTCCGGTTTCCCCTATTCAAGGAACAATTGTAACCAAATCTAATTTTTCCCTTACATCGCCTTCTAGCGTTCTTGCATCTGCTAACGCAAACAGGCAGGTGCTAACAATTTTTAACGAGGGAGCAGGCAACTTGCACATTTCCGCGGGGGCATCTTGCACAACCACCTCCTACCAAGTTCGGTTGTCGGCAGGGGATTACTACGAAGTGCCACTCAATCAGACAAGTCTAACCCACTCCGCTGTATTCGCCACGGCTGGAACTGCTAGGGTAACCGAAGTTAGCTAGGAGTAGGCGATGCCACTAGTAAAGCAACCAGCATACATTTCTCCATCGCCTATGACCGCAACGATAGGCGGTACATTTACGTTACCACTTCCTCCAACAATTATTGTTCCAGCGTATAACATTCAAGATGAAAGTGGAAGCATAATAACTGGAAGAGGAGTGTGGG
>Ga0169931_10008166_pt1 | contig 15334 bp, 10 predicted proteins | sample Kivu_15m_20L_FD_129675 | JGI IMG/M metagenome (GOLD analysis project Ga0169931, IMG submission 129675) | Freshwater microbial communities from Lake Kivu, Western Province, Rwanda to study Microbial Dark Matter (Phase II) - Kivu_15m_20L... | ecosystem: Environmental > Aquatic > Freshwater > Lake... | reverse complement strand
ATTTCATTTTCTTCATTATTTATTTCATTTTCATCACTTTGATTATATTTTATTTGTTTTTCATATTCCTCTATTTCTTCTTTATTTGCCATATCCTTTAACATTACTATCATTAATATTATACTCTCATTATCACTATATTCAAAACTTAATATTTCACATCTTACATATGAATTTGGTAATAATATTTCTGATGTTTTTTTATATCTAATATTTTTTTCACCATCTATCAAAAAATTATCTCTATTAATTTTTTCAGGTGTTATTAAACCTAATAATGGTCCATTAATTCCACCATTTATTTCACTACTCGTTTTATTTATTTTTAATATAATTTCTTTACCATTTATTGGACGACATATTCTACACGCAAATTTAACATTCTGTTTTGAACTACAACTAAAATCCTCTCTTTCTATATAACCAGTTGATATTTCTAATATTTTATATATTTTACATATATATCCATATGTACTATGACATTTTCCAACGTGTTTATATATTAAATTTTGTTTTAAATGCAAATCTAATTTATTATCTAATTGATTTGGTGATAACATAATTGGAACCTCAAATACTGTATCTGTATATGGCGAAAATATCCTATTTCTTGTTATTTTATTATCTTTATTATTATCTTTATTATTATCTTTATTATTATTATTATTATTATCTTTATTATTATCTTTATTATTATCTTTATTATTATTATCTTTATTATTATCTTTATTATTATCTTTATTATTATCTTTATTATTATTATTATGTATTCTGTTAATAGTTTTAGACTTCATAATATATATTATATATTATATATTATAAATAAAAATCAATTTTTTTAATATTAATTAGGAAATAATAATAGAGAATAAATTTTTATTTTTAGAGAAACCGAGATTAGTAATTTTGTCTTCATCTAATTTTTGTATTTTATCTGATTTAAAAGATAAAATAATAGATTTATCTTTTTTATTTTCAGTTTCAGAAAAATCAATATTAAAACCAGTTATATTATTAACATTTTTCTTTAAATAATCAATTCTGTCTTCTAAATTAAGTGGGAATTTAAGAGTAGGATGATTTTTAGGAACCATAATATAAGTTTTTTTATTTTTACCTTTAGAATATTTTTCTAAATCAATTAATTTATCTTGGATTAGAGAACATAAATTTGTTCTAGTAATAAATTTATCTTTAATACTAATATCTAAATTTTTGGCAATATCTAATAAATAATTTCTATCTTTAGAAGTAGCACAAACAGCACCCATAACAGAAGGAATACCAGTAGCTCTTTTTTTATCCAAAATTTTATCTCTTTTTTCTCTAATTTTAAAGACATCATTAATTTCTTTAGCTCTTTTACTTTTTTTTCTATCTGTTTCTCGGTCAATAATTCCGATAATATCATATTCATCTCTATTATCATAATAATCAACAACATCTAAATAATTATAAGCGGAAATTTCTTGTTCAGAAGTAAAAATATCTGATTTTTCATTAAGAATAAAATTTTTGAGACTTAATTTAGATTTATTATTAGTTTTAAAAGTGGTTCTATAAAACATAGGTGATTTTTCATTTTCGTCAAAAGGTTGGAAAACATAATAGCCATTAACATATATAAGATATCCTGATCTATGAGTTTTATCGTGAATAATATCTTTAAAATTATTAAAATCATTTTCAGTAATAGGAATTAGTTCATCTAAAGCTTTTTGAACAAAAAACTCATCAAATAAATCTTTTTTACTATCTGGATAAGAATTTTTGACAAATACCATTATAGAATCAAGATTATAAACATAATCACTCATATATAATTCTTTAATTTGTTTTTTAGCATATTCTATTTCTGTTTTTGCTAAATTTAAATTAAATGTTGTCATATCCAAATCCTCTTTTTTTAATTTTTTATATAAATTTCTTTCTGGATCATAATATTTTACATTTAATATTTTATCATCACATTTATAATCACAATTCATAAAATCACATTTAGGAGGGCATAATTCTTTACCTTTAAATTTATCTTTTTGTTTTAATTCTGTATTTTTTAAATTATCTGGGTCATCATCTGGTTTTATACATTTATCAAATTCTTTAATTTCTTCATCAAATATATTACCAGATTTATTTAAAGCACAATCTATTGCTACTTCTTTCATTGCTCTTTCTACTTTTTTAACTAATAAATATTTAGCTTCTGCTTTTTGATATAAATCTTCTTCTGTAGAAAGTTCTTTAGTATTATTTAATGAAACCGCATATTTATAAACTTTAACTTTAGGATAAAGATTATCAGAACTCATAAGATTATAATGAGAACAATATCTAATACCTCTTCCAATAACTTGATCTACACGCCCAAAATTAAAATAAACATCTAAAATTTGTACAGTATAAACATTTTTAAGAGATATACCTTCATTCATAACTCTAGAGCCTAAAACTAATTTAATATTTTTGCCATTAATATTAGAAATATTATTAAATACTTTAGATAATATTTTTTTATTATCTTCAGGTACTAATTCTGCAGTATCTTCACTAGAAGTACCAGTAACTTTAATAAAAACGGCTGGATTAAATTTATGTTCTTGTATATTAGCTAATATTTTATCTTTTTCAATATGTTTTTTATAATTATGACCACAGAAATAACATATAGTATTATCTTTGATGTTATAATTATTAGGATTTTCGTCATATTCAATATAACCATTTTGTATAAGAATTTCAATAAAGATTTCAATACCTGTTCTAACAAGATTAGAATAACAAAATCCAGTTCTTGGTTCATTATTTTTAGTATTTTCATTAACAAAAAGATTACTTTCTAAATCAATAAGAGCTTGATAAAATTTAGTAGAAAAGAATTTAAGATAATCTTTTTTAAGAATACCACCAGAAATATTTTTAGAAACTTCATTATAATCCACAAGTGTTTCAGATGGTTCTTTATCTAATTTTAGAATATTTTTAGCTACTAATTTATTAATTTTATCTTTATGAGTTTTAATTTGATTTTTAAAATTATTTAATCCTTCTCTACCATATAAACCAGTAATATTTTCTTTTTTTTCATCTAAACCGGGAAAAACAAAATTAGCAACAGCTTCGGATTTTCTATCTAATGCATCTTGATCCTCTTCACTTTCTCTAACAGCATTAATATAAGTAGTTTCTTGGAAAGGTTCCATATAACATCTAGTAATTTTGGTAAATAATAAACCTTTAGGTTTTTCACCCATTTCTACTTTTTGAGCGAAAGTTAAGGGGTCGGCACCTCTTAAATGAGATACATAACCACGAGCCATTTTTTTAAAATAATCTAAACCATTTGGTTTAAAATCCATAAGATGATTTTTTTGAGAATTAAAAATTTTATCTCTTTCAATTTGGGAATTAGAAGGTCTTAAAAAATTTAATAATTCAATAATATCATCAGCAAAATTTTTCATAGGTGTAGCAGTTAATAAAACAACTTTAAGATTAGTTGAATTTTGAATAATTTTTTTGACAGCTTCACCATTAGTATTACCTGTTAAATTGTGAGCTTCATCAACAATTAATAATGAGTTATTTAAATTAGTTAATCTATCTCTACTAATATCTCTTTCAAATTCACCAGATTGTGATTTTTTAAATACTGTTTTACCATCTTTTTTATCTTCTATAATTCTATCACCTAAAACTCTTTTTCTGAAAGATGTATAACTAGTAATTTTATAATATTGTAAAGCTTGCATAATAGCATTTCTTTTTATTTTTTCTTTATCTTCATCATTCATATAAGCATAATTATCGGATTTTTTAAGATATGTTTCACCTAGTTTTAAAAATTCTTCTTTCCATTGTTCTTTTAATAATGGACCTGGAACTAATACATAAATTTGTGTTCCATATCTTTGAACTTGTTGTTTAAATTTTTCACCTATAGCAAGTCCTGCTAATGTTTTACCTACTCCTGTTCCGTGAAATATTAAAACCCCTTTATATGGTGTATCTGGATTAATAAAATTACTTAATAATGCTTGTTGTTCTAATAATTCACCGGTTGGTTCGCAAATTTTTTTTCTATATGATGCTATGTTCTCATATTTTGATAAATCTGGTCTATCTGGTAATTTATAATAATAATATTCCCTCTTTTTATATATTTTTGACTGAAAATTTTCATCTTCTGGTTCCGGATATCCTACATTCTTCCTGTTTTTTCTTTCCTTTTTATTTTCTTCTTCTGTTTTAGATTCTGATTCAGATTCTGATTCTGATTCTGATTCTGATTCTGATTCTGATTCTAATTTTGATTCAGATTCTGATTCTGATTTTGTATTTGATTCAGAAATAATATCAGAATCAGAATTAGATTCAGAATTAGAAATTATAATATTATTATCTTCGTAATCAGAAGGAATAATTAGATTGGAAGTCCCGCCACCTTTAAATTTTATAGAATTATTAATGAATTTTATGGTCATTATATTATATAAATATAAAATATAATAATTATTCTTTATTATTATTAATATATTCTTCATATTTTTTTCTTTTTAAAATTATTTTTTCTTTATTAGAAAGTAATTTATTATTAATATTAATATTATTATTATTATCTAATGAAGAGTCAGAATTAGTAAAATTATCGATAGTATTTGTAGTAAGTTCATTATTTAATTTTTTTTGTTGATGATTATTATATACATCATTAACATATTCTTCAATTTTAAGATATGCGTCATTAGGTAGATTATGGAATAATATAAAAACACCATTATCATTTTCAGTAAATTCGGCATTATTATCTTGAATAATTTTAAAAATATTGATAAGATGTTTTTTTTTGGTTATTTTATTAATTCTTTTAGCGAGTTCAATTTTTTTGTGGTAATCAAATGAATTATTATTACTCATATATAAATAAGTTTATATTAATAAATAAATTAATAAACGATTATATTTATAAAAAATTGATTTATAAACATTATAGATATAAAATAATATATGAATAAGGTATCATTAGATAAACTAGTAGAATATTGTAATATAACATTTAAAAATACTTATAATAATAATATAAAACTAATAAATATAGAAGATGAGATAAGTAGAATAAAACAGAATATATCATTAAATGAAAGGAATTTATTATTAAAGAATAATTTCATAGATTTTAAAAGTGTATATGTAAATACGGAATATAATGAAAAGATTTTAATAAGTCCGATATGTTTTAATATAGATAATGAAGAAATGAAAGAATTTTATAATTTTGTAAATTCATTATTATTAGTATTAAATACAGATTATATAGAAAGTAATATAATAAATAAAAAAAAAATATTAGAAACAGCAATAAATATATATAGAGAATCATTAAATAATTTTACAGATTTTAATAATAATATAATAAATAAAATTTCTGAAAAATCTAATATAAATATTATAATTGTAAATATTAAAGATAATCATATAGAAACTAGATTTTTTAATAATCAAAGTGTAAAATTTGTAATATTACTTAATCATAATAATGATTATCTACCTTTTATTAATTTTGATAAAAATTATTATATTCATGATTTTAATTTTGTTCCCTATATTCTTAAATTTAAAATTGATTATAAAACACCCGAATATAATGAAGTTAATACCATTGAAGATCACGCATTGTATTTAACCGAAAAAGATGACATCATCAAAAATAATAATAATAATAATTCTAATTCTAAAAATAAAAATAAAAAAGATATTTTTATTAAAAAAGATATTAAACCAGAAATAAAACCAGAAATAAAACCAGAAATAAAATCAGAAATAAAATCAGAAATAAAGGAAGAAATAAAGGAAGAAAAAGATAAAAATAAAGAGAAAATAAGATTACAACAAGAGGTAAAAAGAAGTCAGATAAAGACGTTAGAGGAATTACAGGAAATAGCAAAAATGTTAGAGATAAATATAGAGGATGGGAAATATAAGAATGGGAATATAAAATATAAGACGAAGAATGTGATAATAAAAGAAATAATAGAATTGGAGATAAGATAAAATAAAATAATAAAATATAGATTTATATAATATAATATGAGAGAGAAAGTAATAATATATAGGAATGATTTGAAGAATGAGATAGATTTAGAGAAGAGTGAATTTGCAGATGAGAATATAAAAAATATGTATTATGAGTATAAGAATAAAAGTAAGATAGAGTTAAGGATAAAAAATTGTGAATTAGAGAATTATTATTATTTAGATTTATCAAAGATGGCATTAAATGATATTTTATTAGAGAAATTATTTAATTTGGATAGAATAAAGAATATATTAAATAGAGTATATTTAATAGATTTAGAGAATAATTTATTGAAAAAAATGCCGAATATAAGTAAATATATAAATATAAAATGTATAAATGTGAATAATAATAATATAGAAGAAGAAATAAATGATGATAATATAGAAGAAATATTTTGTGAGAATAATAAGATAAAAAAAATAAATTCAAAATCATTAAAGAGATTGATAGCAAATAATAATGAAATAAGTGAGATTAATACACCAAATTTAGAACAGATATTTATAGATAATAATAAATTAGAAAAATTAGAAAATATGAATAAAATAAAATATATAGAATGTGTAAATAATAATATAAAAACAATAAATAATGTTGAAAATGTTGAAGAAATATATTGTGCAAAAAATAATATTCAAGATTTTAATATTAAATTAAATAAAATTAATATTTTAAATATAGTAGAAAATCCTATCAAAAATATTAATTTTATTCCTAATTTAAAAATGCTCATCTGTTCTACTCCTAATATTTCTAGCAAATTTAATATTGAATCAATCAATAAAAATAAAAATTACTATTTTATTGTTATGAAAAATAATCAAAATTAATATAATAATAAATAAAAATTATAATAATAAATTAAAATTAAAATAATAAATAAAAATTAAAATAATAAATAAAAATTAAAATTAAAATAAAATAAAATAATAAATAAATAAAATAATATATGGAATTTAATAGTGAGAGTGTAGAAAAGATAGCAGATAATATTATATCAATATTATCATTATGTAATGAAAACAAGAGTATATGGTTAAATGACAAAGCGAAGATGTTAAGAATGATAGAACAGACTCATAATGATTTTTATGAGAAATATCCTAGAATATGTATAACATTAGTAAGAGAAAAAGATATAAGTCCATTACTAGGAATGTTATATGCTTTTGGAAAGGTTCAAAGTGGTGAAGTAAGTGTAGATAAAGCAAATGAAAGTATAACAAATGCATTAAATGCTACATATATAAATCCAACATTAAACTCTGATAAACTTGTCAAAGAAAGAGAAAGAAAAATGAAAGAAGAAGAAAATAATAATAATTAATTTTATTTATTATTTTTATTTATTTATTATTTTTATTTATTTATTATTTTTAGTTTTAGTTCTAGATTGTTTAGGTTTATTTTTTTTATTATTAATATTATTATCATTACTATTAATACTATTATTATCATTATTACTATTATTATCATTACTATTATTATCATTACTATTATTATCATTACTATTATTATTATTTACAAGATTATTTATATTTTTTTTGGTTTTAGATCTAGATTGTTTAGATTTATTTTTTGAATCTTTATTAGATAGGAAGGTTTTAATCCAGAAGTTAGTAGCAATAATTTGTTTAGAGTGGTAATTATGGAATTCTGAACCAGAATAATTTTCAAGATTAATAAAATTAATAATATCTGACATAGCTTTATATTGAGATTGTAATAGATCAATATTAATTTTTTTGTATTCATTAAAAATGTTATCTTCAATAGTATAGTCATTAAAGATGGAAATAATATTAAAATCGGAATTTTTTTCCATATTAGAAAGCATATCTTCTAAATTTTTAGAAATAGAAGAAGTGAATTTTTTACTATCAAAGAATTTACATACAACATATTTTTCAGAATTAGAGGCTCTAGAAGTAAATGGCTTACAAATATGAACTTCTTTATAAAATACTTTTAATATTTCAATTAATTTAAAACTATTTTTTGTAAAAGTTTCAAAAATTTTAAGAACAAAATGTCCATTATTATTTTGTGTTTTTAAAGCAGTTAAAATTTGACCGAAAATTAATCTATAAGCTTCTTGTTCTTGTAGATTTTCATTTTTCCAATCAAAACCACCATCTGCTGTAATTAAATTGGCTTTTTCAGCAAATCCTTTTATTTTATTAGAACCACCAAATAATAATATAGTATTTAATTTAGTTAAATCTCCATTACTTTTTAAACCGCCACCTTCTTGCTCTAATTCTTTTACATTAACTGTCTCAAATACTTTTAATCTTTGCGGTTTTTCATTATTATAATAATCTAAAAATGCTTTTTCAAGATGTAAATGTTCATTATCACTATGAAGTGTAATACCATAATATTTATCATTTTTAGAAGATTTAATTTGTTTAGTACTAGCTAAATATTCTCTATAATAAATGGTAGCTTGTATAAAACTGCCTGGTCCTTCAGCTAAATGAACACTAATAAAATCATCAGTATTATCAATTAAATCAAAATGATAGATCATTTCCCATAATTTTAAATATGCTCTAGAAAGTAATTTAGGTAATTTAACTTTGATATTATTTAAAATAAATTCATAAATGGCATCTTCTATAGTAGTATTAACATTACCATTATCATCAGTGAGTTTATCAATATTTTTTTCAAATTGAGAAGTAACAAGATAAACTTTTTTTTTATTGTTAAATCTTTTATATTCATCACCTAGAAGATCTTTAGTTTTATGAAGGTAGAAGTTAAAACCGGTACTTAATTCAGGATAAGCAATATTATTAGAAAATGACATATTATAATTAGAGTTATTGTGAATAATAGGGGTATTTGAGGGGGTAAGTTTATAGGTAATAAAGTCAAAGCTCATTATATAATTATATATATATTATAGTTTTAATTTAAAAATTTCAAAATTTTTGAATTTTTAATTATATAAAGTATGAATAATATATATATATAATATGAAACTAATAGACTTATTAAGCCAACAAGAGAGGAATAATATAGAGGCTCTTATAAAGGACTATGCCAAAAACAACGAATTTGAGGTAAGTATGTTTAGTAATAAAGAGACATCAAATCAATATTTATCATTAGAACGTTTTACTAATCTATTAAGTGTATTAACCAAAATATCAAAGAAAAATGTAAAAACGAGTGAATTAGATGTAATATTTAGTTTAAAAAGTGAAAATAATAAGAAAATGACAAATTACAGAATAACAATAGAAAGTATGGAAAAGATAAATGAATATATGTCAATGTTGCATCAGAGAAAGAATCATCTAGTATTTAGTGTATTAGCTGGATTTATAAATGATAAAAATAAAAAAGATGAGAAAGTTAAAATAATAAAAAAAACAAAAAATATAGATAAATATGTAACAGTAGAAGATATATTTAGTAGATTTAAATTAGATAGTGAAGAAGAATTAACAACAGAAGAATTAAATAAATTATCAAAAATTCACAAATATTATAATGAAGAAGAATACATTATATTATATAGATTAAAAGAGAGACAAAGTTTTTACATTGAAAAAGAAAAGAATACATTTAGAATAGATTTAACAACAACAAGAACAAATAAAATAATTAATAATATAGAATCAAGTCCATTTAATTATGAAATTGAAATAGAATGTGAAATGAATGATAAAAGTAAATTATTAAGTAATTTATTAGATGTATGTGAGTTTATAATAAAAGTAATTCAACAATCTAATTTTATTATTACTAAATCAATGATAAATAAAATATTAAATGATTATAGATTATTATTAAATGTTGATGAAACAAAAAATAAATTATATGGAAGAAAACCTATATCATTAGAAGTAAATCATTTAGTTGATTATTTACCAAATAAATATGCAGTAACAGATAAAGCAGATGGTGAAAGATATTTAATGATAGTATTATATGGAAGATGTTATTTAATATCAACAAATTTATTTGTTAGAGATTGTGGATTAGAAGTGAATGAGAAATATAATAAAACGATATTAGATGGAGAATATGTATTTATTGGCAAATTAAATAAATATTTGTACATGACATTTGATTGTTTAATGTTTTGTGGTAAAGATTTAAGAGAAGAAAGTAAATTTATGGAAAGAATAAAATTTGCAGATAAATTAATAGAAGAGATAAGTAAACCAAAATATAAACATAAAACTTTATTAGATAGTAAAATAAATATTAATGATATTGATAAAGTTCAAGAATATCATAAAAATAATATCATTGAATTCTTTGATGATATTGATAAAGAATTAAATAATAAAAATTCAAAAACTACATTATTAAGAAGAAAATACTTTTTAGATGTTAATGGAGTTCAAGATAATGAAATATTTAAATATTCTTCTATATTATGGAATATGTATGTATCAGGAAAAGAGGTTAAATTCCCGTATCATTTAGATGGTTTAATATATCAACCATTAGAACAGAAATATATAGTAGAAGTAGAAAAAATAAAATATTTTGAATACAAATGGAAACCACCAACTCAAAATTCAATAGATTTTTACATAGAATTTGAGAAAGATAGAAATACAAAAAAAATATTAACAGTATTTGATAATAGTGTAGATAATACTATTAAAAATAAACCATATTATATTGCAAATTTACATGTATATCAAAGTATAAAGGGAATACAAAAACCAGTATTATTTAATGCTAATTCAACTTCTCATATATGTAATATATATTTAGGAGAAGATGGAGTATGTAGAAGTATAGATGGTAAAATAATAAATGATAAGACAGTAGTAGAATGTTATTATAATATAAATGCAGATATACCACCAGAATATAGATGGACTATTATGAGAACAAGATATGATAAAACAGAATCAGTAAATAAAAATAAGAGTGATTATGGTAATTATTATGATGTGGCGATGAAAGTGTGGAGAAGCATAATGAATCCAGTATTACCAAATGATTTAAATGAATTATCAAATGATAGTAATTATGAGAAGAAATTAAATATATTAAAATCAAAAATAGATATAGGAAGTATAAAATTAGATAAAGAAAAAGCAGCATATTATCAGAAAAAATCAAAATTAACGGAACATATGAATGCTTTTAATAATTTTGCTAAATCAAGTGTAATTTATGAAATAGGAAATGCACAATATATAGATAATATAAAATTATCATTTATAGATTCCGGATGTGGAAGAGGTGGAGATATTCAAAAGTTTTATTTCTGTGAATGTGAATTATTAGTAGGTATAGATCCTGATCTCGAAGGTCTAAAAAATGCTACTGATGGAGCTATTACAAGATATAATCAACAAAAGAAGACACATAGAAATTTCCCACCGATGTTTTGGATAAATGCGAATCCTTCAAACATATTAAATGAAACAGAACAAGAAAAAGTATTAGGAAGGATGAATAAAGAGAATAGGGATTTAATAAATAAATTCTTTGGAGATAAGAAATATATATTTGATAGATGGAATGCTTCATATACTATACATTATAATTTAGAAAATAAAGATACATGGGAAAATTATTGTAAAAATATTAATACACATTTAAGAGAAGGTGGATTTTTAACATTTTGTACATTTGATGGAGATCAAGTTTTTGAATTATTAAAGGATAAAGAAAAAATAACAGAATATTATACAGATAATGGAGAGAAAAAGACATTATATGAAATAATAAGAAAATATGATGTAAAAACAAAAGAAAATATAGGATTACCAATAGATGTACATATGGATTGGATATCAGAAGATGGAGTATATCTGACAGAATATTTAGTAAGAAAAGATTTTATAATAAAATCATTAAATGAAAAATGTGATATGGAATTAGTGGATACATTAACATTTAAGGAATTATATGAAAATACAAAAGGATTTATAGAATTAGGAGCCGAAATAGAGGCTAGTCAAACTAGAAAATTCTTTAATAGTATAAAGAAATTTTATGAAGAAAATGAGATGAATGATAAATGTAGAGTATGGACCTATATGTTTAGATATTATATATTTAGAAAGAGAGAGAAGAATTTAGAGGAAATAAAGAAGAAATATTATGGAAAAGACAGAATAAGAGTAGTTGCAGGTAGTTTTGGAAAAGCTGCTAATAGAAAGTTTTAATAAAAAAATAAAAAAATAAAAAAATAAAAAAAATTGATTTTTATTTAATATGATTATTATTATTATAGAATAATAACAATGAAGAATATAAGTATAATATATGCTACAGATAGTAAAAATGGCTTTTCAAAAAATAATAAGATACCTTGGGATATTGTAAAATATTCAAATGATTTAAACCATTTTGCAAAAATAACAAAAACTAATAATTATAATAATGATAAAAAAAATATTTTACTATTTGGATATAATACTTGGATTGATTTACCATTTAAAAATAAAAAGTTTCCAAATAGAATTTCTTGTGTTTTAACTAGTAAAGAATTAAATAATCAAGAAGATTTATATTTCTTCAAAAATATTAATTCATTCTTATTATATTTAATTCAAAATAGAGAATCATATAATGATATTTATATTATAGGAGGTAAAACTATTATTGAAACTTTTATTAAAATGTCTATTATTAATAATATTTATCATTCTGTAATTCCTGAAGATTCAGATTGTGATAATTTTATTAATAATTCTTTCTTATCTTCTTATAATCTTGAATATTCCTATTCTGATAATCAAAATATTATTTATTATAAATATAATAATAATAATAATAATAATTTTGAAAATAAATATTTAAATTTATTATGGGAAATATTAATAACTGGTGATTATAGACAGACAAGAAACGCTAAAACATATTCTTTATTTTCTAAAGAACTTACATTTGATTTAAAACAATATTTTCCAGTATTAACTAGTAGAAAAATGTTTTTCAAGGGAATATTTGAAGAACTAATATTTTTCTTGAAAGGACAAACAGATAGTAAAATATTAGAAAGTAAAAATGTTAATATTTGGAAACCAAATACTACTAAAGAATTTATACAAAAATGTAATCTAAATTATGAAGAAGGAGATATGGGACCTATGTATGGCTTTCAATGGCGTCATTTTAATGCCGAATATAAAGGCAAAAATTATGATTATACTAATCAAGGTATTGATCAATTAACTGATGTTTTTGATTTATTAATTAAAGATAAATTTTCTAGAAGAATATTATTAACTGATTATAATCCAGCACAAGCTAAACAAGGTGTTTTATATCCTTGTCATAGTATTATTATCCAATTTTATGTTAAAGAAATTAATAATATTAATTATGTAAGTCTTAATATGTATCAAAGATCTGTAGATACTACTTGTGGATTAGGTTTTAATATTACTTCTACCGCTTTATTATTATATCTAATTTGTAATACATTAAATGCTAAAGTTAATAATAATATATATTGTCCAGATATGATGAAAATAATTATGGGTGATGTTCATATTTATGATAGTCATATAGATAATATATTAACACAAATACAAAGAGAAATATATAAACCACCTACTATTAATATTAAAAATAAATATACTAATATAGAAGATTATAAATGGGAAGATATTGAAATTATTAATTATGTTTCTCATCCCGCTCTAAAATATGATATGGTTGCTTAAAAAAATTGCTTTTTATAATATTCAGAATGCTTATAATTTTATCTTAAATTATAATTAATACTTAAAAAAGAAGATCAAAATCAAAATCAAAATAAAAATGGATTTTTCTGACTTTGGTATTGAGGAACCAAGTTTTACCACTTCTACTAGATATTCAACAGCAGCAGAGGCAGCAGTTGTAGCAGGTGGTAATTGTATTAGTGGTATGGTGTTTCTTGGTGATAAATTAATTATTGGAGATATGATTTTTGATGAGTTTTATGTTGCTAACACTGTTGAACAACTTGGAAAAAAGCTGGATAAGATCCAGTTAGAACAAAATCGTGCTGAAAAAGAGAGAAGATTTGCAGATGCTAACCGGTTGATGGGGGATATGCTGGTTGCTCTATGCGAACTAGATACAATGAGACATGTATTGAAGAGATTAAAGGAATCTTCATCATCAAGTGTTTCATTGTGCGAACAAGATGCAATGAGACTTGCGATGAGAATGCCATAAAAAAAGAAAAAGAATAAAAAATAAAAATTTATATAATATAACCAATATTATTAAGAGTAAGATTGAGACAGTTGTTATTTTTGAAATAAGTTTTAGAGAAAGAGATATTATGGAAAGAGAGGATATGATGAATAAATTTTTTGTTAAGATATTTATTATTAATTTTTTGTTTATAATAGATAGTATAAATATGGAAATGTTTATTTTTAGATTTTACATAATAAAGATTATTATTAAGAACAAAATCTAAAAAAGTTAAATCACAAATAATTATTATATCTTTGATTTTAATATTTATAATTTTATTATCTATTTTAATTAAATTAGTTGTTTTATTATAAAGATTACTATAATATTTTTTATAATATAATGCTTTATTATAATCATTATCTGGAATAATTTTAGTAATTTTAGTATTATCGTCTATTTTTAATTCATATATCAGTTTATTTTCTTTATTATATATACTGCCTTTATATTTTCCTAATATATAATTATTATTATTATTATCATAATTAGCATCATTAAGAATATTAAAATTAATATTAAAATTATTATTATCATTATTATTATTAAAATTAGAAAGATTATTAAGTTGTAGATTAGTAGTATTATTATCAAGATAAAAAACATGAGAGAAACCGGAAATAAGAGAAGCTAAAGAGTGATATTTAGAGTTAAGATAATAAAGAATATAAATTTTATTAGTTTTTTTATTAAGTTTAGGATATAATTTTTTATCTTTAACTAAATCAAAAGATTCAGAATTAATAATAAAAAAAATATTATTAAGTTGAATTTCAATAATATTATCTGATAAATATTTATAAACTATTTCTTTCATATTTATAAATTATAAATATAAAATATTAAATAAAAATTTTCTAATTTATCTAATTTATCTTAATCTTAAAACAAGATGGAGTGTAGAATCATTTTGAATATTATAATCTGATAATGTTCTTGAATTTTCTAATTCTTTACCAGAATATACTAATCTTTGTTGTTCTTGAGGAATTCCTTCTTTATCAGCAATTTTAGCTTTGAGAGAGTCAATAGTATCAGTAGGATTCATTTCTAATGTCATTGTTCTAT
>Ga0169931_10008164_pt1 | contig 15334 bp, 13 predicted proteins | sample Kivu_15m_20L_FD_129675 | JGI IMG/M metagenome (GOLD analysis project Ga0169931, IMG submission 129675) | Freshwater microbial communities from Lake Kivu, Western Province, Rwanda to study Microbial Dark Matter (Phase II) - Kivu_15m_20L... | ecosystem: Environmental > Aquatic > Freshwater > Lake... | reverse complement strand
CACCTGTTGAGCGGGGTGGACGCGGTGAGCACCCGCGCCGCTACTCACCGGTTCCAAGTTCGACCCGACGAGGCACTCGAGCTGCTCAACAGCACGCAGCTTCAACAATGAAACAGCCCTGGCGTCTTTAAGCATCCTCCGCCAACTGGCCTAGCGGTCATTCCCCGCCGGCGGTATGGCCGGCTTCGTGGGAAGTGTTTCGCGCTATTTGCGGTTCGCGCTGGTGGCGGTTGCGTGCGGGTTTGTGCCTCAGGCGCAAGCCGCCGAGGCCCCGGCGCACCTGCCGCGGTACGATCTCGACATCAGTTTCGAGACGGACCCGCACCGGGCCGTCGTGCGCGAGCGCGTCACTTGGACCAATCGCACCAAGAACCCCGTTTCGCAACTCGCGTTCAACTTCTACCCGCACTTCAAAGTGCCCGCGGGCGACGCGCTGCTGTTCGCCAAAACCCTTGAGTTGCTGCGGTTGCAGCCGTCGCTCGGCATCGACCGCGAAGGTCTGATGGGCGACGTGAAGGCCGCGCGCCTCATCGTACCCAAGGGCGAACCGGGCACGCTCAGTTGGAGCTACGAAGAGAAAAACCCGACATCGCTGCGGTTCGAACTGCCCGCGCCCGTGAAGCCCGGCGAAACGGTGGTCGCGGAGTTGGTGGTCGAAGTGCGGTTGCCGAACAAGCAAGGGCGGTGGGGCCGGTTCGACGGCGTAACGTACCTCACGAACGCGGTGCCGCTACTCGCGGTGTGCGACGACACCGGGTGGAAGCCCATGCCGTTCGTACCGTGGCACCAGCCGTGGTACAACGAAGCCGGCAACTTCCACGCGGTCGTCACGGTGCCCGCGAACGAACTGGTCGCGTGCTCGGCTGTGCCCAAGAGCGAAGCGAAGTTGGAAGACGGCCGGAAGCGCATCGAGTACGAGCCGTTCGTGGGCCGCGACTTCGCCGTGCTCGCGTCGGCCCGGTACCGCGAGTTCACCAGTTCCTGCAAACTGCCGGACGGCCGCACGGTCGCGCTCAAGTGCCTCGCGTTCCCCGAACACGAGTTCTACGCGGGCGAAATCCTGAAGATCGTCGGCGACGCGATCCCGGTGTACTCGAAGTGGTTCGGGGCGTACCCGTATTCGCAGTTCACCGTCGCGGAGTCGTACTTCGGGTGGAACGGCAACGAGTGCGCCGGCCTAGTGATGGTGGACGAACGCATCTTCGCCGCGCCGAAGCTCGCGCGCAACTATGTCGAATACCTCGTGTCGCACGAGACGTGCCACCAGTGGTGGTACAACCTCGTGGGCACGAACGGCTATTCCGAGCCGTTCATGGACGAAGGCGCGGCCGCGTACTTCACGCACAAGCTCATCGACCAGAAGCGCGGCAAGAACAACGAGTTTCTGGAATGGCCGAGCGCGCTCAAGTGGCTGCCGAACATCAAGCGGGAGAACTACCGCTACGGCACCATGTTCCACTCGATCCGCAACAACGAGATGACGCCCGCGGCCCAAGACCTGCCGCAGTACAAGCACCTCATCGGGCTGTTCACCGGGGCGTACGATCGCGGGTCCAAAGTGTTCGGCATGATCGAGGACCGCTTAGGTGAGGCCGAATTCATGGCCTTCATGAGCGGCGTCGTGAAGAAGTATTCGTGGCGCATTCTCACCGCGAAAGACCTGCGCGCCGAACTCGAAGCGCACACCGGCCGCGACTGGGGCGAGTTCTTTGAAAGATGGGTGTTCGGCACCGGGCTGACCGATTGGCAGGTCGAGCGCGTGCGCGTCGAAGCGAAGGTCGGGCCGCGCACGAAGGGCGGCTACACGGCCACCGCGGTGCTGAAGCAGGACCGCGAGTTCACCGAACCTACTGTCGTGGCGTTCACGCGCGGGAACGACGTGGTGCGCGTTCCCGTTGGACCGCTGAGCGAAACGGTGCGCATCGAGCAGATCGGCGCGACGATCACGCCACTCGGCGAGAACCGGTTCCGCGTCGAAGCGGAGCTACCGTTCGAGCCGGAGCAAGTGACCGTGGACCCCGACGGCGTGCTCCTCGACGCGAACCCCGGCAACAACCGGTGGAAGCCGGGTGCGAACGTGCGCATCACCCCGCTGTACACGATGCTCGACGAAACCGGTCTCACAACCGACTTCGACCGCTGGAACGTGGTCGCCGGGCCGTGGGTGTGGGGGCCGGCCGCCCAAGACCCGTGGTACACGCGAAGCACGATGGCGGGGTTGCGCGTCGGCGCGTTCCGCACCGAGAAGGCCGCGGTGGGCTTGTACACTGCGATCCGGTCCGAGTTCCGCGACGCGGTGATCGGGGCCGACGCCCGCATCATGGCGCTCCCGCAAAAAGAGATCGGGTTCAACTACGAGAAGCGCATCGGCGGGCCGTACTTCGACCAAGACGGGGCGGGCGGCGCGCAGCGCGCGAGCGCGTACTTCCGCAACATCCGCAAAGAATCGTCGAGCCTGTACCTGCCGCCGGTGCTCTACGACGAAGCGTTCGTGAGTTACCAAGACAACTTCCTACCGTTCGCGCGCGCCCGAGGCGGCGACCGGCCGGAGCGCACGTGGATGGCCGGGTGGCACCTGCGGCTGAACCTGAACACGCCCTACTGGGACCCGGAGTGCGGCGTGTGGTTCGACGCGACCGCGGCCGGCGGGCACGCGCGGTTTTCCGACGGCTGGAAGGGCATGGCGCAGTTCCGCTCGGAGCTGGCGCTGGTTCACACGTTCGAGGAACTGCCCGGCGCGCTGAGCGGGTCGCGGTTGGCGGTGCGCGGGGTGGGCATGGTGGCGACGCCCGAACGCGGGCAGTTCTTCGCGCTCGGCGGCGGCACGCTGTTCCGCGGGTTCGACCTCGCGGAGCGACAGGGCAGCGCGCTGTGGGTGGCGAACATCGAAATGCGCATCCCGCTCGCGCGGAACGTTCAGTGGGACGTGCTAGACCACGTGATCGGCGGGCGGAACCTGTGGCTCGCGACGTTCTACGACGTGGGCGCGGTGTACGCGAACCGGCGGGCGGTGGGCGGCGGCGCGGCCCACGCGATCGGCATGGGCCTGCGCCTCGATACCGCGATCTTCAGCTTCATCGAGCGCGCCACGCTCCGCTTCGACGTGGCGAAACCGCTGAACGGGGCCGCACCCATGCAATTCTGGTTCGGCGTCCAACACGCGTTCTGACCGGCGCACATGACCTACGCGCAGCGCGCGCGGCGTGATACCCTCTCGCGTCACTCGTGGGAGGGTTCGCAATGCTGTGTTCGCTAACGGTCGGGTTGTGCGCGCTGACGGCAGCACCGGAGATGGTCGCGGAGGCACGCGGCGCGCGCTACGGAGCCATTAGCATCACCGGAAACACGGACACGCACAAACGCATCATCCTGAAGCAACTCGGTGAGATACGACCGGGGGTAAGGGTGTCGGCCACAGACATCCGCGCGGTGCGCAAGCGGCTCGCGGCGCTGGGTGCGTTCCGTACGCCACCGGCTGTGATGCTGTACGTCAACGAATTCGACGGCGCTCTGATCAATCTCTGGATTCACGTCGAAGAGCGGCCGGGGAACTGGTTCACGTTCGGCCTGTGGTCCCTGTGCGACCACGGGATCGAAGCCGTGAAGAACTTCGATCAGCGGCCGTTTTTGGACGAATGGGCGTGGTTCGGTTACCGGTGGCGCGAAGAGGCACAGCGCTGACTGCGATTCACGCGCGCTTGCGGCGAACGCCCAGCGCCAGCGCGCCGAGGGCGAACAGCGCCACGCCCGGCGGCGCGGGCACCGGGTTCGGGTCGCCGCCCCCGGCTTGCGTGATCGTGATCGGCTCGAACGGTGGCGGCGTGCCGTCCTCGAAGTTCGCGCTCACCAGCGTGTCGGAACCGAGCGAAATCGTAATCGCGCCGCTGAACTCGGTGCCCGGTGTGACCGTCACGAGCGCGATCGTGTCGTTCGCGCCAACGGTCGTGTTCGTCAGCGGGCCGCTGTCCGCGAGCGTCAGCAGAATCTCGGTGCCGCCGTCGAAGGTGGTGAGCGTGGATTGGAAGCCGGCGTTCGACGGGAACACGTACCGCCCGCCGTCCGCGGTCGCGAGTGCGGCGCTTGCCTGCGCGAACAGCGGCGGGTCGCTCAGTTCGGTGCCGAACACGAGATCGAGCGAGTACGAAGACAGGTCGGTGAGCGCCGGCACGCGCACGGTGAAGGTGAACGCGGTGCCCGGCGAGTAGGTGCCGGGTACGCCTTCCAGAAGCGGCAGCGTGTCGGCGCGGGCCGGCGAAGGGGCGCAGAAGGCCAGCGCGAGCGCGGCGAGGGCGGAGCGAATCATGCGGTCACATCCTTGTGGGGCACCTTCGGGAGCGTTAGTTTGCGCGCGGCGCGACCCGCAAACAAGGCGGAACCGTCAAAATCGGAACCCTCGTGGAGCGCACTTCGCCCGTTGACCTGAATTGAACGCGCGTATACAATGCGTTCGCCGGCGCGAGACGCGCAGGGGCGCAGGGCCGTTCGTTGAGTCGTGCGAACTCGAACCGCGCGGCGAACAGCCCCGAAATTCGCCCTCGAACGCCGGAGAGGGGTATAGCGCGCGGAAGTTGGCAGCCTTGGCAGCCTCGCCCCCCGGACCCGTCAGAAATGCAAGGATTTCTAGGCGCATTTCACCGCAAAGCGAGGCTGCCAACTGGTGGCAGTCTCACCCTTCCGGGGCCACTTGGCAGCCTCGGTGCGGCGTGCGTTGCCGTTGGGCGCGGTGCGGCTACCTTCAACAGGAACACTCGCACCGTTCGGACGCACACAAAATGGCTACCGCCACTCCGCCCGCCACGACCGCGCGCGACCCGCACGCGGAGCGCTCGATCCGGTTGCTCGAAGCTCTGTGCGAAGGCTACGCGGGCGTCGTGCGCGTGCGCCTCTGGACCGGCGAAGTGTGGCAGCACAACACCGGGGCCGCGCCCTACACGCTCGCGCTCAAACACGCCGGCGCGCTGCGAGCCATGTTCTGGCCGTTCGACAACATGGGCGTCGGCGAGTCGTACATCTTCGACGACTACGACATCGAAGGCGACATCTTCGCCTTCACCATGCTCCTGAAGCACTTGGTGAAACTGCGCCAAACGCGGGCGCTCGGCTCGAAGTTGCGCCTGCTGTGGGCGCTGACGAAGTTGCCGCGCACGCGCAACCCGCGCGACGTGAGCAAGGCCGGCCGCCCGGTCGAAGGCGACCACTCGCTCCGCAACGACCGCGACGCCATTTCGTTCGCCTACGATCTTTCCAACGACTTCTACAAGTTGTGGCTCGACGAGCGGATGCTCTACACCTGCTCGTACTTCTGGAACCCCGAAGAGAGCCTCGAAGAGAGCCAACTGAGGAAGATCGACTTCATCTGCCGCAAACTGCGGTTGAAGCCGGGCGACCGGTACGTCGATTTCGGCTGCGGGTGGGGCGCACTCGCCATTCACGCCGCCAAGAACTACGGCGCGAAGGTGACGGGCGTGACGCTCGCGGGTCAGCAGGCGAAGTGGTGCGAGCAGGCCATTGATGCCGCCGGCGTCCGCGACCGCGTGAACGTCGTGTACTGCGACTACCGCGACTTCAAGGCCGCGGGCGAGTTCGACGCGGCGAGCAGCGTGGGCATGGGCGAGCACATCGGCGGGCGGAACCTGCAACTGTTCTTCGATAAGGTGTTCGAGTGCCTGCGACCGGGCGGCGTGTACCTGCACCACGGGATCCACCTGCGCCCGCACACGCCCTTCCCCATCTGGACCGCGTTCGCGCGCAAGTACGTGTTCCCCAACGGCGAGTTGCACAGCATTCTGCCGCTGCAAGAGTGCGCCACCCGGGCCGGGTTCGAGGTGCGCGACTTGGAGAACATCCGCGAGAGCTACATTCTGACACTCGAAAACTGGGTGAAGCGGCTCGAAGAGAATCACGACGCCGCGGTGAAACTGGTGGGCGAAGTGAGCTACCGCATCTTCCGCATTTACATGGCCGGCGCGACCCTCGGGTTCAAAGCCGGCGTGTACTCGCTCAACCAAATCCTGTTCTCGAAGCCGAACGACGGCAGCGCCGACCTGCCGCTGAGCCGCGCCGACTGGTACAAATAGCGCGCGGAATTGCCGGATTGTGCGCCGGTGCGGGCCGGCGACCGGATACGATGGGGCGGTTCGATCCTCACCGGGAACCCCATGCCGACTCTCACGAAGCTCAGCCCCGCCGAAGCCCTCGACCTCCAGATCGACGCCGCTATCGAGCGGCTGCGCGTGTCGGTGGTGAAGGCCCGCTCCTCGCCGGCCGGGGCCGAGGAAGCGGCGGCGGCGGTGGCCGGGCTGAACGCGCTGTACGCGCAGAACAAGTCCGCGTTCACCGCGGAGCACATCCGGTTCACGAACGTGCTGCGGGGCTACTTGGCCGAGCGGCTCGAGGCGCACCGGCCGAAGGCCGCGCACACCAAGAAGGCCAAGCGCAAGGGCGACAAGCTGGACCACTGCTGGCGGTGCCGCACGCCGGTGGACGAGCGGTTCGAGGCCGAGTGCCCGACGTGCAGCGAGAAGGCGTACAAGTGGCGCGTGTGCCCGGTGTGCGACGCGTGCGGGTGCCAGCGGGCCGGCACCGTGCTCGTGTGACCGCGGAACCGCGTGAGGGGCGCTCGCGCCCCTCAACGGTCGCCCACTTTGTGCGCTTCCAGATTGCCACTTCTGTTCGTCTCGGCGCGACCTCGGAACCCGAGCCTCTCGTACCGCTCGACGAAACCGGGCGACGAGAACCGATCTCGCAGAAAGCGGAACCGGGTCGCTCGTGGCTCGTTCACATTAGAATTTCGTTCGCAGTCCGTTCACGCGTTTCTCACACGCGCGTGAATTCCCAGCGAAAACGGCCCTCCCAACCCGAACCCGCGCGCCGCGCGTGTGGTCCCGTTGAAGTTCGCGTGTGTGCGGCGGCGGGGTGCCTCGGCGCGTGTAACCTCACAGCGCGTCGCATCGTCCCGCGACGTATCTTTCCTTTATTGGGGGCCGACACGATGAACGGGTCCGCCGTTCGCAGGAGCTGCCGCGCGCCGCGCGGCTTCACGCTGATCGAATTGCTGGTGGTGATCGCGATCATCGCGATCCTCATTGGCTTGCTGCTGCCGGCCGTCCAGAAGGTGCGCGAAGCCGCCGCGCGCATGAGCTGTTCCAACAACCTGAAACAGATCGGACTTGCGTTTCACAACCACGAGAGCGCCTTCGGCACGTTCCCGAAGGGCGGGCGGGACGGGATCGCCGGCGCGGCCGACGGCGGGCAGACCTGCTGCAACTGGAACGGCATCCCGGCCGGGTCGCCGACGGGCACCGGGACGACGATCAAAGAGAACCGCGACGGGTACAACTGGCGGTACTGGATTCTGCCGTACATCGAGCAGCAGGCGATGTTCGATAGCGTGAGCCGGGCGACTTTGTACGCGACCCCGGTGAAGATTTACCACTGCCCCACGCGGCGCGCGCCGATCGCGGTCAACGGCGGCACCCGGTGCGACTACAATGGCAACGCCGGGATCACGTTCGCGAACGGCACCCCGCTGAACGGGACGAACACCGACCAAGGGTTCGAAGGGCTCGTCCTCCGCTCGACCGTGCCCCCGGTTCGCATCGTCGGCATCACCGACGGGGCGTCGAACACCGTGCTCGTCGCCGAGAAGTGGCTGCACCCGAACCGCCGGTTCGAGATGGGTGCCACCGGGGCGGACGGGGGCGACAACGAACAAGCGTACAACGCCGGGTGGGACGAGTGCATCGTGCGCATCGGCGGTGGCACCTACACCTATCGGTACACCCCCGGTGGCCAGTGCGGGCCCGGCACCACCACCCGCACCATCCCCCGCACCCCGCAACCGGACATCGACGCCCCGTGCGTCACGAACGCGACCGGCGGCATTACCACCATCTGGAACCAACAGTTCGGCTCGTCGCACACCGGCGGGATGAACGCGGTTCTCGGCGACGGGTCCGTGCGGTTCGTGCGGTTCGGCATCGACCCGGTGGTGTGGTCCGCGGCCTGCACGCGAGCCGGCGGCGAAACGCAACAACTCGACTAACGCCCCCCGCGACCGTGCCCACCGGTGGGCACGGGTGCCACTTATCTCCCTCTCAGGACTCGATCCCATGCGAGCTGCGTGTGTGTGCCTTTGTGCGCTGGCCCTGTGTTGCGCCGCCGGGTGCGGCTCGAAGGAACCGCAACTGTCGCAGCAGGAACTGACCGACGCCCAAAACAAAGAGCAGCAGCAGGCCGATCTCGACGAGCGCGAGATGCAGAAGCAACAAAAGGCCAAGAAAAAGTAGGAGACGCGCCGATGTCCCGCAAGCTCGCGTTCACCGCCGTGTGCCTTGTGGCCGTCGGCTCGGCCGGGTGCGGCACCGGCGAGTCCTTCCCCGAACTGCACCCGCTTTCGGGAACCGTTACCCGCGACGGGAAACTGATCGCCGGGGGCGGGTTGATCTTCCTCCCCGAACCGCACAACGGCTCCGGGCTTGTGGTGAACGCGTCCGTCGGACCGGACGGCACGTTCACCGCCACGACCTCTCGAACGACGACCAAAGGTGCCGACATTCGCCCCGGCGTACCGGCCGGAACCTACAAGGCGGTTTACCACCCGCCGGGCGACGGCCAGAAAACCGGGTTGGAGGTCGAGGCTGCCGCCCGTCTGACGGTCGGCCCCGGTGGGAGCGCCGCAACGGTGACTTTGCCCGTGGAGCGCCCCGTCGGTCGCGGAGAGGACCGTGACGACGATCCGGCGTCCCCGCGATTCGATCCCAAGCGAAAAGACTGACCCGGCGCCTCTTCTCACTCCTCGTGGGGAAGAGGCGCAACTTCTGCTCACCGGTGAACGCGGCCATCCGGCTCGGTGTGCGTCCGATGCGGTCTGGCCGCAACGGTTGCGCCGTGCGAAGGTCTCATTGTGGGCGCGAGCGGCACTCGGTCCGCGGGTATCACCGCCCACAGTTCCCCGCTCTTTGTGGCTCTCTCACACCGGAATCTCGCTCACCCGTCCTTCACGCGCCTTTCACACGCATGCGATTTGAGGGCGAAAACCACGTGTCTCAACTCGACCACCCTCACAACGTGTGTGAGGTATTTGAAGTTCCGGTGCGTGCCGGCTCGGGTCGCGCCGGCGCGGGTATTGTCTCAATGCGCCGCTCACTCGCACGGCGCACTTCCATTCCATTATTGAGGCCGACACGATGAACGGGCCGACCCGACGCCGTGGTGCGTTCACACTGATCGAGTTGCTAGTCGTCATCGCCATCATCGCCATTCTGATCGGGCTGCTGTTGCCCGCGGTTCAGAAGGTGCGCGAGGCCGCCGCGCGCATGAGCTGCTCCAACAACCTCAAACAGATCGGGCTCGCGTTCCACAACTTCGAGAGCGCGAACCAGTTCTTCCCGCAGGGCGGCATGGACGGCGACCCGGCCGCCATCACCACCGGCGGCGCGCCGAACCCGGCCGGCTACAAGTACGACGAGGATCCGGGCGGCTACGAAACCACCACCTGCTGCCGCGCCGCGACCCGCCGCGGGTGGAACCAGTTCTACCACATCCTGCCGTACATCGAGCAGAACAACGTGTACAACCTCGGGCGCGACGACCCGCCGTTCTGGCCGAACGTGACGAACAACGGTGGCGAAGACGACGTGGCCCGCCAGCTCATCAAGATCTACTACTGTCCGAGCCGCCGCTCCCCCACCGGCTACGGCACCGCGCAGTTCGGCCGCAACGACTACGCCGGCTGTGCCGGGATCGTGCAGAGCGACATCCACGAACTGACCGGCGACAACCCCGGCCCGCCGCTGGGCTTCCTGCCCAGCGTGAACGAGCGCACCGCGCAGAACTTTGGTAACTTCGGCGGGCGCGGCGGCATGATCGTGTGGCCCGGGCGCGGCGCGAAGCGCACCCACGGCAGCATCCTCGACGGCACCTCGAACAGCGTGATGGTGGCCGAGAAGGCGCTCCCCGCGACGCGCCAAGGGGTGGACGGTGGCGACAACGAGCGGTGGAACAACAGCGGTTGGGACGAGGACAACGTCCGCTACCACTACCCGCCCAAGGGCGACACGGACCCGACCAACCCGCTGTACCGCGCCCTGCCGCCCGGCTCGGCGTTCACCACCCTCGCGCCGGCCACCAACGACCCCGCGTTCAGCGGCACGAACCTGTGGCGGCGGTACTTCGGCTCGGCGCACACCGGCGGGCTGAACGCGTGCTTCGCCGACGGGAGCGTGCGGTTCGTCCGGTTCAACGTGAACCCCCAAACGTGGATGGCCGCGTGCGGCGTGGACGACGGTATGGTGTTCAGCACCAGCGACCTGTAACCAGCACCCCGCGCGCCGCGCGCTCGCGCGGCACGCCCTTACTTCCCCTCACGGACTTCCGATGAACCGGTTCCGCTCGCTTTCGGGCGCGCTCGCGCTCGCGCTCTTTGCCGGCTGCGGCGGGAGCCAACCGCCGCTGAACACGACCCCGCTGACCGACGAACAGAAGGCCGCGATCAAGAAAGAAGATGCGGCCATCGACGCCGAAGAAAGCCCGAACAACAAGACCAACAAGGCCCGCCCGAAGGGCAAGTAAGTACCCGTTCCGCGTTCCAGCGGTCCGAGTTTGTCGAACCGGAGAACGTCTGGAACGCGGCCCCCGGACCCTTTTCTCGTTCCCCCGAACCCGGAGGCGCGCCGTGCGCGTCGCTCTCTTGTTCGCGCTCGCGGTCGCGCCGATCGGCTGCGGGGCGAAGCCGGACGCGGCCCCGAACTCGGCAATCGCTCTGCCGGACTCCGACCCGCGCGCCGTTGCGCGCCCGCATCCGCCGGCCGGTGAACTGGTCGAGCACCCCAGCTACAAACTGTGGGGCAAGTTCCCCAAAGGGTCGTCGGTAACGCAGCGCACGATCACCGATAGCACTAAGAGCGCCGGGCACACCGAGACGACCATCGTGTACACGCTGAAAGACAAGGGCGACGACTTCGTAGTCGTCGAATCCCAAGCCACCACGAAGTACGCGGACGGGCGCGTCGAGACCAACCCGCCGAGCAGCACGCGCACGCCCCGGTTCATTGCTCTGCCACCGGGCATCAAGCGCGAAGAGTGGGGCAAGCCGAGCGCGGGTGGCGCGAGCGGCGCGGAGCCGCTGAAGGTGCTGAACCGCGAGTTCAAGTGCGAGTGGACCGAATCGAAGGGCACCACGGACGCGGGTGCGTACGTGCAAAAGGTGTGGACGAGCGCCGACATGCCCGGCGGCTTGGTCAAGTCCGTGACCGAGGTCAAAGCGGTCGAAGAAACGACCACGATCGAAGTGACGGCGCTCACGATTCCGTAGCAGTTCCCGTTCACCGCGCGAGCCGCACCGGGTAAAATGCCCGGTGTGGAGGCCCGCCATGCCGGACGAAACCGTCGCTCACCCGCCCGCCCCGCAACCCGCCGATCCGAACGCGACGGTCGCCCGCCAAGCGGACACGGCCGCACCCGGGACCACCGTGGGCGCGAGCGCGCCGGCCCCCGGCCCCCTCACCGGCGCGCGGGGCGTGCCCGGGTTCGAGGTGCTCGGCGAACTCGGGCGCGGCGGCGCGGCCGTCGTGTACCGCGCGCGCCAGACCGGTCTCGGTCGCGAGGTCGCGCTCAAGATGGTCCTGCACGGCGCGCACGCCACCGCGGACGAACTGGACCGGTTTCGCACCGAAGCCGCCGCAGTCGCCAAGTTGCGGCACCCGCACATCGTAGAAGTGTTCGCGTTCGGCGAAACCGCGGACGGCCTCCCGTACTTCGCGATGGAGTTCTGCGGCGGCGGCACGCTCGCCCGGCACTGCACCGGGGTGCTGCCGGTGCGCGCCGCGGTCGAGTTGGTCGCGACCGTCGCGTCGGCGGTGCGGTTCGCACACGCGGCGGGCATCGTTCACCGCGACCTGAAGCCCGCGAACGTGCTGCTCACCGACGCCGGCGCACCGAAGGTATCCGACTTCGGGTTGGCGAAGAGCCTGACGGAAAGCGACTCGCGCACGCGCACCGGCGCGGTCATGGGAACGCCCGCGTACATGGCCCCGGAACAGGCCGAGGGCCGCACCCGCGACATCGGGCCGGCGGCAGACGTGTACGCTCTCGGCGCGATCCTGTTCGCACTCCTCACCGGGCGGCCCCCGTTCGACGGCGGCACGGTGGTGGACACGCTTCGCGCAGTCACGCGCGACGAACCGCCCCGCCCGCGCAAGCTGCGCCGCGACATCCCGCCGGACCTCGAAGCAATCGTGCTTCAGTGTTTGGAGAAGAAGCCGGAAGGGCGGTACGCGACCGCGGGCGAACTGGCCGACGATTTGGCGCGCTGGCTGAACGGCGAACCGGTGCGGGCGCGTCGCGGGGCGCTGTACCGCGCGCGCAAGTGGCTGAACCGGAACCGCGCGCTGGTGTGGGCCGGGTGCGCCGCGGCGCTGGCGCTGGCGGTCGGGTGGGTGCTGCTGGCCGACGCCGGGTTCGGCGTGCCGGGCGGTACGGGCGCGCGCCGGTACATCGACCGGCACGAACTGTCCCGGTTCCGCCCCGCCCCGACCGTGGCCGAACTGAAAACCGAAGCCGCGCGCCAGCGGGCCGAACTCACCGAACACACCTTCCGCAAGGCGTCGTGGCACGGCGGTTGGCTGTCCGGGCACATGAAGGCCGGCGCGCCGTTCGACCGCGCCGACCCGTGGAGCCAACTGCAAGGCTCGGCGTGCCTCCTTTCGGTACCGGAAGCCGCGAACGCGGACCTGCGGCGCCTCGTGCCGATCTTGCGCGACGACCTGTTCACGAAGGCGTCGATCTACCGACCGTTCGACCCGGTCCACGGGTTCCCGCACTTCTACGACCGGCACCCCGGGATCGAAGGGTGCGGGTGGGCGCTGTGCGCGTACCCGCTCGCGCTCGCGCGGGACGGCCTGTACACCGCCGACGAGCGCCCGCAGTTGCTCGCGCGGCTCGCCCAGATTCAGACGATGCTGGACACGTGCCACATCCGCGACCCGCGCACCGGCGCGGGCACCGGTCAGTGGTCGATGCTCGGGCGCACGAACGGCCCCCAACCGAACCCGTTCATGAGCACCCTTCTGTATCAGGGCCTGATCGAACTGCGCCGGGCGGGTCTGCCGTGGGCCGGCGACGCGGCGGCGCGCGACGAGTTGTACCGGCTCACGCGCGGGACCCTGCTGAGCGAGTTCGACGGCCGCGGGTGGCGCTCCCGCGTGCGCTCCGCCACCGACGTCAACGACGGGCTGACGCTCCAACTGTTCGCGCTCTTCTTGCGCGCCGAGCAGTACGGGTTGGACGAACTGCCCGCCGGGATGCCGGAGGCGATCGCGCGGCACGTCGAGGAGTGCGCGACGCGCGCGTTCGACCACCCGATTGTGACCGCGGTGTTCGATTGCGACGGGTTCGGTTTCGGGGGCGAGTCGCTCTTGCTCCAGCGCCCGGTGCGGTTCCTGTGGCACCCGTGGGCGGTCGAGTGCGCGGCCCGCTGGTACGCGCGGCTGAAGCGCACCGGCGCGCCGCACGAGCGACTGGTGGCGGCGCGCCGGGTACTCGGTCAACTGGTGTTTCGGTTGGGTGCGGAAGCCGTCGTCGAAGGGAAAGCGGGCTACACGTTCGTCGTGATGGAAACGCTGATGGGCCTCAGCGCCGTCGCGGAACTGGAGTAACTCACCCCTTAATCACGCCGAGAGGGCGCATGCGGGCGACGCGGCGCGACAGGTCCGCGTCGTGGACCGTTTCCACCACGTCGTCCACGTTCTTGTACGCCTTCGGTTGCTCCTCCGCCAACCCGAAGCGACTGCTCGCCATCGCGATCACGCCCTTCTGTTCGAGTTCCTTCTCGATCTTGCGGCCCACGGCGTCGGCCTTCGCCGCCATCCGGCTCATCGCCCGGCCGGCCCCGTGGCAGGTGGTGCCGAAGGTCTTCTCCATCGCGCCCGGCGCGCCCACGAGAACCCACGACGCGCGGCCCATGTCGCCGGGGATGATGACCGGTTGGCCCACCGCGCGGAACGCCTCCGGCACCTCCGGGTGCCCTGCGGGAAACGCCCGCGTCGCGCCCTTGCGGTGAACCCACACTTGTTTCGTCTTGCCCTCGACCGTGTGCTCTTCGAGCTTCGCGATGTTGTGCGCGACGTCGTAGAGCTGTTCCATGCCGAGGTCTTCCCACGAGCGCCCGAACACGTCGGCGAACACCTCGCGGGCCTGTTGCATGAGCAACTGCCGGTTGCAGAACCCGTAGTTCGCGGCGGCCCGCATCTGCTCGATGTACTTCTTGCCTTCCGGCGATTCCGCCGGCGCGCACACGAGTTGCCGGTCCGGCAGTTCGATGCCGTATTTGGTGGTGCAGTTGCGGAACGCCGCGAGCGCGTCGTCACACACCTGAGAGCCGAGTCCGCGACTCCCCGAGTGGATCATCACGCACACTTGGTTCAGCTCCAAGCCGAACGCGCGCGCCACGTCCGCGTCGTAGACGCTGTCCACGACTTGCACTTCCATGAAGTGATTGCCGCTACCGAGCGTGCCGCACTGCTCGGCCCCGCGCTTCACCGCGTGGTCGCTGACCTGCTCCGGGTCGCCGCCGTCGATGAACCCGTTCGCTTCGGTGCGGTCGAGGTCCGCGAGCGTGCCGAGTTCGCGCTCCACGACGAACCGCGGCCCTTCGCCCATGAGCCGCCGCGTTTCCTTCGCGTCGAACTTGTAGCGCCCGCTCCGCCCGGCCCCGCTCGGCACGGTGTGGAACAGCGCCTTCACCAACTCCTTCATTCGGTGCTTGACGTCGTCGAGGAACAGGTTGGTCTTCACCAATCGCACGCCGCAGTTGATGTCGTACCCAATTCCGCCGGGGCAGATGACGCCGCCTTCGGCCGGGTCGGTCGCCGCGACGCCGCCGATGCAGAACCCGTAGCCCCAGTGGATGTCCGGCATGGCGATGCTCGCCACCTGTATGCCCGGCAACGTCGCCACGTTCGCCACTTGGTCCGCGGCTTGGTCCTTGCGCACTTGTTCGAGCAGCGTGGGGCTGGCGTAGATGTGCCCGTCCACGCGCATCCCGGCCTTGTAGCTCTTGGGAATGCGGTGACAGTTGCACCCGATGTGTTCCAACGGGCCGGTGAACGCTTGTTTCATAGTCGTTGCTGTTAGCTTTTGGCTATTAGCTGTTAGCAGGGCACTCTTCACTGCTGCGAAGTTGCGAGCCGGCACTGCTGGCTAACAGCCAACAGCTAGTACTACAGCGCCGGTTACTTATTCCTTCGCCGCCGGCTGCGTTTGGCCCGGCGTTTCCGATGGCTCTCTGCCGCGCGTCGGTTGCGGTCCCGCCGCCAATCCGACCAGCGGATGATCT
>Ga0169931_10008163_pt1 | contig 15335 bp, 7 predicted proteins | sample Kivu_15m_20L_FD_129675 | JGI IMG/M metagenome (GOLD analysis project Ga0169931, IMG submission 129675) | Freshwater microbial communities from Lake Kivu, Western Province, Rwanda to study Microbial Dark Matter (Phase II) - Kivu_15m_20L... | ecosystem: Environmental > Aquatic > Freshwater > Lake ... | reverse complement strand
TCAAACCTATACTCACTCCATAGCACACACAATGGTACCTATTCGCCATCACTGCAACTATAAACATCACTCTCTGTTTCATAATGCGAAAAATATAGGGAAAATCATCACTAGGCATACGTCGACTAATCAGTCTCTTCCTCATCTGTTTAGGAATATCAACAATCAACCACAACAATATTGTAGCCAACACCTCGCTCGCCATATTCTATATCGTATTGGTGCTAATATATCTGTAAAGCAAAGATATGGTGGTGAGATTAGCAGTCATTTTTTAGATTAGTTTTGGCATAGCCATAGTACTCTACGGGTGGTTGACTTTTACACAAAAATAGATATAAAATGCCAGTTTGATTAGTAACAGGTAGTGGTGGTACTATCTCGCCTTTACTCTAGGCATACTGTTTTGTCAACTTATAAGATAATAAAATAAGAAATAACAATAGGCACTAATGGCTTAGTATATGAAGTAATCGGCAGCGATATGGTAACATGGGTTTTAAGAGGGCATATAGCTCAAAGAAATGTCGTTTAAAAAGAGTGATATTGAAAATGCACCAAAACAATAACAAAAATAAATATAATAATAGGAAACTCCATAGAAGAAATAATAGTAAATAGTAGATTTAAAGTAGCCTCTCTCTTTGGATAAAATCATATCTTTTCCGTCATAGGCAGATCGTGATGCTATAGTATAGCCTAGACCCTAGAAATCGCATCATCCTTAGTTGTAAAACAAAAGATCTACATCTAAATACGATTAATAATAAAAGCAATCGTAGACGCTAAACATGTTTTTGGTGATTTTCTTTTGTCTAGAGGGTTATGTCTACATGCAGATACCCATTTATTTGTACCTGTTTAGCTTACAGTGGAACAATACTAGGACCAGTCTACATAAGTCTCTCTTTCTGATTATGCTCATAGTGTGTGGAGTCATAACTGGAATAGCTGATTTGCCTATCTCCATGGACATCGTTTTGAGAATCGCTGCAGTACTACTTGTCATAAAAGATGTTTTTGGTGAATACTAATTAGGTTAAATGATGACACTAGTCTGGCTTAGAACCAGTTTTGCTGTAGTTTTGTTCATTCTTTTCTGGTTTTCTTTGCTAACCGTCAACATTTTCCATCTTCTATTCATCTCTTTGATACTAGTATTCATTACGAAACAAAGCAATCCTAAGTAACTTAGTTTCAGACACAGAAACTGGAAATATCTTCTACTTATTTTCAATATCTTTCTTTTGCTAAGATTCATCTACCAACTTTTACCAACATAAGACAATACACATATATCATCTCTCTTACAACTAATCGGCATATCCTTCAACTACATCTAAAACTAACAATTCTTTAACTTAATCCCTCTCGTGATCAACGGCATCATCGGACTACAGTACTTTACCTACAGATCCAAAATATACATGTCTCATTCGTGGTCACCTATGATCAAACCTTATCAAGCTTTTCTATCCAAAGCCGGTCAAGTATTGATGATCGTGTACTATAAAGCGCTTCCTTGGCTCAGCTATGTCATTGTGCTTGGTTTCATACTTTTTTTGGAGTTTTCCATCTTGACTTTGATTCCTTTGGTGTGGATTTTGTTGACTTTTAGCCTACAATTATTGTCTAAAAATGAGCTTCAGACCTATCAAAGATTATACTTTTGCTGGCTCATATACTCAAGACTCATCTCCGGTCTCGTAATACTAAGATATCTTTTTTAGTTCACAAAGTTCGACGTCTTTGATTTTCTTAAAAATCAACACCTATATCAGATCCTCTGGCAGTACTAGTAACTACTTGGTCTTGCCATTCGCGATCAAAGCGTAGTGTACTATAAAACCATAACAAAATTTCAACTAATGATAAGTTTGGACTTAATAACTATTTTTATAGCATTTTTTGTCACTCAGTACTACAACTTGCTCATTAAATTTTCAAAAAATAACAACGATCCTGAGGTGATGAGCTAAGATTAACAAAACGTCTTTTCGGTCTATAGAGACTACATTTAGTTCAAGCTAACTGGATGGCTTAGCGGTTATAAAGCCTACAAAATAATAAAAATATTCTGTATAACATACCATTAGCTATTTTTCCCTTTGCTTGGACTCTATGCTTGTTTGCATTACTCAGTTTTTATGGGTATATACCTCTTCATTTGTCTACAATACTTTCTGGCAATCAACCTTCGGTACTACAGTCTTCAGGTGGCCGCTCGTTGGGGCAGTACGATCGTAAATATAGTTGCAAAGTGGAAAATGCATAGAAGCATCCCTGGAGAAAAATAGATATTAGATCAGATACAGCTGATCAGGTAGCTGATGGAAAGGAAAAAAGTGTAAGAACATCGTAGATTGAGGTTTTGGCTTGTAGTGGTCACGTGTATTTCAGTTTTTTTATGCTATTTTTCAAGACTTTTCGCAGCAAAGTAGTCAACTTAGCTTATAAGTTAATAGTTTTTATTGCAACTCAGATGGAAATTCTATATTTTAGGTTGCAATATATAACAGGGTCTATAGGTCCATCTCAGCAAATTACTTTTGATAGGTCTTTTGTTGTAGATGAAATGTTGTTGGTTCATCTCTAAGTTCCAGATCGCCTCTAGAAAGAAATCTTCATAATAGTAGTAAGACCTTATCAAAAACATTCTGACTATAGAGTAGCCTTAAAGTTAATAGAAAATGTAGTAGAACAAACGCGATCTTAGGAGCGTAGCTGTATCTGAGACAAATTAGTAAATAAAAACTGTTTAGTATCATTACAGCTAGAGGGATATCATACAAATGAGGATAAGTTTGTTACTCGGTAGTGTCAAGTTGCTTTAGAGAAGCTTCGTTATGGTGCTTGTGTTTGTGTCTATTGTATAGGGCTCACATCCGTTCGGTATATTGTACCTTCTGTGCGCAATTATGCTTAATTATGTCGGATAGCTTTCAATCAAAATACTTTCAAGAGTTCTCTCAACTCTTATAGTTCTTTAATACTTGCTAGTACTATCTAATTTTACAAACTCTAAGCTTTTTGACAATTTTCCTCCAGACTTCAGTATCTATCAGCAGCAGACCTTTCTAAATTATCTATTCGGCTTGCCAATTTAGTGGTAGTGGTACTTTACTTTTGGCAAAAGTTAACGATAATTAAGGATGATCGCCATGAGCTGGTTAGTACTGGTCTGCTATCAACTATATTTCGTGGCTATGAGTCAAGCTTGGATGCACATAATTAACCTCATCTAACAAGGAATGACCATAGGCGTGATTGGAAGAAGAATTCTTGACCATGTAAGTGGACTATACTAGTACGGTCTGACCTATAGTCCTTTAGTTGTTATGCTCTTATGCCTTGCAATATATCTTATGGACTTTACAATAACTAATCTGATACTTACAGGTCTCACTGTTATCTTCATATTTGTGTCTTTTCTGCTCAGATAGTACAAATAGAATCGACATTTCTGGCGAACCTACTTCGTGGTGCTCCAACTCATGATCGTTTGTTTCATGCTCATCTACTCGCTTCTTCAACTACCCATGCTCGCGTCTTTCTGCAATCCCTTGCTATGTTCTCCCTAGGAACTTCTCACTCAAGTCTACAAAGCCATTTTGTTATTGATTTTGCAACTAGGACTAGACCTGACTAACAGCTATCACTTTGATCGAGCTTTATTGAGATTTTAAAACTCACAAGCCAAAATAGTACTACATAGACTGGCCATCGCGTATAGACATAACGACCGTAAGATATTAGCTCATTTTAAAAAACTAAGACGATAGTAAGAGCACTTGTAAGTAATCAGGTAAGTCTAAAATTTCTTTTAAGATTACAAAAATAACCAAAACATATAATTTGGTTCAAGAACTGGTATAAACTACTAGTCAAAGTAATCCTGGATGGACGTAGTGCTTGAGTTCTTGCCTTCCCTCATTGACTAATTCCTTTTGTTGGACAAAAAAGAAGCTACTAATCTTGTGATTGAGTAAAACTCAAAATGGATGAAAATCAAGGGTATTAGGTAGGACAGTATGGAAGACATAACTGAGACGTACATTGATGAGTTCGCTTAGTTCTAGGGGTAGTAGCTATAGAAAGAACTGGCTCATGTAAATGATCAAATCGTAGCTAGAGAGAAAGTATAAGCTCCACACAGTGTATCTCGGTACAAAGTTGGTTTTAGAGACCACTAAGAAAATTAGAGCAGTTTGCAACAAAAAATATCGCATTTTCATAAGGAAAACATATAAGAGAGATAAGAAGAATAACCTTCTAGATACTCATAGAGAAGATCTTTTTTGGGCGATTAGTTACCTCTTTAAAGCCGCTAGGTCATAGCTAATATCCGTCATAGCATTGCCAAAGAGTAAGGCTCGAAAAAACAGTTGTTGTATTTACTACTCGCATAGTCGGTGCTCTCAAACTGGCATTCAATAACGTACTTCATTTTAATACTGATTCACATAAGAAATCTGGGCATTCTTACTTTCCCTTTACCTTTAGTCATATTTTGTTTTGGACTAGTAAGCAGCTACCAAGCTGGCAAACAGGTCTGGAGATGGCTTCTAATCCTTGTTCTGGTGCCCTTAATGTTCAAGTTCATGATCAAAGTGGGTCTACTTTAGCTGAACCGATAACACAGCTACTTGTTGCTTGGAGATAATCTAGACTCTGTTTTGCTATAATATTTGGGCATTATATTCATAGTTGGTTAGTGCATCATACTCAAAATGATTGGCCATTACAACGAAGTAACTTAAGAGGTCTAGCCCATGAAAATGGCATTGATACGCAACATCATCAACACTTAAAAAACAGACTAACTTCCCTTACTCTACAAGCTACTGAGATAGTCCAAGAAAATACCATAAACATTCCTCGATTACTTATTTTCGATTTCATAGAAAAAACCAGGATACGACTACTCGACAGTTCTGACCTCACTTCAACTACTAGTCCTTTTTTGGGTTTTTCTTTTCTATGATAATATGGCAGTGAGACAATAGGTTACTTTTTACCAGATGATTTAGTACAATCAGTTTAGTTCTGGGATGGTTGCACTGACACTTGCTCAGTTGTTCTTTTTGCTTATGGAAAGATTCATAGGAATTGCCGATCTAACAGGTATGTCTTAGGCTTATGACTTTAGTTTGTGTCTCAAATACGTATTGCTTATTCTTAATTTTCTATTGATCTAGAGCTTGATCTTGCTATATTTCCCTTTGAGTTCTTAAAAATACTCAACCAATACCTACATCATGATACTACTCATCCTCTCTCTCACAAGTCTCTTAGTTCAAGCTTTACAAATACGAACAGGTCTTGACCAATCTTCACGAGGATTCATGGATCGCTACACCTGGTACAACGGCTTCATCTATATCGGATATCGAGCCATTCCTTTTCTGTTTTAGTTCAAATCTTTCTCAGATTGGACCTTCACACGAACTGCTCTAAGAATATTTGATTGGATCAGATTGTAATAGATTTTTGGAAGATTATACGTTGCTAAATGCAATGCTTTGTTCCTGGCTGGAAAACTACTTGGCTCAAGGATCGAATGGTGGAAAAAATTACTGATGGGATACCCTCTTTTAGTCTCCATCATCCTTCTATTATTTGGACCGTTAGTCTTATTTTCTTCGTTAAATCCTTTAGCTTCACTCAATGTGGTTACTGGCGGCTACATGTAGGTAGTTTTGAAAATAAACAACACAAACTAGTACCCTCTATATCGAAATTCTCATATAAATGATATTCGACGTCTTGAACCCAATTTAGACTAGACAAAACTATTAAAAAGCTACGATATTGATCCATAAACGGTTCAAATACTGCACCTTCAATCTTTTTCAGATCAATATTGGGAGATTTCCTAAGGAAGTTACTACAAACTAATAGCATAGCCTATACAATCTAACTACTAGCTTACTTTTAGGGCCAAATTCCAAAGATAAAACACAGGAATAACATCGATGTACGTGCTCAACACCTACTAAGTACCCTAAGAAAGAGTATTATAACTCAAAAATACTTTGAATGGTTAGAATCACTTTTGCATAGATAACCTCTTATCAACTTTTCTTCGTCTTGACAACAACGGAGGTCTTCATGATCTATAATCGAAACCAATATCTATATGCCTTAAAGCTCTATAAGGAATCCGCATGGCAAAACAATATTGGATCCTCTAGAATGGTCTGTAGTTAAGAATCGCTTCAGATAAGTATACGCGTGCCATATTCGGGTATAGTGTTATGAGTTTTTACATCTCAATCATACTAGTCATCGCTAATTACTTTAGGTTTTTGTTTCAAGGTTCAGTTCATACGATTATCACTTCAGATATTCCGTATCCTGACCCTGTTCTGGCATTATGTAATGAGATATACAGAGCGAGATTGAGTCATGATCTGTAAAGAGAGGAAAAGTATTTTTGGATGATTATAGATTTGCTAAGGAGTCCAGATATGCTCAAAGCGCTTACTGGAAACTATCTCGAGGCTAGGGTAAAGACTTTAAAGAATCAGGAAGAAGACTAAGAAGAGAGAAACAAAATGGATTGATATTTGTCTATACTTGTATCTTATAATCATCTATAGCTTAAATAAATATAATTATATAGTTAGATTTGATTATTTATCTATTCAAATATATATCATCATTCGACCACATACTGAAAACTGCGTTTCTGGCGGATAGGACTCACTTTATTCGCAGGACAGAAGGTAGGTGAATTCTATTACTATCTAGCAGTTGGGATCTTGCTAACTTTGCTTATGCTGTTGATTCGACTCAAAATAGCCTTAACTCCAGAATCAACAAGTTCCTCGTTATTAACTTCTTTTGACTATTTTTGATATTTTGTTTGACTAATCTTTGAGGGTGTCTGATTTTCTCTAGATGTTCTAGTAAAAGCCCTACTGATCTACTTTAAATCATTGCTTTTTTGAGTATTATCAGATAGTTTGTTTTGTTTTTGCGAGATTGAAAGCGGCATGAAACCAAAACTGTCTTACTAAAAAGTCCTTGCCTTGGGAGAAAAAGTTTCTTGAGCTAAATTTGTATATGAACTTCTTAGAGGCCGATTTTCTGGCTGAGTAGGTTAATTAATATCGATTTCTTGTTATAGTTCTTTCATTATTCTTTTTCTACGTTCCTCGATGTCTTCATATGTAGGTTTATCGTATTTCGTCAGATTTCTACTACTTATTCTCGACTTTATCTCATCTTTTTGCTTGCTTAACTCAGGAATATCCACTGCTTATTAAACCTTGTTTTTTGATGAAACTTTGCTTTTAGATGGCAGTTCAATATTGATCTAATCGAAAATAGTCAACTTATGTTCATTTTTTCCTTTTGTAGTTTGTTTTTAATCAAGTAGGGCTCTAAAAGTAGGCACTTTTTTATTCTAAGGAAAGAAAACCTATTATCTACGACTATTTTTTGACTAAATTTATTATATGTTGTTATTTCTTGATATTTTTAGTTACTTCTCCAAAGTTATTTGACTTTTGTTATTGAAGTATACACTGTTTCTTCTAGATAGTGTTCTGAGCGAACCGTCTTTACTTTCTGACTCTTCTTGTCCAGACTTTTCATTCAAATACAAACGATTTTTACTCGGGGTAAGCCTGGAAGCTGATTTTTATTGAATCGAAGATCGAACTTATATTTCTTCTTTCTCTCTAGTCTTGATAGGTGATTTTTTAGCAAAGTACACATTAGACAGCCCCTAGCTATCTTTTTGACATATTTTTTTATTTTCTTAAGTAAAATTAGAAGAATTTCTCTTTTTTTGACTCTTCTATTGATGTTTCATTTACGAATCTACTATTTTTTGAAACTCTGGCTTAGATTTTGAGACATTTTTGGACCTTATTTGAGATTTAGCTGGTGATTTCGTAACGATTTACTATTCTTAATCATCTTTAGCTTTTTTATGGTCATACTTTTATTCATGTTTTTTTTGCTTGATTGGACTATAAGAGCTCTTTTCTATATACTTTTTAGGCGGAGAATACATAACATTTCTGGCTTCGTTAATCTTCAGACTCTACTACTAGTTGTACTCTTGATACTACAGACTATCGTTCAAGTCAACTCTGTGCTTATTAAATGACCTTTGGCACTAGTTTGATAGCTAATTTATCATACTTTTGAGCATGCCTTAGACATTTCTGAAACTTTTTATTTTAGGATCAAAGTATTAGTTAATAAAATTTATGCTTCTTTTATGCAATTTTTGATATATAGAAACAATTTGCGAACTCGGTCTTTAACCATTATACTTTATTCTTTACCCATTAGTTTAAAAATTGCCTTATTCTACTGTCCTCGAGTTAAGAAACTTGGCCCCAAACTAGCAAAGCTCCGCATTCGAATGAAATCCTATTGAAACTAAAGCGTTGTTAGGGTTAAAAACTATAGCAAGTCCTTGAGCGAAGCCAAAATAGCAGCAATTAGAGTTATAGGGAAGTGCTTTGATCTGATTGCTATGCTTAGAAAATGAACAGGAGAACTTTGTTAGTGAAAAATAGTGTTCGGGCACATTGAGTCCTGCATCGTGGATGAAGTTTATTAAACTTTAATGGTTTGTTAGTTTGCCACTTCTGACTATCTTACATTAGTTGTTGGCGTATGCAAGTATGAATCCAAAATTGTATTTTTCAAAAATAAGCAAACTATTTCCCTTGAGAACTCCCTAGACGAACTGCCCCAATAGTACAGTATCTCCTGAACGCATGACGTTGAGTCCGTGAGGTTGATTCATATTCCATTATCCGTAAAGATATTTGCCATGCGAGATGTATACTAGTGTCGATCCATGAAGTTGGTTTTGTTTCCATTGCGATAGGTAGAAAGTGAGGTCGTCGTCGATGAGGATCCCAGGACCGTTTCGCTGGCGTTGGGAGGTAATGGAGCCTTGGTATTTGGCGTTGCGGTAGTCGAGCAGTTAGAAGCTCATTTTAATAATAAAAATAATCAATTAATTGACATTTAGATGTATAAGTATTAATCTTACTATCTCTGTTACATGAGATTTTATATTAGATACAATTTTTTTTTCTACTATTAGGCATACCTATTTGTGACTTAATTGTTGACTTATTTGTGGACTTATTTGTTGACTTATTTGTGAACTTATTTGTTGACTTATTTGTTAATAGTCTTTAATTATATTACTGTACTTTATAGTAATAATGATATTCATAAATGATCTCGAAATTTTACTTATCGATTATCCTTACATTGTTTTCTACTTTTGTGATTTTCCTATGGCTGATTGATTTCTATCAACAAAGACTTTTTTCGGCAATCCTGATTCGGAGTTTTTGGGCGGCATTGAGGGCGAAGTTTGTTATTGAATCTTAGCCACAAAACACTATTACTTATAAAAATAAACACGAATCAACAATTTAGCATTTGATATTTTTGATTTGTTTTATAATTAAATAAAGTAGCCTCATTCAGACGATCCATCAGTCGCTTTACTCTAATCAGATGATAGCCCGTCAAAAAAATTGATTCATGAATTATCATCTATTATTTTATTATTAATTGTTACTTTTAAGTTAAACTTTGATCAAATGATATTTTTATAAAAGAAATTCAATATGGATCCTACATTTCACTAAGCCTTCACAGCCCATAACCAACCTAATCTGCTCGTAGCCTCCTTCTAACCAACCAAATAACAGCTGTAATTCGCCAAACAATCAATCATCCAAAAACACAAGGTAGCGAACGGCATCCAACAACTTTTGTTCTGCAAAAAACGTAACCAATAAGATATCATCTCTTTGGGCTAAAAAAACTTGCTTTAATCTGAACGAAAAAAGTATGTAGATTACATCAAAAAGAACTATAGCGAAAAGATCAGTGAGGAATTGTTGAGTCTGGGTAAGCTCAAAACTAGAATTAGAGAGCTAGAATCAAAATCTAAGTAATAAAGAATACGAGAAAGATAGATTCTTGAGGGTAAGAATCAAGCTGAGCAAGAGTTAGGTCGCAAACGAAGAAAATAAGTCGCTTAGAAAAACACAAAAGGCAGCAAAAAAGTCAAAAAAGATGTATAAGACAAAGAGGACGATACCAAAGTCAAAACAAAAAAAGGAAAGGCGACCTAAAAAGGTAAATAGAAAAGTAAGATTCCTCAGATGTAAGAACTGCCTTCGCCTAAAATAAGATAAATTGACTAGTAAATCGAAAGCCTTTCTCCAGACTTGCTGAACGACATGTCTAACAACGATGACTTCATGTAAGGATAAGACGACGAATGATTATTATCAATCCTTTATGATGATTTATATATCATTTAGTTTACCTTGCTTTTATTGTAAGAATATAAAGAAAATAACAAAATATGCCATTAGAAAAGAAATCTAATCATAATTTGCTTTAAATCTATATTCTGACCTAATATTTAAAAAGATTATTATATTAGATTCCGATCAGGGAGAGTCCTAGTTATATACCTAATTCCGATCAGGGAGCACTCATTGCAAACTCCAGATATGTTACCCCAGTTGATACACTTATAATCACATGTAACCAGCACCAACCCACCGACTCTACAGCCCCCATCACTTCTTTAACTATCCATTCACTCTCGTATCACTACCTAAACGGCATTTCTTCTCACGACCTATCCAACAACCCGCCGCCTACGAAGTATACTGCCCTCTTTCCTGCAAGAAGGTCAAAATAGGGGCAATAAAAGACAAACAAAAAGAAGGACTCGAGTTCAATACAACGGCAGCGAGATGGGTCAGCACATATCTCAACCAAGATATCAAACATCTCATCAACAAGCATGCGCCCATCAAGAAGGATAAGAAACAAGCCAAAGGAAACGGATGGAGTTTCTGGGTGTAAGTAAGCGATAAAGGCAACTATGCCATTTTCAATCCCTATTGCACAGTACCCGATGACCCCATGAGTCTCTATGTAATTTGTATGTTATTCAGAGCTTCAATCCCATACCTTAGGTTAGCAAATACGTAGATATTGAAAACAAGTTTACATAGGTAGAAGGGTCTCAAAACATTGAGTAGATAAATGTAAACGGAAAAATAGTCTATCTTCATAGCAATCAAAAAGGTGTCTTTTTGGGCACTAACAAGCATTTCGATGACTCTCCCGAAGGAATGATCACGTTGACTCATCCTCAGAGATAGAATTATATTCTGAGACTCAAAGTTGCTGATGCTGTTCAGAGAATATTCTAAGGCAAGAACTATTGTCTGAAACAACTTCAATACACTATCAAGTCTGAAGAGCCTAATTCTTTGCCTAACTAGGGAGTTCTATGGGTCAAGTGGAATCTCGATTAAATATATGAAAAACTATACTTCTGGCTTCATCTTGAATAACAACTCAGGGCCAAACTCATGAACAATCAATCTCTTTAGACTTTGAACAAATACTACCCTTTCCATCCTAGACTCTACTCGACTTTCTCAAGACTGGCCTCATTCATCAATTACGGGTAGTCTAAGTTTGATACGTTATAGCTGGCCAAGCTTGGATTTTATAATCGTTCAGATATTCTCAAGGATCTCGCATTTGTGGAGTATCCGGAAATACCTATTCCATCTGCGTAGAATCCTGCCTACCACTCTGCCCTTGACCTTAGAAAGAAATTGTTTAGTTTCAGTCGAATTCAAAGAGGACTTCCTTTCCCTAACATTCCTCTTTAAGCCACTTTATCTTCATTACTGCCTCAAACAGTCAGCTAAAAACAAATAATTTTCAAAAAACAAGAAGGAGAATATCTCTTTTTCGTTGACTAAGACTTCAATGTCTCAGTGTGGAGCTGCAGACTCTTTCCAGTCAGACTTCTTTTCACAAATGCCAACTCTTAATAGGTTAGTAAGACTAATCTTCTGATAAATTAGTAAGAATTGGCTTAGTTCATTCCGAATGTATAGAAATAATAAGCAGCTCTAGTATCGCTTTTTGAAGAAGCAGTCCCAGCATAAGTAAAAGAAGTTAAACCAACCTAGATAGTTCCAGACTCAAACATGCTAGAACAAATGGTCGCGATGGGTTATGGAGTAAATTTGGTCAAAAAAGCATTAATAGCAGTCAAAAACTAATCAGTTACTATAGCTTTAGACATGATCGAACAAATCACAAACGAATAGAAACAAAAGAAAGTAGTGATTGATAGAAAAGCATGGAGTTGCCCCGCTTGCACTTATCTCAACAAAGCCTAAAACGATATTTGTTAGATGTGTGGGTAACTATATGAGATAGGTGACCATGAACAGAAGTAAAGATAAAGACTATAGAAAGAAGCCTAGGAAGAACGCTTGAAGAAATAGGAAGAAGAAAAATTGAAGATTTAAAAAGAAAAATAAGAATAAAGAAGAAAGAAAGATTAACAAGAAGCTTAGGCTCAACTCCTGTTGAAGTCTAAAGAATAAGTCCTGAAGAATTCTAAACTTAGAGCCTTTGAGGTCATAGTCAGATAGACGTAACCCTTGGATTCCTTCTACTTGATTTTCGTCTTTGAAAGATAAGAAATCGGCAAAAGTTTCATGAAAGTCATGAGGGTAGGCATCAACCGTAGTTTCTTCAGCAAATTTTACAGGATATAAGAGAAACAACTTGTAAGTACTGTCTCTAGTTTGCCTATGAAACTTGATTTCTAAGGATTCAAATCGATAGCCCAGAACAGAACTGACGCCATTTAATGGGGCATCAGACTCATCTAGCCTTCTCAAGGCAATTAGTGGATTATTTCTTCTTTTTTGTAAAAAGAGATTCCATTTAACATTTAGAGTCTCAAAGTTACAGATAAGCAGTATTTTAGTCTCTAGGGCGCATAGAAGTCTCATCATTTTAAGATATTGATCAAAGATAGCATCTAAGCCGCAGTGTTTGAGCTTTAATATATTGAAAAATTATAGTTGGTTCAAAGTTACTTACAAAAAAGATTGGATTTGTAAAGAGCACATCAACAAGAAATATACTAGATTACGCCAGGTCAACAACTTCCCCTAGATGATCAGGTTACCTAAGTACACGTCTAGATACTCGAACATCTTCCTTCTAATGTATGGAAATCTCGTCAATCTGAGCCTAAAATCTTGACACCCATAATCAGACAAACATCTTAGGTCGTTATAAGCGACTTCATTCCGTTAACTATCGAAAATTACTAAGGTTCAGTTTTTTCAGGCAAAAATTTCTCAACAACGCTACTCGAACATAGCCCTGCACTTTATATCTCGAACTATCCGACAGTAAACTTCACTTTTCAGCATCTCGGAGGAAAACAGATGTATCTAGAAAGAGCTGTGATTGCGTCTTCAAGCAAAAGACTTCAAAAAATATATTCAGTTTTCGAAGGGTTGATTTTTACAGCAAACGAGCCTACCTGGTTCCATCTTGCCAAGAAAAGATTCGGAAAATTCACTAAATAAGACTACGATAACTGGGTGTCGAGTAAAAAGGCTAAATATGATGCTAGATAGTTCTGGTAGCCTGTCGCTTTCTTCCAAATCGAAAATGAAACAGAGATTGAATTTGACTTTAAAAGGTCAGCAAAATATGTTTTTCTTCTACCAACTACCATTAAAGGACTGACCTAGAAGACTAAAAATGAAGTGTATGCGATAAAACTTGATTTCTTTGGTGTCAAAGGCAGACTTTAGTAGGAAAAAATTGCTTAATCTTACACATCTATGTTCAAAAATGAAGGCGTTTCGACTTGCAAAGTCAATATTATGGCAGTTTCTGGTACATAACACGTGCCTATTGATAGCTCTCTTATTGTCTAGAGGCAGTTGTCTCATGTGAATTCTTACAATTTTTTACATGAAAATCTTGGAATTTTTGAAAAAATACCAGTCAGTGTGACCTCTATCTTCTCATATCGTCTAAAAACTGGATCTCAGTCAAAAGTCCTTAGCGTTAATTCTGACTTTGCCAAAAGAATTTCAGTGAGAGTCGGCCGTGAGGTAGCCGAATAGCTTCCAAAAACGCAAGACGTCCAATCATTCTAAGAACTAGTAAAAGTCCAGAAAGACTTCACTTCAGCCCAACTAAAAAAGATAATCTAATCTCTAGACTGCTAGTAGCTGCTAAGATTGATCCTTTCTTCTCAAAAATAGTGCAGCCAGTACGAATCTCTGATATCTAAGATCTAAAGCTCAATCTACTACCAATAACAGATCCTAGTCAAAGCGATTCATTTGTTGCCTTTGCTTTGTTAAGAATAGATTGTTGTTACTGAGCCAGGATTCAAGTATTTTTGTACAATTTACTAAAAATTTTTGACCATTCAGCCAGAAAAATCGTATGCGGCCAACTCTTAGGCTCTGAAGCGATTGACTCAGTTCGTCAGTTTAAAAAGAAACAAAAATTACAATGTTTTGAGGCAAAAATACGCAATAGACGATCTAGTCTTGGAACCTTATCTATTTAGCAAAGACTATTACAAGTTAGTGCATCCTAACTAAATCTAATAAGAAAACAAGCCACCAGAAAGCACTGAGCCCAAAGGTCCAGTGAATAATACAAACTGGATTGAGCAAATTTCACCATATTCTTATAGACAATATATCGATTTGAGCTAAACAAAAACAGTTTCTTCGATTAAATTGTACGTCCCCAAGATTAATAATTCTATTAGGTCGCACAAAATGCAAGTACAAATATGGAGCGTATAGGACTCAGGCGACAACTTATTATATTCAAGATATTTTCATGAAGATACCCTAGTACAGTTGGGCGTCAATGGCTTCAAAGACACATAAATTTACAAAGGATAAAGACTGAATTGCCTAGGAATCCATGACATAAATCAATAGGCAAGAATTCTGAAGATATAAGTCAACTTTTTGTTAGCTACTTCACAGCCTAATATAAAATACAAATAAGTTGCTGAAAAATATTGGTTAATTCCTCTAGTCTAGACCTCTCCAGGCACTAAAATAACAAAACAAGATACAGTACTCAAACTTCTTTAGAGCTTCCCTAAATAGCACAAACATTACTACAACTTCTAACGTCTTCCACCATGCAAGTACTACACCTAAGGAACCAAATCAATTTTCCAAGTGCATGAGTTCCCTGTGATTGAAAATGTGATCGTCTAGAGGTAATCTAACTAACTTGTGGACAAAATTACAACAAACATAATGGACTAAAACATCGTCAGATAATGTGTCAAATCTATTAGAATAAAAAATTATCAATTTAATAGAAAAGGCATTGATTTTGCATACAGTTACGTCATTTTCTTGATGGGCATTAACAAAAAGTTTGCTTAGAATCATCATGTCTCAGTCGATCTTTTGTTATCTCTTTTTGATACGTTCGTG
>Ga0169931_10008162_pt1 | contig 15335 bp, 13 predicted proteins | sample Kivu_15m_20L_FD_129675 | JGI IMG/M metagenome (GOLD analysis project Ga0169931, IMG submission 129675) | Freshwater microbial communities from Lake Kivu, Western Province, Rwanda to study Microbial Dark Matter (Phase II) - Kivu_15m_20L... | ecosystem: Environmental > Aquatic > Freshwater > Lake... | reverse complement strand
GAGCCGGCCTGGCCCGGGCCCAAGCAACCGATCGCCGGTGGCGCCGCGCCCACCGATCTCCCCGAGCGGATGGCGACGGTGTTCGCCGAAGCGGGATCGATCCGAGCCGACCGGGAACGGTCGGTGGAGGCGCTGCGCGACTGGGTCCGCAACGGGCCTGCGAGCCGGTGGGCGCTGTCACCGAGCGAGGTCGTCGAGCGGTCGCAACCCCGCGACCCTGCGCGGGCGGAGGCGGCCGCGCACTTCGACCTCGCGCAGCACCTGCACCGCACGGGCGCGGTCGACGCGGCGGTCGCCCACTTCCGCGCCGCCCACCGTCTCCAGCCCGAGAACTGGACCTACAAGCGACAGGCGTGGGAGCTCGCCAGCCGGGTCGGCGGAGCGTTCGACCGCCTGTGGCAGGGGCCGGTCCCCGGCCGCGAGGACGAGTGGCCCTACGACGACGACTGGTTGTCGTCGTTCAGGGCGGCGGGCGGCGACGCCTACTACCCCACCCTCGGCGACTGAGCAGGGCGCCGGGCGCCCTCAGCTGCCCGGCAGGACGTGGTCGGCGAACCGGTCGCGCAGGTCCTTCTTCGAGAACTTGCCGGTCGAGGTCTTCGGGACCTCGTCGATGAAGACCACGTCGTCGGGCATCCACCACTTCGCGATGCGTCCGTCGAGGTGCGCGAGCACGTCGTCGCGCGTGAGCGTCTCCCCGGGCTTCACGACCACGCAGGCGAGCGGGCGTTCCTGCCACCGGGGATGAGCGATGCCGATCACCGCCGCCTCGGCGACCTTGGGGTGCGCCATGATCTCGTTCTCGACGTCGACCGAGCTGATCCACTCACCGCCGCTCTTGATGACGTCCTTCGACCGGTCGACGAGACGGATGTAGCCCTCACGGTCCACGACGGCGACGTCGCCGGTCTTCAGCCAACCGTCCGGCGAGAACGACTGCGGTGACCGTTCGTCGTCGTAGTACTCGCGGATCACCCACGGTCCCCGCACCTGCAGCTCGCCCGAGGTCTCGCCGTCCCAGGGGCGTTCCTCCAGCGTGTCGGAGTCCACGACCCGCATCTCCACGCCGAACGCGATCACGCCGACGCTCGTGCGCAGGTCGGCCTGCTCCTCCTCGCTGAGGTGCTCGAGCGTCGACTTCACCTTGCAGACCGCCGCGATCGGATGGGTCTCCGTCATGCCCCACGCCTGCAGCAACGGCTTGCCCGTCACCCGGCGATACCCCTCCGACAGCACCTTCGGCACGGCCGAGCCGCCGCAGGGAATCGTCCGGATCGCCGAGGTGTCCCGCCCCTCGAGGAGCGGCAGCACCCCCATCCAGATCGTCGGCACGCCGGCGGCGACGGTCACGCGCTGCTCGACGATGAGATCGGCGAGGGTCGGCGCGCTCAGGTCCGGGCCGGGCATGACGAGCGACGCACCGGACGCGACCGCCCCGTGCGCGAGTCCCCACGAGTTGACGTGGAACATCGGGACGACCGGCAGGATGACGTCCCGCTCGCACACGCCGATCGAGTCGGCCTGCGTCAACGCCATCGTGTGCAGGAACGTCGAACGGTGCGAGTAGAGGGCGCCCTTGGGGTTGCCGGTGGTGCCGCTCGTGTAACACATCGACGCCGCCCGGTTCTCGTCGAGCCTCGGCCACTCGGCGATCGGCTCGGCGTCGGCGAGGAGCACCTCGTAGTCGTGCACCTCCGGCCCGGTGATGTCGACGACCTCGTCACCGCCGTCGTCCATCACCACGATGTGACGCACGGTCGTGAACGTGGGCACCAGCGGGGTCAGGATCGGGAGCAGCGAGCGATCGGCGAAGATCACCTCGTCGGCCGCGTGGTTGACGATGTAGGTGATCTGCTCGGGGAACAGCCGGATGTTCAGCGTGTGGCAGACCCGTCCCGAGCACGGCACGGCGAAGTAGAGCTCGAGGTGACGTGCGCTGTTCCACGCGAAGGTCCCGACCCGCGCATCGTCGCTGCATCCGAGACGGTCGAGGACCGTCGCGAGGCGACGGGTCCGGTCGGCCCACTCCCCATAGGTGGTGCGGACGAGGCCGCTCTTGGTGTTCGTGGTGATCGTCTTGTCGCGGTGGTACCGCTCGGCGCGCTCGAACAGATGCGCGAGCGTGAGCGGGAACTCCATCATCAGACCTTGCACGGCGGCCTCCGGAACTGGGCGGTGTCGGCCTAATGTCCTACCGCCCCGCCACATGCACGGTCGATTCGAGGTGTCCCGTTCCCGAACCCGCCGCGACCCCCGAGCCCCCGTCGTCCCGGCGCCCGCCGTCGCGGCTCGTCCGCGATGCGACCTTCGGCGCGGTCGCCGTGCTCGTGGTCGCGTCGAACACGGCGTCGTTCCTGTGGCCGCAGCTCGTGGACCGGCGCCCGCTGTTGCTGCTCGCGATGAACGCGCAGAACCGCTACCTGACGCTCGTCACCAACTCCCTCGACGCCTGGGAGTACTACCTCGTCGGCACCCTGCGCCTACTCGCCCCGGACCCGTTCTTCTACCTGATCGGCGCCTGGTACGGCGCACGGGCGATCACGTGGATGGAACGACGCACGCCCGGCGTCGGTCAGTCGCTCCGAGCGCTCGAGCAGCTCTTCGTCCGGGCCCGGTACGTCGTCGTCTTCGTCGCCCCGAACAACCCGGTGTGCCTGCTGGCCGGCGTGAGTGGCATGGCGTGGGTGCCGTTCCTCGTGGTGAGCCTCGCCGGGACGATCGCCCGCCTGGCGCTGTTCCGGATCTTCGGCGACGTGTTCAGCGAGCCGATCGGGTCGGTGACGAGCTTCGTGGGCGACAACCGGCTCCCGCTCATGGCGTTGTCGGGCGTGGCCCTGGCATGGAGCCTGTTGTCCGGTCGACGCAAGGGCCGTGGCGATCTCGAGGCGTTGCGGCACCTCGACGACGACCTGGGCGGACCGTCGAGCGGTCGCGACGACACCGGCCCCTAGGGCCGTCGAGCGTCAGATCCCGAGCAGGGGTTCGAGGCCGCGCGTGAGCCCGGTCGTCGTCACGATCCGCTTGGCGGCGAGCACGACCCCGGGCATGAAGCTGACGCGGTCGAAGCTGTCGTGACGGACGGTGAGCAGCTGGCCCGCCGCACCGAACAGCACCTCCTGGTGCGCGACGAGGCCACGCAACCGCACCGAGTGCACGTGCACACCGGCGGGGCCGACACCGCCACGAGCACCGGGCAGCAGCTCGGAACGGGTCGGGTCCTCGCCCCAACGGTCCGACGCCGCGGCGATGCGCTCGACGGTTGTCATCGCCGTGCCCGACGGTGCGTCGAGCTTCTGGTCGTGGTGGAGCTCGATCACCTCGACCGTCTCGAAGAACGGCGCGGCGAGCTCGGCGAACCGCATCATCAGGACGGCGCCGATGGCGAAGTTGGCGGCGACGAGCACACCCGACGTGCGGAAGTCCGCCTCGAACCGGTCGAGGTCAGCCGCGTCGAACCCGGTCGTGCCGACCACCGCGTGCACCCCTGCGGCGGCGAGCAACGGAAGATTGCGTCGCGCCGCCTCGGCGGTCGTGAAGTCGACCACCACGTCGACGCCGTCCGCCAGCATGCGCTCGAGGTCATCGGTGATCTCGATCCCCTGCACGGTCCGGCCGACGGTGAAGGGGTCGACCGCGGCGACGAGATCGAGCTCGTCGTCGGCGGCGACGGCGTCGCAGACCGTCGCACCCATCCGACCACCGGCACCGAGCACGCCCACACGGATCGTCATGGGCGGCACGCTACCGCGGCCTCTTCCGACCGACGGACGCTCGCGCCGGTGGAGCGGCGAACGTCCGCCGCGCGACACGGTCCACGTCCGCCGAGGTGACCGCACGAACCCGGTCGAGCTGCTCCTCCACCGACGCGACCCGGCCGTAGATCGTCTCGAGGGCGCCGAGGCGGGACATCACGGTCCACGGTTCCTCGAGGCCGAGCAGCGTCGACCCGACGAGGAACCCCTTCGCCGCCTCGAGCTCGTCGTCCCGGACGCCGTGCTCGGTGAGGTCGGCGATCTCGGCGTCGACGACATCGAGCAGCTCCCCCACCCGTTCCGGTGCGGTGCCCGCGTAGAGCGTCAGCGCCCCGATCTCGTCGTAGGACGAATACGCCGATCCGACGCTGTACGCGAGGCCGCGCCGCTCGCGCACCTCCTGGAACAGACGGCTCGCCGGACCGTCGCCGAGGAGGTGGTCGAGCACCGCGAGGGCGTACCGGTCGTCGTCGTGGAGCCCCACGGTCGGCCACCCGAGCGCGAGGTGCAACTGCTCGGTGCTGCGCCGCACGTGGACCGTCCCCTCGTTCGGTTGCGGCGCGGAGCGGGCCGGGGCGACGCCGACCGGCAACGAGCCGAGCCATCGTTCCGCTGCCTCCACGAGGCGGTCGTGGTCGACGACCCCGGCCGCCGTTAGAACCGTCGTGGTGCCGTTGACGTGCGCTGCCCGGAACGCCCGGAGATCCTCGACGGTGACGGCCTGCACCGTCTCCTCCCGGCCGATGACCTCCCACCCGAGCGGATGCCCGGGGAAGAGCACCTCGAAGAGCCGGGTGTCGACGAGATCTGCGGGGTCGTCCTCGGCGCCCGCGAGCTCCTCGAGGATCACCGTCCGTTCGGCCTCGAGGTCCTCGGGGCGCAGCGACGGTTCGGTCACGGCCTCGAGCAGGAGGTCCACGCCGATCGGCCAGGTGTCCCCGACCGCTGCGGCGGCGGGCCCGGCCGGCACGCGGGCGTGGAACGCCGTGAGCTCCTTCGCCGTGTAGGCATTCATCTCACCCCCGACTGCGTCGAAGGCGAGCGCGAGAGACCGGGCGTCGCGACGCCCGGTCCCCTTGAAGATCAGATGCTCGACGAGGTGCGACAACCCCGCCTGCTCGGCGGGCTCGTCACGGCTGCCTGCGCCGAACCAGACGCCGACCGCGAGGGACCGGGCGCCCGTGACCGTCTCCGACACGACGCGCACCCCGTTCGGGAGCACCGTGCGCCGGAGACGGTCGGACACGAGCCTGGCGACCGCTCAGCGGCGACGACGCGGGCGGCGGTCACGACCGCCACCGCCGTCGTCGCGGCGACCACCGTCGCGACCACCGCCGGCCGGACTGGCCGGGCCGAGGTCACCGAACTCCTCGCGGAGCTCGCCCTCGAAGCTGTCCTCGAAGGACACCCGATCGCCGCCTGCGGCCGAACCGCCGTCGTCCGCCGCACCGCCCGCAGCCCCCTCGGGAGCTTCGGGCGCATTGAGCGGGCGCAGCGAGATCTTGCCGTTCGGGTCGACGTCCTCGACGACGACCTCGATCTCCTGGCCGAGGCTCAGCACCTCGTCGACGGTCTGAATGCGTCGACCACCGCCGAGCTTGGAGATGTGGACGAGACCGTCACGCCCCGGGAGGATGTTCACGAACGCACCGAACTTGGTGATGTTCACGACCCGACCCGGGTAGGTTGCGCCGACCTCGGCCGTCGGCGGCTCGAGGATGAGCCGCACCTGCCGCTCCGCCTCACGCAGCGCACCGATGTCGACCGAGGCGACCGTGACCGTTCCCTCGAACCCGTCGTCGTCGACGGTGAGGTTCGCACCGGTCTCGGACTGGATGGCGTTGATGACCTTGCCCTTCGGGCCGATGACCTCGCCGATCTTCTCGAGGGGGATCGTGAAGCTGATGATCTTCGGTGCCGTCTCGCCGACCTCGGGGCGGGGCTCGGCGATCGCGCCGCGCATCACCTCGAGGATCTTCAGGCGGGCTTCCTTCGCCTGCTGCAGCGCAGCGGCGAGCACGTCGGCGGGGATGCCGTCGATCTTCGTGTCGAGCTGCAGCGCCGTCACGAAGTCGGCGGTGCCGGCGACCTTGAAGTCCATGTCACCGAACGCATCCTCGGCGCCGAGGATGTCGGTCAGGGTGGTGTAGGTGCCCTCGGCGTACACGAGACCCATGGCGATGCCACCGACCGGCGCCTTGATCGGCACGCCGGCGTCCATGAGTGACAGCGACGAACCGCACACCGACGCCATCGACGTCGAACCGTTCGACGACAGCACCTCGGAAACGAGGCGCAGCGTGTAGGGGAACTCGTCGATCTTCGGCACCACCGGGAGAAGCGCCCGCTCGGCGAGGAGACCGTGACCGATCTCGCGTCGCTTCGGCCCACGCATGAAGCCGGTCTCGCCGGTGGAGAACGGCGGCATGTTGTAGTGGTGCATGTAGCGCTTGCGGGCGACGTTGTCGATGCCGTCGATCATCTGGTCCATGCGCTGCATGCCGAGCGTGGTGATGTTGACGACCTGCGTCTCACCCCGCTCGAACAGCCCCGAACCGTGCGCCGTCGGCAGGATGCCGACCTCGGCGGCGAGGGGCCGCAGGTCGCGGGGGCCACGACCGTCGATCCGCACGCCCTCGGTGACGATGCGCTTGCGGACCAGGTTCTTCGTGAGGGACCGGCACGCCGCCTTGAGCTGCTTCTCGGCGTCGGCGAGGTGGGCGAACCGGGGCAGGAGCTCGGCGACGACGGCGGCGCGGACCTCGCCCTCGGCGTTGTCCCGCTCGGCCTTGCGGGCGATGGAGATGACCGGGGTCATCCGGGACGTGCCGGCCTCGGCGACCGCCTCGTACACCTCGGGCAGGTAGTCGAGCTGCGCGTTGTAGGACATCGTCGGCTTGGCGCCGGCCTGGGCGACGAGCTCGTGCTGCATCGCGATGAGATCCTTGATGTGGCGCTTCGCCTCGTCGAGACCCCGGGCGAGCTCCTCCTCGGTCACCTTCGGCGACCCGGCGACGATGTTGTCCCAGGTGGCCTCGGTCCCGCCGGCCTCGACCATCATGATGGCGACGTCGCCACCGTCGAGCTCACGGCCGGCGACGACCATCTCGAAGGACGAGTCGTCGCCCTCCTCGTAGGTGGGGTGCGGGATCCACCGACCATCCGCGCTGAACGCGAGGCGCACGGCGCCGATCGGGCAGAGGAAGGGGATGCCGGAGAGCACCAGCGCCGCCGACGCGCAGTTGATGGCGAGCACGTCGTGGGGGTTGATCTTGTCGGCGCCCATGATCGTGCCGACGACGTGGACCTCGTTACGGAAGTCGTCGGGGAAGTTCGGGCGCAGCGGGCGGTCGATCAGACGGCACGTGAGGATCGCGCTGTCGGCGGCACGGCCCTCCCGGCGGAAGAAGCTGCCGGGGATCTTCCCGGCCGCGTACATCCGCTCCTCGATGTCAACGGTGAGGGGGAAGAAGTCGATGCCGTCGCGCACCGACTTGGCTGCGGTCGCAGCGACGAGCACGTACGTGCCGCCGATGCGGCCGACGACGGCACCGTCGGCCTGCTTGGCGAAACGACCGGTCTCGAAGGAGATGACCTTGTCGGGCGCGCCGGTGACGGGCGCGCTGACGGCGTAGGGATGGATCATGGGTACTGGTTGCCTTTCCGGGCCGGACGGCCCGCACGGGAGGCGACGGTGTTGGCCAGTTCCCAGGTCGTGTGGTCCGACGTCGTGCCGGGCCGCAGGAGCTGGCAGCTGACCGGACGTCCGGCGCGGCCCCCTTGGTTTCGGTTCGCCGGCGCGACAGCGCGCCGACCCCGCAAGGCTAGCGGGTCCGGCGCCGTCGAACGCGTTCGGTGGTGGCGGCGCCGCTCAGCGACGCAGGCCGAGCTTGGCGATCAGCTCGCGGTACCGGTTCACGTCGTTGGCCCGCACGTAGTCGAGGAGGCGGCGACGCTGACCGACCAGCATGAGCAGGCCACGGCGGCTGTGGTGGTCCTTCTTGTGCACCTTCAGGTGCTCCGTGAGGTGCGTGATCCGCTCGGTGAGCAGCGCGACCTGGACCTCCGGGGAACCGGTGTCCTTCGCGTGCTTGCCGTGTTCGGCGATGATCTCGGCGGTGCTCTTCACGGGAGTTCCCTTCGGGTGTCGGACCCAGCCCTCCGGCCGTCGTGCGGACCGGAGCGCAGTAGTAGGCGGCAGACGTTAGCGCAGACGCGCAGCGAGATACCCAGTCAGCTCGGCGATCGGGACCCGCTCCTGGGCCATCGAGTCGCGTTCGCGCACGGTGACGGCCCGGTCCTCGACGGTGTCGAAGTCGACGGTGACGCAGAACGGGGTACCGATCTCGTCCTGGCGTCGGTAGCGACGGCCGATGGCCTGGGTCTCGTCGTAGTCGCACATCCACGTCGGCTGCAGCTCGGCGAGGATCTCCCGGGCGAGGTCGGTGAGCGGCTGCTTCTTCGACAACGGCAGGACGGCGATCTTGTAGGGGGCGATCCGATGGTGCAACCGAAGGACGGTGCGGGTCTCCCCCCGGACCTCCTCCTCGTCGTAGGCGGCGATCAGGAACGCCATCATCGACCGGGTCGCCCCGGCCGCCGGTTCGATGACATGGGGCACGTAGCGCGTGTTCGTCTCCTGGTCGAAGTACGACAGGTCGGCACCGGAGTGCTGCGCGTGCTGCGTAAGGTCGTAGTCGGTCCGGTTCGCGATCCCCTCGAGCTCACCCCAACCCCACGGGAACAGGAACTCCACGTCCGAGGTGCCCGCCGAGTAGTGCGAGAGCTCGTCCGCGTCGTGGGGCCGCAGGCGGAGCCGATCCCGGTCGATGCCGTGGTCGACGTACCAGTCGAGACGGGCCCGACACCAGTAGTCGTACCAGTACGACCCCTGGTCGGGCGGGACGAAGAACTCGAGCTCCATCTGCTCGAACTCGCGCGTCCGGAACACGAAGTTCCCCGGGGTGATCTCGTTGCGGAAGCTCTTGCCGACCTGGGCGATCCCGAACGGCGGACGCTTGCGGCTCGTGTTCAGCACGTTCGCGAAGTTGACGAACATGCCCTGCGCCGTCTCCGGCCGCAGGTAGGCCACTGCGGCAGAGCTCTCGACCGGTCCCGCATGGGTCTTGAACATCAGGTTGAAGTTGCGGGCCTCCGTGAAGGAGTCCCGCTTGCCGCAGTTCGGGCAGACGTTCGGATCGTCGAGATGGTCCTCACGGAACCGCTGCTTGCAGGCCGTGCAGTCGACGAGCGGGTCGGTGAAGTTCTTGAGATGGCCCGACGCCTCCCACACCGCCGGCGGGGAGAGGATCGACGCATCGATTCCCACCACGTCGGTGCGCAGCTGCACCATGGTCCGCCACCAAGCGTCCTTCACGTTGCGCAGCATCAGCACGCCGATGGGCCCGTAGTCGTAGGTGGAGCGGAACCCGCCGTAGATCTCCGCCGAGGGGAACACGAACCCGCGCCGCTTGCACAGGTTCACGACCCGGTCCATCAGGTCGGCGCGCACGTCGCGCGTCGTCTGCTCCGGTTCAGCCATGGGGGGGCAGGTTACCGACCGGTCCACCCGATCCCCTCGCCCGGCCCCGCGGCGGCCACAATGGCGCCATGAGTTCCCCCACGCAGGACACGCCGCCGGTCACCGCTGCACCGGCGGCGCGGCGCATGGTGGCGCGGCTCCTCGACATCCTCCCCGCCGTGGTGCTCTTCGCCGTCATCTACGTCACCGGCCTCGACCGTCTCGGCGACGTGGACGGGTGCGAGGAGGTCCCCTCGGACCGCTGCGAGATCGTCACCGTCGAGCGGACCCGCGACGAGGTCGGCGGGGAGAAGCTCGTGTACGTGCTCCGGAGCGGGCGTGTCGTCCCTGCCGACCAGGACACGATCGCCGTGGCCGGCACCACCCTCCTCGTCGACCCGCCGCCGGCGTCGAGCTACGTCCCGTCGTTCGTCTACGCGATGCTCGCCCTCGGGCTCCTGCCCGGCCGCACCGGGTGGACGCCGGGTCGATACCTGCTCCGCCTGCGCGTCGTCGGGCCCGACGGCCGACCCGACGGCCCGGCCGCCTCGCTGCGAGCGTGGGCACTGCCCGACGGCGCGATCGCCCTGACTGCCCTCGTGGCCGTGCGGGTCGGGGCACCCTGGCCGGTCGGCGCTGCTGTTGCGCTCAGCGTGCTTCCCGTGACCGGGTGGATCCTCGACCGGACGACCCACACCACGCGGGACATCACCGTGCGCGCCGCCGACGTCGCTGCGCGTCACCCCGCGGCCGAGCCCGACGTACCCGCCTGGGACGACCCGGTCTGGCACGACCACGATGTGGCGGAGGTAGAACCGGCCGACGTCGAACCCGCGCACGACGACGATCCGCTCGAGCCCCGTTGGGACGTCGACCGGCAGGCCTTCATCGCGTGGGACCCCGACCTCGGCGCCTGGCGGCAGTGGGACGACGAGCTCGGCGCCTGGGGTCCGCTCGAGGACTGAGCGTCAACGGTCGCCGACGGCGGCCGCACGGAGCCTGCGGTCGAGATGGCGTTCGACCGCCCGCACGGCGAGGCGTTCGAGCAGGGACGTCACCGGCGACGACGGTTCGGCGAGCGCCGCCGAGGTACGCCCGGTGAGGATCAACCCGAGCAGTCGGAACCCGTCGTCGTCGACGGCGAGCCCGGACCGACACCGTTCGCAGCGAGCGCCGCCGACCTCGAGGTCGATGGCGACCAGCGGACCCTCGGCATCGCAGGTGACGCACCGGTCCACCACCGGTGCGACGCCGTCGAGCTGGAGCAGGCGGAGCAGCGCCGCAGCGACGACGAGCGGCCGGTCACCCGCGTCGATCGTGCGGAGCACGCCGAGCAGTAGCCGGTACACGTCGGGCGCGGGCTCACGATCGAGGGTCATCGCGTCGACCGCCTCCACGACGATCGAGGCCCGGGCGAGCCGGTCGAAGTCGGAGCGGATCGCCGCGAACGGTTCGATCGCCTGCGCCTGGGTGAGCGTGTCGAGCTCGCCACGCCCACGGTGGCACTGCACCCGCACATGCGCGAGCGGCTCGAGGCGGCTCCCCTGCTTGCTCGTCGTGCGGCGGACGCCCTTCGCGACGACCCGGACCTTCCCTGCCGTCTCACCGAGCAGCACGCAGATCCGGTCGGCCTCGCCGAGCTTGTAGGTGCGCAGCACCAGCACGTCGTCGCGGTAGAGGTTCACCCCGGACGGTCGATGTCGCGCAGCCCGCCGAAGCGCCGGTCCCGCGCCTGGTACTCGCGCACGGCGTCGAAGAGGTGCTCCCGCCGGAAGTCCGGCCAGTACAGGTCCGTGAACACCAGCTCGGAGTAGGCGAGCTCCCAGAGCAGGAAGTTCGAGATCCGGTACTCGCCGGACGTGCGCACGACGAGGTCCGGGTCGGGCATGTCCGGGGTGTAGAGGTGGCGCCGCAACGCCGCCTCGGTGACCTTGTCGGCGCTGACCCCCGACCGCATCATGGCGGCGACCGCGTCCACGATCTCCGCCCGGCCGCCGTAGTTGAACGCGATGTTGAGCGTCATCCCACGGTTCCCGGCGGTCATGGCCGTCGTCTCGTCCATCACCTTCACGAGACGGCGAGGCACCCGACGGTCGCGGCGGCCGAGGAAACGGATCCGGACCCCCTTCGCCGCAAGGTCGTCGCGATGGCCGACGAGGATCCGCTCGTTGAAGTTCATGAGGAAGCGGACCTCGTCGATCGGACGCTTCCAGTTCTCTGTCGAGAAGGCGTACACGGTCAACCAACCGAGCCCGAGGTCGAGCGCACCCTCGACGGTGTCGAAGAGCGCCTCCTCGCCCGCAGCGTGGCCGTCGGTTCGGCGCAGCCCGCGCTCCTCCGCCCAGCGCCCGTTGCCGTCCATCACGCAGGCAACGTGCCGGGGGATGCGCGTCGGGTCGATGCCCGGGACGGGACGGGACGAGCTGGTCATGCGCCCGCGAACCTACCGCCCGCAGGGGGAACGCATCAGAACCCCAGTCGGTCGAGCGCCGCGGGGCGGCGCTGCCAGTCCCGTTCGACCTTCACGACGAGGTCGAGGTAGGTGCCCTCGGCGAGCTGGGCGCGCACGGCGATGCCGACGTCCCGGAGCACCGTGCCGCGGTGGCCGATGACGATCCCCTTCTGGGAGTCGCGCTCCACGAGGATCTCGCACCGGATGTAGGGGCCGTCCCACTCGGTGACCCGGGTCGCGATCGCATGCGGCAGCTCATCACGCGTGCAATGCAGGAGCTGTTCCCGCACGAGCTCCGCCACCCAGAACGCCTCGGGGTTGTCGGTGCTCTCGTCACGGGGGAAGAACGCCGGCCCCTCGGGCACCCGACCGAGCAGGTGCTCGACGAGCGCGTCGACGCCGTCGCCGGTGCGGGCGGACACCGCGAAGTACTCGTGTCCCGTCCCACCCGACGCACCGAGCCGCCCGAGCTGCTCGACGATGCGGTCCCGGGCGGCGGCGTCGATCTTGTTGAGCACGAGCACCGCGTCGCCGGGAACCCGGCCGAGGAGCCGTTCGTCGCCCCGTCCGAGTCCAGCCGCACCGTCGACCACGAGGCACACGACGTCGACACCGTCGGCCATCGCCTCGGCGGTCACGTTGAGTCGTTCGCCGAGCAGCGTCCGCGGCTTGTGGATGCCCGGCGTGTCGACGAAGCAGAGCTGCGCGTCGGGCCGGTTGAGCACCCCACGGATCGGCGTCCGGGTCGTCTGCGGCTTGTCGGAGACGATCGACACCTTCGCCCCGATGATCTGGTTGACGAGTGTCGACTTGCCCACGTTGGGGCGACCGAGCACGGCGATGAAGCCGGACCGGAACCCCGGCTGCTGGACGCCCGTCATGCAGAGACCCGCTCGATGACGACGCTGCGGATCCGCCGGCCGATCACCCGTTCGACGATGATGCGACGCCCGTCGAGGACGACCTGGTCACCGCTGCGGGGCACCCCGCCGAAGTGGTCGATCAGGAAGCCGCCGAGCGTCTCCCACTCCCCGTCGGGCAGGTCGAGCCGCAGCTCCTCGTCGAGGTCGTCGACCGGCACACCGGCGGCGACCCGGACCCGGTCGGTGCCGAGGTGTTCGATGTCGGGCCGCTCCTCGTCGAACTCGTCGGCGATGTCCCCGACGAGCTCCTCGAGGACGTCCTCGAGGCTGATGAGGCCGGCGGTGCCGCCGTACTCGTCGACGACGACGGCGAGGTGCATCTTCTGTTGCTGCATCTCGGTGAGGAGCGCAGCGAGACGCTTGGACTCGGGCACGAAGAGCGCCGGGCGGGTGAGGTCGGCGACCGTGCCGGGCGGACCGCCGCCGAGCGCCGCCCGCACAAGATCCTTCGCGAACACGATCCCGACGACGTCGTCGATCCCCTCGCCGGTGACGGGGAACCGGCTGTACCCCTCGTCGACGGCGGTGCGCACCGCGTCGTCGAGCGGCGTGGCCGCGCCAAGGGCGATCATGTCGGGGCGCGGGATCATGACGTCTCGGACCTCGGCGCTGCCGAATGCGACGAGCATGTCGATCAGGTCGCTGCCCTCCTCGCCGAGCGCGTCGACCTCGAGCGCCGATCCGGCGACCGCCGCGAAGGTGTCCTCGCTCGCCGTCCGGGTCGACTCCCGCTCCGGTGCGACCCGCCGGACGATGGCGAGGACGGCGACGGCGCCGAGGCGGACGGGAAGGATCCACGACGCCGTACGAGCAGCGGGCACGGCGATGCGGATCGCACGGTCGAGGTTCTCGTGCGCCCACGTCCTCGGCCACGCCACGGCGACGAGGAACAGCACCGGCAGCCCGACGAAGAGCGCGACGACGACACCGACCGGGCCCGCGATCCGTTGCACGGCGAGCGCGACGACGCCCGCGGCGATCACGTCGCAGGTGAGCTCGAGCAGGAGGATCGTCTGCAGCAGCTCCTCCCGTCGCTCGAGCTGGGTTCGGAGCGCGCCGGCGGCCCGGTCGCCGTCCTCGGCGAGCTGTTCCGCCCGAACCCTGGTGACCTGGGTGAACACGGTGTCCGCGACGGCGAGGAAAGCGCTCGCTACGGCGAGCAGACCTGCGGCGAGCAGGGCGGCGACGTCGAGCAGGGTCACGGTGTGGGCATCCGTTCGGTCGCACCCCACGCCCACGCGTCGTCCCACGACGTGGTGAGGTGCCGGTGTTCGTGGTCGCGCATGCGTTGCGCCTCGTCGTCGTCGAGGTGGTCGTGTCCGAGCACGTGGAGGATTCCGTGCACCACGAGAAGTGCGATCTCGTCGTGGGGTGCACGATCGTTGGCGGTCGCGTACCGCTCGGCGACCGCCGGGCAGACGATCACGTCGCCGAGCATCCGAGGTCCGGGGGTCCCGTCGTCCTCGTCGTCGATGGGGAACGCCAGCACGTCGGTCGGACCGTCACCGTCGAGCCAGGTGCGGTTCAGCTCCGCGATGGTCGCCTCGTCGACGAAGGTCAGCGCCAGCTCCGACGGGCCGACGACCCCCTCCGCGGTGAGGACCTCGACGGCGAGCCGCCGGTAGCGGGCGACGTCGACCGCGACATCGGCCTGTTCGGACCGCGTCGGGACGGATGGGGGCACCGGCGTGGCCGGTGCGCCGCCGGAGACGTTCATCGGGAAGCTCCCGGGCCGCCCTGCTCGGCGCGGGCGTAGGCGTCGACGATGTCGGCGACGATCCGGTGCCGCACGACGTCACGGCTGCCGAGGTGGACGAACTCGATGCCGTCGATGTCGGCGAGCAGGGGCTCGAGCCCGCTCAGGCCCGACCTTCCGCCTGGCACGTCGACCTGGGTGGTGTCGCCGGTGATCACGGCGCGCGACCCGAAGCCGATCCGGGTGAGGAACATCTTCATCTGCTCAGGCGTCGTGTTCTGGGCCTCGTCGAGGATGATGAAGCTCCGGTTCAGCGTGCGCCCTCGCATGAATGCGAGCGGCGCGACCTCGACGAGTCCTCGGGTGAGCAACTTCTGGGCGCCTTCCGTGTCGACCATGTCGTAGAGGGCGTCGTAGAGCGGTCGGAGGTACGGGTCGATCTTCGCGGTGAGGTCGCCGGGGAGGAACCCGAGCTTCTCGCCCGCCTCGACGGCCGGGCGGGTCAGGATGATCCGCTCGACCTCTTTCGCCTGCAGCGCCTGCACGGCCGACGCGACGGCGAGCCAGCTCTTTCCGGTACCTGCGGGGCCGATCCCGAACGTGATGATGTTCGACCGGATCGCATCGACGTAGCGCTTCTGACCGGCGGACTTCGGTCGCACCGACCGACCGCGTGCGGCACGCAGGATCTCGTCGGTGAGCACCTCCGAGGGGCGCTCGTCGGCACGCACCATGTCGACGGCCCGGCGGACGTTCGGCGCGTCGAGCGTGTGCCCGAGCTCGGCCATGGTGACGAGCTCCTCGAACACCCGGCCGGCCCGCTGGGCCTCGTCGCCGGTGATCGTGATCTCGTTGCCGCGCACGTGGATGTCCGCACCGGGAAACGCGTCCTCGACGATGCGGAGCAGTTCGTCCCTGGGCCCGAGCAGCGCCGCCATGACGCGGTTGCCGGGGACGGAGAGCCGGAGGCTCGGAACGGGTGAGGACGTGG
>Ga0169931_10008161_pt1 | contig 15335 bp, 11 predicted proteins | sample Kivu_15m_20L_FD_129675 | JGI IMG/M metagenome (GOLD analysis project Ga0169931, IMG submission 129675) | Freshwater microbial communities from Lake Kivu, Western Province, Rwanda to study Microbial Dark Matter (Phase II) - Kivu_15m_20L... | ecosystem: Environmental > Aquatic > Freshwater > Lake... | reverse complement strand
CTCGCTGGTTGCCCAGGGGGCTCGTGCATTCGTCGGTTATGGCTGTGCCCAGTGCCATGCGTTTGAGCCTCGCGAAGGTTCTTCCGCGATCGCCGGCGGCTCGCGCCCCGCCGCGGCACCATGGGACAAGCTCCGCCCCAATCTCGGATGCCTCGCACCCATGGTTGCGGGTCCCCAGCCCGATTATCAATTGAGCCCCGTCCAGCGGCAGTCGCTAGCTGCAGCGATCGAGGCCAGTGGCCAGCCTTTGAATGACCAATCCCGAGTGCATGAAACGCTTGCTGCCGCCAATTGCTATGCGTGCCATCAACGCGGCGATTGGGGAGGCCCCGAGGGGAGCCGCGATGCATTCTTTGTGACAACCATGCAGGAGATGGGAAATGAAGGGCGGCTTCCTCCACCACTCACCGGGGTCGGCGATAAGCTCCGCGATGAGGCCTTTGAAAAAATACTTCAGGAAGGTGCCAAGGATCGTCCCTACATGCTCACGCGGATGCCTGCCTTTGGAGACGACGGCTTCCAGGAGCTCCACAAGTCCATCGTCGCTCTCGATCGCAGCAACGAAACATCGCTCGACTTTGCCGCAGCAGCCGAGAAGCGAATGATTGCCGATGGACGAACGCTGGTCGGGAACGAGGGACTCGCTTGTATCAAGTGCCATACCTACAACGGCGAGGGGACACCGGGGATCCAAGCGATCGATTTGCGGACGATGCCTCTCCGCCTCCGAAGCGAATGGTTTGATCGCTATCTTCACAACCCCACGGCGTATCGACCAGGGACGCGAATGCCCGCCAGTTTCCCCGACGGGCGTTCGGTGCTGACGACGATTGCTGACGGAGATCCGCGTTACCAGATTGCCGCAATGTGGCAGTACTTGCTGTTGGGGGAACCCGACAAACTTCCCTCGGGCCTCCGTCCTGGAGCGATTGAACTGGTCCCCCGCGAACGACCGATTCTGTACCGGAATTTTTTGGTCGGACTGAGCCCCCGCGGAATCGCCGTCGGTTATCCGCAGCGAGTTCATTTGGCGTGGGATGCGGGGAATATGGCGATTGCCAAAATGTGGCAGAACCAATTCCTCGATGCCGCGCTGCACTGGCAAGGGCGTGGTCCCGGGAACCTCGCGCCCTTGGGGGATGCGATCGTGTCGCCGGAAACAACCTCCCCAGTTGCATTGCTCTCAAGCGTTAAGGAAACCTGGCCGGCACGAACCGACAAGCAAGCGGGTTATCTCTTTCGCGGCTACACGATCGACGATCAGGGCCGTCCGATGTTTCGCTACCAACTGGGTACAAGCGTGATCACCGACTTCTTTGTCCCTGCGGCGGCGGCCGAGGAGGAAGGGATGCAGGGCTTTGTTCGCGAGCTGACGATTCAAGGCAATCAAGCGGGACTGGTCTATAGATTTGCCAGCGGTAATCTTCAGCAGATCGATTCGCACACGTACTTGGTCGATGGATTGCTACGGCTTCGGCTGGAAGAGAACGAAGGTGTGGAATTGCTCCGCATCGACGGTCGCGATGAATTGCGGATGCTGCTCCCCGCGGATCGTCCCCTGACGATTCGAACGACATTCACTTGGTAACACATTCAGCTTTGCGAGAACCATGAATCTCTCTCCCTCACGCATTCCTTTGCCAGTCACGGTTTGCATCTTCGTCGCGGCCGCGATCATCGCGATGGCTTCACGTTCACCGCTCGTGGCCGGGGAGCCTCCGCGGGAATCGGACTATTACCGGATCGTGACCTTCGAGCTTCCCCCGGGGGAGGTTCTCGAAGCGGGCGCTTTCCAGATGATGGACGATGGCCGTCTTGCGGTGGCGACCCGTCGTGGTGAGATTTGGATGATCGAGCGGCCATTGGATGGGGAAATTCGCGCGGCACAGTTTTCGCGATTTGCCCATGGTTTGCACGAACCGCTCGGTTTAGCCCTTCGCGACGGTTGGCTCTATGTGACCCAGCGCCCCGATGTCTCGCGGATTCGCGATACGGATCGGGATGGTCTTGCCGACCAGTTCGAAGTGGTCGCCCAGGGCTGGGAGATCAGTGGCGATTACCACGAGTATGCTTTTGGATCGAAATTCGATGCCGATGGAAACCAGTGGGTTGTCCTTTGTTTGACAGGCTCCTTTGGCAGCGATGTCCCCTACCGCGGCTGGTGCCTCCGTGTGAATGCCGATGGCACCGTTGTGCCGACGACCAGCGGGATTCGATCGCCTGGGGGTATCGGGATGAATGCCGCCGGGGATGTCTTTTACACCGACAATCAAGGTCCCTGGAACGGTACCTGCGGGCTCAAGCATTTGAGTCCGGGGAAATTTGTCGGACATCCGGGTGGATTTCGCTGGTATGAGCTGGCCAAGGATGTCCTCGGCAGCGCGCCTCCGACCCCCAAAAGCGACAGCCGGATGATGGTCGAGGCGGATCAGATCGAACAGCTTGAACCGACCGCGGTATTTTTTCCCTACGACAAGATGGGAAAAAGCGCCTCGGGGATCGCCTGTGACCAGAGCGGCGGGAAATTTGGTCCTTTCGCGACCCAGTTGTTTGTCGCCGACCAGTCCAATTCGACAGTCATGCGTGTCTTTTTGGAAAAAGTCGACGGTCATTATCAGGGTGCGTGTTTTCCATTCCTGGAAGGTTTTGCATCGGGGAATGTCGGTCTGGAGATGATTGACTCCGGCGCGCTCTTCGTCGGCGGAACGAACCGTGGATGGGGTTCACGAGGTCCGCGTGAATTTGCAATCCAGCGCGTCGATTGGACGGGAGAGACCCCGTTCGAGATCCTGCAAATGCAGGCGATTCCTGGAGGGTTTGATCTCGTCTTCACGATGCCTGTCGATCCAGCGACAGCGGTCGATGTGGCGGGTTACAAAATGAAGACTTACACCTACATCTACCGCGAAGCATACGGAAGCCCGGAGGTCGATTTCACCGAACCGACGATTCGATCGGCCGAAGTGCTCGATGCAGGAAAACGGGTGCGCCTGATGGTCGATGGCTTGCAGCGTGGGCATATTCACGAGCTCCATGTCGAAACGCTCCGCAGCGGCGGCGATCGGGTCCCCCTGCTCCATCGCGAGGCGTATTACACGCTGAATTATTTGCCACAGGAAAAGTGATGATTCTCGCTCCTGCAGGACCGCGGCGAATCATTCGTAAATCACTTCGCAGGGTGGGAGCGAATCGAGAAAAATGCGGCCGTAGGGCTTGGTCAGGATCCGGGGGTCGAGAATCACCACCCGCCCCGTGTCGCTGGTCGTGCGAATCAGCCGTCCAAATCCTTGCCGCAATTTGATCACCGCCTCAGGGAGCTGGTAATCGCGAAACGGATTCCCTCCCGACTGACGGATATGTTCCAGCCGCGCTTCAAGGAGCGGATGGTCTGGGACGGAGAAGGGAAGCTTGGTGATGATCACATTTTGCAGCGCATCGCCCGGCACATCGACTCCTTGCCAAAAGCTGTCGGTCCCGAGGAGGACCCCACGTGGATGTGCGCGAAAGGCTTCGAGGATTTGCGTGCGCGATTGGTCTCCGGCCTGTGAGTAGAGGGTCAATTGATTGGCGACCAACCAGGGGAGAAGACTGTTTGCGGTCCGGCGAAGCAGGTCGTAGCTCGTGAAGAGGATAAACGCATGCCCTGCGGTGGCCGCCACGTGCCGGCGGATCGGTTCGAGGATCGCTTTTTCAAACTCCGCGCGATGCAGCGAAGGGTCGGGCATCTGGCGAGTGAGAAACAATTTCGCTTGCCGACGGTAATCGAAGGGGCTGCCGACCTGCAGTGATTGGAAATTCGTGAGCCCGACCCGCGAGGCAAAAAAGTCGAAATTCCTCTCCGCTCCGACGGCCAGCGTGGCGCTCGTCATAATCACCGATTTGACCTTCCCGAACAATTCCGTTGCCATCGCATGCCCGATATGAATCGGTGCTGCGGCCAAAGAGATCCGTTCGCCGCCGCGCCGCAGGGTTGAACGTTCGAGCCAGTACACAGTCTCGGCGATTCGCTGTTCGTTCCACTGGACAACCGCATCGGCCATCGCTGTCAAGCGTTCGGCGGCCGAGGTCAAATCCTTCCGGCTCGATTCATCGGGCATCTTCTCCCCGGCTGTTTTCAGCTGCATCGCTAGTTCACGGAGCGGTTCGCTGAGCTGATTGGCAACGACGCCAGGATTCGGGACCCGACCATTTTCGCGGCCCGAAGTTTCCCACCAATCGAGCAGGTCGGCGAAATAGTTATTCGACGCTGCATGGCACGCGAAGACTGTATTTTGCAACTGCGGGAGATTGTACGTCACGACAAGTCCCTTCGTTGTTCGATCATTGAAGATCTTGTTCAGCGCATATTCGACCTGGGTGCTGCTAAGGCGGAGCCCAAGATGGTCGCTTGCCACGGATTCGATCGTGTGGCATTCATCGAAAACGACCGCTTCGTAATTCGGGAGGATGGAACTCTCCTGGGCGCGAAGGGCGAGGTCGCTGAAAAAGAGTGCGTGGTTGACGATCAGCACCTCGGCATGGGCTGCTCGTCGCCGAGCGCGATAGTAGAAACACTGGTCATGCGTTGGGCATTTGCGGCCAAGGCAATTCCCGGTATCGCTTTGCACTTCGTCCCAGACCGAAGAATCAGGGAGAAAGGGAAGGCTCGATCGACTGCCATCAGCCGTCTCTTTGGCCCAAGCCCGGATCTCTCGTAGCTGTTGGATCTGGATGTCGCTGGAAAAAAGACTGATCGCTTTGGCGTACGCTTGCTCCAAACGTCGCAGCGAAATGTAATTGCTGCGTCCTTTGACGAGGACGGCGGCAAACTCGCGAGGGATGATGCTGTTGAGGAGCGGGAGATCTTTGCGAACGAGTTGTTCCTGCAAGGCGATCGTATGCGTCGAAATGACGACGCGTGATTTCTCTTTTCCTTTTTCCTGTTCCTGCCGCTTTTCCGCAGCCACGCCTTGAAGTTCTTCCGGATGCCGTGATCCCGCAGCGCCTTGGCTGCGAACCGCCTCTCCCTGGCTCCGCGTTGCATGGAGAATTGCCGGGACGAGATACGCAAAGCTTTTCCCGGTTCCCGTTCCTGCCTCGGCCACCAGATGGCGTTCGGCCTGAAGGGCGGCAGTCACTGCTCGGGCCATCTCCAATTGCTGGGGACGATGCTCGTAACGAGCCAATCGCCTCGCGATCTTTCCCTCCGGACCGATGATCGCATCGACATCGAGGACTTCGTCTTCAGCCGGTTTCTGATTCACAAACAGATTCTCTTTGGCACGCGAGGGTCATTCAGATGCGAGACACATACTGCCCACTGAGGCGGCGAATCAAATGACGCTTTTCGAGGACACTGATCGTCGCAAGGACGCGATGAATCGGCAATTGACTCTGCCGGCAGACCTGATCGATGGAGGTCGATTGGGGATCGATCGCATTGAGGACCGCGAGCTCCTGTTCATTGAGAAGCAGCTCGGCGCCCTGCCGCATCGTCTGCTCCGCACCGCGCTCGATCGGTGCCACGGTCGGTCCCAAGTGCTCCAGCAGCTCTTCGACACAGGTCACCAGCTGGGCACCATCGCGAATCAGTTGATGGCACCCTTGGGAGACGCGGCTAGTGACGGGGCCGGGAAGGGCAAATATTTCGCGCCCTTGTTCTCCGGCATGCCGAGCGGTGATCAAGGAACCGCTTCGCGCGGCCGCTTCGATCACCAGGACCCCGAGCGACATACCACTGATGATTCGGTTTCGCTGCGGGAAGACGGAACCGCGGGGTTCCGCCGCGGGGCTCGATTCGGTGACCAGCGCACCGTGCTGGGCGATTTCGGCTGCGAGCTGGTAGTGTTCGGGCGGGTAGATATGCGCAAGTCCCCCGCCGAGCACGGCGATCGTTCGCCCTCCTCCCTCGATTGCTCCGCGATGGGCGGCGGCATCAATCCCGCGCGCGAGCCCCGAAACGACAGTCACGCCGGCTGCCGCGAGCCCCCGCGCGAATCGCTCCGCCTGTTTGATCCCGTAACTTGTTGCATGCCGCGCGCCAACAATCGCGACCGCCAAGGAATCGCTCGGGAGGATCGCGCCGCGGTAGAAAACAATCGCGGGTGCATCGGGGAGGCTCTGCAGATTTTGGGGGTACTCCCCTTCATCGCTGGTCACCAGATGGACCTGATGATCGTGGCACCACTGGACGATCTCGTGGACCGCGGGATCCTGTTTCGCTTTAGCAATCGCAGCGACCAGCTTTGATGATAGTCGCGGGACTTCGGCCAGCTTTTCACGGCTCGCCAAAAAAACCCCTTCGGCACTGTGGCAGTGTTCGCGAAGATGCGCGATGGTGCGTGGCCCGATCCCCGGAATCATCGCCAAGCGAAGGGTGGCCAGTTTCTCAGGATTCAGCTCAGTTGTGATCACGGGGGTGGCTCCAGCAGCAGAAGAGAGGATTGTCGTTCAGGAGTCCAGCTGAGCGAGTGCGGCAATGAACTGTCGCACCACGGGACGTTCACCCAAGTGTGGATTGACATGAGGTCGCTTCTCGAGCAGCTGGCGCTGTGCGGCCTCGACCGACATCCCGCGATATTTGACCAACCAGCATAGCGCCACTGTGGCGCTTCGCGCGCGTCCCGCTTTGCAGTGAATATAGACCGTTTCGCCGCGACGCACAAATCGCTCGATGAACTCCACGGCCTCCTGGACATCCGCCAGGTGCGGGTGGGTAAAGTCAATCGTCGGCATCCAGAACTGCTCGATTCCCCACTGCTGATATGCCGCCACAGGGCCGGGGTATTCCGCGCACGTATTGACCACTCCGCGGACACCCAGCGCGGCGAGCGCGGGAACGTCTCGTGCAAAGGGATACGCACCGACGATCACTCGCTCGTCAACGCGATCCCACCAGTGCCGAACCTTGAGGATCCGTCCCAGAAGGTAGTTCCATCCCAAGGTTGGCAACCACCCCAGTCGTGCTCGCGCGCGGGGCCACCAATCGCCGGCTTGCGATCGCTCCGTGGGCGATGGGTGTTTGACGATCTCCATAAATTACCTCGTCCCCCGTTTTCTGCATTTCCGCTGTGGCCACCGTGACGCTCACTCCTGCAGCATCCGCTGCAGCGCTTTGATCGCGATTGGCAATGGCAAGGAAGATTGCTGCATTTGATGCCACCAGCGTCGCAGAGCTTCTTCATGCTCGGCGACATGCCATGTTTCGCACGCGGCGCCCAGAGTTCGATCATCGGTTTGGCAAATCCCCAGTTCCTCCCCTGCCGCCAGGACGATCGGGATCAGTGCCATAGTGGCGGCAGCAGCGAGATCTTCATTGTCGCTGGGGCGCGAGGCTTGGCTGCGAGTGTAACCTTTCCTTGCCAAGAGCCAAGCGATTCGCAGAGTCTCCGCCACTCGCGGATCGGGATGCGTCAACACTCCTTCGATCCAAACTTCATCGCGCCCTTCGATCAATCCTCCATCGCCGCCGCGCGCCGGCTGGATCACATGGAGCGTCGTTTTTGGCGGAATCCATGCTTCGATCGTGCGCCGCGCGATCTGCCGCAGCAGCCCCGGCCCAACCGCTTCCCACAACTCCCACAACGGCCGCGCGCGAAGCGGTAATTGATCGGCGAGTTTTGGGAAAATCTCTCGGTATGCCAGCCGCGCATCGGCCAGGCGTCCGAGAATCGCCGGGGCCAGGGAATCAATCCCCAGCTCCGAACAACCGGCTGCCAGCAGCGCGCGGTCGACCCGCGGACCCTCCTTGCTGTCCCCTCCAGCAACAATCCAGTGCCAAAAGAGGTGGGGTTCGAGTTCCGCGAGTTCCAGCCGTTCGGTGATCACCGCCGCACCTCCCCTCAGCCCCCGTTCAATCCGGCCGTCGATACAAGGAGCACCTTGGGCAATCACCGCCATCGCATGAAGAAAGCTCAATTCCGGATCGGTTTTCAAAATCACTTTCATCAGGCTTCACTGCGCATCTGATCGGCGATCCACGCCTCAAGTTCCTCCAGGTCCGCCGGCGGCAAGGTGCACAGATCGGGGCGCAGCCGAACCGCTTCCCGCATATAGACATGCTGAATTTCCGCCGCCGTCTTTCGCGTGTTCCAGTGGATCAGTACCCGCACACAGCGAGCTAAAGAACCCGGTACGGAAATCTCGTAACCACACAGCAGCGGAACGCCGAGCCAACCGAGCTGTCGCGCGGCGAGAGCCGGAAATTCCGCATCGATGTCTTTGGTGACGGTGAAAATCATGCTGCAAACATCGGCCGGCAGGATCTCGTTGCGGCGGATCATCAGCGCCAGCAACTGACGTGTTCCTTTGAGAATCGCTTCCCGCTCATTGGCATCGACGGTGGTGGCGCCACGAACGCCACGACACACAAGATCAGACATAGTGCTTCCCCCTACTGGATCGCTCCCTGGGAGTATACCAGTCTCCCTGCATGCTCCAAGACAGCCACCAGCGGAACCGACATCGATCGCCTGAGGACATCGGCGTTGGTGCTGCTCGATTCGTCCCGGTCGGGTGATGCCTGGTTCAAAATCACGCCGCGGACCGAGAGGCCAAAATGTTCCGCGGCGACCAGCGTCAGCAGCGTGTGATTGATAACCCCCAGCCGGTTGGCGGCCACCACCAGCAGATCGGCCCCCAAGGCGACCGCCAAATGGGCATTGCTGAAATCGTCTGCGAGCGGACTGAGGAGTCCCCCCGCCCCTTCAATGACCAGCATTTCACACCTCCCCTGCCACCATCGCGCCCGTTCAATCATGAGTTCCCGATCGACTTCCTTTCCTTCGGCCCGCGCCGCGATCGGCGGGGCAAGGGGGCGAAGAAAACGCTGGGGACAGACATCTTCGAGCCGCGCGGGGCATCCGGCGGCTGCCCATAATGTCTGGGCATCGCTGCTACGGAGGATCGGTGGCAAATCCTCCGCGGATGGTTCGAGGTGACAACCGCTGGCTACCGGCTTGTAGACACCGACACCGATGCCGCGACTGGCGAGGAGGGAGACGAGCTGGCCGCCGACGTACGTTCTCCCAACATCGGTGTCGGTTCCCGTAATCAGCAGGGGACGCGCGGTCGAGAGACGAAAGTTCTCACTGAGGCATATTTCAGACATCGTCGTCCCCGGGTAGCATGGCAGTTCGCTCGGCGGCAGGTCTTTTTTCGTCCTGCCAACGTAGACCCGATCCCCCTCAGCAAGCAACCCGTACGATGCCGCGACCAGTTCAATTGGCACTTGTCCAAATGATGTGCAGCCCGCGGCGCGAGGAAAACCTCGCGAAGGCGATCACGCGGATGGAGCAGGCGGCGCGAGATGGCGGGCAGATTATCTGCTTGCAGGAATTGTTCACCGGGCCCTATCCATGCCAAGCGGAAGACCACGCGATGTTCCAGTGGGCCGAAGAGATCCCCGGCCCAACAACGCGGCGGCTGGGGACTTTGGCGGGGGATTTGGGAGTCGTGATTGTTGCCTCGTTGTTTGAACGCCGCGCACCGGGGCTGTACCACAACACCGCGGTTGTTTTCGATGCCGATGGGACAACCGCTGGGATGTATCGCAAGATGCACATCCCGGATGATCCCCTGTACTATGAGAAATTTTATTTCACCCCTGGGGATCTCGGTTTCTGCGTAATCCCGACGCGCTTTGCGACCTTGGGAGTCGGGGTGTGCTGGGACCAGTGGTATCCCGAGGCCGCACGGCTCTTTGCGCTGGCCGGCGCGGAAATCCTCCTCTACCCGACGGCGATCGGCTGGATTCATGCCGAGAAAGCGGAGCATGGAGCGGCCCAGCACGCGGCATGGCAGATGATGATGCGTTCCCATGCGATTGCCAATGGCCTTTTCGTGGGTGCCCCCAATCGTGTTGGTACCGAGCAGGAGCTGCAGTTCTGGGGCGGTTCTTTTATCGCGGGTCCGCAGGGACAATTGCTCGCTACCGGCGATCACGAAAACGAAGGAATCGTCGCGGCCACCTGCGACCTCGACCTGATCGATGAGGTTCGCACCCACTGGCCATTCCTCCGCGATCGCCGTATCGATGCTTACGGGGACCTGACACGACGGTTTCTCAAGTAGTCTTTCCACCCGCGGAGTTCCTCTCGTACAAGGACCCCACATGATGCCGCGCCGCTGGCCCGCGGAATGGGAACCGCAAACATCGATCTGGCTTTCCTGGCCCCACAACTCCGAAACGTGGCCGGGACGCTTTCCGTTCATCCCTCCCGCATACACCCTCTTTGTTCGCGCCGTCGCCGAAGTCCTTCCAGTCGATCTGCTCGTGCCGCAACCGCAGATCGAACAGGCCCAAGCGATGGTTGGCAAGGTTCCGCAAGTGAACCTGCACCTCTGCCCGACAAATGACTGCTGGATTCGGGACTATGGTCCAACGTTCGTGTGCGAGGATTCGCATCTCCGAGGCATCGACTGGGGCTTTAACGCGTGGGGCGGAAAATACCCGCCGTGGGAATTCGATGCAGCGGCGGCGAAGCGGGTTTGTGAGGTCGCCGGAGTTACTGCGGAGTCGAGTCCCCTCGTCTGCGAAGGGGGTGCGCTCGAGACCGATGGCCAAGGGAGACTGCTAACAACCCCCAGTTGCTTGATCACACCGACACGGAATCCGGGATGGACGCAAGCGAAGATTGCCGCGGAGTTTCACCAGCGCCTTGGGATCCACGAGATCCTCTGGGTCGATGGAGGAGGACTGGTCGGGGATGATACCGATGGCCATATCGACCAGCTCGCTCGTTTTGTCGATCCTGAAAATGTCGTGTGCGCCGTCTGCGATGATCTGCACGATCCGAACCGCGAGCCGCTCGAAGCGAACTATCGCCAGCTCCGCATTTGGGGCCGCCAGACCGATCCTCCGGTCAATGTTCATCGGCTGCCGATCCCCCCGCCGCGCAGCATTCGTGGTCAACGGGTCCCGGAAAGCTACTGCAATTTTCTGATCGTCGATGGCCGAAGAGTGATTGTTCCGCAGTTTGCCAGTGGTGCCAGCGACGACGAGGCAGTCGACATCTTGCAAAATCTCCTCCCCGCGATGGAAATCTATCCACTCGATGCGAGCGAGCTCGCATGGGGTTTAGGAGCTTTCCACTGTGCAAGCCAGCAGCAACCTGCCTGCGGGTTTTGTAAGTAAAAGCGCGTGGTCTGTGGCGGATGGAGCCTGGGGACTGAGGCATCGAGGTCGCGTCGCGGAACCGCCACCAGAGATGCCCCAGACCGCAGGCGGAGCGGTTAAATCGAAATCGATCGTCCCCAATCGATCACGCCCGCTGACCGCTCACCATCCGGCGATGGAGGCGTGACTGAGTGGCGACCAGGAAGATTGCCGGCAAGCGGCTCACCATCCGGGCTTGCCCCGGTGGGAGCATGACTGAGCGGCTACCATCGGCTCCGCCTCTTTTATTTTCTTTCTTCCCGGCCGAAGGCCGGGAAGAAAAGAAAAGGAGCGCGCGGGGCTTTCCTGTAGCTACTCAGTCATGGCTCCACTGGCACAAGGCCAGTGGTGGCCAGTGCTCATCCTAGATGCGAACGTCCAGGTGTCCTTGAGATAATTGCTGCTGCATCTCCAGCCCCTGCTCGATCAGCGCCACCATCGCCGCTCCCGTTTGCTTCGACGCTTCATGCTGCTTAGCGAGGAGTGCATAGCCCATTTGCGACTGGGCTCGAGATTGATCGGCAGCCACCTGAATGAGCTGGCTCACGGATGATGGTGTCGCACCTACGGAACTCATGGCACTCTCTCTTTCTCTCGAATTCAATCCCCGCTCCGGAATCCTCGACGCTCACGACGATTCGCTCTCTGAAGCTCTACCTTTTCTCGGTCGCATTCACGGAAACTCTCAAGCCCCATCGGTCGCTTTCGGTGCTCTTTCCTTTCGTAAATTTCACACTGGAGAAAACAAAACGGTAATGACGATTGAATTCCCTCGCTGGAGGGGTTCTGTTTTTCCCGCTCGCCTCCTCACCCATACCCGCCGAGCCATTCCCTTTGACTGGGCAGAATTTCGGAAAAAGAGGACGAATCTTACTCGACGGCATAAACTAGGGTAGGCTGAGCAAATTAGACTGTTTTTGCCGTATGGTGATGATCCAAGAGTTTTCTTCGTTAGACTTTTGCAAAGGAAGAGGGTTTATGCTCGTCAAGCAGTTTTGGCAGCGTGCGTTGCTGTTTTCGGCGGTGGTGATCGGAGGTGCCGCGCACGCTCCGGCCCTCCTTGCGGAATTGGCACCGCTCGATCAAGTGATCGGTGGGTATGCGAAGGTCGAGTCGTCGGATCTCCAAAATCCAGTCCCTTTGCTGAACGTTTGGAAGCGCGACAAGGATGCCCAGGTCCTGCTCGAGCTTCCCAAAAACTTTGCTGGAAAACGTTACTTCCTCGCGCTCACGGTCAGCAGTGGTGATCGCTTTGCCGGTCTGCAATCTGGGGACTGGGTTGTGGAATGGCGTCGCTATGACGATCGATTGGCGCTGATTGTGCCGAATCTTGCGATTCGGGCGACGGGGGATCCCGAAGGGAAAGCATCGGTGCAGCGACTGTTTACCGATCAAGTGATTCTTGATGTGCCGATTCTCGCGCTCGGTTTGCAGCAAGGTCCGGTGATCGATGCCGACGCGCTGTTGGTCGGAAATGCTGCGAGATTTTTTGGGCAGGGGATTCAAGTCACCAATCCCCGCGTCACGCAGATTGCCAAAGCCAAAGCGTTCCCGCAAAACATCGAACTGGCATTTGAAATCGTCGGTGCTGCCGGCCGGTTGCAGACGCTGCACTATTCGATCAGCGAAGTCCCCGCGGCGGGTTCCTTCCAGCCTCGCAAGGCCGATGAACGGGTCGGTTACTTTACGACGACCTACTCGGACCTCGGGCAGTATGATGATGAAAAGACTCGCGTCCGCTACATCAACCGCTGGCATCTGGAAAAACGGGATCCCCGTTTGGCGCTCAGTCCTCCAAAGCAGCCGATCCGTTTCTATATCGAGCACACGACCCCAGTGCGTTATCGGCGGTGGGTCAAAGAAGGGCTCGAGTTCTGGAACAAAGCGTTTGAAAAAGTTGGAATCCTCGATGCTGTCGTCGTCGAATACCAGGACGCAGCGACCGGACAGCACATGGAAAAAGATCCGGAGGATGTCCGTTACAATTTTGTTCGCTGGCTCAACAACGACATCGGGACGGCGATTGGTCCGAGCCGCGTCCATCCCGAGACAGGTCAGATTCTCGATGCCGACATCATCCTTACCGATGGTTGGATTCGGCACTTTAATTTCAATTACCAGGAACTGATGCCGAAGCTGGCGATGGAGGGGGTCAGCAGCGAAACACTGGCGTGGCTTGGAGAAAACCCGAACTGGGATCCACGTGTTCGCTTTGCTCCGGCCGACCAGCAGAATTTCCTTCGCCAGCAGACCGCGCGGAATTCATTATTGCCGGGTGCTGGTCATGGGATGCTGAATGTCAATAACGAGCTGATTGGCGATGACGAATTCGATGGGCTCTATGGCAGGCTGAGCCAAGTGAATGGTTACTGCAATGCGTCGACCGGTCGCCATATGGATTTGGCTCTGGCGCGAATGAACTGGGAACTGGTCCTGCTGGCTGTCGACGAGGAGAAGAAAAAGAAGCGGAAGGAAGCCCGCGCCGCTCGCGAGGCAGCCAAGGCCGCCGCAGACGCGGAATCGAAAGAACAGGAATCGACGGAAGAGAAACCAGCGGAAGAGGCTCCCGCAGCCGAAGAGCCAAAGAAGGAAGAGGCTCCGGCGGCCGAGGCTCCGAAGAAAGAAGAGACATTGCTCGATGGGATGCCCGAATGGTTCGTCGGTCCGTTGCTGACCGACTTGGTGGCTCACGAAGCCGGGCATACGCTCGGCCTGCGGCACAATTTCAAAGCGTCTTCGATCTATACGCTCGAAGAGATCAATAGCGATGCAGTCAAGGCAAAGAAGCCCTTTGCCGGGTCCGTGATGGATTACCTCCCGATCAATTACCGATACGAATCGGGGGAGACCCAAGGGGATTACGGGATGCTCGACATCGGTCCCTATGATTACTGGGCGATCGAGTATGGTTACACTCTGGACGAAAAGAAGCTTCCGGAAATTCTCAAGCGGTGCAGCGAACCGGAACTCCAGTATGCGACCGACGAGGACACCGGAGGCCCGGATCCGCTGGCCCGCCGTTATGACTTTGCCAAGGATCCGCTCGCTTATGCCCAAGAACAGATGAAGCTGGTGGATCTCTATCGCGGGCGGATCCTCGAGAAATTCGTCAAAGATGGCGACAGTTGGGCCAAGGCACGGCGTGGTTATGAATTGACGCTGGGTCTGCAAACACGGGCTGTCGGGATGATGGCTGGATGGGTCGGAGGGTCGTTTGTGAATCGGGACAAGAAAGGGGACCCGGGGGATCGAAATCCGGTCGAGGTTGTTCCCGCGGCCCAGCAACGAGCGGCCTTGAATTTCATCATCGAAACGACTTTCCTTGATGAAGCGTTCGGGCTGACTCCGGAATTGCTCGCGAAGATGACCAGCGACATGTGGTTCGACGAAGGACCGGCCCCGAGCGCCGAAGCGGCATGGCCGATCCACGATCGCATCCTTGGCGTTCAATCCTCGGCCCTGACGATGCTCATGAATCCGACGACCCTCCGCCGCGTCTATGACAATGAGTTTCGTATTCCGGCAGATGCCGACATGCTCACGCTCCCCGAGCTGCTCAGTACGGTGACCAATGCGGCGTGGACCGAGCTGGCGGGTGAATGCCCGGCAGAGGCCAATCCGCGGAAGCCGATGATCAGCAGTTTTCGGCGGAATCTGCAGCACGAACATCTCGATCGACTGATCGACTTGGTCGTCAAGCCGAGCGGATCGGCCGCAGCTCTGAAGCCCATCCGGAACCTGGCAACGATGCAGCTCCGCGGGCTCAAGGGGCGGATCGACGAAGCGATCACCAAGTGCCAAGGGAAACTCGATCCCTACACCGAAGCCCATCTGGTTGATTCCCAGCAGCGGATCGATCGGGCGCTCAATGCGGCCTACACGATCGGTGGCAATCAAGCGGCCTCGCTGCCGCCAATGATCATGTTCGGGAAAGAGGCTGCGGCGCCAACGGCCAGCCAGGAGTAATCGCGAGCACCCCAAAATTCTCACCCCCTCTCCGAAAAGGGGTCTGACCCTGCGACAAACCCGGTATTGGAATCCCCGGTACCGGGTTTTTTTCCGCGCCCGCGCTCCCCTCGCTCCTCGATCAGTTTTAGGTTTTAGGTTTTAGGTTTTAGGTTTTAGGTTTTAGGTTTTAGGTTTTAGGTTTTAGGTTTTAGGTTTTAGGTTTTAGGTTTTAGGTTTTAGGTTTTAGGTTGCG
>Ga0169931_10008160_pt1 | contig 15337 bp, 13 predicted proteins | sample Kivu_15m_20L_FD_129675 | JGI IMG/M metagenome (GOLD analysis project Ga0169931, IMG submission 129675) | Freshwater microbial communities from Lake Kivu, Western Province, Rwanda to study Microbial Dark Matter (Phase II) - Kivu_15m_20L... | ecosystem: Environmental > Aquatic > Freshwater > Lake... | reverse complement strand
TACCCACTCGAAACCCGGAAGCGCCATTTTATAATAAACGGCCGTTTCTCTCTGATTTTCGGCGAGTTTTGCCTCGATTAATCTTAAAGCAACTCCTCCTCTCGCCACTTTATCGGCTTTGCCCGGTATAGCCTTTGGTTTCTTGTAGACGAAATCGAGACGATGCAGGAGATGCCGCAATCCGCTGAAGGCTATACGTGACATTGTATGTTACCTTAAATGTGCTCCCTGATTAAGGAAACTGTCTGGTAGAGTGTTTCCTCCAGGTGTCGGGCAAGCTTTCGTTTTCCTGGGGGCCAAGATTGCGCTCGCCCTGCTATTGCGAGTGATTTTTTTCAAAAATCACTCGCGCAGGGTTTATGATACCCCCTGGGCTACCTGTCTATCCTCTTTGTTCACTTCAAGCGCTTGAGCCAGGCCCAACTCCCCGCTCGAGGCCCAATCACTAGGCTCCTCATGAAAAACATCGCACGTCATCCACTCAAAACCCGGAAGCGCCAAAAAGCCTAATTACAGCATTGGGCAGTAGCTACAACGTGCTATGTGTCCAGGGAGAACGGGGTGAAGTTGGTATCCTTGTCGTAATAGTCCTCTTGCTCCACACGCTTGAGAAAGTTGACGATTACATAGGTCAAAGGGGTATTCACTACTTCCCACAAAACCTTCAGGAGGTAGTTAGCACTCATCACCGTAATAATCTGAGAGGTCTCCCATACTCCCCAAAACGCCAAGGGGTAGAAGATTAGCGTATCCGCAGCCTCTCCAACGATGGTTGAGCCGATCGTACGAGACCATAGAGCTTTACCTTGGGTCCAGATCTTCATCTTGGCCATAGTGTAAGAGTTGCAGAACTCACCGCAGAAAAATGCGAAGAGGGAGGCTGCTGCGATACGAGGGACCTCCCCAAAGATAGCCTCGATCGCGGCTTGCTTCTCAAATCCGGGTGCAGGCGGCAGATTGGTGATGAACCAAGACATGAAGGAAGCGAATCCGAGCGCCGCAAATCCAGACCATACTACCTTTCGCGCCCGTGCGTAGCCGTATACCTCAGTGAGAATATCCCCAAAGATGTAGCTGATTGGGAAGAACAGTACGCCAGCTCCGAATGTAAATCCTCCTACACTTGCGACCTTCGCGGCCCCTATCACGTTAGAGCACAGCAGAACGGTAACAAAGGCGCCTAGAATGAGGTCGTAGTACTTGTAGGTTCGAGTCATGATGAAGGTACGTTACCGGGGCGGGGTGTCGCTCGCAATCCGAAAATCCAATGAACAGTTCTACCTCTCTTCCAATGCAAGCATGTGGGGATGAAACCACAGAGGTCCGAACACGAATCGTTCGATACCCTCTTTGAGGTGCACGACGTTGAGGTTGATGAGCAGGCCGACGTGCTTTCGCGCGAGTTTGAGATACGTCAGCATCTGGGCTCGGTGCACCGGGGACATTCGCCGACTCTGTTTGAATGCGCGGCGCATGCGCTCCTGTTCCAGTTGGTACGGGCAACACACCTTGACCTCGGCAGAAACAACCTTGGTGCCACGCGGTGCTTCTTTGCTGTGCTGCATACGTTTTAGGGAGCTCTTACAGCTTCATTCTCATATTCACTGTGTGATTCCTGCGTGTGGCATAACCCGTCAGAAGAAGGGAAGCTCCTTTGGGATCGATATCCTTTACCTGACGAGGTTTTGAGTGCCGTGTTTCGCGAGGAGTTTATCCGGTGGCTCGAGGTCTTAGAGCGTCAAACTGTTATCAGCCGCTTACATTCTTTGAGTCAACGTTGCTCGGTTGCTTCCACGGCGTTTATTTCCTTGCTTACCTCGACTGAGCCGCAGAGTTTTGCTGGTGAGATACGATACTATCAAGTGGTTGTATGCGATATCGCTCCTCTCCTTGAGGTATTGTGTGGAGTTGTACAAGGGCATAACCATTTGGTCCAGCCGCAGGGAGCTCGAATGACACGCGTTGGTGTGAGCCAGGATTCTTGAAGGACACGGTTGTAGAAACATCCGATGTATTTACTACTACGGCAAGTTTCCAGGGAACGGAAGAATCAACTGATCTGATGCTATAGCCAACCCACTCGACACGCGAATCTCCGTTTTCTGGCTCTAGAGCTTCCACGATCGTTCGTTCTCCAAGTGCATCTTGAATACGGCGAGAGAGTTGTAGAAGATTCACCTGAAATTTTCCGAAATCCTCGGAGATGCCTTCCCATCGAATTTTTGCTGGCTTATTGAAGGATACAACTTTTGCGCCCGGTTCATCACACGGCTCTTCATAGCAGGCCTCTGTTCCTGCATAGAAGCTGGAGGCGCCAGGTTTCAATATGCTTAGTACCGCGGCGCCGTAGCGCCACGTGTCACCAAACATCACACGGGGTGAGGGAAAGTCCTGATGTCCCCAAAAGGTAACGATATCAGGGCCACCAACTTGCCAGGATAGGAACTCTGCTCGTGTTATCGCTTGCCGGATTAAGTCGGGATCGCGGCTTTGGATAGCTGCGTGCCAGCCGGTATGGGTGTGTCCACCACGACGTGGCATCGATGATATGCCATAAATCAGGTCAATGCCGCATTCGGCCAACTTGTCAAAACTTGTGAAGGCTTCCGCCATCACCACCACGTGAGGAAATTGGTATTTTACCTCGGCTACGAGCTCCGCTAAGAACTCCCGCGGCGGCAGTTCGAAAGCCATCTCCGATCTCTGTTCGGTTGATGCCTGACCCCAGTTCTGTCGGAGGTATTCGTGCAATAACTGGTAGGCGCAGTCAACGCGGATGCCGTCTAGATCGTAATTGCGTATCAGATCGCAGATCTCTGATATGACGTACTTGCGGGTGTCAGGTCGAGAGAAATCGAGCTGGAGCGTATCTGTCCAAAAGTCTCGTCGCCCAGAGCCGAGCTCTCTATATCCTCCATGGCGTATCCAGTACTCGCCAAATTTTGGGTGGTCATAACGGAAATAGCCAGTCGTATTCTCCGGTCGCTGTCTCGTGTGAACGAAGAAATCAGGATTGCTTTGTAGAAGGATTGAATCGCAGGATGTGTGATTCGGGATCACTTCAAGGATCGATAGTATTCCTCGTTCATTAGCTAGTTCAAAAACTCGGCGAGCATCCTTACGATTACCGTGTATCGGGTCGATGTCCTGCAACGTCACGGAGTAAGGCGATCCGCCGGCAGTTCCTTTAGCGTTTGTGGAACCGATCGGAAACACCCCCATCATGCGCAGCGCAGAGAATCCAAGCCCGCGGATGGTGTTAATATCATGCTCGGTGATCTCCTTGAAAAATCCGGCTGGGGAGGTATCCCAGTTTATCTGGATTTTGTGTGCCCGTCGAAAGCCATCGATATTAAAAGTCCTTGGAAAGATCTGGTACGCTCGAACGTGACGAGCCCAGAGTGCCTGATCGAGACCCTTGGCTTCATCTCGCCATGTATCGACATATTCCTGAACGAGATTAATCAGAGATCGATGCTTCTCACTCCTATCTTTGTCCGAGGTAGCAAGATCTCGGATCTGTGTGAGTAGTTGATGGCCGTATGATTCCCCATCAAGGACCTTGGCAATATATATGAGATAATCGGTAGTGTGCGCCTCGCTTGCCTGTGTTCCGGATCTCTCCTCAAATCTCTTCTGTGAAAATACAAATCCTTCGAGCCCGCTGTTTTCTGCAACTAACGTATGACCTTCTCTGGATCGAAAGATAAAAGGGGCTATGGTATGTCCCTCACATCCATCGCGCAGGAGCCTACGGATACGCTGAAGGTCGGTGAATTGCGATACGCGGGTACGATCTGTTCCGGGGATTGAGCAGAGTTTCGAGTTGACGAGGGAGTCTTTACAGACAACATCGCCATGGTTTTCAGAGATCAATCGCGAGAAACCTGTCGACCCTGGTCGAATGATCGTATCCACTATGAGAGGCTCCTAATTGATTGGGGACAGTGTAAGCGTCCGCTCATGTGGTCGTTTCAGACCGACCTTTATCACAGCACGCTCATGCGTGGGGTCGGAGCTAAGCTCGACATGGGCCTCATATCAAAAAGAGGCCCTCTGTGAATTCTAAAAAGGAAGTACAGCAGAAAAGCCCCTCCATAATAGCACGGCTCACCTTGCTAACGAAATCTGAATATTTTCTGTAGAAAACGATAATGCCCCACTACGTCGGACGAAAATCGGTTTTTGGTCCTATGTGAGCTATGAAGTGGGCTAAGATCTTGATCGCGAATTCAAGATCCTTGTAGCTGCATACTTCAACCTGAGTGTGCATGTATCTGTTCGGGATCCCTAAACTCGCTGCAGCGACTCCTCCACGTGCGATTTGAATCGAGTTGGCATCGTTGCCAAGGGGTCGTGGTGTAGGAGCAGGCTGATAGGGACATTTGGTCTTCTTGGCCGCGTCTTTGAGGAGCTTTTCAACAACAGGGTTCGTGTTGGGACCACTCGTGATGGTGGGCCCGAGCCCGAGTTTACAAGGAGTCGCTCGTGGATTGTCACTTGCAGGGTTATCGGTGGCATGAGTTACGTCGATTGCGATGCCGACCTCTGGATTTATCGCGTATGCGGATGTTGCAGCACCGCGAAGCCCCACCTCTTCTTGAACCGTACTAACGGCATACAAGCCGACCGACAACTTCTTGCCTGACAGAATCCTGAGTGTTTCCATCGCCACAAAGAGGCCAACTTTATCATCGAGGCCAGGGGCACAGATAAGCCCATTACCAAGGTCGAGTACGCTCAGATGGAACGTTGCGCAGTTTCCCACGCGGACTCGCTTCTCGGCATCTTTACGATTCTTGGCGCCGATATCTATCCATAGTTTGTCGATATCGTTCTTCATGCGCTCGCGTTCTTCGGTACTTTGTTGGTGGATCGGCTTGCGACCGAACACCCCTTCAACCGGACCCTTATCCGAGTGAATTGTGACCCGCGCGCCATGAAGTACCCCTACATCCATACCTCCGAGAGCGGAGACGTAGATGAATCCATCATTAGATATGTGGCGGACCATAAAGCCGATCTGATCGCAGTGGCCTGCGAGCATGATCTTTCTCTCCGCCTTCGGATTCAAAACGGCGATCACATTACCATGTAGATCTGTTTCGACGACGTGAGCATAGCTCCTCATGCGCTCTCGAACGATCCGTTGCACTGGCTGCTCGGCCCCGGTGGGCGATGGGGTCATAAGTAGTTTATGGAGAAAGTCCCGTGATTCCATGAGCTCCTTAGAAAACTGGTCAGAACGATAGGATGCCGGAGAGGGGTAAATGAAGACAAGCCCTTACGCGTTACCTGAACTGATGCAGTGGGGTCTTTAATGTGGTACCAATCGCCCTAGAGAAGTTATCAGGATCCGACGAAACATGGCGAAACGAACAGCAATCCCCGAGGTGCAAAGGAGAGATAAGGAGTTACTCCGAGAGTTGGAGGCTAAAGCTCCGCCGTCGCCCAAGAAAACATCGTTTAGAAACGCCGAGGTGAGTGAGATCCTTTGTGACAAAGATTCCTACCAGGGGTTTCTTGCGCTGCAACGTACTGCCCGTAGGAAGGGGTGCTTCTCTATACATCTCGAGAAGAGAAAATGGATTGATAGTGACGGCCAGACGTATCGCTTTACTGCAGCAAGAGCGGCCAACACGGACATGTGGCCGATGGGGACTCACTACTGGGTGCGAGACAATGCGCTCATCGGCGCTCGGTATCTCTTTAGTGGGCAACGCGCCAAGGAGCGTATCGGCAAAGATCTGCTCATGTCGGGGCTCACGTTTATGTCTTCCGTGGCGCAGCTTAGGCGTTTTCAAGAGATTGTAAGGTCGAATTCAAGGTCATTTATTGAGAATCCCCATAATTGGCCCTACATCTTCGCCGCGGTCAAAGACAACTTACATGCAGGTCAAGAAGAGAAGTGGGCCCATAAACAGGATGCATGGCAGATCCTTGCTTGGTATGTGCTTGAGGGAATCGACCGTGGCCTGATTTCGATGGGGGAGCTATCGGCAAAGCATCGGGCTTTTTTTGGCCTGATAGTACCTTTCCTCATAAAAGTCTCGTTCTGGGAGAGTGAAAATAGTGGCTCCTGGGAGGAGATTCCAGCGGTGCGTACCTCGGTACGTGCTTGGGAGCATCGATTGGTAGTGCTTTTAGGGGAGCTCTCACTGAGGCGAGAGTTCTCATTTTTGAAGGGTGATTTCCGGGCCGTTCGTGCGCACCTGGGACGGGCGTATGCGAGGAAGGACTTGCCGGGGGCAGTTGCAACCGTTGACCGAATTACTACCCGACTCATGCTTGAGGATCTTCCCTTCGAATCACCGACGTACCAACACACAGACCCACGTTATCGTGAGTCCGATGCAGCATTGATTTATCTCCTTCAGATTGAATACCTTGATTTTTTGGCGTCACGAGCAAAGAAGAATTCAAAGTGGAAGACGTCGATGGAGAAAAAGCTTCTTGGCTTGCTGTCGCGTCTTGATGACCCAAAAACGGGAGGAATAGCCCGTTACGAGAACGATTCGTATCAGCGCAGCGGGTTCTTCCGAAATCTGACTGTTCGTAAACTTCAAGATCTATACGGTGCCCCCTCTGGCGATGCAAGTACCCACTTCGTCGGTAGAGATAAGGTAGTGCCGAAGGGGCGCAAGGCGATGTGGACGCACTTCGTGTGGCAATTAGCGGCGTGGTCGGGACGACGATCGCTTGAGGATCCTGATGTGAGATTTCGAGTGCTTCATGAGTTCTTTTTTGCACGAGGGTTGGCGCTTATAACTGGCGATCGAGAGATTAGTATCGATGTGGTCAAAAAGGGTCTAGTGCGGGTCATTAGGATTCCGGCGTGGCGCATGCCGGAATGTTATATCTCGGACCGGATGCCTTCCAAGGGTGTGCTGATCTTTCCCTCCCCCCATACTCCACTCAACTGGGCAGTTGCGGAGATGGAGGAGGCTTTTCGAGTCAGGAAGTTAGTGTTGAGTGGTTCGGTTAGGTTATAATCCGGGAAAGGTTCGATCACATGCAGACAGATGGCTCAACACCGATATCTGAGCGAGATATCTCCGCACACGTTGCTTTTCTGAGTTCCAAAGTTTCGGTTCTTGTATTTCTAGTGAAGACGAATCAAGAATACGACGCGGATCGCCTTTGGCTGCCGATTCAAGGGCTGGCACTACGCGCTATCGACGACCTGTTTTTCTCTTCAGATACGACTGAGAGGGTGGTGGTTGCCTTCACCGCCGAACCGCCGCATGAATCAGGGGTACGCGCTATAGCAGTACCTCTTCAGGCTGCTCTGGAGCGAGTTTTCTTTCATATTCAAGGGGTCTCAAAGCTTGTTATCAATCCGAGATCCTTACCTCTCGGAGTTTCACCCCTTCAATCAAATGTTGATTTCACCCTCCCGGGAGATTTTGGTGATGGCTTCGAGTTGTCTAGAGAGCATATCGCCGAAGCTATAGGCGCTCTGGCTTGTCCGGTCACCAAGGATAGTGACTGTGTGTCACTCTCACGTGCGGCATACAAGTCAAATTCTTTGTTTGAGATGTTTTCATCGGCTCGTCATGCTCGGAGAGCGACAGGAGACCTTGATGCCTGGTTTCTGGAGCTCATGGCGATGAGTTTTATTGGAATTCCTGAGCGTGCCGTGGAACTGTACGAACTCTATCCTGCAAGAGACGGAGCTGATCCTCAGCCATTATTATTGGCAGCTCGATTTAGACTGCTCCTCAAACAGTTTAACGAGGCGTGTACGATCCTGCATACTTTGACCTTCAAGGACGAGGTAGCAGCGGTCGCGTTCACTGAGCTCGCGCGAGCATTTGTAATGACTGGTGAGTTCAGTCGCGCGATAGATGCGGCGTCGACTGCTATTGGCAAAGATCCAGAATCGTTGGATGCACGTCTCGTCCGTGGAATCGCTCTTCGTGGTCTCTCATATGACAGCGGAGAAGAGGAGGGGCTCAAGTCAGCGCTTGCAGATTTCGAATATGTCGCCAAAAATGCGGTTTTTAATGCCGCAGAGGCATTGTTCCATGCAGGTACTATCTTCGCACGGTTAGGTGATCTGGTTTCGGCGGAGAGCTCTCTTCGACAGTCCCTCTTTCAGCGTGATCGATTCGCCTCCCGTGATGCCCTGATACGAGTAGTGTGTGCTGCCGGTAAGATGACTATCGCTCGAGAAGAAACCTCGATCTTAGAGCGGCTAATTCCCCATCTTGCAAAACCCCTCCGTGAGGTGATTGACGCTCACACGAACTCAACGCGAGAAGGTGCTTCCGCCGAGGGTGAGGGTGAGGGTGAGCTCGAACTTGCTACGGCGCTGTGGTCATCGGACAGACAGGTGGTGGTACGAGCAGCTCGGCAGGCCTTCATTGCATGGGGGATTTCGCTTGCAGGCACCCCGGCTGATGCTCGATTTTTCGACGAGTTCTTGAGCTACTATGCTCCAGCGGGGAGATTCTCGGAGCAACTGGAATACAGTCAATTCAACGTGGTTGGATTGGAAACGGTTGGCAGGGCGATCGCAGCTCATCTTGCACAGGTATTTATCGACGCCGGAGTTGCACATTGGCGTGAAGGTTCGACTAAAGGTGTTGTTCTCACGATACCGGCCTCAGGGGGAACTGTACCTCTAGAATCGTTTGTAAATGAGCGTATCCTTTTAGGCTGTAGTGCGGATAATTTTTCTTGCCTAGAGTCGCTCGCTGCCGAGCTGAGTCCTCATCATGGAGGCGGGAGGAATACCTTTCTGGGTGATAAGTGGGAGAGTGCAGGGGTAGCGGAGCAGTCATTTTTCGAATCTGAGGCGAAGTGGGCTCACGATAAGTTACAAGAGCTAGGTGCCATACTTAAACATACATTGTCGGACCTGTCCGAGATTGATAGGTGTATCGATTCATTGTTCGAACCCGGGGGGGAGCTCTCTGAGCGTGGAGGTTCACTACTTGGAAATGAGCGCGATCGGTTTGTCGCAGCTGTTGGCTTCTTGATCGGGGACCTGATTCGAGATTTGCTACCTGCGACCTGGTCGAAACATCCGGATCTTGAGGGAGTTTCACTCTTCACAGCAGAGTTGGGGCGCATATTTCCGGTCGCGCGGGCGCAGCGTAGGATCTATCTAGCTACAGCAGCGGACTTTTCTCTACAACTTGGATCGTTTGCGTTCGGCGTCGGGGCCGCAGCCGTGGCGCATGAGGTACAGCGGGGCAAGCTCCAGGATGCAGCGCAGATTCGAGGTCGTTTGATTGATTTGTTGCCGACGTTGGAGACTTTTCCCGAGGCTGAACTCGATAGCTTGGTCCAATCGCTAGAGAAGCAAGGCAGAACCTACTCGTAGTGTTAATGTCGACGAAAGGCCCAAGATGCGCTTTCGGGTAAGGGGGCGCCTCGCTACCCTAACGTTTAAGGATACGGTAATTTCGTGTGCCAGATTTTCCAGGGCCGTCTTTTTTCTTGCCACCGTCTTGTTTCTTGGCGCTCTCTTGGTCGGATTTCTTCCGCTCAGGCAGAAGCCCTCGAGTCTCGGGCGGAGCAGATTTCAGTTCGAGCTCTACCTGCTTTTTGCGTTCTGCAACATGCTCCCGAATCTCTTCTTGGATGCGGTTGAGCTCGGCTTCTATGAAGTCATCGAGGTGGTGACGTTGGAGGTAGTCGATGATGTCGCCCATCGGCATGGTGTTTATGCACGGGTGATTCGATATTACCCGCGGTAGGCTCGGATTTACTATCATCATGACCTCGTATCCATCACACATGCATCGTACTGAGACATGCTGACAGAGGTAGTCTCTCTGGGTCATCATCCGTGTAAGGTTCGCCAAGCTGTGAGGGGCCTTAAATGGATTATGGATATCTGGCCCGATGACCTTCCACTTCAGGTACCCCGTCATGAGGTCGAACCAGGTACCTCCGTCTTTGATAACCTCAGAGTCGTATTCGGACTTTTCCACGTCGGGACCTTTCAAGGATACGCACCACTACTGTGGTAGTATCGGCAGCATTGAGGAGAAGCCTTAGCAAAAGCTACTGCTCATAGAGGGTAGGGCTCGGCTTGACATCTCGACAGCTAGGAAGTTTAACCTGTTGAGCACAGGTAACCTGGGGTACCTACCAGGCCCTGTTGAGGTCGCAGTTGGGCACTTGAAAATTCGTCACATAATGCTCACTATGCTGACTAGTATGGTTTTGAATATAAAGGATATTTTACCGTCTCCCGAAAGGCTTTGCGGAATTGCTCGATGGGAGAGGCGGGTGCGGTACGCTATATGAGGAGTTGCGATGATTGAGGTCGAGGGGCTTTCAAAGCTGTATGGAGATTACACAGCGGTCGAAAATATCTGTTTTTCGGCTAGTAAGGGAGAGATCGTTGGGTTTCTTGGCCCGAACGGAGCTGGAAAAACGACTACAATTCGCATGCTTGCGACGTATCTGCCCCCTTCGGCTGGTACGGCAAGGATTGCGGGATACGATATCGTGACGCAGGCTGATGAGGTACGTCGCCGCATCGGCTATCTCCCCGAAAATCCTCCGCTATATGGGGAAATGACCGTTGAGGAGTATCTCCGATTCGTTGCAGATATCAAAGGAGTGCCTCGCGCAAGTCGTAATACGCGTGTTGATGAGGTGCTTGAACGGTGCTTCATTGCCGACGTTCGCAAGAAACTGTGCCAGCACCTTTCAAGGGGGTATCGGCAGCGGGTGGGGTTGGCTCAGGCGATAATCCACGAGCCCGAAGTGATTATCCTCGATGAGCCGACCAGTGGACTCGATCCGAAGCAGATTATTCAGATCCGTGAACTCATAAAGTCACTTGGTACCTCTCACACGGTGCTCCTCAGTACGCACATACTGCCGGAAGTATCGATGGTGTGTAGCAAGGTTGTGATTGTGAGTCGAGGTCGTATCGTGATGGAGAGTGCCCTAGAAGATCTGACCCGCGAGAAGCCACTCGAGCAGGTCTTTATCGAGAGTGTTGGTCGAGATGAAGTCATAATCGAGGCTGCTGCTTAGTTGCAATCAAGGAAGAGTACTGAGGATATCTATGCGTAATATAGTAGCTATTTGTAAGCGCGAGTTGCTATCGTTCTTCGTTTCGCCGGTAGCCTACTTCGTCATCACAGGATTCGCTTTGCTGGTAGGGTTCTTCTTCTTCCAGGGGCTGGCTTTTTTTAATCGACTCTTGTCGATGGCCCCGATGATGAATTTTAGGCCGGGACAGATGCCGAACTTAAATGAGTACGTCATTCAGGGGCTGTATCAGACCATGATCGTTATCCTCGTGTTCATGGTCCCGCTTCTTACGATGCGGACGATAGCGGAGGAGAAGCGCAGGGGTACCTTTGAGTTGCTTATTACCTCGCCACTCTCCGTTTCAGAGATAGTGCTTGGAAAGTTTCTGGGTCTTTCTTTGGTGATTTTGATCATGCTCGGTATAACCTTCATATTTCCAGGTCTGTTGATGGTCTACGGTAATCCCGAGGTGGCCCCGATCTTTTCAGGTTTTCTCGGGGTAGTGTTGTGCACTCTGGCGTTTGCCAGCATCGGTATGGCAGCGTCCTCTTTTACTGAAAATCAGATCGTGGCAGGGATCAGTAGTATGGTTGCCCTGCTGCTGCTGTATGTCATTCAAGCCCCCTCAGAGACGTCCGGAGGAGCAGTCGCGGAGGTGTTGCGATATCTTTCCCCAGTGGCGCAGGTCACTGATCTCGTCAAGGGAGTAGTGACCGTCAAGTCGATAGTCTATTTTGTCAGCCTCACGATATTCGGATTGTTTCTTTCGCAGCGAGCGCTCGAAGCGCATCGCTGGCGCTAGAGAAGGTGCGTGTCTGTAGGATTTTAACAAGGAGAGTAAAGAGTCATGGACACTGCGTTGCGTTTTTCGGGATATTTTGGAGCGGTAGTGCTCTTGTTCGGAGTTATTGGAGGCTGGATAGTAGGCTCATACCTTGAGCACCCACTTCTGATGTTGCACATTGTACTGGGAGCATTGTGCCTTGTAGCATGGATTGTTACATCGGGTTTTCATAGCGTATCTCGTGCGAGCCAGGTGCTTTCAGGGAGAACGGCACGCTTTAGTTACAACGTAGTGCTGTACACCGCTGTTTTTTCCGGCTTAGTTATTCTCGCTAACGTCTTCGTGTTTATGAACGACAAGCGCTGGGACCTCACGGAAGAAGGGGTCTATAGCCTTTCGGAGAAATCCGCCAAGATAGTCAGAGGTCTCAAGGCGCCGCTACGTATGGTGGCGATCGATGCCCCCCAGATAGCCGAGAGGGATAAGACGGAAACGATGCTCGGTTTGTATCGCTATCACAACGACAAAAAGGTGTCCTTTGAGCTTCTCAATGCCCAGGCTCGACCAGTTGAGCTGGATAGACTCGGTATGAAGCCCGGGAACCTGCTCTATCTTGAGTACGGTGAGGGAGCCTCGAAGTCTGTGAGCAGGATTAATGCACTCGATGAGCAATCGATCACGAACGCTATAGTCAAGCTAACCAGGGGAGCTGCTAAGAAGCTCTACTATGTTCAGGGTCACGGTGAGCCCGCACTCGACTCCGCCGAGGAGGGAGGAATGAAGCAGTTTGCGGATGCGCTAGCGGATGAGCACCTTGAGATTGAAGGCCTAATCCTTGCACAGGTAGGGGCTGTCCCGGCTGATGCGGCAGCGGTCATTCTCGCAGATCCGAAGCGCGCATTGCAGCAGGGTGAGCGTGATGCCTTGATTCAGTATGCCGAGAAAGGGGGGCGCTTAATTCTGCTGGGCAACGGCGAAAATCGAGATTCTGATGATGTGCGCTCGATAGCTCAGACTTTTGGTATCGAGGTTGGACGAGATGTTGTACTTGACGAGCAGCTCAGATTGTTCGCTGGTCCGCAGCTGGCGGTTCAGTTCATCGCGCAGCAATTCGGCCCTCATCCCGTTACGGCCGGTATGCGACAAGCTGAGCCACCCGTTTTCCTCTTTTCCTCCAGTGTGACATCGACAAAGACGAGTGATGACAAGGTGACTTACAGTGAGCTGCTCAAGTCAGGACCGAATTCGTGGGCAGAAAGAGACCTAAGACTCATCTTTGATGAGGGTTCCCCTACTGCAGCTCGTGACCCGGAGGATAAGAAGGGTCCCGTATCGATTGCGGTTGCTTATGAGAAGAAGCTCGAAGGTTCGCCAGTAACAGGAGACGAGGAAGAAAAACCTGCCAACGCCGCGAGGGTTGTGGTTTTCGGTGATACGAGTTGGCTCACCAATGGTAATTTGATGGCCATGGGTAACAGGGATCTCGCACTGAACGTGATTAATTGGTCGGCGGGTGAGGAGGGTAGCGTTGCGATCGGACCCAAGAGTTTCCGAGCATCGGCAGCACCGATTCCTGAAGCCTCATACAACAGAATCTTGGCGTTGAGTTTCATTGGGCCTGAGTTGATACTTCTGTTGGGCTTGTTCATATGGTGGAGAAGAAAGGTCTCCTTGGCGTAATGTGTTCCGCGTGATCGGTCAATCATTGAGGTTGAATCAGTAAGGTAGTGGAGCTGCTCGCGGAGAGCCCTGCATAGGAGGAGTGAAGTCATGAACATGAAGAAGACGATCGTGCTGGCAGCTGTTTTGCTCGTCGCGTTTTTATACATGAAAAAGATCGCAATTCCCATGCATGAGCAAGAGGTGAAGAGGGACGTAGTATTTGCCGGGCTTAAGCCGCTTGATCTTGATCAGCTAAGAGTTGAACGCTCGCTGGGAGGCGAAACTTCGCGCGAGGTATTTGAACTGCGCTCACGTGGAGAGTCAAGCGAAACGCCGAATAAAGAGTCCTCAGGCGAAGCAGTCGTGTCTAGTGAGGATAACGCCTTCCAGCGCCTATCGTGGGAGCTTGTGGATGTTCCAGGTTCTGTCCTCGATACCACTACAGTTCGTGCGATTGTTGAATCGATTCGCAGCTTGAATGTTGGATCACCGATTCAAGACAGCGATCTTGACAGAGATTTCGCGGTTTATGGGCTCGATAAGCCAAGCTTGACGGTGCATGTTCGGCGAAAAGGCGCGGAGCCTGTTGAGATAGCCTTCGGTAAGAGAAACGAGTACCTCCTGAAGCGATATGTCAAGGTTTCGGGCCGAAGCGGTGTTTTCCTCGTTGATGACGGAACATTCGCAGCCCTTAACAAGGGTCGTTCTGACATTAGGAGCAAGACGCCGATTCAATTCAGTGAGGCAGATGTTCGTGCTGTCGAGCTTTCATCTGCGGCCGGGGTAGTCAAGGTCCAACAGGGCACCACCGGCGAATGGAAGATAGTCGAGCCTCAAGAGCTGCCGGCCGCGACTGTGCTTGTAAATGACCTGCTGCGCTCCCTGCGGGATTTAAGGACTGTCGATTTTATCGACAAGCCCAATACAGTTAATGATTCGTATGGCTTGGCTGATCCCGCGGTTCGACTTTCACTGGTGATGAAAGACGGAAGTATACCCCAAACTACAAAGATAGAGCTTGCTGAGATTGATACAACGAACGGTAAGGATTCACAGGCCAGTAAAAGTGTTTATTTTCGACTCTCAACCGGTAGTACGGTGTTTAAGGCGTCGGGCGATTCCCTGGCTAAGTTTACCAAAGGGGTGGCGGATCTGCGGGAGCGGCGATTATTCAAGTTGAACTCAGACGATATCGAAAGGGTAAATGCTACGGGCAAGGGCATCTCGGCAATTGAGATCGTTGCGACGAATACCGATTGGAATGTGAATGGCAAACGGAGTGATCCCAACTTCGTAGAGCAGCTTCTGAACGATATATCTGGGCTTCAGGCGGTTGAGTTCCCATCACAGGCTCCAGTAGACGCTTTTAGCGAAAGCTTTTTGAGCCTCGTCATTACCAAAAAGGGTGAGGCCAAGGAGACCGTTGCTCTTCAGGTGGGCAAAGAGGCTGCCTCCAAGTCTGGCGCGGCTCGCTGGGCGAGAGTTGGGGAAGCCGGTGAGCCGGTATTGATATCCGATGTGGAGGCTAAGCGTATAGTACCACATGAAGAGGCTTTGGTTGAGGTTACCCCTGCTCCTCCTCAAGTAAACCCTACAGCTCACCCCAAGCCGTGAGCGCGTGAGTAGGTTCGGCTAAATCTCTCTGCGCCACGAAAATCGAACATCAACCCGCGCCTGCTTGCACGGTACCTATAGCATTAGTGGCGCTTCCAACTTTCGAGTGGGTAACATGCGGTGTTTTTCACAAAGAGCCTGGTGATTAGGGCTTGAGCCGGGAGTTAGGGCTGGCTTAAGCAGCTAAGTGAACAAAGAGATCAGAGAGGTCAGCGAGGGGGTATCATACCCATTTTTTCTTATGTCACTCACGCTCGCTGTGCTCCCGCTCTC
>Ga0169931_10008159_pt1 | contig 15337 bp, 8 predicted proteins | sample Kivu_15m_20L_FD_129675 | JGI IMG/M metagenome (GOLD analysis project Ga0169931, IMG submission 129675) | Freshwater microbial communities from Lake Kivu, Western Province, Rwanda to study Microbial Dark Matter (Phase II) - Kivu_15m_20L... | ecosystem: Environmental > Aquatic > Freshwater > Lake ... | reverse complement strand
GCGGTCGCACGCTTCTCGGCCACGGCGTATTTCTTCGGGCGCGAAATCCACAAGGCGCTCGGCGTGCCCGTCGGCCTCATCAACTCGTCCGTCGGCGGGACGCCCATCGAGTCGTGGATTGCGCCCGAGGCGCAGCAGGCTTCGCCCGCGTTGAAGGGATTCTTCGACACGCAGGCCAAGGCGGCGAAGGACTTCGACCCCGCCAAGGCGAAGGCGAAGTTCGAGCAGGATCAGGCCAAGTGGAAGGAGGCTGCCAAAAAAGCGAAGGCCGAAGGCAAGCCCGCGCCCAAGGCTCCGCGCGACCCCGTGGCCTTGAACGAGCGCAAAGGCAATGTGGGCGGCCTCTTCAACGGCAAAATCGCGCCGCTCATCCCCTACGCCATCCGCGGCGCGCTCTGGTATCAGGGCGAGGCGAACTCGGTGCCGGAGAAAGCGCAGTTCTACGAGGCCCAGCTCAAGCTGCTCGTGACCGACTGGCGGAAACTTTGGGGTCAAGAGTTCCCCTTCGCGTGGGTGCAACTCCCGAACTTCGGCGGCCCCGGCCGCGACTGGCCCGCCGTGCGCGAGGCGATGCTCAAGACGCTCACGCTGCCGAAGACCGGCATGGCCATCACGATTGACATCGGCGAGGAGAAGGACATCCACCCGAAGAACAAACAGGACGTGGGCCGCCGCCTCGCCGCTTGGGCGCTGGGCACGGTCTATGGGCAGAAGGTCGCCACGAGCGGCCCGCTCCCCGCCGGCCATCAGGTGCGTGGCAGCGAAATGGTTCTCAGCTTCAAGCACACCGACGGCGGCCTGACGGCGAAAGGTGGCGACTTGAAGGGCTTCGTCATCGCCGGCGCGGACAAGCAGTGGAAGCCCGCGACCGCGCGCATCGAAGGCGACAAGGTCATCGTCAGCAGCGCCGACGTGAAGCAACCCGTCGCCGCGCGCTACGCCTGGGAGAACTGGCCGACCTGCAATCTCTTCAACGGAGCCGGCCTGCCCGCCTCGCCCTTCCGCACGGACGATTGGAAATAGCTCCCCGGTGGCAGCCGACGTGAGGAGGCTCCCTCTGCCGTGCCGCGTATGCATGATAGTCAGCGCCTCATTCGAGACCGGTTTGATGAGCTGTATCGCTCTGCGGCGTCGTTCGTCCTCCTGCCCAGCCAGCGGGCATGTTCTGACGTTCACATCCGTTTCAACCTGGATTTGGGCGAGGATGCGGCGATGGAGCAGTTCCGGCATCTGTGCTACGCCTACGAAGACTCTTTCGATTGGTCCCGCCTTCCGCTCGTGTTCGACAGCGAACTTCCATTGGGTGTGGTGCGGTGGCAAAACGGTGGAAGCATCGCGTCGGAACTGCCCATCCAACGCGCGCTTGGCGAGTTTAACGCGCGGTGCGACTTGCTCTTGTCCTCCTCCTCATGAAACTGCCAATCAGGTCACGCATTTGAGCCGCAATCAGGCTTTTCCCCCATGAAACAACCAGCCAAACCAACCAAGTCCAAGTCCCCCGCGAAGCGGCCGGCGAAACCGCCCGTCCGCAAGGCCGCCAAGCCGAAGCTCCTCTCCGGCGGCAACCCGCAAATCGCCAAGGCCGACGGCGACGCCCCCGTGCAGGCCTACCTCGCGGCCATGCCCGGCTGGAAGCGCGCGGTCGGCCGCCGCCTCGACGCGCTCATCACGCGCACCGTGCCGGGCGTGCGCAAGGCCGTGCGGTGGAACACGCCCTTCTACGGCGTCGAGGGCCGGGGCTGGTTCCTCGGCGTCCATTGCATCACGAAGTATGTCAAGGTGGCGTTCTTCCGGGGCACGTCGCTGCGGCCCCTCCCGCCCGTCGAGTCCAAGCAGAAGGAAGTGCGCTACTTCCACCTCCACGAAGGCGACCCGTTCGACGAGGCGCTGGTCGCGGGCTGGATCCGGCAGGCTGCAGAGCTGCCGGGGGAGAAGTGCTTCTGAGCGACGGCATGAAGTGGCCGGCGCAGCGGAACACCAGATGGCAGCCGGTTGACATATCAGACCAAAAACCAACAATCGCGGTGAGCACCCGACGGGATTAACATATGTTCGGATTTCGACTTCGCTTTCTCTCGCCTCCCGGTTCTGAACTCGAAACCACCGAGTTGGAACTTACTTTGCCGGGAGCACCGGACAGGCTTGTCTTACGACAGGCTCCGCCGCGCACCAACGCCCTGCCAACTGATGCAGTCGTTTTTACTGTTGATGGCTTGGGCTTCGCCGAGCCGGACGAAGCTCGGCAGTTCGGAAAGGCTCTAAAGTGGTCGCTTGCAATATACTCAGTCCGCTACCGGCGGGGATTTGACATGGGGCTAGATCAAATCACTTCCGCGCTCGGTTCGACAGTTCGTGAAAGGATTCGCCAAGACCTTGGAGTGGACGTTCGTCCGATCGTTCACGGTTTGGATGTATTCGACGCGACGATTCCAATGAAACGCGTTGAGTGTCATGCACGCGCATCCGTCCGGCGTCCGATTCAGGATTTTCCTGCCCGCCTTGCAGCCGTTTTCAAAAACTACGAATTGCCGCCGAAACTCGCGCTCGCAGTCGAACTTTACAACGCCAGCTCTTTTGAAGCCGACTCAGAAGTCCGGTTTCTTTCCCTGGTCACAGTCATTGAGGCATTGGCATCGAAGCATCGGCACAGCGACGCGGTGCAGAAGTTCCTCGATTCCTGCGTTCAACTGCTTGACGGACTCCAATTGCCCCCAGAGACCGACCTGGATTCATTGCGCTCCGGGCTTGGAAATCTGAGGAGAGAATCAATCACTCGTGCGTGTCTGAATCTTGTGGCGGAAGCGGGTGCCGACACTGAACTGTTTCGCCAAGCCTATAAGGCGAGGTCGGAACTCCTGCACAACGGGGTGAGCACGACCTATCCTGAACTCCCTCGTCAGCCTCACCGGCTGGACTCAGTTGTGCAAACGGTTCTGCTTCATCAAGTGGGATGCGTCACCTAACTCTGCTTTTGCCCCGACTTGGCTGCAACTTGTTGAATCCCATCGCCTCCCGCTGGCGTCTGCTTACCGTGTCGCCGTCCTCCGCCGGGTGGCCGTAGCCGCCGGGCGGAACGGGTTCCAACCATGAACTGCAAATCCTTCCTCGCGCTGGCGGTTGCCGCCGCCGCCCTGTTCACCACCGCCGCCCGCGCCGACCTCGCCAAAGCCGGCGATAAGCTGCTCCAGCAGGAATTACGGCAGGAGCAAATCAAGGCCACCACCAGCCGCGTCGGCACCCAGCTCGGCGCGGTCATCGAGGAATACGAGCGCAACGGCCTCGAAGGCGACGACGTGGTGGTGCTCAAGGCCATCCGCGGCGTGCTCGACAAGTTGACCGACAAGGAAATCGCCCGCGTCGTCACGCTGCTCCAGCAGACCCGCACCACCACCGACGCCGATGCCGGCCGCCGCAACGCGCTCGACGCCTTCGCCGGGCAGAAGACCGTGACCGTCCAGCTCCGCGCGCTGCTGCTCGAATACCAGCGCCAGCAGGCCTTGCAGGAAATCGCCGCGCGCTTCAACGCGCTGGCCCGCCGGCAGGGCGAGAACCTCAAGGAAGCCGTCGGCCTCGCCACCTTGACCAAGGGCCGCGACGCCCGCCGCAGCGAGACGGCGCACATGGTCGCGCTTCAGTTGCAGGAGACCGAGCAGAGCACCATCGGCGACGAGGCGAAGATGGTCCTCGCGAAGCTGGCGAAGGTCGTCGCCTCGATGGACGGGGCCGCCGCCGAGCGCCCGCAGACGGCGTTGAAGAAGGCCGAGGAAACTCGCCTCGCCTCGACGCTCGACTCCGCGACGGGTGACTTGAAGTCCGCGAACCTGCTCTCCGCCGCCGGCAACGAGAAGCGCGCCCGCGACGTGATGGCCGACCTCGCCAAGCTGCTCCTGCCCGCGCGCGACAACCTCGAAGTGATGAAGCAGGCGCTGCGCGATTTGGAGAAGACCATTCCCGAGCAGAAGGCCGCCATCGAGGAGACCAAGCAGGCCGCGAAGAACAAGGACGACGCCACCGAGGCCGAGAAGAAGCAGGCCGAGGTCGTGGACAAGACCGACGGCATCCGCGAGGACGTGGAGAAGGCCGCGCCCAAGGCCGCCGAGGAACTCAAGGCCGCCGTCGAGAAGCAGCAGGAGGCGCGCGCGCAGTTGCAGGAGCAGACCGCCCGCCGCACGCAGCCGAAGGATTCCCCCGCCGTCGAGAAGCAGGAGCAGGCGCTCAACAAGATGGAGGACGCGAAGAAGACCCTGGAGCAGCTCATCGCCAAGGCCGAGGCCCAGCAGCAGAAGCCCAAGGACAAGCTCGCCGACTTGAAGGAACTCAAGAAGAAGGTCGAGGAACTCGCCGCCAAGCAGGAGCAGGTGAAGGAAACCGCCGCAGCAGCCGAGAAAGCCGCCGCCGCCGAGAAGAAGCCGGAGAAGCTCGCCGAGCAGGCCGCGAAGCAGGAGTCCGTGAAAGCCGAGACGCAGCAGACGCAGCAGGACGCCGCCGCCAACGCGCCCGACGCCGCCAAGACGCTCGGCGAGGCCGTCCGCCAGCAGGAGAAATCCCAGCAGGCGCTCGAAAACAAGGCCAACGCCCCGATGGCCCAGCAGGCCGCGAAGGACGCGCTCGACAAGGCCGGCGAGCAGATTGCCGCGCAAATCGCCAAGCTGGAGAAGGCGAAGGAGGATTTGGCCAAGCTCGACAAGCTCGGCAAGGAAATCGGCAAAATCATGCAGGAGCAGCAGAAGGTTGCGATGGACACCGCCAAGGCCGCCGAGAAGCCGGAGAACAACGCCGGCAAGCAGACCGCCAAGGAACAGGGCGACCTCGCCAAGCAGACCGACGCGACGAAGGCCGAGGCCGCCGAAGTCGCGCCCGAGGCCGCGAGCAACTTGAACGCCGCGAAAGAAAACATGCAGGCCGCGAAGGCGAACTTGGACAAGCCCGACGCCGCGAAGGCCCGCCCCGACCAGGCGCAGGCGATGGCGAATCTTCAGGCCGCGAAGAATGCCGTGGACCAGAAGAAACAGGAGCTGGCCAAGGAACTCGGCCAGCCCCCGCCCAACAACACGCCGCAGCTCGCAAAGGCGTCCGAGGCCGTCGCCGCCGCGCAGCAGCAGGTGAATCAGGCGCTCGCGAAGCTCGACCAGCCCGCCGGCTTGCAGGAGATGCTCAAGCAGAAGCAGCAGGAAATCGCCGCCGCTGCCGGCGAGCAGTCCAAGGCCAAGCCGCAGTCCAAGCCGCTCGCCGAGGCGAAGGCCGCCGCCGAGAAGGCCGCCGAATCGCTCGGCAAAAATGATTTGAAGGCCGCCGTCGGCGAGATGGCGAAGGCGCAGAAGGGCTTGCAGGAAGCCGCGCAGGGCGAACCCGCGCCGGCCGGCGAAAAGCCCGACGGCGCTCCGGCAGGTGAGAAGCCGCCCGGCGCGAAGCCCGGCGACGCGAAGCCCGGTGAGGGCAAACCCGGCGAAGGAAAACCCGGCGAAGGAAAACCGGGCGAGGGCAAGCCAGGTGAAGGTAAACCCGGTGAAGGAAAGCCGGGTGAAGGCCAGCCCGGTGAAGGTTCACCGCAGGCCGCGAAGCCCACGCCATCGCCCGCGCAGCTCGCCAAGCAGCAGGCCGACGTGAAGGCGCTCACCGAGATGCTCGCCGCGTCGCAGGCCGCGCAGCAGGCCGCGTCGCCGCTAGATTCCGCCGCGCAGATGGTCGCCCCGATTGCCGCCGGCGAGGCCGGGCCGCTCCCGCAGCAGGCGCAGATGTCCCTCGACAAGGCGTTGCAGGCGCTGACGCAGGCCGCCGCGCAGGCGCAGGCCGGCAAGGCCCAGCCCGCCCAGCAGAACGCCGAGTCCGCGCAGGCCGCGCTCGCGCAGGCCGCCGCCGCGCTCGCGCTCGCGCAGGAGGGCGTCGGCCAGCAGATGGCGCAGCAGGGTCAGGGACAAAAGGGCCAGGGCCAGAGCCAGCAGCAGGGCAAGGGTCAGGCGCAAGGCCCCGGCCAGAACACGCCGCAGGCCAACAGCAAGGAAGGCCAGGGCGACGGCAAGCAGGGCAACTGGAACGGCGAGGGCGGCACGGACGGCCCGACGCGTCAGGCCAAGGGCAGCAGCGGCTTCCTCGGCCTGCCCGCGCGCGACCGCAACGCGATTCTCCAGAGCCAGACCGAGCGCGCCCCCGAGGAATACAGCCCGCTGGTGGAGCAATACCTCAAGAACCTCTCCGACTCCGCCGCGCGCGGGCGGAAGAAGTAGCCACTTGCGGTTTCAGTTTTGCCCTGTTAGCTCATTGGCATACCTATGAAAAAGTATGCCTTCCCTTTCACGCTGGGCATCATGTGCTTTATCGGCGGCTACATGGTCAACCTCAGTGAAAGGCGGTTGCTCCAATCTCAACTCGATTCGGCACGCACGGCGTTGTCGGAGTTTGAAGGAAATCGCTACCCCACTGAGGAACTCATTGCTGCCATCCGACAGGGAACTCCGGTAGCTGATCCAGGCGACTCGCAAGGCAGAGGCCACGGGTCGTCTGCGCCGATAATTCCGCTCAAGGTTGTTGCTCCGTGATTGGTGATGGCAGCGGCCTTTCCCCCTCACCCTGACCCTCTCCCGCTGGGAGCGGGAACAGCCTCGACCGCATTCGTCTTCACTGAGCGCACCGACCTGTCTCCGCAGCGGGCGGTAATCCTCCCTCTCCCAGCGGGAGAGGGACGGGGTGAGGGAGAACGCATCCGATGCCCACACACGGCAGCGATACGAGCCTTCTCCCTTCGCGAAGCGAGGGGAGAAGGTGGCCGCAGGCCGGATGAGGGGTGGGGCCACCAACGCCGTCGCAGCCAACCCCTCACCCCGGCCCTCTCCCCTTGCTGCGCAAAGGGAGAGGGAGTCCAAGTTTCGATCCGCCGTTGGTTGCGGGGGTTGTTGGCAACGCTGCTCGTTTCGTTCCTATCCGCCTCCGCCTCCGCCCACACCGCCTCGCTCACGCGGGTGGATGCGCGGCTCACGACCAATTCCCTCACGCTCACCTTCCAGCTCAACCAGCCGGATCTGCTCCAGTTCCTCGCGGGCCGCACCAACGATGCCGTCGTGCTGATGACGCCGGAGCAGTTGCGCGCGCTCGCCACGAACGTCGCCGACTACGTCCAGTCGCGCGTCCACTTCGCGCTCGATACGAACCCGCCCGTGCGCGGCGTGCTCTCGAACTGGCCGCCGTCGCCGCTCGTGCTCACGCGCGAGGAGCGGCCCGGCGAAGTCGTCCCCGCGCCGCTGCCGCTCACGCTGCACTGGTCCATCCCGGCGACGGCGAAGGAGCTGGAGCTGTCCATCTCGATCTTCAACACCGTCGGTTTTGCCGCGCTGTTTGAAGTCCTGTTCCATCGGGGCAAGGACATCCCGCCCGTGCTCCAGCTCGTGCAGTCGCGGCAGGCGATGGTGATTGACCTCACCGCGTTTCAGGAAGACACGCGCGCGGAGACGCCCGCCGCCCCGCCGGGCAAGGACGCGCCGCCACCCGCGCCCGTGGTGCGCAACACAGCGGCGCAGTTCATCGAGCTGGGTTTCACGCACATCCTGCCCAAGGGCCTCGACCACATCCTGTTCGTGATCGGCCTGTTCCTCCTCAGCCCGAAGCTCAAGCCGCTGCTGTGGCAGGTGACGGCGTTCACGCTGGCGCACTCGGTCACGCTCGCGCTCGGCGTGCTGGGCATCTTCGCGCTGCCGGGACGAATCGTGGAACCCATCATCGCGCTGTCCATCGCGGTGGTGGCGATTGAGAACCTCTTCCGCAGCGAAGTCTCGCCGTGGCGCTGGGCGGCGGTGTTCGGGTTCGGACTGATTCACGGGATGGGCTTCGCGGGCATCCTCAGCGAAGTGGGCCTGCCGCGCGAACAGCTCGGCACGGCGCTGCTGTGCTTCAACGTCGGCGTGGAACTCGGCCAGCTCGCCGTCATCGCGCTCGCGTTCGCCGCAACGAAGTGGTGCGAGAATCGCGCGTGGTATGGCCCGTGGATCCGCCGCCCGGCTTGTGTGCTCATCGCGCTGGCCGGCGTGGTCTGGACGGTGGAGCGGCTGCTGGCAACCTGACGGGCACTCGCGCAGGGCGCAACCCGGCACACGCACCAACTTGTAGCGCGGGCAGCCTTGCCCGCGCGTTCAGACCGCCGGTTCGCGCGGGCAAGGCTGCCCGCGCTACGAGCACCTGGGCGGCCGTGGGGCGGGTGCCCGGTTGCGCCCGCTTGCCCAGGCCTTCCCAACTGAAGCTTCCCACCGCCCGACCGTCGGCTTACTATCCGCTGCAATCAATGCTGCCATGAAAGTCCGCGTCCTGTCCGCCTGCGCCTTCGCTGCGCTGCTTGCCGCCGTTGTCACCGCCCACGCCCAGCTCACGCCGCCCGTGCCGCAGCCGGTCGTCGGCGCGCGGCAGCCGGCGTTGAGTCCCAACGGCAAGCGCCTGGCCTTCGTGTATCGCGGCGATGTGTGGGTCGCGCCAAGCGAGGGCGGGCGCGCGACGGCGCTGACCTCGCACGTCGAGTCGGATGCGTATCCGGTCTTCTCGCCGGACGGCCAGTGGGTCGCGTTCGCCAGCCGGCGCAACGGCGGCTGGGACTTGTTCGTGGTGCCGGCGGACGGCGGGCCGGCGCAGCAGCTCACCTGGCACAGCGGCGTCGAGCTGACCGGCGGCTGGAGTCCCGACGGCAAGCAGCTCCTCTTCGCCGGCAAGCGCGACACGCCGAACTTCGCGCTCTTCGCGGTGGACTTGAAGACACTCGGCACCGAGCGGCTCTGCGAGGATTACGCGGCGATGAACTTCCCCAGCTTCGCGCCGGACGGGAAATCCGTCGTCTATGGCCGCTATGGTTTCCACTGGACGCGCCCGCGCTACACCGGCGCGGCGGCGGCGCAAATCTGGACGCTCAACGTCGCCGACGGCCGCCGCAAGCCCATCACCAACGACGAACGCCAGCATCTCTGGACGCAGTTCCTGCCGGATGGCAAGCGCCTGCTCACCGTCACCGTCGGCGAGGTCACGCCCTCCGCGAGCAAGCTCAACGAGCCGATTCCCAAGGTCACGGACTCGCCCGCGCGCACGCCGAACCTCTGGCTCTACGACCTCGACGGGAAGGGCAGGGCGCTCACGCAGTTCAGCGGCGGTGCGGTGCGCTGGCCGAGCGTCGCGGGCAAGGCCGGCGACATCGCGTTCGAGTATGGGCCGGACCTTTACCTGCTCAAGAGCGGCTCCAAGACGCCGGCGAAAATCAAGCTCGTGGTCAGCGCGGACGAGAAGCAGACCACGCGGCGGCGTGAGAAGCTAACCAGCGGCGTGACCGAGGCCGAGATGTCGCCGGACGGCAAGACGCTCGCGTTCGGCCTGCGCGGCGACATCTGGACGGTGGCGATGGAGAAGGCCAAGGGCGTCGCGGGCCGCAGCGAGGAGTTCGCGCGCCGGCTGACCGAGTGGGTCGGTGACGACTCGGATTTCACCTGGGCGCGCGATGGGAAGAAGCTCTATTTCACGAGCGACCGCGAGTTCAACACCCGCATCTACGAGATGGACTTGGCGACGCTCGCGGTGAAGCCGCTGTGGCAGCGCACGGAGGAGATTACACGCCTGTCGCTCTGCCCGGACGGCAGGCACCTCGCGTTTTGGGTGGCCGGCAAGGACGGCGGCCTCTTCACGCTCGCGCTGGCGGACGGGGCGACGAAGCGCGTGGTCCATGTGCCCGGCACGCACTGGCGCACGTCGGGCGGCGGGGACTTCGCGTGGTCGCCGGACATGCAGTGGATCGCCTACACGCGCAAGGGTGAGACGCGGAGCTGGAACATCTGGATTGTGCCGGCGGCCGGCGGCGAGGCCAGCAACGTGACCCGGCTCAATGCCCTGCACCGTCAGCCCACCTGGTCGCCGGACGGAAAGTTCCTCTTCTTCCAAAGTGACCGCGACGGCAACGGTCTTTACGTCCTGCCACTCCAGCCCGAACCCGCGCGGCTCACGGACACGGACCTGAAATTCGAAAAGCCCAAGGACAAGGTGAAGGTGGAAATTGATTTCACGGACATCCACCGGCGCATTCGCAAGCTCTCATCGCAGAACCCGCAGGCGGATTTACTCGTCACCGCGGACGGCACGATTGCCTTCATGTCCGAGGGCGACGTGTGGACGGTCAGCTACGACGGCAAGGAGACGAAGCGCGTGACCACCGGCGGCGGCAAGGCCGGCCTGCGCGTGCTGCCGGACAGCAAGGCCGCGCTGTTCGTGCAGAACGCCGAGGTGTGGAAGTTCAAGCTCGGCGACACGAAGGGGCCGGAGAAGGTCACGTTCAGCGCGGACTTCGACCGCGACGTGAAGGCGGAGCGCAAGGCGGCCTTCACGCAGTTCTGGCGCAGCTACCACCACAACTTCTACGACCCGAACTTCCACGGGCGCGACTGGGAGGGCATCCGCAAGCGTTACGAGCCGCTGCTCGAAGCGGTCGAGACGAACGATGATTTCTCGACCGTGCTGGGCATGATGATTGGCGAACTGGAGGCGTCGCACAGCGAGGTTTCCCCGGCGGCGGGCAGCACGCCGGAGCCGGTCACGCCGCATCTGGGTTTCACGTTTGACTACAAGCACGCCGGGCCGGGCATCCGCGTGGCCGAGGTGCCCGTGGGCGCGCCGGGTTCCTACTCGAAAACGCAAATCAAGCCGGGCGATTACGTGCTCGCCATCAACGGCAAGGACGTTTCTCTGAACGAGCGGCTCTACCAGCTCATCAACGACCGGCAGGACCGCGAGTTCGAGTTCCTCGTGAACCAGGAGCCGAAGAAGGACGGCGCGCGGAAGGTGAAATACAAGGTGCTCACCGCCGCCGAGTGGGACGCGCTCAACTACCAGAACCGCACCGAGCGCCTGCGCAGCTACGTGGAGAGGCAGACCGGCGGCAAGCTCGGCTACCTGCACATCAGCGCGATGGGCGGCGAGAACCAGCAGCGCTTCGAGCGCGAGGCCTACGAATACATGAGCGGCAAGCAGGGAATGATCATTGACGTGCGCTTCAACCGCGGCGGCAACATCTCGGACACGCTCATTGACTGGCTCGAACGCAAGCAGCACGGCTGGTATCGCCCGCGCGACGAAGGCCCGGAGGCCGCGCCCAACCGCTCGTGGGAGAAGCCCGTCATCGTGCTGATGAACGAGCACAGCTACTCGAACGGCGAGATGTTCCCCTACGCGATGCGCCAGCGCGGCATCGCGAAAATCGTCGGCATGCCCACGCCCGGCTACGTCATCTGGACGTGGTCCATGCGCCTGACCGACGGCACCGGCGCGCGGATGCCGCAGGGCGGCGTCTTCCGCATGGACGGCACGAACATGGAGAACCAGGGCGAGCAGCCCGACGTGCGCCTTTGGCTCACGCCCGAGGACTGGCTCTCGCAGCGCGACCCGCAGCTCGACAAGGCCATCGAAATGCTCCTGCCCACCAAGCGCGCCGAGGCGCAGTGAGCCGTTAAGTTTGGCCCACGCCGCAGCGTGCGAGCACCGCCCTGGCCGGCTACGGATTCATCTTCTCCGCGCGTTCTATCGCCAAGTCGCGATGCAGTGCGGCGACGTCTTCGGCCGAAGCGGGCCGCGGCCAGACTATGTCGAGCCCACCGAACTGCCATTGGGGTCTGGTCCTGGCCGGCGCTCCAACTGGATTTTCATTTCCACCGTCGTCAATGCCGTTCTTTCCAACCGACCAGAGTAGAAACTCGCCATTCGCCTCTCGCCGGTAGCGGAGGGGGTGGGCGTCCTGAAAATCAACTGGCACCTCGCGCAGCACATCCGGCACGAGGACGGCGAGCGACTCAGGATAGCTCCCGTGTCGCAGTCGGTGCCGCTCCAGCGCGATGGCGGTGATCGTCAGCCGACGGATGGTTTCATGGTGCACATATAGGGCGACCAGGTTTTGATTGAACCCGACTGCGAAGGCCCGGGAACAGAACCAAGCCTCGTGAGGCTTCGCGATCTTTCCTGAGATGACTTCGGTCTCTCGATGCGCGGCGAATGTGGTCGGCTGGGCGTGGACAATACGGGCCAGTTCAAGGCAAGTATGGATCGTGTGAAGCAATTGCCGCTCGTCCAAGTAGGAGTTCCACTTGGGCCAAGTGTTTAGCCGCCAAGTTGTCTGCAACCATTCGGCAAACTCCGAGGGCACCTTTCTGATTTGATCCCACGGTGGCTCTGGCGGCCGGACTTCGGAGCTACGCCAACGTCGTGGATCAAACATCCTGAGCTTGTCTGAATCACTACGGTAGTCCTCGAAAATAAAGGCGTTGATCGCCTGTTGCTGTTCGAGATACCGGACCAATGCTTTGAGCAGATCGGTGCGCTCCCACTTACCCTGTAGTTCCGCCAACTGCTCGTCCGTCCAGTTGGGATATTGCAGCGTCTCCCAAGTAGCCCGTGATGCAGTCCCGCTCAACGAGAGCGCCGGACATCCACCCAAGAATGTTGTTGGCTCGTCGAGCCGCGTCAGCACCTCGGTCAGGGCGAGAAGCTTGATGTGGGCTTCGGCTGGCCGACCCTGATGAAGGTCCACGATGACGGCGGTCGCCAACGCCCGGAAGAGAGTTCCCAGACCTGCTTGGTATTCGTAGCGTTCTGCGCTCGGGTCCCAGTTGATATCCACTCCCCAACCCGGACGCTCCAAGGCCTTCACGCCGGCACGGAGGACGGAGCGATGCGCATCTGTCCACGCAATCCACATCGGCCACGCGTTGGTGCTCACTTCCGTGCCCAGCTCCACCGTGCTCATCTGTGGTTGCTGCCAGGCGACGCGTGCGCGAGTTGGGGAGGTTGGGCGCGCCATTTCATCGGTAGCCGAAAAGGGGAAACGCAGCGGCTTTCCACCGACTTGGATACTTGTGTCGAAATTCTTTAGTTTCCCGGCAGCCGCGAGGAACTCTGGCGCGGCATTCTCCTCAGGCTTGGGCATCGCTGGACGAAGCTCCTTGAAATCGAGCCGCTCGCCCCGGGCAAGCAACTCCCGCTTGTAGGCCTGAACTCCCGACTCCGCCCGCTCATGCTCCAGCCATGCCCAGAACATGCCGAGTCCGATCCCGACGATCAGCACCTGTTTGAGCTTCCTTCGCCGGGGCATCGGACCGCGCAGCGGCGCGGTGGTGGGAGCGGGCGGAAGCGTGCTCATGGAACAGCCGCACAATAGCCGGATCGGGCGAATGTGGGCCTACAGAATTCTCCTGAGCCACCGCGCCGTAAGTGAACTCCACTGCGCCGCTATAAGAGGGCAAATGAACGCACTCGAATCCGCAAACCTGCCCCGGGCTGCGCTCCCCCTGCTGACCGCGCTGCTCGCACTCGCCCTGGCCAGCCCGCTGCGCGCGCAGAGCGACGACCTCACGCCGCTCTCCGACGAGTTCACCAGCGCGGCGACGCTCGGCGGCTTCACGCGGCTTTACACCCTCGAGGGCTGGGGCGTGGACCGGCTCACCACCTACGACATCAACACCACGCGGCCCGGCGCGCTCGTCATGGTGCCGCGCGCGTCGGGCTGGTATCAGGATTACGAGGGGGAGCTGGCGTTCAAAAGCGTCACCGGCGACTTCGTGGTCACGGCCGACGTGGGCGTGACGAACGTCGCCGGCACCGGCGCTCCCGGGGCGAACTACTCCTTCGCCGGCCTGCTCGTGCGCGCGCCGCGTCCGTCCGTGACCTCGCCGGCGACGTGGACGCCGGGCGGTGAGAACTGGGTGGTGCAGGGCGTTGGCACCGGAGCTTCACCCGGCACCTACAACTACGAGCAGAAGAACACGGTCAACAGCGTGACGACGCCGGTGTTTCCGGCCGGCAGCGGGCGCGCGGTGCTGCAATTCGCCCGGCTCGGCAACGCGCTGCTCGTGCTGCGACAGCCGGCGGGCGGCGTGTGGTCCGTCGTGGCGCGCTACCACCGCGCGGACTTTCCCGCGACGCTCCAGGTGGGCATGAGCGCGATGGGCAACTTCACCGCCGCGTCCGCCCTCCCGCCGCTCCAGCACAACCAGACCGTCATCACCACCGCGAGCGCGGACCTCGTGGCGACGTTTGATTACTTTCGCCTGCAACGGCCGGTGGTGCCCGCGAACTTGCAGGGCCTCGACTTCACCAACCCCGCGCAGGTCAGCGACGCGCAGCTTCTCGCCTTCCTCGGCGCGAACGCGAACCAGGCACCCGCCGCCGGCTTACCGGGCACGTTGCAGTTCAGCGCGGCGGCTTACTCGGTCGCAGAGAACGCCGGCTCGGCCACGATCACCGTCACCCGCACGGGCGGCAGCACCGGCGCGGTGGGCGTGGGCTACGCAACAAGCAATGGCAGCGCGACGGCGGGCAGCGATTACGCGGCGGCCAGCGGCACGTTGAGTTGGGCCAGCGGGGACACGGCGAACCGGACCTTCACCGTCACGGTTGCGAACGACACCGCCGTCGAGGGCGCGGAGACGGTGAACCTCACCCTGAGCAATCCGACCGGCGGGGCCACGCTCGGCTCACCCGCCTCGGCCACGCTCACCATCACGGACGATGATACCGCGCCGTTCAACGACGACCTCGCCGTGCTCTCCGACGAGTTCGACAGCTCGACGACGCTGGCGAACTTCCAGCGCATCTTCCAGGTCGAGGGCTGGGGCACGGGCGCGAACAAGCTCCAAACACTCGACATCAACACTTCGCGCGCGGGCCGGCTCGTGATGGTCCCCCACACGTCGAGCTGGTATAACGACTACGTCGGCGAGCTGACGTTCAAGGCCGTCACCGGCGACTTCGTCATCACCACGGAGACCATCCCCCGCAACCGCGCCGGCACCGCCGCGCCGGGCGGGCAGTATTCGCTCTCCGGCATCATGGTGCGCGCGCCGAGCGGCCTGACCACGGGCGCGGCGGGCTGGCAGACGGGCCGGCAGAACTACGTCTTCCTTTCGCACGGCGCGGCGAACAACCCCGGCACCTACCAGCACGAGGTCAAGACCACGACCAACAGCCAGTCCACGCTCTACATCTCCAACGGCGTGGCGCAGGCGGAAATCCAGGTCGCACGGCTGGGCGGCTCGCTCATCATGCTGCGGCGCGACAACGGCGGGCAGTGGATGGTCCACCGCCGTTATGCGCGGCCGGACTTTCCGGCGACGTTGCAGGCCGGGCTGACGGTCTATACGGACTGGAATGGCGTGCAGGCGATTTATCCCTTCGGCCAGGAACTCGCGCACAACTCCTCCGTCATCACGGGGCAAAATCCCGACCTGCGCGCGGAGTTCGAGTATCTGCGCTATCACCGCCCGCAAGTCCCGGCCAATCTCGTGGGCCGGGATTTTTCCAATCCCGCGCAGGTCAGCGACGCGGAACTGCTCGCCTTCCT
>Ga0169931_10008158_pt1 | contig 15339 bp, 15 predicted proteins | sample Kivu_15m_20L_FD_129675 | JGI IMG/M metagenome (GOLD analysis project Ga0169931, IMG submission 129675) | Freshwater microbial communities from Lake Kivu, Western Province, Rwanda to study Microbial Dark Matter (Phase II) - Kivu_15m_20L... | ecosystem: Environmental > Aquatic > Freshwater > Lake... | reverse complement strand
TGGGGATTGGTGATTGGGGATTGGGGATTGGGGATTGGCCAATCCCCAATCCCCAATCCCCAATCCCCATTAATTTTGATAGTCTTAGAATCGATTTCATAAGCTTTATTTTATTAAAAAAATTCAATCCCTAGTAATAAATAAATTAAAAAATTTTAAAATTTTATCATCAAAGAAATTAATCTTCCATATAAATTCCCTAGACTTATAAATTTAGGAAATATTTTGCGTAATAGTCAAACATTTGGGTCGGAAATTAAACATAGAAGTAGGGTAGCCAATTGATGAATTGAATAAGATTATCAAAACTATACACGCGGGAGTAATCTTATAGCATTAATAATTTTTTAAAATAAAAACATAAAAATTAAGGTTAATCAATAAATTTATATATTAAATAAATATTAATAAATAATTTTTAAAATATATCGATCAAATTGTTTTTGTATTTGAGAAATGATTTTAATACAAATAAATCATTGAAATATTATAAAAAACAATCCCTTATTCCAATATCTTACTTCTTAATAGTTCCGGTTTTTTTATGAGGTTTTAAAATTTTAAAGCTGCACGTTAAATTTTCGTCTATGACCATTAGAGCTGCAGAATTATCGAATTCACAGGAATAATTAGGTGCAGAAAAAACAGTAACAAGTTGTCTATCTCCGAAAAATTCATAACCTTCTTCTACAAGCTAAATGGAGTAATAAAGGCTTTTTTTACTTGATGTGCACGTACTACAAGATCTAAGTCATGTTTATCTAAAAAAGCTTCTACAATAGCAGGTGAAAATGTGACAGACACTCCTCTATCATTTTTACCCCAGCCTTTGGCAGCAGCATCAGGATCAGACCATAATAAATCGCAAAGTAATCCTGATAAAGTTTAGATACATTATATAATAATTTCTTACCTTCTTCAGGTACATCAGTAGGTCTTACTATTTTTCTTATTTGATCTAAATGATTAAGTTCTGGGGACAAACCTCCATGCATGCATATAATTTTATCCTCTACCAAACCACATATGGGTAAGCAATTAAAACAGTCGCAGAAAATTTTCCATAGTTTTATGTTGTATCTTCTTTTACATTCGTCGTAAAATCCGTACACTCTATTGATGGATGCGCTTTCATGGTTACCTCTTAACAAGAAAAAGTTTTCTGGGTATTTTATTTTAAAAGCAAGTAATAGACAAATAGACTCAATTGATTGTTTTCCTCTGTCTACATAATCTCCCAAAAAAAGATAATTTGCCTCTGGTGGGTAACCCCCGTGTTCAAATATTCTTAGCAGGTCGTAGAATTGTCCATGTACATCACCTTTTAGAATTTATTGAATATTTTTATTCTTACCTACAACATTTATTGGCGAAGCCAATTCTAAAAAATTTGGTTGATTCATTAAAATCTCCTTCGCACTAATACAGAGCCATTTTATTTCATTTTCAGTCAAGTCGACCAGCTGATTTAATTTATATCTAATTTTTTAATAATGTTACGATCGTGCAGCCAGCAATTTTTTAATAATCTCATCTATATCAATTGCTTCTTTGGGTTTTTCTTTGTTAAAATTCGTTTCCATCAAATTATAAAAATCTTTAATAAATATTTTAAATAAAGAATTAAAAATGAATAATAATTTAAGTAGTCATAAAAATTTATCTGATGCCATAAATAATTTCGATCTTTGCGACAACAATTTCATTTCAAGCGATCGGAAAAGTCCATCAAACGCAATATGTTCTATGGCATTTGGAAATAAGAAAAATCAATCTGATAAAAATGAAAAGACTATGAAACGAGATGAAAAAGAATTGATAAAACAATTCACCGAACTAAAGGAATCAAGCAATTCTCATAACATGCAATTAATAAAAAAATTAAATGTAGAGGAGCAAATTAAAAAGAATAGTTTTGAACAGATCTACCATATTAATAAATTGAATAATCTACCAGAAACCAAGGAATTCATGTATGATGTTGAGAAAGTAAAGAAAAAAATAAAAATAGGCAGTGCAGCTTTGGTTTTCTATTCTGTTCATGCTATAATGGAATTTTATGATAGTAAAACTAAAATATATGAGAACGTGAGAGATTTAATTAATGAAAATCCTAGTCGAAAGAATCTATTTAATTACAAGCGAAATTTGATGATCGGAGTGCCGTTACTCGCTTTTGTTTTTTATCAATTCAAACAATACAAACTCATCGAGGATAAATATAAGGAAACAATCAGGAAGAAATATTATAATGAAGATAGTGGGTTGAATGATTTCAATTTAGCCATGAATCTAAAATATTGAGTCACTATGTTGTATTTAAAAACATTAAATTATATAATAAAATTTAATATTGTATAAACAAATTATTTTATGACTTTTAAAAAATATTTATAATTTATTTTAGTTCTTGAAGTTTTTTATCCCTTTAAATAAATACACATATTAATATATTATAAATTCTAAAAATTTTTGTAATGTGATTATATGATAACTGCTCTAAATACATTAAGCCGTATTAAATTTTTTAATAAAAAGTAACTTTTCCTTTTCTATTAAATTTTTTAAATCGGCCTCTAGCAAATTTTTGTTTTGTATATTGTTGATAATAAAAACAGCCCAAGGATTATTCTCGGCATATTCTTTGATCAGATTTTTATCGAAGTATGTGAAATCTTCTTCATTTTTTATAAAATTTTTGAAAAAGGAAAATCGTGAAATTTTCTTGTAAATCAGATCATTTACAAAACAGGGAATTTCAACACCAGTGTCTTGTGTAGTATTAAAAGAATTAATAGAACCGCATGAATTAAATATTGCAAGATTCATTTTATTGTTTAAAAATGAGTCAGAACTGTCTTTATTAGCAAAATTAAATCTGGATTTTTCTTTAGGCCGATAAAGTGTACTCTTGTTTGAATCAAAACTCTGATTGTTATTATGGGTGGAAATTTCATTGTAGGAGTATGTCGGAGAATTTGTAGTGAGAGTATTCGTATTACTATAATTATTGTATTTACAGTAATTATTTTCATAATTAAACCTGCTGTTTTCTACATCACCCTTTGACAGATTACCCGAATTAAACTGAGACAGGAATTGATAATCAGTAATACTAATAGAACTTTCACCGGCTGTTGACTTAGAAGAAAATTCATCGAGGGCTGCTCTCTCTTCATTCGTAAATGTCTTAATGTGGGAAGAAGGGTTAGGGAAATTTCCTAGAATCGACCTTCCCTGATCTTTGACTATTTCTTTATCGTAGATGGTATAACGCCCCGGAAACACTGTTTTGAACACAATCGAATCCAACAGTTTTCTTTTGACCTCTGGATTAAAAATGTCGGCTTCTTTCATTGCGATTAATTGTTGCGATAAGAAGATAGTCTTGTTTAGATTCATGTCCTCCTAAATTTAGATTAAAAATAATTTATAAATTTACCCTTTCTAATATATTGCTAGCCTCTGCAAAATAATGTAAATACAGACACTCTTTATTCATACATTCGATTCCTTTCAAAAAATTCGAGCAGTACTTGGTTGTACCGTAGCTCGCTCTAAGAAGATGATTATCAACGATTGTATTATCTAAGGATAAAATAGCCAAGGAGGATTCTTCGCAGCTGGAGTAAGTTATGTAGGCCGAAAACGAAGGACCATTTGGGCCATTCGTATTGTATGTTTTGTTTTTATTTACTATGAGTTTGTTTATTTTCCCGTACTGTCCGAAATATTCAAATTGTTTCAATTCAGACTATAAAGATTTAAAATATTTATATAGGTTAATTTTACCTCTTTGTGGGCCATCTCTGTAGATAATCCGATGACGTATACCAATTTCTTTTGGATTATTCTTAAATTCGACAGTTTGTAGTAGTTATAAGGCTGCCCTCTTCCATTGAATTTATTGTAGTTGTATTGTCTGTTATAGTATTCAATCCTAAGTGAGTCTCCAGTTTCTTCTGTCATTGACTATTATATAAATATATTGTATTATAAAAATAAATAAATTTAATTAAATCTTTTGTATTAAATATTAAAAGGTCAAGTAAAAATTCACCCAAAACTTATTTAAGAGAGTATATATATGAGAAATAATATGATTATAAATATTATAACATATAATATATTGTTATGTTGATTTTATTAGCATTAATTGATTGTAATATTTTTGGCTAAAAATGGTCGGAATTTACAAAAATTCCTTAATAAAGAATTTGATAAATATAGGACTTAAAATTTATTAAAATTATGTTATAAGAATTCTTTTGGAAAATTCTAAAGATAATAATCCGAATCACAGTATGAAAAACTGACAAATTTGCTTCTAATTTTGAAAATAATTAATTAAATTATAGGATAATTCCTAAATAAGGATAAATTTATCCACAATTTTTCAAAATCTTTAACCTATTGAAACTTAATTTTTATTAGAAGAATAAAAAATTAAATATAGAAAATATTTCCGAAAACAAAATTATAATTTCTCTGTAATTTTGTAAAATTAGTCGTAATAGAATTTCAATAAATACGATAAATTCATTATAAATTCAATATATTTGAAGGAAAAGACACCCACCATCTCATTTTTTCCTTGTTAAATATGGTGATTTCATTTCAAATTTTTTCAGCGTATTTTATCATTTTTAAAAAAAATTAAAATAATGAAACGATTTTCACTCATGTAATATTAATTTAAATATGCTTTCTTCAAAGATGTAAAAATGAATTCTAAATAACAATATCTTCTAATTGATTTTCCTATTCCTTCATATTCTATAATATAAAATGTTCCTTATATCACATAAATGATGTTAACTAGTAATTATAATAAATTAAATTTTCATTGTAGAAAAAATATAAACATTAATAAATAAATTAATATCAAATGAGGACACAAGATGAATCGAAGAAACCTCATCATAGTCAACTTAAAATAAATTTATACGATTCAGAGGCCTTGCAATCGAACGAAGAGAAAAATTTCTACCCGAATAATAAAAACTCGTTCCAGTTAATTGACGAGATAACAGTGGAAGAACTAAATTTGCAAGAATTAAAAACTGTTTTAATACAACACATAAAACGAATAAAGGTAATAAAATAGTTTGATAACAATATCCCTATTAATCATTTTCGAAGGATTTAGAAACCGAATTGAAATCAAAAAACGAAAAAATTTTGAAGCTAGAAATAGACCTAGCAGATAATAAACGAGTAAAATAATTTTAATTTTTATGCAATTAATGCTGATGATTTTTTTAGAATAGAGGAACGACAGGATATGACTACTCTATTTGCACTAATTCCCCTGTCCATTCAATTTTTAAAGATAACATTACATCATACAAGCCATCTACTATCTTGAATAACTCAAATGTTAACAGATCGATTGACAGTAATGGAAATTCTTCTACTTCATACATCAATAATATGAAAATGAACCATTATTCTAATTCATATTCTACTTTATCATTGAATATTCAGACAAAGGCAGTAAATAGAACAGACATATTCAGTTATAATTTGAAAAGACCCGAACTTGACATCGAAGAATTGTATGACAAGGAAATGGAAGGTTATTTTTCACTTGCCAAAAAAGAAGAAACAACTGATGTAGACACATTTTCAGGCTATGTAATTGGAACTAAAGATAATAATAACACTGAGATAACCAATTTAAAAGAATTAAGTACACAAAAAAACACCTTACAAGATAAGGCATCGACTGCTACAATTACTCCAGCTCCAAATAAACCAAATATGAGATCTATTAGTGTAGTATCGAAATTAGCTAAGAATATGACACCGGCCAGGCAAACTAAAGAAACAGCCAAGAAGGTAGAACTATCCAAACCCGAAGCAGCTTCTAATATTAAAAAGAATGGCTTGGCTGGGGCTTTCGGACAAAACATAGTTGCAGCTGTTAAAAAATCGACTCTAGGCGGCAACACAGCATTAATGTCTAATAATCATGCAACAAATGCCAATATTAAATCAATTAGGAGAGAAAACGTTTTAAGCGTCGAGAGAAACAAACCCTCAATAAACTCAACGGATTATTCTACTAAATCTAAAAATACCGGAAATTCAGGTCTATTGGGTGCTATAAATAAGGTTGGTAATTTAAAAATTAGTACTCAAAATTTAAACACAGAAAAATTGGATTTAAAAAATATATCTTTTAATACTAAAGAATCTGTACGTACTAATTCTGTAGTAAAGACTGCAACTAATCAAATTAATGAAAAGAATTTCCGTACAAAGGCGGATATTCCTAGAAATAAAAACGCTTCGGTTACCAGAAAAAAATGAGAAATAACTAATTTAATAGGAGGGTGTTATTATATTGTTATTTAGTAATTTTATAAAAATAAAAAAATTATTTAGAATAAATTTTTAACATGCACGATGGTATAATTATTTATAATATCTAAAATTGTTAAATGATTAAAAAAGAAATAAATTCAGAAAATTCAGATAATGGTGTCACACTTTGGTTTACTGGATTGAGTGGCTCAGGAAAATCTACAATAGCAAACAATCTGAAAGAAAAGTTGAATGAAAAGTGTTTCATATTAGATGGTGATGTTATAAGAAAAGGGCTAAATAAAGACTTAGGGTTTTCAAAGGAAGACAGGAAAGAGAACATTAGAAGAATTTCAGAAGTTGCCAAACTGTTCAATGCTGCTGGATTCATTGTAATCGTTGCATTTATATCTCCCTTTTCTGAAGATAGGAAAGTGGCCAGAGCATTGCATCTTGAATCTAAATTAGAGTTCAAAGAAATTTTCATAAATGCCTCATTAGAGTGTTGTGAAAAAAGAGACGTCAAAGGTCTTTATAAAAAGGCTAGAAATGGTGAAATTAAATTGTTTACAGGTATTTCAGATATCTATGAGGCTCCAAGTGACCCTGATTTAATTTTAGAAACTGAGTCGAAAACTATTACTGATTGTGTAAATTTAGTAATGCAGAATCTCTTTAAAAGAGAAAATATCTATCATAAAGTATCTAGCAATGATAAATTGAACTGTTTGAGCGACATCACAAATCAAGAAGTTTCTATAATTCTTGATGAAGAAGAATTAAATCTCTTACAAATTATTCAACATGGTTGGTGCGCTTCTGAATTGGATTGCTTTATGAACGAAGAAGATTTGAATGAATGTATTTATTTCAAAACTTTTAGAGAAAAATATTTTCAACCGATTCCTATCATATGTCCAATCAGCGAATATGATTGTAAAATAATTGATCTTATAAATTCACACACTCTCAATAAAGAATTAAATATAATTAACAAATTTACAGGTAAAGTTGTTGCTGTCTTAGAAAATCCTAGTTACTATAGTTTCAGAAAAGAGGAGATAGTTACAAAAATATTCGGGACATTCTCTCAAAACCATCCTAAAATCAGAAAGTATTTTTCACAAGGAAGCTATCTTCTTACAGGTAAAAAAATTAGATTCTTAGATGAAATAAGATTTGAGGATGGGTTGGATCAATTTAGGCTTTCACCAGATTCTATCAGAAAATTATCAATCGAGAAAAATGCCGATTGTTTGTACGCCTTTCAAGTTCGGAATCCATTACATAATGGGCATTGTATGTTACTTAAGGAGGCTAGAAGGAAACTTATAAATGAAAATGGGTATAAAAATCCAATTCTACTTCTCCATCCATGTGGAGGTTGGACAAAAGACGATGATGTTCCTTTAAAAACCAGAATGGAACAATATAAAGAAATGCTTGCTGATAAATCACTTGACGAGGAACATACTATATTGGCGATATGGCCTTCTCCTATGTTTTATGCAGGTCCTTTAGAAGTACTTTGGCACTTCACCTCAAGAGAATATGCAGGTGTCGATTTTATGATCGTTGGGAGAGATCCAGCTGGAATAAAACACCCAGATAATTCAGCTCTCGATCTATATAACCCATCTCATGGTCAAAAGATTATTGAAGTCGCTATAAAAAATAAATTAATTAAATTGAAATCTATCCCATTTAATCCCGTATTCTACAATGAAGAGACCAAAGAAATGGAATTTTTTAATAATTGTAATAAAGACAATTATCTAAATATTTCTGGAACTGAACTTAGGAGAATAGCAAGGGACGGGCTTAATTTACCTGAAAATTTTATGAATGAAAAAGGATGGGAGGTATTAAAAAATTATTATAGAAATGAAAAAGATAGTATAATTTGAGCGGGATATAATATTATTTATTTTAATATTAAATTAAAAAATGAAGTAATCAATACTATTTATAAAAAGTAAATTTTGTATAAAAAATTTCTAAAACTCGTCGGGGTTTATTACACATACTATCAATAAAATTCATCATAAAAAAATTTGATATTATTAATTATAAATTCTTATTTGCCTCCAAAAATTTTATCAAATTAATTTTAATAAAATTAATTAATGGAAAAAATAGACACACGAGGAAACGAACTAAACACATTCGGCAACTCTTCTCTGTCAAATCATTTCGAGTGTTTGAAAGACAATAACACAATATATTATGTTGAAGGTGTAGAAAAGTCACAAGAATTTTTAAAAAATCACAATATCAACACAATTACAAAAACAAGTACTACAGCAATAAAATTCTCAGCTGACCAAGGAAGAATTGGTATAAAAAATTTAGGGAACACATGTTACATGAACTCAGCACTGCAATGCTTAGGCCATACAAGGGAATTATTAAATTATTTTATTTCAGGTGAATACAAAAAAGATCTAATTAAACAAGAAGATAAAGACGTGGAATCAGAATTGCTTTATTATTTTTCAACCTATTTTGGGGACTTTATTCATGAACTGTGGTCAGATAGTAGGGAAGCAATAAACCCAAACAATCTTAGAAACACCCTAATAAAAATTTATCCACAATTCGATAACAATTTTCAGCAAGATGCGCATGAAGTGCTCACTTTGATTTTAGACTCCTTACATCAACAGCTTAACAGAGTAAAGAACGACGATGACAAGATTACCGGAGACATGGAACTATTTTTTCAACTTTCACAAAGAGAAAATTCTTTGATGCTTTCGAAACATCAGTCTCAATATTTCTGGAACTCACATAAAATTCTAAACGATTCTATCATCACCGATTTATTTTTTGGTCAACTAATTTCAACCATAAAATGTTTAAATTGTTTTGAAACATACAATACTTTCGAACCATTTTCTTCACTCGGGTTATCTATTCCTAACGAATATAAAATCTTTCTGTATTTTGTTCCGATGAAAAAGAATTACAGGGCGATAAAAATTTTTCTTAAGATAAATGATAATATGCAATTTAAGAGTTTGATTGAAAAAGTAAAAGATGTCATAGAATACAAATTTAAAAACGGTGTATTCTATTGGGTTTCAAATAATAAATTTATTAAATTAGTCGATCCTGACGAAAGATGTGGGGATCTTCTAAATCGTACATCGTTTTTGTTCTTGATTGAAGTAGATTGTGATAACGATCAAGAAAATTCTAAAATTAATCAAGATTTTAATAATCCAATTATTACTGATAAAGATGAATTCGTTCATTCTTACAACGATTACTTTTATATTTGCCTAAATTTTAATATGTTCAATACATCATCAGACTCAACTAAAAATAAAGAAATAAAAATAATATCATATCCAAGAATTTTCAATTATGATAATAAACTGATTTTAGAAAAAAAAGAAATCTCAGATGTTGAATCATTTGACGAGGATAAAAAAATCAAAAAGATTTTCGATCCTATAATCTCCTACATTAAAAACTTCATCCAATCTGGGGAAGACTTTATGAAATATCTGGAAAACGAAGCTCTATTTTTCACAGTGAAATCTGTGAATATACAAAGATATAACATCGAATCAAGTAAAAAAAGCGATACAAGCACATTAAATGGTATAAACAAATCAGACACATTTAGCTCAAAAGATTCGAATTTTCTTTGCCTCTTCTGCGGAAAAGAAAATCCCCAAGAATTCTTGTGTAATTGCATTAACAAATGGTTGTTCAACAACATACTAGATTTTGATTCAGTAAATATATCTATAGCAAACCTAAAATATTTTCTAAACAACCTGATGGAAAACCAGAAACTATCAGAGGTAGTGATAGAAGTGAATATAAATATCTCAGTTGAGATTCTGAAGTTTCTGGATCTCAACAGATGTAAGGATAACACACAGAAATACATACCTGACAATGGTATTAATTTTTACAACCTACTTGACTATTTTACCGGAGATGAAAAGCTTACTTTGTCTGATAATTATTACTGCAACACTTGCAAAAAAATTGTGATTGCCTATAAAAAAATGCAAATCAACAAAACCCCCCAGATCCTTGTTGTAAATCTTAAAAGATTCAGGTATGAGACTTGCAATTCCGGAAAGAGCAGAGTTTCAAGACGCAACAACGACAATTTTTTATTGAATAGCAACAATTTTTCAGGAGAAAAAAAGGAAAATATGATCGATTTTCCTATAAATAATTTAGATTTAACAAAATACAATAGAAATAACATTCCTGTTTTTTATGAGTTGTTCGCAATTTGCAATCACCAAGGAAAAATTTCTTCTGGACACTATACTGCTATTTGTAGGCATCCTACTAGTTACAAATGGATTGAATATGATGATAAATTAGTGAAAAATTATCCTGAGACTAATTTGATAACATCTAATGCTTATTTGCTTTTTTACAGAAAAAAATTAAATAGTTAGTATAATATTAAGGATAATTACCTATTCTATGATTCGTTTTAAGAATGCGCATATTTTTTATAAGATTAATATAATTATGATAAATTTAAAATACATATTAATGCCGGTATTAAAATAAATTATGAATTTATTGCCATAAAAGAAATTAGCTGTGGTTTATTAATTTCAGTTAATATAAATTTCTTATTGATTTATATTTTATTGAAATAGAACATTTTTGTTTTGTTTATAGTGTAAATAAATTTAAAATTTCTAGGATTTTTATTTTATTTATTAATTCAAAATTTTATTCATCAAAATATTTTACTCGCACATCTAATTTTCGTCTATTGTGACATTCGATTTTAAAAATTGAACCCATGAATCATCATTATTTCGATTCAATTCATTTTCAAAATATAGTATATCTTTCTTTTTATCTTTCATACATGTAAATTTTTTAAAAAATGTGTAACTTGAAATTTTCTTGTAGATTATATTTGACACATATTCAGGAATACTAGAATCTAAGAGAATTTCAGATTCATTTTGTGATTTTAATTGAAAAGAATTATTTACAAATCCAAATCTAGAATTCTCTCTTCGTCTATAAATATTCCTTGACTCCTTTACGGGATTGCAATTATTGTGACTATCTGAATAGTTTTCATTTTTACCATAGTCTGATTGCGACGAAGTTGACTTTTCTGCGCTTTTAATCTGGTTATATTCAATGTTCTTATCATAACACAGGATTTCTTTTTTCTCTGAACTATCAGCGCTTTGTGATTCGTTAGAACAAGTCTGATTGTCTTTAATTACGCAACTATTTGAATCATCTTCTAACTTAATAGAAGATTTTATATCAACAGCCTGTAATTTAGTTTTAGCACCGATGTTTCGATTGTTCTTCACGGTTTTATGCGTGTGGTTTTTCTTATTGTTATAAATGCTTCTCTTATTGTCTCTTACTAAAATGTATTCATACTCATTATTTTCTTTTCTATCATCATAGTAATAATCATTATAGTCGTTAGAGCTGTTGTATTCATAATTATAATTGAAATCATCTGCATATCGCTTTTTTATTTTTGAATGTTCATTGTTATAGTAGTTGTTCTTGTTATTGTAATTGTTATCTTCTGAATTATATTTCTTGGCTGTTTTTTTTAAAGAAGGATCGCAGTTTATAACGATTTGTTTATCGTAAATTTTTTCAGTAGAAGGAAAAACAGATTTAAATTTTTTAGGAGAATTGAGAGTTTTTCTTACGTTTTCACTAAAGACATCGGCCAGCTTTATAGCGAGAAGTTGTTGTTCATAAAAAATGTTTTTATTCGCGCTCATGTCATCCTATAAAATAAGAAAATATAATAGATAAAATTTTACCCGACATATTATATCATTCTCATCAGCATCTGAATGTAAATATAGACAATCCTTATTTGGGCAGTCCAAGTTTTTTAAGAAGTTACTACAGTATTTTGTAGTTCCAAATGATGCCCTTATTGTATGATCATCTGCCTCGATGTTATCAACTGAGAGAATCGCAAGAGAAGCCTCCTTAGGAAGGGAATATGAAATGTAGGCTGAGTAACTAGGCCCGTTAGGCCCTGTTGGATTATATGCCTTGTTTTTATTTATTACGATCTTTGTAATTGAGCCATATTGACCGAAGTATTCCGATTTATAAAGAGTCTTTATATATAAAATTTTATAATCATTTACAAATTACTTACTTCTTTATTGGCCAGATTAGCAGATAAACCGATGACATAGACTAGGTTTTTCTGAATTATTCTGACATTTTGGTAGTTGCTTGCATTTTTCCATATTGTTGATACCTTTTTAACTCCCTTTCCTTTAGTCGAATGAGTGGTCTCTTCACTCCTAGACATGTAATGTTAGATATAATAATTAGATAATAAGACAATATTTAACTCCAAATACTTTATTTTAATTTTTATTATAAAATATATTATAATATAAATATTATGGGCAGCAATTGCTCTTGCCTGCAAAACGAGTCTACTAAATCTGAAATTAATTTAGATGCTAAAAGAATAAAAGACATCAGTAAATTCCTATTTTTTATTTAACCAAAGCTAGTAAAATTAAAGCTTGTAAAATACTCATGAGATCTGTTAAAATATTACAAGCAAGAGTTCGTGGGTTTATTGTGAGAGATAAGATTAGATCAATGAATAATCATAAAAGATTTATGCCGAATGATTCCTATAATAATTACACAACTGCAAACAATGCTAAGATTGTAAATATAATATATGAAAAAAATTATAATTTTTATAGACAGACGATCAAATAAAAAAACTTTTCCAGAAATATAAACAACTGGATGATGGTGTTACAGTTATTTTAAAGCAGTGTGTAGAATACGAGAACAAAGCCATGTACTACGGTGAATGGTCAACAGCAACTAATCAAAGACATGGAAGAGGGATCCAGATATGGATAGACGGCAGCCGATATGAAGGGTATTGGAAAAATGATAGAGCAAATGTCAAAGGAAAATTAATACACGCTGATGGAGACATATACGAAGGTATTGAATTAACATTTATCATTATTTAGGGGAATGGCTAGAAGATAAAGCTCATGGCTATGGTATCTACACACATACTGACGGTGCTAAGTATGAGGGGCAGTGGAAGGAAGATAAACAAGACGGAAAAGGTATCGAGTCATGGCCAGATGGCGCATCGTATGAAGGAGAGTATAAACAAGGGAAAAAGTCTGGCTTTGGAAAATTCAAATGGGCTGATGGTTCGGTATATGAAGGACAGTTTATTGATAACAATATCAATGGAAAAGGTAATTTGGGATATTAAAAATCTTTTCTGAATATTTTTATCTTTATAGGAGTTTATATCTGGGCTGATAAGCGACAATATATTGGAGAATGGAGAAATAACAAAATGGAAGGATATGGTACCTTTACATGGCCAGACAAAAGAAAATACACCGGATACTATTTAGATGATAAAAAACATGGCCAAGGTTTATTCGAGTGGTAAAATTTTAACTTAACTCTTAAAAAGGTCTGACGGTAGAAAATATAATGGCGGTTGGAAAAATGGAAAGCAGCATGGAGAAGGAGAGTTTTATAACATTTCAACCAAGAATTGGAAAAAAGGCATATGGGATGATGGCAAAAGAGTCAGGTGGAGTAACGAGCCTACTAAGGAATAAATTTTAATTTTATTTAGAATTTAATATCAAAATTAAAAAATTAACTTTTTATATAAACTTCGCGAATTTCATTCATCAAATATCAAATTGGTTGAAAAATAAAATATCCTTAATATAAAAATTATTTTTTTAAAAACTAAAATAATATTAAATTTTATAAAATATATATCTAATTATTAAAACATAATATGATAGTGATCCTTACTCAAATATTATGAATGATCATGACATGATTTATTATAAAAAATGATGAATTATTTACACAATTACTAAAAATAATTATGAATATTTTAAATAATAAATTACCAAAATTTTAAATTCCACATTTATTATTAATTTCGAAATTTTAAGGAAATAGTAATTATAATATAATAATAAAAAATGATAAGTAAGTTAAAAATAAATCATTTAGTAAAAGAAGATACACATATTATAAAACCCAAGAAAATAAAGAAAAATTCTTTTAAATGTGAGTATGTAGATTGTAATTATGATCCTCGTTCAGAAATTCAAATTACAGATCACAAAGAATTGCACAAAAATGATTCAAAGAATAATGAATGTAATGAATGTGACTTGAAATTTTTGAGTTTAGATAATTTCGAAAACCACAAGAAAGATCATACTAAAAGCACTAAAACCTTAGTAGAATGTACATTCCCTGGTTGCAATAAAAAATACACAACTATTTATAATCGTGATGTAAAATTCTTTTAAAATAATTTAGATCCATTACAGAAAGCATACCGGAAAAACACTTTTCGAATGCGATACATGTGGACGTAGGTTTTATGAAATGGCAAATTTTAAATATCATATTCGTTCAGGACATTTGAATATCACTAATTCTGAAAAAGAATGTCAGCATCCGAATTGTGTGAAAAATTTCAAATCACTTAAAACAAAACTTCTTCATCATGTTAAATTTGAGCCTGACTGCGAGAGAGAAAAGAACTTTTTAGTTGATCTCGTTGGAAAATTTAGGACTACGGCTGAATATTTTATAAAAACATACGACATTGAGAAATCTTCGATATTGAATTCTAAAGAATATCAAAATCTTAAGAAACAATATGAAGATACTTCAGCAGTAATTTCTAATAAAGATCAATTTATGATTATAATGGAAGGAAAAATTCTTAATTTATAATATAATGAATTTTTGTTAATTAAGGTAAAATTTTTTATGAATGTTTGAAAATTATACAAACATTTTAATTTAATGAAAACAATATAAAATTTTATAATATCCTCAGTACAAACAAAAATAAAGGGTTTGTACTGGGATTTAATTTTATTAATATGAAATTATATATTAATTAATTAAATTTTCACATTAAATAAATTTAAATTTCAATAATATTTCATTATTTAATTATATGATTTTAAATATTATTTAATATGAAAT
>Ga0169931_10008157_pt1 | contig 15340 bp, 13 predicted proteins | sample Kivu_15m_20L_FD_129675 | JGI IMG/M metagenome (GOLD analysis project Ga0169931, IMG submission 129675) | Freshwater microbial communities from Lake Kivu, Western Province, Rwanda to study Microbial Dark Matter (Phase II) - Kivu_15m_20L... | ecosystem: Environmental > Aquatic > Freshwater > Lake... | reverse complement strand
TGCGGATTTGCGTTTTGGTGCGGATTTGCGTTTTGGTGCTGATCTACGTTTTGATACAGATTTGCGTTTTGGTGCGGATTTGCGTTTTGATACAGATTTGCGTTTTGGTGCGGATTTGCGTTTTGGTGCGGATTTGCGTTTTGGCGCTGATCTACGTTTTGATATAGATTTGCGTTTTGGTAAATAACCCATTATATTATATGTAAATTTTTAAAAATTTTCTAATTCTTGTAAAAATAAAGTTTTAATATCAGGAATTTTTGAATTTTTTAAAAGATATTTAAAATGTTTTTTTTCTAATGAAGACGGGAAAAGATGTTTATTTGATAATAAAAATTCTATTAAATTAACATGTTTTTGATCATTTGAATAAAATAATAATAAATCATATAGTTTAATATGTATTTTAATATTATTATAAAGAAGAAATAAGAAAGATTTAAATTTTTTATATTTGAAAAGTTGATTTATAATAAATTTAGAATTATATTTATCAATGAAGGAATTTTGTATATAACATATATATTGCTGTTCATTAAATTTTGTGTGAGGATGTATTAATATATAAATATTATAACAGTTATTAAACCACCAATTTAAAACATTTGTTTTTTGATATTCTAAACACCAGAATAAAACGAATTCAGGAAAATATAATTTGACATTATTTTTTAAATACCAATCAAGAATTTGTACATCAATAGATAAAGATTTATCAGATGATTCTAAAATTTTAGATTCTAAAAAATCAATAAGAAAGTTTACATGTATTTTTTTTTTAGAAAAATCATGCATACGATATTGAAATTTTGTTTTAAGATTTAGATTTTCAAAATATGGTAATAGACCACTTGAAATCCACCATTCAAGTATAGGTATATCATATTTAGAAATACAATGATTCCAGGGTTTAATAAAGAAATTATCAGAAATTGAAATATCCATATTTTCAATAAGATTTTGAAAAGTATAACCATCATCAGAAATAATAATAGGGCCTATAACATCTATATAATTGGATGGTATTTTTAATTTTGTTTTAAAATAATTATATATATTAAAATCTTGAAGGAAATAAATTAATTTTAGTTTGCGTAAAAGAGTAGGTTGATTAGATATAAATTCTTTTATATAATCAAAATTTTCATTTTTAATTTTTAAGATATCTTTAGAGAACATATTATAATATGGGAAGAGATTTTTATAATAATATAATAATAAAAATAAATAATCTTAATTTTTTTTACAGACATCAATGTACTCTCTTGCTAATTTAGTACCGATAATTTCGGATGCTTTAAGTTGAGATATTTTATTATTTTGAATTTTAAATATATTTAATAACATAAAATTTATTTTATCAAAGAAATTTTTATCATTATTAAATATGTTAAATTTATTTGCATAAACCATATTAAATAAGGCAGGAGATATATTTTTAGTATGAGGTATTAAATTTTCAAGATTTTCTTTTGAAATAGAGAGAAATTCTTTATTATTTATAAGAGATTTTAGTTCATCATGGATTAATTTGGCATTTGTATTGTGAATAGAAGACATTAAAATACTATAATAAAAAAAAATGAAAAAATAAACAATTGAAAAAATAAACAATTGAAATAAAATAAAATAAAAAACTATTGAAAATGATTGATATAAAAAATATTATTAAAGAGATAAGTTTGTTAGATAAGGAAGATAAGAAAAATATATTAAATACATTAATCGAAGGATGTAATAAAGATGGATATACAAAAAATTTAAATGGATATTTTTTTAATTTATTAGATATAGAATTGGATACGTTGGAAAAATTAAATGATACAATAAAGATTATAAAGGAAAGTAAAAATAAAAAGAATATAAATATAAATAATAATATAATTAATAATATAAATACAATAATAAAAAATGAAGATTATGAAAACAAAGAAAATAAATTATATGAATTGGAAGACGAAATAGATAATGAATTATATAAATTTACAAATAAAAGGCTTGATTTTGAGAAAAATAATAAAGAAATATATGAAAAAAATATATTAAAATATAAGAAAAAAACATGTAAAAAAAACAGCGCATTATATACTATAATACAACTTTCAAAAAAAAAGACAAGTAATAATACTAAATTTAAAAATAATGCACATTATTACATGGATGAAGAGATTGATAATGAATTTGTAGATATTATATATAGTGAAATTGATAATAAGGATGAATTTATAGTAGAAGAATTTGATGGTATAAATGATATAGAGGAAGAAATAGAAGAAATAGAAGAAATAGAAGAAGTAGAAGAAGAGGTAGAAGAAGAGGTAGAAGAAGATGTAGAAGAAGAAATGGAAACAAATGATATAGATACAGTTAATATTGATAATGAAATAAAAATGTATGGTATAATTTTAAATAATAACGGGATTAAAATAAATATGAATTATAGATTAATTAAAGAAGATTATGTAATTTAATAATATTATTTAATTTAATTTAATTTAATTTTTTTTTTTTATTTAATAAAGTTATAAAATGATATCACTAGCTTTACTTGTATCAATACTTTTAATTGCAGGCGCTCTTAACTGGGGTCTTGTTGCATACAACGGGATGGATCTTGTAACAATGGCAACTGGTGGTGGTATGCCTGATCGTGTTGTAAAATATCTTGTAGCAGCAGCAGGTCTTGTATACGCTTATAATCTAGTTCGTTAAATTTTCAAATAAAAAAAATCGTTTTGTTTAAAAATTTAAAATAATATATAAATTAAATGGATAATAATGAATTTTTAGAGAATGTAAATGTAAGAGAAAAAGTTCATGTATTTAACAAATTACCACATGAATTAAATAAATATAAAGAGGAAGTACAAAATTTGAATAATATAATAGAGGAGAATAATAAAAAAATAAATGAATTAACAGATAAAAAAACTAAATTAGAAAAGGAGAAAAAAAATATGAAAAAATCAAATAATGAATTAAGTGAAGAATTGAAAAATATAAAAAAAGAAAAAGAAGAGAATGAAAAGGGTATGGAAATATGGAAAGAAAAAGTAGATAAAGAACTTCATAATTTACAAGACGAAATGAATGAAACATTAAATAAATTAAATGATGAAAAAAAGGCAAAAGATATGATAACAAGTAAATACGATCAAATGAATATATTATATCAAAGAATTAATAAAAATTATAACGAATTAAAAATAAAATATGATATATTATCTAACGGATTAAATATTGAGAATGGAAATATTTGTAGCTGTAAATGTGATAATGGAAATATTTGTAGCTGTAAATGTGATAATTGTAATGAAAATTGTAATGAAAATTGTAATGAAAAAAATAGAGAAATAGATATAAATATAAATATAAAAGAAAAGAATAATAAATATAAATATAAAATGAGAAAAAAATAATCAAATGTCAATAAATTCATCTATAAAATCAATATTTATTGATTTTATTAAATATGTAAAATCATGTGAGGTATTAGTATCAGAAGAAGATTCTGAAATTATGGAAGAATGTAAAGTATTTATATCTAAAAAAGAGTTTGAATTTAGATTAGTTGGTTCTGTAAAAAAAATAATATAAAGAATAAAAAATATAGGATGATTTTTATCAGGTATAGTAGAAGATTTAATTATATATTTGCATATAAAAATCAAAGATCCAAAAAAGTCATGTAAGGAATATTCGTAAGGGATATAATTAGTATGTTTTAAAAGAATTTTGGAATAGAATGATTGGAAATGAATAAATAATTTTTGTTTATGTTCAATGAATTGTAAATTATATATATAATTTTTAAAAGAGATAAAATTAGAAAAGTAATTGTAAAGATGAGTAAAATAATTATTAAGAAAGTGAAAAAGAATTAGGTGTTTTTCAAGCATTTGAAAATAAACAATAAATAAAATATTTATATTATACATAAAATGAATGATATAAATATACATTTTTTAATTATAGGATTATCAATAATATTATATATAATATTTAGATATTACGTATTTAAAACAAGAAAGAATAAAAAACATAAGACGATATTGTATTTAATATTTATAATTTTAGCAATGTATATAATATATTTTATAACGTTAAAGGACGAGAAAATAATAGATATGTTACCATCTATTGATTCAACAATTTAAAATAAAATAATATAAAATATATTATATATAATAATGGATATACCAAATAATAATGAGTTAAAAGTGTATGAAAAGGATTTTAGTAAAAATTTAAATAAATATGAATTTATTAAATTTAAACCAGAAATAAAGAAGAGAGAATCATTATATTTAGATAATTCACAGATGATGATAAGGAATTATTTATCAAATACAACAATTTATGAAAATATACTTTTATATCACGAAGTAGGTACAGGAAAATGTCATGGAAAAGATGAAAAAATAATGATGTTTAATGGAGAATATAAAAAAGTACAAGATATAAAAATAGATGAATTAATAATGGGGGATGATTCAACACCAAGAAAAGTTAAATCTATAGCAAGAGGAAAGGATAAAATGTATAAAGTAATAAATAGCATTAATAGAAAGGATTATTATATAGTAAATTCAGAACATATATTATGTTTAATTGCCAAAAATTTACCATATATAGATTATGATAAGTACAATGATAAATACAGTATAATATATATTGAGAATAATAATATATTAATAGAAAATCATAGTATAGAAGAATGTAATAGAATTTATCAAAAAGTATTAAATAATAAGATACTAGAAATAAGTATAAAGGATTATTTAAAATTAGATAAATATTTAAAAGACATATTGGAAGGGTATAAAATAAGAATTAGAAAAGATATATTGAATATACAAGTAAATTCTGATTATTATATATTAGGTTTTTTATGGGGGAATGGAGAATTAAAAACAAAACAAATAATAGATATAATAAAGGATATAAATAATTTAGAGTTAAGAATAAATATAGTAAATGGATTTATACATAAAGATTTTGATCATTTAGAAGCTATAAATAAAAAAATAAAAGATATTGAAATAGAAGATGAGGAGGAAAAGGATTTTATAATAGGATTATTAAATTTAGGTGGGTATATTGTAATAGAAGAAGAATTAAATAATATAAAAGTAATAGATTATATATATGATGATGAAATTTATACATATGAAATAAATATAGAAGAGTATAATGATAAAGATTTTTATTATGGATTTGTATTAGATGGTAATTCGAGATACATAACAAAGAATTTAACAGTAACACATAATACATGTACGAGTATAACAATAGCGGAAGGATTAAAAGAATATATAAATAATATGGGTAATAAAATAGTAGTATTAGTAAAAAATAAAAATATTCAAATGAATTTTATAAATGAAATATATTCAAAATGTACAGGAGAGGAATATATAAAGGATGATAAAAGGGAAGATAAGTATGAAAGGAGTAAAGTATTAAGAAAAATAAATAAAAAGTATCAATTTATAACATACGGTACATTTGTAAATAATGTATTAGGAATAAAGGAGTATATAATGAAAAATGGAAAAATGGTAGTAAAAAAAGTAAATGGTAAGATACAAAGAAAACAAACAAATAATATGATAAATGAATTAAATAATAGTATAATAATTATTGATGAAGTTCATAATATAACAAATAACGATATTTATATAGCATTAGAGAAAGTATTAAAAAATTCATATAATTACAGATTGGTTATGTTAACAGCAACACCGATATATGATAATGTAAAGGAAATATTTGAATTAATAAATTTATTAAATTTAAAAGAAGAGAATGTACAATTACCTATAAGAAATGAATTAAAATTAAAAGATTATATAATACCAATTAAAGGTGTTAGTAATATATTAAAAGGAGGTGTATACGAGATTAATAAAGATAAAGTAAATGAAATAGAAGAAAGGATAAATGGTAAAATATCATATATAACACAAAATAAAGAATTATATCCAGAAATTATAGATAATGGAGAAAAAATAAGAGATGAAGATGGATCTGTAAAAATTGTAAAGTGTGAAATGTCTGATTACCAATATATGGTATATATAACAACAGTAATGAATGATGTAAAATATTTTAAAGACTATGATATATCAACAGTTGCAAATTTAGAATCATACGAAAAGAATATATCAAGTTCATTATATAAAAATACATCGGATGCATCTACAATAGTATATCCTAACAATAAAATAGGAAAACAAGGTTTTCAATTAATAACAGATGATAAAATGAGAATTAAAACAGAATATAAAAATGTATTAACTAAAGATTTAGGAAAATATTCATCTAAATTAAAAAATTTATTAGATAATATAAATAAATCGAAAGGATTAGTTTTTATATATTCTAATTATGTATCTAATGGTGGAATAAATTTAGTAAGATTAATGTTATTAGAAAATGGATATACAGAATATATAGGAAAAACAAGTGAAGGAAATTTAAATACAAATGGTAATTTTATAATGTATGATGATTCATCTAGTGTAGAAAGAAGAGAAAAATTACGTAATATATTTAATGATGACAATAATAAGAATGGTGAAAAAATAAAAATAATAATTGGATCACCAATAATATCAGAGGGTATAAATTTATATAATGTAAGACAAGTTCATATATTAGAACCATCTTGGAATTTAAGTAAAATAAATCAAATAATAGGAAGGGCAGTTAGGAAAAATTCACATAAAAATTTACCAAAACAAGATAAAAACGTTGAAGTTTTTAAATATGCAAGTGTATATGATATAAAAAAAATAGAAAACGAAATAAAAAATCATCAATTGACAAACATATTTACATTTTTTATTGATATAGAAAAATATTTATTATCAGAATTTAAAGATCGTGAAAATAAAAAAATAGAAAGATTGTTAAAAGAAAATTCATTTAATTGTTATTATAACAATATATTAAATAAAATACATGAAAAGTATAATAATACAGAAAGGTGTGATTATATGAAATGTGAAATAGAGTGTAAAATTAATACAAATGAAGTAGATATTGATTTATCTACATATGGATTACATATAAATGAATTTGATAATTATGATGTTAAATATGTAGAAAATATAATAATAGAATTATTTAAACAAAATTTTGTATGGACATTAAAAAGTATAAGAAATCAATTAAAAAATCAAGATAAATCAATATCACTTCATGTAATAACATATGTATTAAATACATATATTGAAAAAAGAATTATTATTACAGATATATTTGATAGAGATGGTTATATAATTAAAAGGATGGATATGTATATATTCAATCCTTTAGATAAACCTATTGAAATGTCTTATTATGATAAATATTTAAATTTTGAAAAATATGAAAATAAATATACAGTTAATGAATATTTACAAAAAGAATTAAGTGATATTACATTTAAAGAAAAGGAAAAAAAGAAATATACAGTAGATGTAAATATAAGTGATGATATAATTGAATATAATGAAAAATTATTAAATGAAAATAAAATAGTAGGATCATTCAGAAGTCCAGGTACAAAAGAAAATTTATATGGTGTAATTACAGATATATTTAAAATAATAGATTTAAGAAAACAATTAAATAATATAGATGATGCAAGAAAAAGGATTAGGGGTATGAATATATTAAGTTATAAAAAACCAGAATTAATAGATATATTAAACGAATTAAATGTAGAATCTGAAAATACATTTGATAGTTATGATAAAAAAGCTTTAGCAAAAATATTACAAAAATATCTTATTGAAAATAATTTAGTTTTGAGATAAAAAAAAATGATTAATTTTAATTTAAAAAATAAATAAATTAAAATTAATTCAATAAATTAATTCAATAAATAAAATTAAAAAATTGTAAAATAAATATGAGTTTATCATTGATAAGTAGTGTTATTTTTGATCGTAAACAAAATAAGTTTGCTATTGGATCAAATAATAATTTAATCTATTATTTAAAAGATGATTTAAAATATTTTAAAAATACAACACAAACTATTAAACATACGAAAAGTAAATTAACAAAAAATGTTATTTTAATGGGAAGTAAAACTTGGTATAGTATTCCGTCAAATAGAAGACCTTTACCTAATCGAATTAATATAATTATAACAAGAAATAAAGAATTATTAAAAACATGTCCTTTTCCACATTATTCTATTGAATCATTAGTTAAAAATTATGATTCTATTTTTGAAAACAATGTATATTTTGTATCATTAAAAGATTTTGAACATTTTTATAAAATTATAAAACCAAATGTGTTTATTATTGGTGGAGAAAGTATTTATAATTATTTTTTAGATCATGAAAAATTAAAACCTACACATTTATATTTAACTGAAATAAATTCTAAAACAGAATTTAAATGGTCTGAAACTACAAAACCAACATCTTTTATGAATGTAATGACAAATAAATATAAATTAATTTCTTATTCTGAAAAACATACAGATGATAATACAAATAATATTTATTTTAGATTTTTACAATATCAATTACATGACAATTTATGTAATAATGAAACTATTTATTTAGACTTATTATATGATGTATTAACAAATGGTAAATTTAAGGCTGATAGGACGCATATCAATGTATTAAGTAAATTTGGTCAGACAATGGATTTTGATATTAGTACTACTGTACCTTTATTAACAAGTAAATATGTAAATTATAAGACTGTAATTGAAGAATTATTATGGTTTTTAAGAGGTGATACAGATAATAATATTTTAAAGAAAAAGGGTATTAATATTTGGAATGGTAATACTAGTCGTGAATTTTTAGATGAAAGAGGATTGTTTTATTACAGGGAAGGTGTTTGTGGTCCTATTTATGGTTTTCAATGGAGATTTTTTGGTTCTACATATTGTCAAATGTTTTCAGATACATCTAATGTAGATAAAAATTTAATTCGTGGAGGTGTTGACCAAATCAATTGGGTTATTAATGAATTAAAAACAAATCCAAATAGTAGGAGATTATTAGTTTCAGCATGGAATCCTGTAGATCTTAATAAAATGTGTCTTCCACCTTGTCATTTTTCATTTTTATTTTATGTTGAAGATAACAAATATTTAAATTGTCTTGTAAATATGCGATCAAATGATTTATTTTTAGGTTCTCCATTTAATATTTTTAGTTATGCAGTATTAACATATATAATTGCAATGAAAACTAATTTAATACCAAACAAACTTAAATTTAGTATTTGCGATGCTCATATTTATACAAATCATTTAGAACAAGTTAAAAAACAATTAAATAATCCATTACGTCCTTTACCTATGTTAAAACTTAATGAATCTATTAAAGATAAAAACTTTGAAGATATTACTATAGATGATTTTGAACTTATTGGTTATTTCCCAAATAAATTTATTTCAGGTATTATGGCTGTTTAAATTTTATAATAATATTTTTTAATTATCCATAATATAAGAATTAATATTATAATATATATTAAAGCTACATTTTTATTTAATTTATAATTTATATTAAATTTTTGAGGTAAATCAGAATTATCATTATGACTAATCCACATTTGTACAACTGTTCAAGTTAATGCACCACCTCCTGTAAAATCAAAAACATAATCCGTACCTTTTTTATAAATCCTACCTGTTTTGTGATTTATTTCAAACATTTGATGATTTGTATTTTCTAATTTGTTTTGGAGTGTTAAATTAACAATACCGTCACCCATTGCTGAAATATATTTTCCTGATGGTGTATGTTGAATATAACCGTTTTTATATGACCATATATATGGATTTTTTATTGTACAAATTGGTTGTGATCTTAATACAGTTCCATTTTCAATAGTTTCAGAATCGGGAACAACAACATATTGATTATTGTAATTTGATAAACTAAAATTATATAAATTCATTTACAATTATTAAAAATAAAATAATTTCCAATTATTAGAAATTATTTTATTTTTATTTTTATTTTTATTTTAATTATATTTATGGAGTGCGTATTTTTTTAAAAAAATAATTATATATTAAATATTAAATGGCAAAATTAATGAGAAAACAACTTAAACAAACAAAATCCGTAGATGTTCCAGTAGTTGAACCAGTTGCTGAGCCAGTAGTTGAGCCAGTTGCTGAGCCAGTAGTTGAGCCAGTTGCTGAGCCAGTAGTTGAGCCAGTAGTTGAGCCAGTTGTTGATAATTCATTCTCAGCAAGAATGAAAGAGCTAATAAATCAAAAACAACAACAAGTTATGCAAATGAAATCAGAATTAGTTGAACTAAGAGCATTACTTAAAATGCATGAAGTAGATGTAAAACAAGCAATGAAACAAAAAAGAGTAAGACGTGTAAGTGATACACCACGTAAACCATCTGGATTTGCAAGTCCAGTAACTGTATCTAATGCAATGTATGAGTTTTTAGCTAATTTTGGTGTAGAAAACAATACACCAATTGCAAGAACAGAAGTTACAAAATATATTCACAGGTATATAAAAGAGAATAACCTCCAGAATGAGAGTAATAAACGTGAAATTCTACCTAATAAAGTATTACAAGACCTATTAGGAGCACCAAAAGAAGATACAGCATCAGGTTTTGCTAAATGTTACAATTTCCTAAAACTTCAATCATATATGAGTCAGCATTTTCCTAAAAAACAAGTAGTTGCATAAAATAATGTAATTAAATAAAAATAATTTAAAAAATTTATTTTTATTTAACAAGAATATGCATTTAAAGTTTGTTATAAAAAAAAATATAATAATAACTGGAGGAGGAGGATTTATAGGAAAAAATTTGATTAAAAGAATTTCAAATGAATGTGAAAAAGTAATAGTAATTGATAATTTTATATCAAGTAATGAAGATGAGTTGTATAAAATGTTAGATAAAAATGTTATAAAAAATGTACTAGTATGTAATTATGATATAACAAATATATATTTAAATAATTATATTGAAGAAATAAAAAAAGTAAATAATATAAATAGAATTGATGAAATATATCATTTAGCATCAATTGCAAGTCCAGTAAGATATAAAATACATGATATTGAAACATTAGACGTAGGGTATATAGGAATAAAAAATATATTAGAGTTAGCAAGAAAAGAAAATTCAAGAATATTATATACAAGTACTTCAGAAGTTTATGGTGATCCATTAATTTCACCACAAAATGAAGATTATTATGGAAATGTTAATCCATTTGGGGAACGCTCTTGTTTTGCAGATGATACAGAAATTTTAACAGAAAATGGATATAAATTATTTTCAGAATTACATATAAATGATAAAGTTGCTACATTAAATTCAAATAATGAATTAGAATATAATTATCCATATGAAATTATTAAATATAAATATACAGGTGAAATGTATGAATTTAAAAATTGGAATATAGATTTAAAGGTTACACCTAATCATAAGATGTATGTTAAAAAAAGAGATTATAATAAATTTGAATTAATAACAGCAGATTCAAAAATTTCATGGGATAGAGCAGTTTTAAAGAAAACATGTAATTATATAGGTGAAGAAAAAGAATGGTTTTATTTTCCAAAAAATCTTAAAGAATTAAGAAATCAGAAAACACCTTTCGTAGAAAAAGTTAATATGGATTTATGGTTAGAATTTATGGGATATTATTTATCAGAAGGTTCTACTCGTATTGCACGTCAAAAAAAGAAAAGTATTAATGGTAAAATATATGAATGTGGAATATACAGAGTTCAGATTTCACAATGTGAAACTGCAAATCATGAAAAATTTGAAAAAATAAAAAAGTGTTTAGATAAATTACCATTTAATTATAATGTAAGTAAAAGTGGTAATTGTTATTTTGTTATAACAAATAAACAATTATCTTATTATTTAAATAGATTTGGAAAATCTAAAGATAAATTTATACCAAGTGATCTATTATCTTTATCAAAAAGACAATTAACAATTTTATTAGATTCGTTGTTATTAGGAGATGGGTGTATTCGTAAGAATAAAATTAATAATAATATTTATAAAACGTATACTTCTATTTCTTATAAACTTATATCTAATATTCAAGAAATTTTATTAAAAATTGGAAGTTTTGGAAATATAACAAAGTCTAAAAGAGATGATACGAATAATGATTTATATATTATTAATATTAATTCTAGACCTGAAAGAAATTATACATATTCAAAACCTATATTAAAAGAATATAATGGATATGTATATTGTGTAAATGTTAAAAATCATATTATTAATGTAAGAAGGAATGGAAAATCATTGTTTAGTGGTAATTGTTACGATGAGTCAAAAAGGATTGGAGAAACATTGTGTTATGTATATAGAAAAAAATATGGATTGGATATAAAAATAGCAAGGATATTTAATACATATGGGGAATATATGGATATAGATGATGGGAGGATTGTAAGTGAGATATTTAAAAATATATTATTTAATAAAAAATTAACTATATATGGAAATGGAGAACAAACATGATCTTTTACATATGTAGAAGATACTGTAGAAATGTTAATAAAATTAATGGAAAGTCAATATAATAAACCATTAAATATAGGGACGGATGAAGAAATAACATTAAATGAATTATTAAAAATAGTTGAGAATATATTTAATGTAAAATTATTATGCGAATATGTTGAAAAAACTGAAAATGATCCAATGTTAAGAAGACCAGATTTAAGTAGGAATAAAGAATATTTAGGATATAATAATAGGACGAGTTTAGAAAATGGTTTAAAAAAAATGTTTAGTTATTATAACAGTATATATGGTAAAAATATTCAATGGAAAAAAGAATAAAGAAGAATATGAAGAATATTGTAGAATAAATGAATGTAATATATTTCAAGAAGATATTAATGAAAAGGGTGCAAAAAGATTTGTTGCGGCGAAATATAAAGATATATATAATAAAATTCAATCAGGTGAAATACATTTTTATGAATATTTTTTATCATCGCAAAATAAATTTAAATTATTTATAGATTACGATAAGAAGATAAAAATAGAGAAAGATAATGTAAGTACAAATTCAGTAATAGAAAATGAATCTGATATACAACATAAAAAAGAAATTAAACATATTATAGAAACAATAAGATTGGAAATACCAGAAATAACAGATGTATATATCATAAAATCAATTCCAGATACATTAAAAAAAAGTTATCATATAATATTTGATGGAGTATATTTTGAAAAAAAAACACAAATAATATCTTTTATTAAAGATATAGACGATCCATTGATAAAATATTTATCTGATAAAAAAACAAAAATAATAGATGATTCAGTATATAATGATAAATGTTTTAGGATGTTGATGTGTTCAAAACCAGAAACACCGTTAAGACCGTTATATTTATTAAATACAAATGAATTTTTATCAAACTTAAATGAAGTAGTTATAGAAAATATTTCATATGAAATATTTTTAAAAACATGTATAGGATATGTTACGGAAGATTGTGTAAAATATAAACCAAAAACAAAAACGAAAAAAAATAAAAAATTACATTTAATAAATGAAGATGATATTTTATCAGATAAAGAATTAGTAAGAAAATATTTAGATATTTTAGATAAAGATAGATATACAGATAGGAATAAATGGTTAAATATAGGATATATATTATATTCAATTAACAAAGATTATATTGATTTATGGCATTATTTTAGTAAAAAATGGAACAAGTATAATGAAAATGAAGTAAATATAGCATGGGATTCATTTAATTCGTCAGAATATATATACACAGTTCATAATTTAATTTATTTAGCAAAGATTGATAATGAAAAGGAATATTTAAAATTAAAAGTTGATATACCAACACATGACTTAAAATATTTAAGACCATTTGATAATATTATTAGTAAATATATATATAGGTTATATGGCGATAGATTTGTGTGTAGTAATCCAAAAAACAATGAGTGGTATTATTTTAATGGGACAAGATGGGTATTAGAGAATAAAAGTTATAATTTACGAAAATTAATGATAAATGATGTATTTACAAAAGTATCAAAATATAGGAAAAAATTATTAGATGATACACAAAATGAAGAACAAGCAAATGAAGAAATAATAAAAAATTATTATAATATTGAGAAAATGTTAGGATCAGGATTAAAATTACATTGTTTAGAATTAGAATTTTATAATTCAAAATTTTATGATATAATAGACCAAAATAAAGATTTAATAGGGTTTGATAATGGTGTTTATGATTTAACAACACATGAATTTAGAAAAGGTACAGACAGTGATTATATATCATTATCTGTAAAGTATGATTACATAGAATATAAACAAACATCAAAAGAATACAATGAATTAATGGAATTAATAGAAAAGATTATACCGAATAAAGATGTAAGAGAATTTACATTAAAAGCATTAAGTTCATGTTTAGATGGACATATAAGGGATGAAAATTTTTATATATTTTCAGGGAAAAATAATTCAGGAGGGAATGGGAAAAGTACAATAACAGATTTATTATTAAATACGTTAGGAGAATATGGAATAATGTCGCCAGTATCATTAATAACAGGAAAACGAGAAGGTTCATCTAATGCAAATAGTGCATTAGCAAGTATAAAAAATAAAAGATTTATATTAATGCAAGAACCAGAAGCAACTGATCAAATACAAGTAGGTACATTAAAGGGATTAACCGGAGGTGATAGGATTAGTACACGAGAATTGCATTCAAGTCAAATAGAATTTAAACCACATGCAAAAATATTTTTATGTTGTAATACGATACCTAATTTATCAAGTATAGATGGTGGTGTAATGCGTCGATTAAAAATAATTGAATTTACAAGTAAATTTGTATTAGATCCAAAGGCAGAAAACGAATATAAAATAGATCTAGAACTTAAAAATCGTTTAAATATATATAGACCTGTATTTTTTTGTATATTAAGAGATTATTATAAACTATATAAAAAAACTGGATTAAATGCACCAAAAGAAGTAATGAAAGTTACAATGAAATATGAAAATGATAATAATATTATAAAACAATTCCAAGAAGAAAATTTAATAAAATCTACAAAGAAACATTATATTACAAAAGAACGATTAAAGGAAATATATAAAAATGATTCAATATTAAAAAGAGCTTTTCCAAAATTTTCATTTTTTATAACACAATTAGAAAGTACATTATGTTCAGAGTTTATAAGAGATAGTAACGAATTTAAATTATTTAATTGGAAATTAAAATCAGATTATCAATCTGATAATGATGATAATGATGATGATAATGATGATGATAATGATGATGATAATGATGAT
>Ga0169931_10008156_pt1 | contig 15341 bp, 14 predicted proteins | sample Kivu_15m_20L_FD_129675 | JGI IMG/M metagenome (GOLD analysis project Ga0169931, IMG submission 129675) | Freshwater microbial communities from Lake Kivu, Western Province, Rwanda to study Microbial Dark Matter (Phase II) - Kivu_15m_20L... | ecosystem: Environmental > Aquatic > Freshwater > Lake... | reverse complement strand
GCATCTCCACGGCCTGAGCCACAGTCACACTGCGGCGTGTTGGTCGGGCTGGCGGGATTTGAACCCACGACCTCTTGTCCCCCAGACAAGCGCGCTAACCAAGCTGCGCCACAGCCCGAACACGCCCATGCTACTCGCGACACTGAGAGACGACTCGGGTCTCAGATGAAGAGGTCGACGACCCGCCATCCGAGATACACGACGAGGAGAAAGACCAGCAACTTGAAGTGCCAGGGTGCCTTGTCCTGTCCGGCCAACTCACGCAGATCGGATCCCGACAGGGGACGGCCAGAGATCGAGTTCACCTCGGCCACCGTTCCGCAATGGGGGCACTGGCCCCCCTCGGTCATCGACGACGGCGCCAGGTACCGCGCACACGGCTCGCACCATGGCATCTCAGATCGCCGTCAACATGTCAATCGCCCTTGCGGCGTACCCTCAGTTTCAGCGGTGTCGCGCCGAAGCCGAATTTCTCTCGGATGCAACGCTCCAGGTATCTCAGGTACGGCTGGGGCAGTTCCCGGTTGACGAACAAGGTGAAGGTGGGCGGATCCGATGCTCCCTGCACGGCGAAGAGCACCCGCGCTCCTCCACCGGCGGGCTGGCGCTGCTGTGCCTCTGCGATCACCTTGTTCACGTCGCGGGTGGGCACCTTGCGGCGGTACTGCTCGATCGCGTCCTGGAGCACGGGGCGCAACTTGTGAACCCCCTTGCCGGTCAGAGCCGAGATCTTCAGCACCGGTGAGTCGTCGATGAAGTAGAGCATCCGGGCCAGTTGTGCCTCGACCTCGCGGCGGGCATCGGAGTCCAGCAGCTCCCACTTGTTCAGCACGATGAGGATCGGACACCCGGCCGCGTCCACGCGCTCGGCGAGCCGTTGATCTTGGCTCGTCACCCCGACGGTCGCATCGATCACCAGCATCGCCACATCGGCCTCGTCGATCGCGCGCAGTGCGCGCACGAGCGAGTAGTACTCCGCTGAGTCGTCGATCTTTCCCCGCTTGCGCATCCCGGCGGTGTCGACGAACACGATCGGCCCGTCCTCTGTCTCGACCAGCGTGTCGATTGCGTCGCGCGTTGTGCCCGGCATGTCGTGCACGACCGCCCGCTCCTCGCCCACGAGCCGATTGAAAAGGGTGCTCTTGCCCACGTTCGGTCGACCGACAATCGCGACACGGGGCACTCCCTCGGCCACGACGACGGTCTTGCGCTCCTCGTCCGGCGCCGGGTCGTCGATCCGGGGCAGATGGGCCGTGACCACATCGAGGAAGTCGCCGCTTCGACGACCGTGCAGGGCCGACACCGGGAGTGGCTCCCCGAACCCGAGCGACATGAACTCCCAACGCTCCTGTTCGCGGCGCTCGTTGTCGCTCTTGTTGGCCGCCACGAGAACCGTGACATCCTCCCGCCTCAGCCAGTCTGCGATGCGCTCGTCCTCGTCGGTGAGACCGACCGAGGCGTCCACCATGAAGACTATGAGATCCGCCGTCCGGACCGCATCCTCGACCTGCCGGGAGACCTTGTCGTCCAGTGCGCTCCCCTTCGGCATCCATCCACCGGTGTCGACGATCCAGAACCGGTGGCCCAGCCATTCGGCCTCTCGACGGTGACGATCGCGTGTGACGCCGGGTCGATCCTCCACGATCGCGGCCTGCTCGCCGATCACACGGTTGAACAGCGTGCTCTTGCCCACGTTCGGCCGCCCGACGATCACGACGGTCGGTAGTTCCTCACCCGACACGGCGCACCTCCCCGAGTCGAAGGTCGAGGGTCTCGCGGAGTGTCGCACCATCGGTTCGCACCACTTCCACGTCGAACCTGTCGTCGATCTCGCCGAGTCGCACATCATCGAGGAAACGGTCCCCGTTCAGGCAGACATCGGGCAGGAGGAACCTGAGGCGTTCAGGCTGAGACCCGAGGGCATCGGCGACGTCGGCACCGGTCAACAGGCCCGCGACCGAGGTGCTGCCCCCGAAGTGGGCGTTGGCGACGGCGATCACCGCCACATCGGTGTATCCATTCCTGTCGAGCAGGTCACGCATCACGGGTGCGAAGCAGGCCCCCGTCACCACGCCGACCCCACCGCGGGCCGGGGCGCGCAGCCGGACCCGCTGCGGTGCAATGTCCGATGACACGGGACGCAACGCGGTCTCCGCCGCAGGGTTCGCACCTCGCACATAGGCGACTGTGTCGACCGAGGCGAAGAAGCCATCTTCTTTCGAAGAGTCGACGGTGGACCTCCCCTCAAAGGCGTCGATGAAGGCGCGCACCAGACCGATCCCATCCTCGAGCATCCCGAAGTCGTCGTAGTGGGAGGCACCGGGGACCTCGCGGCCCGCCGCGAGGTAGAGCTCGTCGGCGGCCCGGACGACGTTGCGTCCCGTGGCTTCGCGCCACACGGTCCCCCACGACTCGATGCGACCGACGGCCTGGCGTGCCTCCTCGGAGGTGTGCACACGCATCCTCACCTCGGTGTTGTGGCGCGACAGCCCGACCGGCACGACCGCAACCGAGTCGAGCATCGGCACCTCCTCGAGCAAGCGTGCGAATGTGTCGTCGAGGATCGCTCCGTCGTTCACACCGGGGCACAGCACGATCTGTGCCTTCACGTCGATCCCGGCCTCGCAGAGCAGGCGCATCCAACGCAAACTGAATCCGCCACGATCGTTGCGCAACATCTCGGCCCTCGTGCCCGGCGCCGCGGCATGCACACTCACGTGCAGGGGTGAGAGCCTCTCGGTCACCACCCTCTCGAAGTCGGCTTCGGTGAAGCGCGTGAGCGTGGTGAAGTTGCCGAACAGAAAACTCAACCGGTAGTCGTCGTCCTTCAGGTAGAGGCTGCGTCGCATTCCCTTGGGCAACTGGTAGATGAAGCAGAACTCGCAGTGGTTGTCGCAGGTCTGGACCCTGTCGAAGACCGCGCTCGAGACCGAGGCACCGAAGGGCTCACCCGTGCGACGCTCCACCACTCTCACGGACCTCTCACCGTCGCGCATCGACACCACTTCGACGACCGGCGAGTCCACGAGGGTCATCCACTCGAGCACATCGCGGGGAACGGTGCCGTTCACGGACGCGATGCGGTCACCCTCCCTCAAGCCCGCTCTCGCAGCGGCGCCGTCGGGGTCGATGTGGGCGACCAACGGCATGTCGTCGATCGCGGCATCCACTCACCCGAGGCTAACGGCGCTCCCGCGAGGCGTGCCGTTCACACCGATGTAGCCTCTGACAGCGATGGTGAATCAACCGTCTCGGGGCGTGGATCGCGTGCTTCTCGCGGCTCCCCGCGGATTCTGTGCGGGAGTGGAGATGGCCATCAAGGCCCTCGCCTGGATGGTGCGCACCTTCGACGAGCCCGTGTACTGCTACCACGAGATCGTGCACAACAAGGTCGTGGTGGATCGATTCGTCGACCGCGGTGTCGTGTTCGTCGACTCGATCGAGGACGTCCCGGAGGGCTCCCCGATCATGCTCTCGGCGCATGGATCTGCGCCCGAGGTCGTGGCCGCTGCCCGGGCGCGCGGCAGTTATGTCGTCGATGCCGTGTGTCCGCTCGTCACGAAGGTCCACCACGAGGTCAAGACCCGGGCCGGGAAGGGCTTCCACATCGTCTATGTCGGACACGAAGGTCACGAGGAGGCCGTCGGAACGATGGCGGTCGCTCCGCGGTCGATCACGCGGGTGGAATCGGTCGAGGAGGTGCGGGCGCTCCCCGACTTCGATGTGCCGGTTGCGATGCTCGCCCAGACCACGCTCTCCCACCGCGAGTGGCAGGAGGTGGCCGTCGAGGTGAAGACCCGGTTCCCCGACGTCTGGACTCCCGGCCGGAGCGACCTGTGTTTCGCGACCACCAATCGTCAGGCAGCGCTGACTGAGATCGCACCGCGGGTGGATGCCTTCGTCGTCATCGGTTCCTCGAACTCGTCCAATACCCGGGCTCTGGAGAGACTCGCGGTCGAGTCGGGGTGCTCCCGGGTGATCCGTGTGAACTCTGCCGACGAGGTTCCCGGTGACCTCGAGGGCGTTGTCGGGGTGACAGCGGGAGCCTCGGCCCCCGAGGAGTTGGTCGCGGGCGTCATCGCGCGCCTCGCCCCGCGCAACGGCGTCGAGGAGGTCGCCGTCACCGAGGAGGACGAGTACTTCCCCCCGCCTCGCAACATCAGGGACCTCCAAGCGGCGCTCGACGCCGCTATCACCGCGATGAGTGGTGGCTCATTCCTTGCGACCCCCGGGTCGGACGACCGCGCACTTGCAGCGAGCACGGTGTTGGAGGCACTGTCTCTGAGATGATCTCGCCCTCGCTCGACGCTCTCCGCACCGCCCTGCACCTTCTCGGTGTCTCGGTCTGGATCGGTGGCCAGATCGTTCTCGCAGGGATCGTCCCCGTGCTGCGGACCACCGCACCCGATGCGCTCGGTGCGGTGGCGCGGGCCTTCGCGAGGGTCGCTTGGCCGATGTTCCTGCTCATCGTGATCACCGGAACCTGGAGCTACGCCGACATCGATGTGTCGACGCAGTCCAGCGATTACACGATCACCTTCGGGGTCAAGATGCTCCTCGTTGCAGTGACAACAATCGCGTCCCTCATCCACTCCCAGGGCACGTCCAAGGCCGCGAAGGCGATCGGGGGCGCCGCAGGATTGATCAGCGCCCTCGGCGCGGCATGGCTCGGAGTGCTGCTCGCACACGCGAGCTGATCATCAATCCCGGGTCATCCGGGACCTCCGGGGCTGGGGCCTAGTTCCTGGGAACCTTGCTCCAGGGAACTTCGCGGTCGACGCGCACATCACCGGGCAGGCCCAGCACGCGCTCGCCGAGGATGTTCTTCATCACTTCGGTGGTGCCACCCTCGATCGAGTTCGCTCGCGATCGAAGGAACGCCTTCTGGAGGCCATCGAAGCCCATCGCGGTCTCGGGGCGCACCATCTCGTACGACCCATAGAGCAGACCCTCTGCACCGAGGAGATTCATCGTGAACGAGTACACATCCTTGTTGAGATCCGCGCTCGCCATCTTTCCGATCGAACCCTCGGGCCCGGGCGAGCCCATCTTGCGCGCCGCGTTGGCACGGATGTTCGTCAGACGGAGCACCTCGGCCCGCGACCACAGCTTCATCAGCTCGTCGCGCGTCGCGTCGTCGCGGAGGTCCGCCGGCAAGTCCTGCCAGGCCTTGACGGCCTGTGCGATCGAGCCGCTCCCGCGCTGGGGAATGACGCCCCCGATCGACACTCGCTCGTTCATGAGCGTCGTGAGCGAGACTCGCCATCCGTCACCGGGGCTGCCGAGCATCTCGGCTGTGGGGATTCGGGCATCGGTGAAGTACACCTCGTTGAACTCGGCCTCGCCGGTCATCTGGCGCAGCGGTCGCACCTCGACCCCGGGTGCGTGCATGTCGACCACGAAAGCGGTGAGACCGGCATGCTTCACGGCCTCGGGATCGGTGCGCACCACGAGCAATCCGAAGCGGGAGAGGTGAGCGAGGGTGGTCCACACCTTCTGGCCGTTCACGACCCACTCTTCACCGTCCTTGACGCCCTTGGACGAGAGGCCCGCGAAATCCGAACCGCTCCCGGGCTCGGAGAACAACTGGCACCACACCTCCTCGCCGGTGAACAGCGGGCGGAGGTAACGCTTCTTCTGCTCCTCGCTCCCCCACTCGACGACCGTCGGTCCGCACATGCCGTGACCGATCGGGTTGCGGAACATCGGATTCGGCGCTCCTGCCGCATAGACGATCTCGTTCACGGTCTTCTGGAACTTCGGCGAGATGCCGAGCCCGCCATGACCGACGGGGAAGTGCACCCACGCGAGACCGCGGTCAAACTGAGCACCGAGGAACTCGACGACCGGAGTTGTCTTCGGCGGGAAATCCTTCACGAGTTGCTGGGCCAACTCGGCGACCCTCGTCTCGTCGATGGTTTCGATGGTTGCTGTCATGGGGTCCCCCTGTCGGATGTGGATGCCTTCCCGCATCACAATACGACCGGGACGGCCCGACCCTGCATCCCGGTGAGCCCTCCCGGACGGGATGTGACCGAATTCAAGCGACTAGTTTTGTGCCCATGTACCCCGGCGTCTACGCAGACACTCATCCCGATCGCCCCGCGGTCATCCAGGCCGAGACCGGCGCTGTCACGACCTACGGAGAGCTCCACGAACGGGCCATCCAGCTCAGCAACGTCCTGCGGGCGGCCGGAGTCCAGCCGGGCGACCATGTCGCCCTGTGCCTCGAGAACCACCCGCGGTTCCTCGAGATCATCTGGGGCTGCCACTACGCCGGGTCCGTGTACACGGCGTGCTCGAGCCGACTGACGCGGGCCGAGCTGTCCTACATCATCAACGACTGTGCGGCGAAGGTCTTCATCACCTCGAAGCACAAGGCCGATCAGGCGCTCGAGATCGCCGGTGACATCCCGAACGTGACCACGCGCCTGATGCTCGATGCGACGGTCGACGGCTACGACTCCTACGAGGCGGTCATGGAGACAGCATCGACCACCCCGCTCGAGAACATGGTGGACGGCACCGACATGCTGTACTCCAGCGGCACCACGGGCATGCCCAAGGGAGTCGCCCGCGCCTTCCCGGGCACCCCACTGGGTCAGGGGGCCGGACTCGGCACCCCGCTCACGGCGGGTCTCTACAAGTTCCACGAGGAGATGCGCTACCTCTCCCCCGCCCCGCTGTACCACGCGGCGCCGCTGCGGTTCAACATGTCTGTGCACGCCCACGGCGGCACGACCGTCGTGATGGAACACTTCGATGCGCAGCGGTATCTCGAGTTCGTCGAGAAGTACCGCATCACGCACTCACAGCTCGTGCCGACAATGTTCATCCGCATGTTGAAGCTCGACGACGATGTCCGTCTCCGCCACGACGTGACCAGCCTCGAGGTCGTCATCCATGCCGCTGCGCCGTGCCCGATCGAGACCAAGCGCGCGATGATCGAGTGGTGGGGTCCGATCATCCACGAGTACTACGCGGGGACGGAGGGAAACGGTTTCGTCTACTGCAACAGCGAGATGTGGCTCGCCCATCCGGGAACTGTCGGCATGGCCCTGAACGCCACCGTCCACATTCTCGACGAGGAGGGCAACGAGGTGCCGGTCGGTGAGTCGGGCACGATCTATTTCGAGGGCGGCAACACCTTCGAGTACCACAACGATCCGGAGAAGACGAAGGGAAGCCGCGACCCCAAGGGCCGAGGTTGGTCGACACTCGGAGATGTCGGCTACCTTGACGGCGACGGGTTCCTGTACCTCACGGACCGCAAGGCGTTCATGATCATCTCCGGTGGTGTGAACATCTACCCGCAGGAAGCCGAGAACTGCCTGGTGAACCATCCGAAGGTCATCGACGTGGCGGTCTTCGGCGTGCCGAACGATGACTTCGGCGAGGAAGTCAAGGCCGTCGTGCAGCCCAAGACCATGCCCGCCGACGAGGCCGAGGCGAAGGCACTCGAGAAGGAACTCATCGCCCACTGCAAGAGCCACCTGGCCGACATCAAGTGTCCGCGGAGCATCGACTTCCGCCCCGACCTGCCCCGCCATCCCACCGGAAAGCTCTACAAGCGCCTGCTGAAGGATGAGTATTGGAAGGCGGCCGGTCGGTCGATCTGACCGGCCCGCACCGGACGGTTCGCCCTGCATTCCTTCCTCGATCACGCCGGACCGATCCCCTTCGCTCACCGCGGTGGTGCGTCGTCTGCTCCCGAGAACACCCTCGTGGCATTCCAGGACGCAATCGAGCTCGGGTACAGACATGTCGAGACAGATGTTCACGCCACCAGCGACGGAGTCCTGCTCGCCTTCCATGACGACGACCTGACGCGGTCGTGCGGCGATCCGCGCCGAATCGCGGAGAGCACCGCGGACGAGCTGGCAACAGCGAGAGTGTCGGGGACCGAACCGATCCCCCGACTGGTGGAGATCCTCGACGCCTGGCCGGAGATCTTCGTGAACATCGACTGCAAGGCGGACTCGGCGGTGGCGCCCTTGATCTCGCTCCTGCGTTCGAGGCCCGAGGTGCTCGACCGGGTCTGTATCGGCAGCTTCAGCGACGCCCGCCTCGATGCCGTGCGCGCCGAGTTCGGGGACCGTGTTCTCACCTCGATGGGGCCAAGGGCCGTGGCGCGCCTGGTGGCACGAGCCAACCGAGTTCCGGTGTCGTTGCGTCGCGATGGGGCACGTTGTGCCCAGGTTCCTGTGAGGCAAGGTCCGATCCCCGTCGTGACCCGTCGATTCATCGACTACGCCCACGAGTCAGGTCTGCATGTCCATGTGTGGACGATCGACGATCCTGCCGAGATCGGTCGCCTCCTCGACATCGGTGCCGATGGGATCATGAGCGATGACACGAGGGCACTGCGCGACGTCATGTCGTCGCGCGGCCACTGGCGCACCGACGGTCGCGATAGTCACGGTGACGGTCGCCATGGCCATGGCGACGGAGATAGAGGCCCAGGATGAGCAACGGGCCCGACGGCATCGTCGAGGCGAGCAGGCGGACCGTGTTCACCGACGCGCTCCTCCCCGATGGTTCCATGGTCGACATCTCCTGCGAGGGCGATGTCATCGCCGCGATCGACCCCGCTCCCGCCGACTGGCGTCGGGGAGTGATCACGATCGATCTCGAGGGACGCCTCGTGCTTCCCGCACTGGTCGAGCCGCATGCTCATCTCGACAAGGCGTTCCTCGCAGAGCGCGCACCGAACGACACCGGCGACCTCATGGGGGCGATCCGTGCCCTCGAGCAGATCCGCTCCACCCTGACACGCGCCGACATCCGCGACCGCGCCGTCCGCGCCGCCGTAGCGCTGTCGCGCAACGGCGTCGTGGCCGTGCGGACCCATGCCGACACCACGATCGCGGGCGGACTTACCTCTGTGCTCGGCCTGCTCGACGCCAAGAACGAGTGTGCCGGCTTCATCGACATCGAGGTCGCCGCACTGATGGAATGGCCTCTCACGGGCCGCGACGGAGCGGACCGACGCGCCCTCGCACGGGATGCGATCTCGGCCGGCGTCGACGTGATCGGCGGATGCCCCCACCTCGACCCCGACCCCGCCAGCGCCGTGGATCTCCTCGTGGACTTGGCGCTGGAGACGCGGCGGCCGTTGGATCTGCACGCCGACGAGAATCTGCGTCCGGACTCCGAGGATCTCTTCCATCTCGCCCGCCGGATCGTGGCCGACGGGCTCTCTCTCAGGGCCAACGCCAGCCACTGTGTGTCGTTGTCGATGATGGACGAGGCACGCCAGCGCGAGATCGCCGACCTCTGTGCTGCAGCCCGAGTCTCGGTGACTGCACTACCCCAGACGAATCTGTTCCTCCAGGGCCGTGAGCACCGCCGGGCGATTCCGCGGGGAATCGCACCCATCGCGGTCCTGACCGATGCCGGAGTCACCGTGGCCGCCGGGGGCGACAACCTCCAGGACCCGTTCAACCCCATGGGAAGAGCGGACCCCCTCGAGATAGCCGCCCTCCTGGTCGTGGCGGCGCACCTCGCGCCAGACGAGGCGCTCGCCACGATATCCACAGGCGCCGCTCAGGTGCTCGGCCTCTCCTCCACATTCGAGCCGGGTCGACGGGCATCTTTCGTCGCGGTGCGCGCGACTAGCGTGAGACAGGCGATCGCGATGGGACCCCCCGACAGAGTTGTCGTACATGGTGGTGTCGTGATCGACGAGCAGAAAAGAAACACAAAGTAAATCGGTGCGTGACGATCGAGGGGAACCGAGCGACTACTTTTCGGTGGTGCCCACGGGAGTCATGCAATCTGAGGAACGAGGATCCCGGGTGACAGAGACCAACCAGGCGCAGCCGCTGTTGTCCTTCGACGGGGTGTCGATGGTCTTCCCCGACGGAACACGCGCGCTCGACGACGTCTCGTTCTCGGTGCGCGCCGGTGAGTTCGTGACTGTTGTGGGCCCGTCGGGCTGCGGCAAATCGACGTTGCTGCGGATCGCGTCCGCGCTCGAGCAGAACTCTTCGGGAACCTGCGCCGTCGACCGGGACAGCATCGGGTACGTGTTCCAGGATGCGACTCTCATGCCATGGAGAACCGTGCGCAAGAACGTGGAACTCATCGCCGAGTTGCACAAACTTCCCAAGGAGGAGCGGACGCGCCTCGGTCAGCAATCGATAGACCTCGTGGGTCTCAACGGTTTCGAGGACAAGTACCCGCGGCAACTCTCCGGTGGAATGCGCATGCGCGCCTCACTCGCGAGGTCGCTCGTGATGCAGCCGAAGGTGTTCCTCTTTGACGAGCCCTTCGGCGCACTCGACGAGATCACCCGGGAGCGACTGAACGACGAACTGCTCCGTCTCTTCCAGATCGAGGGCTTCGCGGGACTGTTCATCACGCACTCGATCACCGAGGCCGTCTACATGTCGACGAAGGTGCTCGTGATGTCCACCCGACCCGGCCGCCTGATCGCCTCCTTCGACGTGCCATTCAATTATCCGCGCACTCACGACCTGCGCTACGAGCCCGAGTTCGCCGAGCTCTGCGGTGAGATCTCCGTCGCATTGAGGGGAGCACACCAATGAGCGACGTGACCCTCGCACCTGCACCCGAGGACATCGTCCCCGACGAGAAGAACCGGATCAAGGTCTCCGACCTCGCCGGACCGGGGATCGTATTCCTGTTGTTCGTCGGCGCGTGGTACCTGTTGTCGTCGGTGATCCTGCCCAAACACAAGCGGTTCCTCCTCCCCACACCCGACGCGGTCATCACGGAGGGCTTCGGCGTCTGGCGATCCGGTGAGCGGCGCGGACTCCAGCCGATTCTGCTGTCCCTGTGGGACTCGGCCAAGATCGCACTCATCGGCCTCGCCATCACGATCGTGATCGGTATGTCGGTCGCGATCCTCATGAGCATGCGCCGGTGGATGGAGCGCTCCATCTGGCCGTACCTGGTCGCCATCCAGAGTGCCCCGATCCTGGCCCTCACGCCTCTCATTCGGGCGCTCGTCGAGGGAACGCAGCGCCAACGACTCCTCGTGGTGGTCCTCATCGCGATCTTCCCGATCGTGTCGAACACTCTCTTCGGACTCCTGTCGGCCGAGAAGAGCCAGCACGAGCTCTTCACACTTCAGGGAGCATCGCGATGGACCCGGTTGGCCAAGTTGCAGTTCCCCGCGGCCCTGCCGAACATCTTCGTGGGTCTGCGGATCTCGGCGGGGCTCGCCGTCATCGGCGCAGTTGTCGGCGACTTCTATTTCAGGCAGGGTGGCGTCGTGGGCATCGGGGCCCAGATCGACGTCTACCGAGCGAAGCTCTGGGGGCCGGAGCTGATCACTGCGATCATCCTCGCCTCCGTATTGGGTCTGGTTGTGTTCCTCTTGTTCGGGTGGCTCGCCAAGGCGGCCATCGGCAAGTGGCACATCACCACCAGGGGTCAGTGACCCGCACCTCAGAACACCAACCACACAGGAGACAACCAGCACAATGAAGCACAAGAAACTGGTCGGATTCGCCGCCGCGGCAGCACTCGTGCTGGCCGCGTGCGGCGGGGACGACTCGAGCAGCGACACGACGGCGGCACCGACCGACGACACGACCGCGGCAGTCGGGACGAATCTCGCCGACGTCTGCCCGGCCAAGATCGTCCTCCAGACCGACTGGAACCCCGAGGCCGAGCACGGCTTCCTCTACGAGTTGATCGGCGCCGGCTATGAGGTCGACACCGAGAAGCTCGCGGTGCGCGGCGATCTCGTCTCGGAGGGTCAGACGACCGGAGTCCAGGTCGAGGTCCGCGCAGGCGGCCCGGCAATCGGATTCCAAGCCGTCTCTTCCCAGATGTACCAGGACCCCGAGATCATGCTCGGATTCACCAGCACTGACGAGAGCGTCAGCAACTCGGTGAAGTTCCCGACCAAGGCTGTCGTTGCGCCGTTCAACATCAACCCGCAGATCATCATGTGGGACCCGGCGACCTACCCCGACGTCAAGACCATCAAGGATCTCGGCGCCACGGGTGCCAAGGTGCGCTACTTCGACGGGGCCGCCTACATGGAGTACCTGATCGCCGACGGTCAGCTCTCCAAGGACCAAGTCGACGGCACCTATGACGGCAGCCCCGCTTCGTTCATCGCAGCGGCCGGCAAGGATGCCCAGCAGGGCTTCGGCACCTCGGAGCCGTTCTCGTACCAGAACGACATCAAGGATTGGTTGAAGCCGGTGGCCTACCAGTACATCCACGACGCGGGATGGACCTCGTATGCCCAGTCCCTCGGCGGAACTCCCGAGAGCCTCGAGAAGAACGCCGAGTGCTTGAAGAAGTTCGTGCCCGTGGTCCAGAAGGCCCAGCGCGACTACATCGCGAACCCGGCGCGCACCAACGCGCTGATCGTTGATTCGGTCCTGCAGTACAACAACGGCTGGAACTACTCGGCGGCCCAGGCAGATGCCGCGGTTGTGAAGATGCTTGAGGACAAGCTCGTGGCGAACAGCCCCGACGGAACCCTCGGCTCCTTCGACCTCGACCGCATCACCGCCTTCATCGCGGCAGCGACCCCGGTGTACGAACAGACCGGCTCTGAGGTCAAGGCTGGCATCACCGCCGCTGACGTGGTGAGCAACGAGTACATCGATCCGTCGATCACTCTCGGCTGATCCTCGGACACCCGACACGGGAAAGGGAGGGGCGAAAGCCCCTCCCTTTTTCGTTCCCGTGATTCGTGTCGGGGTCCGGACCCGGCCCAGTCCCGGCGACTTCCCTCAGCGACCGAAGTCGAAACGGGAGATCTCCCGGACGGCATCGCACATTGACCCGACCGCGGACTCGAACATCGATGCTCCCAGTTCGGCCGACGCTGTCGTCGGATCTCCGATGACCCCCTCGGGAAAGAAGTCGTTCGACAACCACCCGAACGACACAGTCCCGCCGAACTTGACGTGGGTGTTCTCGGCGAGCCGTTCCGGGATCCGTCGGGACGCCATGGACATGTCCACCAGATCGGGTCGCAGGTGGAGCATCACCGAGGTCTCGTCGCGCCCTCCGTGGACTCCCATGCCGAGCTCGGAGGAGGCCGACGAGCCCCCCTGATCGGCCGGCATGTGGGGGTGCGCGAGAAAGGTCTGGAGGCCGTGCTTGAGACGCAGTTCCCTGTTCGCCATCGCCACCAGGGCACTGTTGCCACCGTGGCCGTTCACGAAGAGCAGGCGCCGCGCGGGAGTGGCTGCCACGCATCGTCCGATGTCGTCGAGCACTGCGAGCAGGGTCGTGGCGGAGAGCCAGATGGTCCCGGGGGCCCATGCGTGCTCGTTCGACTTGGTGAATGCCAGTGGTGGCAGGAGCCACGCATCACACTCGGCCCCCACGCGCTCCACGACGGCAGTCGAGACGGCCTCTGCGACCACGAGATCGGTGCTCAAGGGCAAATGGGGTCCGTGCTGCTCGACCGCGCCTAGGGGCAACACGATGACGGAGTCGCGACCGAGTCGCTCCCCCACCCGTGGACCGGAGAGTTCGTCGAGTCGGTTCATCGAAGACATGTGGTCAACCTATCCAATGGTTGAATGAGGGGCGTGAAATCGCAGCCGTCCGCCGACCACGACGCGATCGTCATCGGCGCGGGGCACAACGGCCTCATCACAGCCGCTTATCTCGCGCGGCACGGAATGTCGGTGCTCTTGCTCGAAGCCCGGGAGACGGTCGGCGGCACAGCGAGCAGCGAGACCTTCGCCGGGGCAACCGTGAACATCTGCAACTGCGACCACCTCACGTTCCGGTCCACCCCGATCGCCGACGAGCTCGGTCTTGCCGGGCACGGCCTGTCGTATCTCGACATCGATCCCGCACAGGTCAACATCGACTGGACCACCGGCCGGGCATGGACCATGCACCACGACCTCGATCGCACGATCGAGAGCCTCGCTGCGGCCCACCCGGGCGCAGCAGATGGCTACCGCCGGTACGCCGAGACGATGGTGCCAGTGGCACGGCTCGTGCTCGAGGCGGCATCCCGCGGTGCGTCCCGTGGATCGCTCGTGACGAGCGCCGTTCGACGCAGGCTCGCGGGAGTCCGCGCGATGTTGAGGATGAGCCGGATGTCGGCGGCCGATGTGATGCGCGAGTACTTCGATGACGAGGCCGTCATCGGCCCCGCGATGGTCGAGGGTCCGATCGTGTGGGGCATCTCACCCGAGACACCCGGAACAGGGCTCGGGGCGCTGTCCTATGCGTTGCGCCACGTCGTTCCCGTCGGGCGTCCCGTGGGAGGCAGTGGCGCGCTCCCTGAAGCCCTCAAGGCCTCATTCCTCGCCCACGGGGGCGTTCTGGAGACTGGCGTCATGGTCACCGGCATCCTGTGCGAGGGGTCCCGTGTTGCCGCCGTCCAGACCGGCGACGGACGCACGATCACCGCTCCGGTCGTGGTCTCTGCGTGCGACCCCCGCCGCACCTTCGTGCAGTGGTTGAAGAATCCTCCGGCTCGCACCTCATCGCTCGTGACGAAGTGGTCCGACACCCAGGCCGGCGACGGCTACGAATCGAAGATCGACGCCGTCACCACCGAACTTCCCCTCCCGCGGGCCCTGGCACATCTCGACGCGGACACCCGCCGCACGATCTCTGCATCCTCGACGATCGTGAGCCCCTCTCTCGCCGAGCTCCACCGTGGGGCCCAGCTCATGGGAGAGGGACGCACCATGCCGCGAATGGCCCTGCTTGCCAATGCGCCCACCGCGATCGATCCGTCATTGACCGACGCCGGACGACATGTCTTCAGCCTCGAGGCCCTCTTCACGCCGTACGGATTCCGTGACGGCTGGGACTCGCGCGACGAACCAGAGCGTTGGCTCCGTCAGTACTGCGAGATCCTGGAACCCGGGTTCTTCGAATCCATCATCGATTGGCGGGTCTACACACCCCTCGACTACGAGACGTCGTTCCATCTCCCGAGGGGACACGCCACCAGCTTCTCCGGTGGACCCCTGGCGACCCTGCTCGGTCACGACCCCGAGTTGACTCGGTACGAGACGCCGGTCCGCGGGCTCTACCTCACCGGAGCCGCGACATTTCCCGGTGCCGGGGTGTGGGGCGCGAGCGGACGAAACACCGCACTCACGGTCATCGGCACTTTCGGTTGACACCCCGGTTCTGATCCCGGTCGATCGAGCCGGGCGCACGGGGCACGGACTCAGGCGTCGCGCACCATGTTCTCCCGCTGGATGACGGGCTCCTTGTCGCTCCACGGGAAGTTGATCCATTGTTCGGTGTGCTTCCACACGTAGTCGCACCTGACGACCGAATGGGGCTTCTCGTACAGCACGGCAGTGCGCACCTCCTTCACCCGACCCTGGAAGAACTCGCGAACGATCTTGAGTGTGTGCCCG
>Ga0169931_10008154_pt1 | contig 15342 bp, 14 predicted proteins | sample Kivu_15m_20L_FD_129675 | JGI IMG/M metagenome (GOLD analysis project Ga0169931, IMG submission 129675) | Freshwater microbial communities from Lake Kivu, Western Province, Rwanda to study Microbial Dark Matter (Phase II) - Kivu_15m_20L... | ecosystem: Environmental > Aquatic > Freshwater > Lake... | reverse complement strand
GTGGCGCCCAGGATCGTCGACGCCGAACCCGACGACGCGAACGCACCCCACGCCATCCCCAACACTGCTGCACCACCCGCGACCCGCCACCACACGCGACCAGCGAACCCAGCCATCAACTCACCTCCTTTTCTTTTTGCAACTTCGAGTCTGTCGCTCACGGTAGTCCGCATCAAGAGTCCGAACTGATTTTCTCAGAGCACAATACCGAGCAGGCGACTTCGGAAAACGTACCGACATCCCGGACACGGCGCGTGTCCCAACGTGTCCGTAGCGGCTCCGAGAGTCCTCCTCGCGGCGATCTCTCAGGCCATGGTGGCGGGGGCAGGATTTGAACCTGCGACCTTCGGGTTATGAGCCCGACGAGCTACCGGACTGCTCCACCCCGCGTCGTCTAAGAAGCACTACGGTACAACCACGGTGCCGTGTGCGCAACCCGCCGCGCGATCACCGATTCCACTCTCCGATGTTCTCGCGCAAGAAGACTGCCCTCGCTCTCGAAAGTCTCGCTGCCGAGATCACCGCCCTGCGGTCCGAGGTGGCCGAGCATGTGCGGGCCCTCGAGACCGAACGCGAGACGGTCCGCTCGGTGGGTGAACGACTCGGTCTCCTCGAGGCACGCGTGTCGTCGATGGGCACCGAGTTGTCACGTCAGATCCACGAACTCGGCAACGAGATCGACGGTGTCGCCCGCCAGGCCGACGAGGCGGGCCTCGGCGAGATGGTCACCTCGCTGCGCGAGTCGCAGGTGCGACTCGCCGCTGAACAGGCCCGCTACGAGATCACGTTCCGCCAGGACCTCGCGGCCCTCGCCGATCAGCTGCTGCGCCGCGCGCGCTGAGCCATCTGGATCATCGACCGGTCGGGCATCGACTGATCGACCGTCGCGTGGTCACTCGCCGACTGCGGCGAGTGCCCTCGCAACCAGCGCACGCGCCTCGGCGAGCTTCTTCTGGTAGGTCGCAAAGTCGGGTGGCGACTTGGCGAGTGCCGCGTCGGCTTCGTCGAAGAGTCGCTGCGCCGCCGCGAGCAACTCGCTCGCGGCCGCACCCGACGAGGGAGGCGCCACCGTCGTGGTGGGCGAACCCGTGCCGCCACCGGATGGCACCGTGGTGGTGGGCGACGCACCCGTTCCCCCACCCACCCGGTCGCCGAGGTCGGTGTCGAACCCGGGGAAGATCTTGGAGAGTGCATCGGTGAGGTTGTCGCCGATCACCGACTCGCCGTTGTAGTGCGCAAGGATCTTGCGGACGAACACCTGCTTGGCATCGGCCGCGTTCGGCATGACGAACATCGGCCTCAGGTACACGATGCCCTTGCCGATCGGCACCATCTGCAGGTCGCCGTAGGTGACTCGGGATCCGCGCAGGTCGAGCGGCGTGATCGTGGCCGAGATCTCCGGATCACTCTCGAACTCGGCCGACACCGTCGCTGGTCCCGCCGGCAGCGGCGAGGTCACGTCGTAGATCGTCATCTTCCCGTAGCTCTTCGGGTCGCTCGACACGACCATCAACGAGCGCAGTTCCTTGCGGCTGTCGTCGGGGGAGAACGGAACGAACGGACGCACCATCGAGAATGTCCCGGTCGACGCCTCCGACCCCGGTGGGTGGAAGATCGAGTAGTACGGACTGAAGCGCAGCACGTTCGAGGCCCCCGCATCGATCGCATCGAGGCCTGGAACCGTGCTCGCGGTGATTGCGCCGGATACGACCTGACTCGCACCCTCGGGCTCGAGCGACGGAGCCTGCGCGACGTTCCATGCGGCGTCACGGTTGAAGAACAGGGTCGCGTCGTCGAACTGGTACCGGCCGAAGAGGTTCGACTGCACCCGGAAGAGATCCTCCGGGTAGCGGAAATGCGCCGAGAGCGAGGCGGGCACCTCGTCGCGATCGGTGAACAGGTCGGGGAACGCCGCCGCCCACATGCGCGCGATCGGGTCCGACTCGTCCATCAGGTACAGGGTGACCTCGCCCGAGTACGCATCGACCACGGCCTTGATGCTGTTGCGCACGTAGTTGAACGCGGCGTTCAGGCCACTCGCGCCACCGAGTTGCGAGGTGTCGGCGGACTCGGCGTAGGGGTAGCGGTTCGTCATCGTGAACGCATCGATCACCCACTTGACCTCGCCGTCGACCACCACCGGGTACGGATCGTCGTCGAAGCGCAGGAACGGAGCGATCTTTCCGACCCGTTCGCGCACGTCGCGCACCAGGAGCATCTCGGAGGAATCGGTGATCAGGTTCGACCCGAACAGGTTGAACTCGCCGAAGTTGACTGCGAGTGCGAGGCGTCGCAGCACGCCGTCGAAGGAGATGCCCGACCGACCCACGAACGTGGACTCACCCACCCCGGGGCAGGCCTGCTCGCGCTGGGACGTCTTCACCACCGCATAACCGTCGAGCCCGTCGCCGAAGTAGATCTGCGGTCGAGTGACCTTCAGGTCGATGTAGGAGGGTCGGCCGTCGTCGGTGACACGGCTCGCCGGTGCAGCCACGAGACCGCAGCCGTGCGTGTAGATGAGATGGCGCGAGACCCATGTGCGGTTCGGGATGCCGGCGGTGTTCAGCTCGCGAGTGGCCACGAGCACCTGCTGGGTGCGACCGTCGATCGCGTACCGGTCCACGTCGAGATCCACGATCCGGTAGAAGCTCGCACGGCCCTCGTCGAGTGTGAACCGGTCGCGCATCTGAACGGGATCCAACTGGCGGATGTCGCGCAGCGCCGCCTGGTCGGCCACCACGTCGGCGGTGCCGATGTCGGAGAAGGTCGTCTCCACCCGCTCGACATCGGCGATCCCCATCGCGGCCTTGGTGGCCCCGATGTTGCGCTGGATGAACTCGATCTCACGGGTGCTCACGTTCGGCTGCACCACGAACCGCTGGATGATCGCCGGGTAGAGCGTGCCGGCCACGATTGCCACGATCACCCACAGACCGACCGCGATCGTCGGCAGGCGCCACCCACGCTGGCGAACGTTCCACAGCAGGATCAGTGTCACCGTCAGCGACACCATGATCATGAGGTTCAGCGCCGGCAACTGGGCGTTCACGTCGGTGTAGAGAGCACCGCGCACCACGCCGCGCGTCGAGGTGGTGAGCTCGAAGCGCGACAAGTAGTAGGCGACGGCTCGGAGAACCATCATCCCCGCGATCAGGAGCGACAGGTGCACCTTGGCCTGTGGCGACACGCGCTGGGTGCGGTCCTGGGGACGGATGCTGCCGTTGACGAAGTGGAACGCGGTGACCACGATCGCCGACAACACGAGCGCACCGAAGGTCCACGAGACGACGAACTGGGCGAACGGGAGGCGGAAGACGTGGAAGCCGATGTCGGCATCGAACAACGGATCGGTCGTGCCGAACGACTGGTGGTTGCGGAACATCAACCATTCCTGCCACTGACTCGAGGCGGGAAGACCGAGCATGAGACCCACCAGCAGGGCGAGTGCGATCCGCAGCTTGCTGCGGCTCTTCGCGGTCGCCTCGCGGATCCGCATGACGGTGCGGTCCTCGGGGGTGTCGGGCAACGAGATCGGCGCCAGACGATCGGCGATCAGCAGGTTGGCCCAGAGGAACAGTGCGAGACCCAGGCTGAAGACCACCGCGAGCAGGCCCTTGGCGCGCAGGGTTCCCCAGAAGACATCGGTGCGACCGAGGCTGTCGAACCAGAGCATGTCGATGAAGAACGACGACAGTCCCCGCGCGCTGAGCACCAACAGCAGCAGCACTCCCACGATCGCAGAGACGATGATCCTGCCGCGCGAGGGACGACCGATCGTGATGCGTGGAACGCGGGGTCCTCCCCCGGCGGGAAGGTCAGAGGGGTTGCGCACGCCTCAGGACGCTAGTGGCGCACGGGACGAATGAGGCACTTGCACCCTGCATGTGCGATCGGGTGCTCGTGCCCCGTGGGGAAGGTTGTTCCCTTCCCGATCGCACCCGCGAGTGAATTGTCCTCACATTCGCTGCAGCACGCATGTGTCGGATCGACCATCCAACCGATCGCAGCACCGGCCTCGAGCGCCAGGTAGGCCCCGCGCACGTGTGCCGCGCACGCGATGTCGTCGACGTGCGTGTCAATCGAGTCCATCTTCCACGCGCGGTAGACATCGCGCATGAGCCCGCTCAGCACGTCGCGGTCTCCCTCGGCTTCTCCGATGGCGACGCGTGCCTCCTCGCGGAACGCAGCGACGAGGCCGGCCGCGATGGTCTCGAGCACCGTCGCGTCGATCGCCTTCTGGGTGACCCGCTTGGTCGACCCGCCCGCGGACTTCACCGAGGCCGCGCCAGCCGAGGCGGCCGACATCGACTCCTCGGCGATCGCCTTGGCGTATGCGGTCGCCTGATCGGTCGCGGTCCCGAGGATCGCGTCGATCTCGAGGGATGCCCGCTTCTGACGCAGGTGCGCCAGCACATTGTTCTGTTCGTCGGCGAGGACGCGCTTCAACTTCCGTGCCATCGACGTGACAAGTCCCGCGAGCGCCTCGTTGCGCGCCGCGAACGCGGCGGGATCGGCCACGGTCGCAGCGGGAGCAGCGGGCTGCTTCTTCTTCGGGGACTTCTTCCCCGACGTCGCCGGAGCCGCCGGCGCGGGCGCGGGCGCGTCCATGGTCGTGCCGTGTGTCCCTTTGGTCGTGGCGTCACCGATCTTGTCGGTGACCGCCGCGGTCGAGCCAGCACGCAGGCGCGCAAAGATGTCGTCGACAGCCGCAGGCGCTTTCGCATCCGGGGTCTTCTCGACTGGCTTCTCGGCCGGCGTGTCAGCGGCGACCGGTGTGGGTGCCTCTGCATCGCGCGACTTGCGCTTGCGACCGAACAGCGAGACCACATTGGTCATCGGTGCCGAGTCGCCCGAATCACTGTCGGATGCCGCCGGCTCCCCGTGCACGGGATGCGACACCGTCTCTGTCGGCGCGGGAACGACCGGATCGGCCATCTCGGGCGCCACGACCTCAACCTCGTGCTCGACGATGTCATGCACGATCTCCTCGACGATCGCCTCGAGCGAGTCGTCCCCGGTGACCTCGTCGAGTGGGATGTCGATGATCGGCTCGCCCACCTCGTCGTGTGTCACGGTGACACCGGTGCTCGATTCCGCGGGTTCACCGGCGATCTCATCGTCGAAGACGGTGACCGACGGATGCTCCGGGCTGATCACCGGGGCAGCGACCGGCGCCGGAACTGCCGGTGCGATATCAACGATGAACTCGGGATCGTCGTGGGCATCGGTCAGTTCATCGAGCGCACTGTCTGCCGCACCACGGGCGCGTTGGAACGCCGTCAGCAACCTGTCGCGTCCGTGCAGGAGGTGCTCGATCTGTGCGCGCGCGGCCTCGCGACGGCGCGACAGCTCCGAGAGAACCTTCTCGCGGTACTCGCGCGCCTCGTTCACCATCTCACGGCCCTGCTGCTTGGCCATCTCGATCTCGTTCTCGGCGTCAGAGACCGCGTCGTCGCGGATGCGGACCGCCTCGAGCATCGCCGCTTCGCGGATCCTCGCGGCATCCTCGGCGGCCTCCTTGACGAGCCGGGTGGCCTGCTCCTCGGCGCGCTCCCTGATCTGGGTGCTCGCGTCGCGTGCCACCGTCAGGACACGAGCCGCCTCCTCGCCGAGGAGAGTGGTGACGGTCTCTTCGTCGAGGCGACCGGGCACCGACAGCCCACGGGTCTGCATCGCCCGCATCTCGCTCTCGAGGAACTTCTCGCGCTCCTTGAGGCGGGCCAGTTCGGCGGCCACCATCCGCAGGAAATCGCGCACTTCACCCTGATCGAAGCCCCTCTTGGTGACCGGGAACGCGGCCGATCCCACCGCAGCCGGCGACGAGGGGTCGGGTCGGGAGAAAGAGATAGCCATTGCGGGTCAAGAGTAGGGTCCCCGACCCTCCCGTTGGTGGCATTGTCCACAGGCCCCGGATGGTCGTCGGGGCCCCGATCGTCGGCGAACCGTGTCTCGTCACCGAGAGGGCAACGGGTCTCCTCCGTTGGCGCGCAACGCCGCGAGTGCCTCCTCGAGTGTCGCCACCGGCACGATCTTGACTCCTCGGCCGGCTGCACGACGTGCGTCTGCGATCTCCTCGGGAGATTGCGAGGCCGGCACGAGGAACACCGTCGCGCCCGCATCGCGCACGGCAATCGCCTTCTGTGCGAGCGCACCGATCGCCCCGACGCTGCCGTCCTCTGCGATCGTCCCGGTGGCCGCGACACGTCCCTTGCCGGTGAGATCACCCTTCGTGAGTTCATCGAGCAGGGCGATCGTGAATGCGAGACCCGCCGACGGCCCGCCGATGTCGGAGGTCTGGATCGTCACCTCGAAGGGCAGTGTCACTGTCCTCGTGTCGGCCGGGACGATCCCGATGATCGCGCGATCGGCCGTGTCTCGATCCTCCATCAGGGTGACATTGCGGTCCGAGGTCTTCGTCGCATCCGATTCTCCGTGCGGCACGACGGTGATCACGACCTCCTCGCCCACCTCGCGGTCCTGCATCGCCCCGGCGAGTGCGGTGAGGTTCGGTGTCGGGATCCCACCGAGTGCGGTGATCGTGTCGCCCACCTCGAGCACATCGCACGCCGAGCCGGTCTCGGGGAGGCTCCCCTCGCAGACGAGCTCCTCGATGATCACCTTGCCCTCCGCGAGCTCGGCCTCCAGCCCCAATTGCTTGGCCGCCACGTACTCGGCGATCTGCTTGGCGCCCACCATCGACTGGTACCCGAGCCGCTGCCGCTCGCTCGGTGTCAGGTCGCCGAAGTGCTCCTCGTAGGTCTCCACCTCGACCCAGGGATCGAGCGCACCGAGTGCGGCGTCGAGAGCCGACATCTTGCCGCCGTAGGCCGTGACGAACCTGATCCCGTCGTCGACATCGAACTGCTCGGGCGCAGTCCCCCCGTCGACACCCTCGAAGGTGATGAGCGGCGCCACTTCGGTCGCCTCGCCCGGTGCGAGTTCCCAGCGCGAGATCGGCACGAGGGACGCCACGACCACCGCAGCGAGCATCAACCACGACACCGTCAACAACGGCAGGGCCACGCGGAGGCTCGCCGGAGAGTCGCGCCGGGGCGCGGGCGGCGGCGGCGGAGGCGGAGGCGGCGCGGATACCATGTGGTCGCTCATGGCTGTCGTGTCCGTGTCTCTCTCTTCTCCGGCTCTCGTCGCATCGGTCACCGCGGGTGACACCACGCTACGCGCGGTGCTCGCGATTGCCCTCGCGGCCCTCGCCCTCGTTGCCGCCGACAAGATGCGACCCTCGGCCCCGCGCAGGCCGATCCCCGTGCGCGTCGACGAGCGCGCCGCTCCGCTGTGGCGGGAACCCGACAAGAACCAACGCCTCCGGGCCGCGGGCAACCTCGGTGTCGGCTCGCTCGTGGTCGGCGCAGTCATCGCCTGCGTGCTCGGGTTCGTGCTCGCGATCACCCTCGAGGTGATCGGCGGGCTCCTCCGCCAGTAGGTGACCCCGTTGTTGCCGGCAATGGAGCGTCGTCTCGCCGTGATTCGCGCGGGATTCTCCGGTGATCACGGGACCGCGGTGCTCGCACTCGGCGACGACGACGAAATGGTGCGGGTGAGTGCACTGCGCGCGCTCGACCGGTGCGGTGAACTGGCTCCGGCTGCGCTCGCGGCTGCGACCGTGGACTCCTCCGCGGAGGTCCGACGCGCAGCGGCGGAACTGTGCGCGAGACACCGTGACGTGCCGGTCGCGGAGTTGGTCGACGACGCCGACAAGTTCGTCGCCGAGATGGCGGCATGGGCGCTCGGTGAACGACTCTCGCCCTCCGACGATGAGATCACGGTGCTCGTCGACCGCGCCACGACGCACGCCGAGCCGATCGTGCGCGAGGCGTGCGCGGCTGCGCTCGGATCGATCGGTGATCCACGGGGTCTGCCGGCGATCCTTGCGGCGTGCGCCGACAAACCCGCAGTGCGGCGACGGGCCATTCTCGCTCTCGCCCCGTTCGAGGGGAAAGAGGTCGAGGCGGCCTTGCGGGCCGCGCTCGAGGATCGCGACTGGCAGGTGCGCCAGAACGCCGAGGATCTCCTCAGCCCGCGGACCTGACCCGCGCGAGCACCCCCGCGCGCTCCGATTCGCATTCCTCGCGCACGTGACAACCGGGGAGGTGCTCGTTCACCATTCCCATGGACTGCATGAAGGCGTGCATGGTCGTCGGACCGACGAATCTGAATCCCCGCCGCTTCAGGTCGCGTGAGAGCGTCGTCGCCGACGGCGAGACCGATGCGACACCGGAGGGATGACCGGGCTCGCCGTCCCTTCCACCGGGTGCCTCCGAGGCGAACGACCACACGTGGCGTGAGAGCGACCCGTGCTCCTCGATCACCTCGAGCACCCGGGCCGCATTGCCGATGGCGGCCTCGATCTTTCCCCGGTGACGAACGATGCCCGCATCGCCGAGCAGACGGTCCACATCACCCGGCCCGAACCGCGCGACGACTCGGGGGTCGAATCCGGCGAAGGCGGCGCGAAAGTTCTCGCGCTTGCGCAGGATCGTGATCCATGCGAGACCGGCCTGGAAGCCCTCGAGGCAGATCTTCTCGAACAGGCGCACGTCGTCGGTGACGGGGCGCGCCCACTCGGTGTCGTGGTAGTCGACGTACAGCGGGTCCTCTCCGGGCCACCAGCACCGCGGACGGCCGTCTCCGCCGATCCGGAGCCATTCACCGGTCATGGCGCCGCGACCGACGACCCGGGTGTCAGCGAGCCGAGGATCCGGACTCCTGCAGCACCTGGTCGTCGTTGCAGTGGCACCTCTCGGCAACCGGGACATCGCCGAGAATCTCCTCGACGTGCGCTCCACAACCGACCCAACCGGGCTTGTCACATTCGGGGCAGATCACCTTCTTGCACATGCTCCACAGCAAACTACGCCCACGGTCAGGATGCAAGACTCGCCACGGTGACACCCGTTCCCGAGATCGTGCGCCGGTTCCTGCGCCTCGGCATCCTGGGATTCGGCGGTCCGGCGGCCCACATCGCGATGATGCGCGATGAGTTCGTCGTCCGCGAGAAGTGGTTCGACGACGCCGAGTTCGCGCGGATGGTCGGCGCGGTCAACCTGATCCCGGGGCCGAACTCGACCGAGTTGGCGATGCACATCGGTCAGCGGCGCGCGGGGGGTCGCGGGCTGGTGGCGGCGGGACTGTCGTTCATCGTCCCGGCCGTTCTCATCGTGGGCGTCATCGCCTGGCTCCACGAGCGGCACGGCACCGATCCCGCCGTGGTCGACATCAGATGGGGCGTGCTGCCCGTGGTCGTGGCGATCGTGGCGCACGCGACATGGGGACTCGCGCGCACGAGCATCGTGTCGATGCTCCCGTTCCTCGTCGCATCGGTGGCGATGGCGGCCCATCTCGCCGGGGCGAACGAACTCGCGGTGCTCGCCGCCGCCGGAGTCATCGGTGCGGTGCAGGGCACCATCGGCGACCGTCGCGGTGTCTCGCTCGCTCCCCTCGCGGTCGTCCTCGGAGCAGCGACACATCCGTCGTTGTGGCGCATCCTCGCGGTGTTCCTCGAGATCGGCGCGGTTCTCTACGGCAGCGGGTACGTGCTCGTGGCCTTCCTCCAGGGTCGCATCGTCGACGAACTCGGCTGGCTCGACGCGACATCGGTGCTCGATGCCGTCGCGATCGGCCAGATCACACCCGGGCCGGTGTTCTCCACCGCGACATTCGTGGGGTGGGATCTCGCCGGTCCATGGGGTGCGGTCGCAGCGACGGTCGGCATCTTCCTGCCGTCGTTCGTCCTCGTGGCGTTCCTCGGTCGGATCATCGGCTGGCTCGAATCGCGCGGTGCGGGCCGAGCCTTCCTCGCCGCTGTCGTGGCGGCATCGCTCGGCCTGATGGCCGGGGCACTCATCCGCATCGCCGACGCGGCCCTCGTCGATGCGGGCACCGCGCTCATTGCGTTGGCCGCGTTCGCCGCGTTGCTCGCACGTGTCCCCACAACCAGGGTCGTCCTGGCCGGGGTCGTGATCGGAGCGGTGCGCCTCCTCGTCGGCTGACCGGCCGAGTCGGTGCTCGGCGACCACGGCTCGCACAGCACGCGGCACGCGACCCACGGCTACTGTCGCGCCATGGAGCAGAGCCCGTTCGCCTTCCCGCTCGCAGAGTTCATCGGAATGACGATCGAGCGCCCGGAACCGGGGGTCGCGATCGCGCGTGCCGAGGCGAACACCACGCACCACAATCCGCACGGATTCGTCCACGGATCGGTGGTGTTCACGCTCGTCGACACCTCGATGGGTGCGGCGGTGATGAGCATGCTGCCCGAGGGTCAGCGCTGCTCGACCATCGAGTTGCAGGTGCGATTCCTGCGCCCCGTCGTCGGTGCGGCACTCGAGGCCCGCACGACGGTCATCAAACCCAGTCGGCGAGTCTTCCATCTCGAGTCGAAGGTCACGACACCCGACGGCAAGATCGTGGCGACGGGCACGGGTTCGTTCGCCGTCATCGATCCCGCCGGCTGACCTCGGTTCGTCGGGCGCATTCGCCGGTGAACCCGACGCCCCCCGACCGCACTACGGTTGCCCGCGTGGGGGCTGAGTCGACCGTTCCGGGTTTCACAAAACAGCGGTTGTTCACCGTGCTCGGGGCTCTCGCGATCGCCACGATGCTCGCCTCGCTCGAGACCTCGATCATCGCGACAGCCCTGCCCACGATCACCGGTGAGTTCAACTCCTTCGAGAGCTTCGCCTGGGTCGGCACCGCCTACATCGTGACCTCGGCCGTCGGCACGCCACTCATCGGGAAGCTCTCGGACATCTTCGGCCGGCGCACCATGTTCCAGATCACGATGGGCATCTTCCTCGTCGGATCCCTGTTGTGCGGGTTCTCCCAGTCGATGGGTCAGTTGATCGCGGCGCGCGCGTTGCAGGGCCTCGGCGGTGGCGCCATCCAGGCGCTGTCGTTCTCGGTGGTGGGCGACATCCTCCCGCCGCGCGAGAGGGGCCGCTACATCGGCTACTTCACCCTCGCATTCGTCGGTGCGGCGCTGCTCGGCCCGCTCGTGGGTGGCTTCATCATCGATCACTACTCGTGGCACTGGATCTTCTGGATCAACGTGCCGGCGGTTCTGGTGGTGGGCACGATCACGCACTTCGCGCTGCGGCTGCCGTTCAAGAGGCGCGAGGCCAAGATCGACTACTCGGGAGCGGTGCTGCTCTCGGTCTCGATCGGCGGGCTCATGATCGCACTCGAGGAGGGCCGCCACGGGTGGACCCAGAGCCACGTGCTCGCACTGCTCGGTGTGGCGATCGTGACCCTGCTTCTGTTCCTGAAGGTGGAGCAGCGCGCCACCGAGCCGATGATCCCGTTGCGACTCTTCCGCAATCCCGTGGTTCTCGCGGCCTCGATGCTCGGCCTGTGCGCGGGGGTCATCTCCTACGGCGCCGGACAATTCCTCAACCTCTACTTCCAGGACTCCCAACTCATCTCACCCACCGAGTCGGGATTGCGCACGATTCCCCAGATGATCGGCGTCACCGCCGCCACGTTCGGTGTGGGTCGCCTGATCGCCAAGAGCGGCAGGTACAAGAAGTATCCGATCGTGGGATGTTCGCTGGCCGTCGCCGGCCTGCTCGTCATCTCGCGGATCGACGGTGGCACCGAGTACTGGACCCTCATCGTGCCGATGGCCTTCCTCGGGTTCGGATCGGCCTCGATCTTCACCTCGACCTCCATCGCGGGACAGAACGCGGTGGAATTCCACGACATGGGCGTGACGACGGCATTCATGATGTTCTTCCGCAACTTCGGTGGCTCGTTCGGTCTCGCCATCTACGGCACGATCCTGAACTCGACGATCCGCAGCGAGATCCCCGCACGCACGGGAATCGCGGCCGACGAGGCCGCCTCCCTGATCCGATCCCCGAGGGAGATCGAGATGCTCCCCGCGCAGCAACGCGACGCGGTCGTCGACAGTGTCGCACTCGGCGTGGGACGCATCTACCTCGTGTGCGCGATCGTGATGGTGATCGCACTCGTCATCGCCATACTCCTCCCGGAGACGCCGCTGCGCACGCGTGCCGGCCTCTCCGATGCGATGGAGGAAGAGAAGGCGAAGGCCTGATTCCTCCCCGGACAAGGGAGAACACAATGGAGACATCGATCGCAGGCCGGGCGGCGACCGCAGCGGTGCGGATTCCGCGGGTGGGAATCGGACTCGGGGTGATCGGATTGATCGTGATCGCCGGCGCGGGAGCACTCGCGGCCCGCCGCGGCACGAACCACCGCCAGCCCACCAAATGGATCGACGCGATAGAACAGGGTGGCGCGGGATCGCGCACGAACGACAACGGGGGGATCCGATGAGAGTGGTCGGAGTCGATGAATTCGGTGGACCCGAGGCATTCCGTGTGTTCGAGGTGCCCGAACCCCATGCCGGTCCGGGGCAGGTGCGCATCGCGGTGCGCGCCGCCGCGGTGAATCCCACCGACACCTACACCCGCAACGGTGGTCGCGCCGAGATGCTGAGGAAGCATCCGCCGCCGTACGTGCCGGGCATGGATGTCGCCGGGGTCGTCGACGAGGTGGGCGACGGCGTCTCGAGCCTGGCCGTGGGCGACGACGTGATGGCGATCGTGGTCCCGGTCGGTGGGCACGGTGGCTACTCGGAAAAGATCGTGCTGCCGTGGGAGTCGGTCGTGCCGATTCCCCGGGGTGCGACGCATGCCGAGGCCTGCACACTGCCGATGAACGGGCTCACCGCGCGACTCTCACTCGATCTCATGGCGCTCGCACCCGGTGCCACGATCGCGGTCACGGGCGCCGCCGGCGCCTACGGCGGATACATGGTGCAGCTCGCCAAGGCCGACGGCCTCACCGTGATCGCCGACGCCTCCGACCGCGACACCGCACTCGTCGCATCACTCGGACCCGACCATGTCGTCGCACGGGGACCGGACGTGGCGGACCGGATCCGTGCGCTCGCGGCCGATGGTGTCGACGGACTTGCCGATGGTTCGGTCCAGAACGACCAGATCGTGCCCGCCGTGCGCGACGGAGGTGTGATCGCGACCGTGCGCGGCTGGCAGGCCGAACCCGGCCGCGACATCCGCATCGCCCCGGTGTGGGTGCGGGAGTACGCGCGCAACCACGGTGCACTCGATGCACTCCGCCAGCAGGTGGAGGACGGTCGCGTGACTCTGCGCGTCGCACGAACATTCCCCGCCGCGAACGCGGGGGAGGCGCACGCCGTCCTCGAGGCCGGTGGCACGCGCGGACGCCTCGTCCTCGAGTTCTGACGCCTCATACCTTCACGGCGCGCAGGGTGTAGCTGGCGGCGAGTCGCTCGGGGCGCTCGCGCAGGCGCCACTCCCCCAGGTCATCCACCACCATCGCGTCCCCGAGTGCGTTCCACGGCACCGAGTCGTGCTCCTCGAAGAACGTGATGTCCATTCCCGCGTCCCAGAGTCCGTTGAAGATCTGTGCGAGACCGTGGTTGAACGACACGAACGACGGACTGGCGAGGGGTTCGTCGTGGGCGACATAGCTGAACTCATCGGTGCCCGACTCACCGCGCGTCTCGAAGTACGGATAGTCGAGCGTGACCAGACCATCAGGTCGCGGCTCACACAGCGACCACAGCATCGGATGCCCCTCGCGGATGAACAGCTCCCCACCGGGTCGCAACAGCGCCGAGACGACTTCGGCCCACCGCGCCACGTTCGGCAACCAGCACAGCGCGCCGATCCCGGTGTAGACGAGGTCGAAGCCACCCGTCGGGAGAACCGACGTGGCCGAATAGAGATCGGCCTCGACGAACGTCGCCTCGGCACCTGTCTCGCGGGCGAGTCGTCGTGCCACCTCGAGTGCCGGTGCCGAGAAGTCGAGACCGGTCACGCTGGCGCCGAGCCGGTGCAACGACAACGTGTCGGTGCCGATGTGGCACTGCAGGTGGACGGTCTCCCTGCCGGTCACGTCACCGAGACGCGGCACGTCGAAGCGCACCGTCTCGGACAGGTGCGATGGATCGGCGAGGAAGCGCTCGACCTCGTAGCCCTTCTCGTGGTGCGGGACGCGCGAGTCCCAGTTCGCCCTGTTGATCGCGAGATAGTCGATCGAAGCGTCATCGACCGAGGAGGCATCGTCGCTCACCGGAACGGCTCCCTCACAGCTCGAATCTGTAGACGTTGGTCTCTCGCGCAGTGAAACCGAGCCGTTGGTAGAGCCGGTTCGCGGCCTCGCGCGAGGGTCGAGACGTCAGATCGACCGTCACCGCGCCGCGGGCACGCGCCTCCCCGATCGCGGCCTTGTTCAGCGCCTCTCCCACTCCGTGTCCGCGAGCGGCCGAATCGACGACGACATCCTCGATCCATGCCCGCACGCCCGTGGGAATCCGGAACACGGCCAGCGTGAGTGCGCCCGCGATGCGGCCCTCCACCCGGGCGATGAACAGCACGGTGGTCTCCGATGCGACGATCCGTGCGAGCTCGTCCCTGCCGGGTGCCGGGTTCGACGATGACAACTGCGGGATCAGCGCGGCGAACGCGTCGGCGAGCTCATCGTCGACCAAACGAGCGATCTCCACGGTAACGGCCACGGACTCCACCTTGCCACAGCCGGCGACCTAGCGTTCGGCCATGCCGACTGATCCGTCCCGCTCCCTCGCCGCCGCCCTCGAGCCCGTCACCGGTCAGGTGTACTTCTCGCCCGAGTGCCACTCGAACTACGAGCGACTCGGGTTCGCCCCGAGCCGCGGTGAGTTCAACGGCGTGATGGCACCGGATGGTCCCGCGTACTTCACGAGCCGCGGCTCGGTGATGGGACAGGTGCAGGGGCACGTGGTGGCGGCGGCCTTCGCAGTCTTCAACCCCGCCGTCGTCGTGCCCTCCGTCGCGCACGGATGGTCGCTCACCGACGCACCCACCATCTGTGCGGCCCGTGACTCCGGGGGAATCGGCCAGTTGGTGCGCCTGCTCGGTGAGTCGCCCGATGGCGCAGGTCGCGCGCGCGACCTGCTGCGTCGCGCGGTGGATCCGCTCCACCCGGAGGGCCGGCCCTTGTTCGCCGGACTGCGCTCACAGGTGGTGCCCGATTCGCTCGTGGGCGAGATCTGGCGACTCGGCGACATGCTCCGCGAGTACCGCGGCGACTCCCACACCGCGGCGTGGATCTCGGCCGGCTTCACCGCGTGCGAGATCGGTGTGGTGAGCGAGTTGTACTGGGGGCTTCCCGCGCGCTCGTACAGCCGGACCCGCGGATGGACCGACGACGACTTCGCGACGGCGATCGCTCGCCTCGAGCGCGACGGACTCGTGGCCGCAGATGCGCTCACGCCGCGTGGACGCGATGCGCGCGAGCACGTGGAGATCGCCACCGATGTGCAGATGAACCCGG
>Ga0169931_10008152_pt1 | contig 15345 bp, 11 predicted proteins | sample Kivu_15m_20L_FD_129675 | JGI IMG/M metagenome (GOLD analysis project Ga0169931, IMG submission 129675) | Freshwater microbial communities from Lake Kivu, Western Province, Rwanda to study Microbial Dark Matter (Phase II) - Kivu_15m_20L... | ecosystem: Environmental > Aquatic > Freshwater > Lake... | reverse complement strand
TCTTCGATCGACGTGACGCGCGCAGGGCTGCTCGCGTTCGGTGCAACGACCGCGAGCGGATCGCTGGGCAGCGCGAGCAGACCGAGCGCCGTGATGCAAGCGACGGGGACCTCGGCCTGCTTCGCACGCGCCGACTCGCGCTGCATCCACCCGACCAGCGTCTCCACGGCGCGCTCGCGCGCGCTGCCGGTGGATCGAAACCCGACCAGCCCGAGGCCGAAGGCCGCGAACGCGCGCGTGCGCTCGCTCGGCGGTCCCGACAGCGCCACGCCGCGCGCGCGCAGTGCCTCCGCATTCCCGTCGAGGATCGCGCGCAGAAAGTCGAGCTCGCGCTCGTTGCCGAGGATGCCGAGCGCGACGGCCGCCGTCTCCGCGAGCTCTTGGTTGGGATGCGCGAGGAAGGGCGCGATCCAACCGGCGACCTCGGTCTCGCCCGCCCGATCGCCGAGTTTGGCGAGCGCGACGATCAGGCCGCTCAGCACGTCGTTCTGGCGCTCGACCGCGAGCGCCGCCCGCAGCGCGGGCTTGACCTTGTCGTGGATGTCGGCCGCCGTGGGCTCGAGCTCGTCCTGCGTCGGCTCGCGGCGCGGCAAGAACGCGACGTCGCTCCCCGCCAGCAACCCGCCCGAGCCGACGCGCGCGCGCAGGCCGAGATAGGCGTCCTTGTTGAAGCCCCACCACGTCTGCCAGCGCGTGCCATCCGGGCCGGCGCTCGACGCGCCCCCGCCGGCCGTCGAAGGCTGCGGGATCGGCGTCGAAGGCCCGCTCGGCTGCCCGGCGGTCCCTCCCGGCGCGGCCGCGCCGCCGGTCGAGCTCGCGCCCGTGCCGGTCGTGGTGCCGCTCGAGCTCGCCGTGGAACCCGCCGGGGCCTGATCGCCCGGCCCGCGATAGGCCCCGCCATGGCCGCGCGCGGGCAGGCCGAGCGCCAGCAGCGCCGCGAGCCCCCACGCGAGCTGGCCCAACGCCGCCCGCGCACACCGTTCGATGGTCCGCTTCATGTCCGAGATCTCCTTGCGCATGTGCTGCCGCGAGCCCAGCGTGCCCCGCGCGTTAGCAAGGTGCATGCCAGCCCTGCGACGAGGCCCCGGAGCGCCAACTCCGCGCGCCTCGCGTCACCGTTTCGTAGCACGCGCCCCGCGCTTTCGCTCCGCGGGCTGCCAACCGTCGCGCGCGAGCCGACGCAGAGCCGCGCACAGGGGCGCATGTCGATCCAGATGGAAGACGAACGCGGACTCGCGCTGCCCCGCCTTCGCGCGAACGCACTCGACGAGCGCACGCCGCTCCGCGGCGCTCCACGTGCTCACGCCCGGCAAGGCACACACGAGTGGCGCCCAACGCTTCCACCACAGCTGCTCGTCCGTACCCCACGCGCGCCAGTCGACGCCCTCGCACAGCTGCGCGGCCTCGCGCGCGCACGCGTCGATCCCACGCTCGCGATCCGAGCCGAAGCGGAACGCGAGCATGTCCGTGATGGCGAGCCCGATGCGCTCGAGCGGAAAGGCGCCGATCACCGCATCGCGCGGACCGCGCGTGTGCCAATACACGTTGTGCTGGGCGAGCTTGCGCAGCGTGGCGAGCGACGAGCGGTGGCGCGGATCGCGGCGCATGCGTTCGAGCTCCGCCTCCATCAACGCGAGCGCGCCCTCGTCGCGCGGCCGGAAGCCGAGCTTCTGGTAGAACCACCACGCGCCCGACTTGAGTCCCTCGCTGTTGCCGTCGCCACCGAGCTGGTACGGATACACAGTGAAGTTGCGCGATCCGAACAGCGCGTGCGTCATCGTGAGCACATGCCCGTAGATCGCACCGGCTTCGCCTCCGCGGAACGTGTCGAACACGTTGTAGGCGATCTCCGAGCTGCCGAAGAGCGCGCTCGTCAGCACGTAGCCCATCGGAACGCCGTTGTGCAGCGTGAGGAATGCGTAGACGGCCTCGAGCATGAGTCGCCGCTCCGGCTTCACGCCAAACGCGACGAACTCGAGCCCGTCGCCGCAGTCGATGCGCCGCACGTCGCGCGGATCCGCGTGCATGAAGGCGTCGAGGTCGCGCTGGCGCGTGATCATCGCGTCCTGTGCAAGCTCGACGAGCCGCTCGGCCTCGGCGAGCGTGCACTCGCGGATCGAACGCGGCTTGGCGCGCACCGCGGCGCGAATGTCGGGGCGACCGCGCTCGAGCGGGCGCGTGCGGAAGTGCGGGCTCGCCACCGCGAGCGGCTCGCGCGTGCGCGACGGCGTGTCGTGCGCTCCGGGGAGCTCGAGCTCGAGGCCGAGCTCCTCGTAGAGCGTGTCGCGCGCCCAGTCGTCGGGCCCGATCCGCGCCAGCCGCCGCACGAGGAACTCGGCGTCGCTCTCGTCCGGTCCCTTGAGCCGCGCGACCCACTTGCGCAGCGGCATGTCCCACTCGTCAAGGCCCGGGGTCTCCGAGTAGCTCGCGAGCAGCGCCAGTCGCCCCTCGAGCCGCGCCGGGTCGCCGAGCGCTTCCCAACGCACCCGCAACCGCGAGCCGAAACGCCGCACGAGCCGCCGCGCCGTCGGCGCGAAGAAGGGATAGCGAATCGCCGTGCCAGCGATGCCGGAATCCGCGAGCTCGCCGCGGAAGCGGCGCAGGTCCGCTCGCCGCTCGAAGCCGTCGAGCACGAGCTCCGCCTGCGCGGCCACGGCAAGGTCGTCCGGGTAGGCGAGCACCACGAGCGCCACCTCGTGCAGACGCGCCACCGCTCGCGCATCGCCGAGCCGCGCCGCTTCCAGTAGCGCAAGCAGCCGCACCTTCTCTCGCGCCGGCTCCGGACCGAACTCGAACTTGAGCCGCTCGAGTTGCGCCAGCGCCGCACGCGCGCGAGTGGCACTGGGGCGTCCTTCCCCGCGCGGCGACTTGCGCTCCGTCATGCGTTGGAAACCTAGCAGGGGCACGGGCGACTCGCCACGCGCTCCCGACCGCCGGTGGTGGCGGGCGCGCAGAGCGTCGTTAGACTGCGACGCCGCTCTCGGCCCCCACCTCACCACGCCCCGATCGGGCGCCCCGCGCGCCCTGGAGTCCCCCGCGATGACCCCGACGCCCCATCGTCCCCACGGTCCGATCACGTCCCGACGCGAGATGCTGGCCTTCGGTGCGGCCGCCACGGTGGCGAGCGCCGGCGCGAGCAACGGTGGTCAGAAAAAGAGCTACGTCGGCGTGCGCGGCGCCGATCGCGCGCGGCCCAAGGACGGCGAGCCGATCCGCATCGCGATCATCGGCATGGGCGCGCCGAGCACGCCCGCCATGGGCTACGGTCACCTGCAGCGCATCTGCGCGCTCGCGAAGGAAGGCAAGCAAGGCGTGCAGGTCGTGGCGATCTGCGACGTCGCGGCACCCTACCTCGCGCGCGGTGTCAAGTTCGCCAAGGAAGCGCAGGGCATCGACGTGCGCGGCTACGCGGACTATCGCGAGATGTACGCCGCGGAGAAGGACCTGCACGGCGTGCTGATCGCGACGCCCGAGCACTGGCACGGCCAGCAGGCCATCGACGCGATGGCGGCCGGGCTCGACGTGTACTGCGAGAAGCCGATGACCTACGACCTCGAGACGGCGCTCGAGCTGCGCGCGGCCGTGCTCGCCAACCCGCAGAACATCTTCCAGTGCGGTACGCAGTTCCTGCAGCACCGCAAGTACTGGAAGGCCAAGGAGCTGATCGCCTCCGGCGCCATCGGCAAGCCGACCTTCTCGCAGACGTCGTACTGCCGCAACTCCAAGGGCGGCGAGTGGCTCTACGGCATCGACGCGAACATCGTCCCCGGCCAGACGCTCGACTGGGACGCATGGTGCGGGCCCGCCGGCAAGGCCGAGTGGGATCCGGCCGTGTTCTTCCGCTGGCGCCGCTACTCGAAGTGGTCGAGCGGCATCATCGGCGACCTGCTCGTGCACGTCACCTCGCCGCTCGTCTACGCGCTCGACCAAGGCTGGCCCGTGCGCGTCACCGCGTCGGGCGGCCACTACCACGACACGGCCATGCAGAATCCCGATCAGGTCAACCTGACGGTCGAGTTCGAGAAGGGCCACACCATGACCGTCGCGGGCTCGACCTGCAACGAGACCGGCGTCGAAGCCATGGTGCGCGGCCACATGGCGAACCTGTATCTCGGCGGCAACGACTGCATCCTGCGCCCCGAGCGCATCTTCGCCGAGGAGATCGAGGAGCAGACGTTCCCGTCGGCCTCGTCGGGTCTGAACGACCAAGACGAGCATCGCCTGCACTGGCTCGGTTGCATGCGCTCGCGCAAGCCGGCCATCGGCGATGTCGACACCGCTGCCAAGGTGATGGTGATCGTCGACCTCGCGGCGCGCTCGATCTGGACGCACTCGGCGTGGACCTTCGATCCGGCGACGATGCAGGCCGCCAAGGCCTGAGCGCGGGGCGCGACGTGCTGCGGCTCGCCACGCGCGCGATGGGCACGCGCTTCGAGCTCGTCCTCGGCTGCGAGGACGAGCCGCGCGCCCGTGCCGCGGGCGAGGCCGCACTCGAGCGCATCGAGCAGTGCGACGCGCGCTACAGCGTGTTCACGAACTCGAGCCTGATCGCGCGCGCCAATCGCGATGCGTGCGAGCGACCCGTGCGGCTCGATCCCGAGCTCTACGGGCTGCTCGAGCGCTGCCTCGAGTTCCGCGCGGCGACGGACGGCGCGTTCGACGTCGCCATCGGACCGCTGATGCGCGCGCTGGGTTTTCGCGGGCAGCGCATCGACGCGCCGCGCGGCGCGAGCCTCGGCGGCTTCGAGCTCGATCGCGCGACGAGCTCCGTGCGCTTCACGCGCCCCGACACGCAACTGGACCTCGGTTCCGTCGCCAAGGGACACGCGCTCGACCTTGCGGCCGCCACGCTGCGCGAGAGCGGCATCGAGTCCGCGCTCCTGCACGGCGGCACGAGCAGCGTGATCGCGCTCGGCGCTCCGCCCGACGCCGAGCACTGGCGCGTGCGCATCGGCCCCGACGGCGCGTGGGAAGCGCGCCTGCGCGACAGCGCGCTCTCCGTCTCCGCGCCCCACGGTCGCACGGCGGACTTCGCCGGCCACAAGGTCGGTCACATCCTCGATCCCCGCAGCGGTCGCCCCGTGCCCTTGGGCATGCGCGCCGCGGTGCTCGCGCCGACGGCGGAAGCCGCCGACGCGTGGTCGACCGCCGCGCTCGTGCTGCGCGCGCGCGGCGACTCGCTCGAGCTGCGCCGTCCGCACACTCAGGCTTGGCTGATCGAAGAAGAGGGTCGCGAGCCGCTCTTCCTCGGTCCGCACGCATCGTTCGCTCCCCACGCCCGACTCGAACCGACCCACCGATGAGCGCCCCCGACCGTCGTCAACTTCTGCACGCCAGCGCCGGCGGCGCCGCCGCGCTGTTCCTCGCGCCGAGCTTCGAGCTCCTCCACCCCACGATTCTCGGCGCGCCGCTCTCGATCGCCGTGATCGGCGTCGGTCGCCAAGGTCGCGCGATCTTGGGCGAGCTCGCGACGATCCCCGAAGCGAGCGTCGTCGCCGTATGCGACAGCGACGACTCGCGCCTGCAGTCCGCGATGCGCCGCGCGCAGGGCTTGCGCGGCTACGCGAGCCACGTCGAGCTGCTCGCGAAGGAGCCCGGCATCGCGGCCGTCGTGATCGCGACCCCGACGCACCTCCACAAGCAGATCGCGCTCGACTGCATCGCCGCAGGCAAGCACGTCTTCTGCGAGACGCCGCTCGCGCACACGATCGACGACACCAAGGCCATCGTCGCGGCCGCCAAGGGCTCGTCGAAGGTCTTCGCCGCGGGTTACCAGGCGCGCTCGAACCCCGTGTATTCGCTCGCGCGATCCTTCTTCAAGGCCGGAACGCTGCGCCAGCTGTCGCACCTGCGCGCGCAGGACCACAAGAAGACCTCGTGGCGCACGCCGGGCTCGACGCCCGAGCGCGACCGCGAGCTCAACTGGCACCTCGACGCCGAGCTCTCGCTCGGCCTCGCCGGCGAGAAGGGCTCGCACCAGCTCGACGTGTTCCACCACTTCCTCGGCCGGCATCCGGTCGCCGTGCGCGGCACGGGCGAGCTCCGGCTGCACAAAGATGGCCGCTCGGTCGCCGACACGATCCTGCTCGAGGCGCGCTTCGACGACGGGCTGCGCGCGAGCTACTCCGCGACCTTGTGCAACTCCTACGAGGGTCGCTACGAGCTGATCGGCGGCGAGATGGCGCTGATCAAGCTCGGCTGGACGCACGGCTGGATGTTCAAGGAGGCGGACGCGCCGACGCAGGGCTGGGAGGTCTACGCCAACCGCCAGCAGTACCACAACGACTCGGGCATCACGCTGATCGCCGACGCGACCAAGCTCGCGGCCCAAGGCAAGCTCACCGAAGGCGTCGGCCTGCCCTATACGTCGCTCTACTACGCGCTCGCCGACTTCGTGAAGGCCGCGAGCGAAGGCAAGGCGCCGGCGTGCTCCGCATCTGACGCCGCGCGCAGCACCGTGGTCGGCATCCTCGCCAACGAGGCCGTGCGCTCGGGCAGCGAAGTCGCCATCGACCCCGCCCTGCTGGAGAGCCTGTGAGCGCGTTCACCTTGCGCCTGCGCGAGCTGGGCTTCGGCACGCGCGTGGGACTCTCCGCGCTCGTGCTCGCCTTCGGCATCGGCCTCGCCGCGAGCGCGTGGCACCTGCAGGACCACCACCAGAATCGCGACGAGCAGCCCGGCGTCTCGCTCGAGGACCTCGAGGGCGCCTACCACGGCGTCAACACGACCGCGCCGCTCGTGAGCGCGCTCGAGCGCGGCCACCCCGAGGCGCTCGCGACGCAGGAGCGCGAGTTCCTGCTCAAGTGGCTGCGCTCGGGTCGCATCGTCGAGGACTACGACAGCATCGACCTCGGCGACTCCGCGCCCGAGGGACTGATCCGCGCCAACTGCCTGCAGTGCCACGCGCGCAACGCGAGCGCGGGCGAGGGCATCGGCGCCCGCGTGCCGCTCGAGTACTTCGACGACGTGAAGAAGCTGGCCTTCTCCAAGTCGGTCGCGCCCGTGCCCGTGCGCGTGCTCGCCGCATCGACGCACGCGCACGCGCTGTCGCTCGCCGCGATGTCGGTCGTGATCGGATTCCTCTTGCTCGCCACGCGCTGGCCCGCCTTCCTGCGCAATGGACTGTTCGCCCTCGCGGGACTCGGACTCGTCGGCGATCTCGCGGGTTGGTGGCTCGCGCGCAGCTCGGCCGCCTGGGTGCCGATGATCGTGGCCTCGGGCGCGATCTACGCGCTCGCGACCGCGCTCTCGCTCGCGCTGGTGTTCCTCGAGCTCTGGCTGCCGCGTCGCCGCGACGGCTCGTGAGCGCCCGCGCGCGCCTCCCGAGGAGCTTCTGGCTGCTCCTCGTCGGCATGGGCGTGAACCGCATCGGCGGCTTCGTGCTGCCGTTCCTCGCGCTCTTCCTCGCCGAGCGCGAAGAGCTCGCGCCCGACGACGTGTCGCTGGTGCTGGGCGCGTGGGGCGCGGGCACCGTGGTCGCCGCGCTCGCCGGCGGAGCGCTGGCCGACCGCCTCGGCCGCAAACCCACCATGATGCTGAGCCTCTCCGGCGGCGCCGTGGCACTCGCGGGCCTCGCCGTGGCCCACGGTCTCGCCGGGCTCGCGCTCGCGGCCTTCGCGCTCGGCGCGCTCGGGGAGCTCTATCGCCCCGCCGTGGCCGCGGCGATCGCGGATCTGGTGCCGGCCTCCGAGCGCGCGCGCGCCTACGGCTACCTCAACTGGACCTTCAACCTCGCCTTCGCCGCGAGCCCGCTCGTCGCCGGCTGGTTGGTGGAGCACCACGGCTGGAACTGGCTCTTCTTCGGCGACGCGGGCACGATGCTGGCGGCCGCGCTCGTGATCCTGCGCGGCGTACCCGAGACGCGGCCCGTGCGGGCCGTGAGCCGCTCCGGGTCCGCGGACTGGCTCGCCCCCGCGCGCAACCCGCGCATGGCGTGGATGCTCGTCGCGGCATTCGCCATCGGACTCGTGATCATGCAGGGCTTTGCAGGGCTGGCGAGCATGGTGCGCGCGGACGGTCTCAGCCACCGCGAGCTCGGCCAGCTGTTCGCCTGCAACGGCGCGTGCATCGCGCTGCTGCAGCCCTTCGCCGTGCCGCGGCTCGCGCGAGCGCCGCTCCGGCGCGTGCTGCCACCCGCGGCGCTCCTCTTCGCGTTGGGATTCGCGGGCCACGCCCTCGCATCCGACTGGGGCACGCACTTCGCCTGCGTGCTCGCCTGGACTCTGGGCGAGATCGCGCTCTTCTCCTTGTGCAACGCCCATGTCGCCGCGCTCGCGCCGCCCGAGCTGCGCGGCCGCTTCCAGGGCGCGTACTGGTGCGCCTGGTCCTGCGCCAATGTGCTCGGCCCGGGCGCCGGACTCGCGCTGCTCGCGCTGGGAGGTCCGTCGCTGTGGTCGGCGCTCCCTCTGTCCGTCGCGGTGCTAGCACCGCTCGCCCTCGTCCGCGCGACCCGTCCCGCGATTCCGGCCGAAGACTCGGAAACCGAGCGCGCCGACGCGTAGAATCGCGCGCCTCCCCGGGAGGCCCCACGATGTTCTTCGCTCCGGCTCCGCTGTTCCTGTCGCTCGCCACGGACCCCGCTCCCCTCTCCGCGCCGAGCCTCGAGCCCGCCTCGCTCGCAGCGCGCCTCGCGGCCGCCGCTCCACAGGAGCGTCGCTACGGCTACGCGTGGAATCCGAGCTGGACCGTGAGCCTCGGCGCGTACCAGATCGACGGCGACTTCGACACTTTCCTCGCCGGCCCGAGCGACGTCGACCGCGACCTCGGCTTCGCCGCAGACGTCGTGATCTACAACTGGGAGGGAGAGCGCGGCATGGGCCTCGAGCTCGGCCTCGCGCGCACCACCTCGACCGTGTCGTCCACGGGCGTGGGAACGGACTACGACGTCGAGAGCTACCGGCTCTCCGCGGGCATCCGCATCGCCGACCGCGGCGCGGATGACCCGATCTGGATTCCCTTCGCGCGCGCAGGCGTCAACTACCAGCGCGACGACAGCTCTGGGGCAGGTGACGCCGATGGCTTCGGCTGGTACCTCGGCGGCGGCGTCGACTTCCGCCTCGGATCGCGCTTCGCCCTCACGCCGAGCCTGCTGTACGGCGAGAACCAAGCGAACAACACGACCGAGTGGATGTTCGGGCTGCTCGGAACGCTCGCGTTCTAGACTCGCCCATGAGCGACGCGCAGCGCGACGGCTGGCCCCGCCCGACCGCGATCGAGTGGCTGTGCCTCGCGGCCAGCCTGCTCCTGTCGCTGCAGTACTCGTGGCTGCTCGACGATGCCTTTGTCTACTTCCGCTACGTCGACAACCTCGTGCACCTCGGGCGCGGGCTCGTGTTCAACGAAGGCGAGTACGTCGAGGGCTACTCGAGCCCGCTGTGGTGCGTGACGCTCGTTCCGCTGCGCGCCCTCGGGCTCGACTGGTGGATGATCACGCGCCTGCTCGCGCTCGGCTGCGCGGCGCTGACGTGGTGGCTGCTCGTCGTGCTCGCGCGCCGCACGGCGCCGGGTGGTGTCCCGATCGTCAACGTCCCGTTGGCCTACCTCGCGCTCAACTACGCGACGCAGACGTACTTCACGAGCGGCGTCGAGGCGCCGATGGTGCAGCTCGTGGCCGTCGCGTTTTCGCTGTTCGTGCTCGCTCCCGACGTGCGGCTCGCGCAGTGGCTCGTCGGGCTTGCGCCGATGGTCCGCCACGAGCTCGCCCTGCCGCTCGCGATCGCGCTCGCGTGGCTCGCGTGGCGAGAGCGCCGCGTCCGCTGGACGCCGGTGCTCGTGGCGGCAGCGACGCTCGGCGCTTGGCTGCTCTTCCGCGTCGTGTACTACGCCGACTTCCTGCCCAACACCTTCTACCTGAAGGACGAGGTCAACTGGGGCCGCGGGATCACCTACCTGCACGACACGTTCTCGACCTACGGCACCTACTGGCTCCTTCCGGCGTTTCTGCTGCTCGCGCTCGCCCTGCGCCGCGAGCGCGGGCTCCTGCTCGGCGCGCGGGCCGTCCTGCTCGTCTGCGCGCTCGCGGTCTGCGCTTACGTCGCCAAGATCGGCGGCGACCCGCGACACTACCGCTACCTCGCCTTCCCGTTCGTCGTGCTCGCGTGCGCGTGGAGCGGCCTGCTCGAGCACGCGCTCGCCCGCTGGCCCGCCGGTTCGCGCCGCAACGGAGCGCGCCTCGCCGCGGGCGCGATCGCCTTCGGCACCTTCTTCCTCTACCCCGCGCAGCTCTCGAAGCATCCGTTCGGCCGTGACGCGACGCACACGAAGATCGACGAGATCAACGACGCGCAGTACCACCGCCTCAAGAGCGACCTCACCTACTCGCCGTGGACGCTCGCTCCCGACATCGAGCAGCTCGACGACGCGCAGCTCGACCTCGTCTACGGTGAGAGCCCGCTGCTTCCGGAAGGCCCCGTCGACATCCGCGACGAGTACGCGCGCTGGCGCGCCTCGGGCGAGACGCCCGCGAGCTACCCACTCACCACCATCGGCTGGTGCGCGACCTCGTGGCGCATGTTCACGCACACCTTCGTGCACTGGGACGGGCTCACCGACCCGATCCTCGCGCGCACCAGCGCGACCTCGTGGCGCGCAGCCCACAAGAAAGACCTTCACCCGCTCGGCGCCGATCTCGCGCGCTTGCGCTCCGAGTTCGGCTCGTCCCCGGATGCGTTCCGCCGTGCGGTGGAGGCCGGCGCGGCCCCGGCTTGGATCGCCGCCAACTTGGACTCGCTCGAGCGGATCGCAGCCAAGGCCTTCAACCGCCACGAGCTCGGACCGAACCTCGCGCTCGCGCTCGAGCGCATCCCGCGCATCGACCCTACGCGCTGAGCACGGGCTCCGCGACTTCGACAGGCGCGAAGCGGCCCGTGAAGTGAGGCAGATACTCGGGCCGGTACGTCATGCGCAGGCCGCGCAGGCTGCGCGCGCGCTGCGCGACGTCCGCCGCGAGCTCGACGACGCGATCGACATGGCTCTGCGTGTAGACGCGCCGCGGAATCGCCAGTCGCACCAGCTCGTTGCGCGCGCCCACGAAGCGCCCGTCGGGCGTGCGCTTGCCGAACATCACGCTCCCGATCTCGCACGAGCGGATCCCGCCGTGGAGGTACAGCTCGCAGGCGAGCACCTGTCCGGGGTAGTGCTCCGGCGGAATGTGCGGCAGCAGCGCGCGCGCATCGATGTAGACCGCGTGCCCGCCGGTCGGGCGCACCGTGCGATAGCCGACGGCCTCCAGCCCGTCCGCAAGGTACGCCGTGCTGCGCGCGCGATACTCGAGGTAGCTCGGCTCGAGCGATTCGTGCAGGCCCACGGCCATGGCCTCGAGGTCGCGCGCGGAGCAGCCGCCGTAGGTCGGAAAGCCCTCGGTCAGGATCAGCAGGTTGCGCGCGCGCAGCGCGAGCTCATCGTCGTCGAGCGCGAGGAATCCGCCCATGTTGACAAGCGCGTCCTTCTTGCCCGACACGGTGCAGCCATCGGCCAGCGAAAACACCTCGCGCGCGATGTCGAAGGGCGAGCGCCGCGACTGCCCGGACTCACGCTCGCGAATGAACCAGCAGTTCTCTGCGAAGCGACATGCGTCGAGCAGGAACGGGATCCGCGCGCTGCGCAAGATGTGCGAGACGCCGCGCAAGTTCTCGAGGCTGACCGGCTGGCCGCCCGCGCTGTTGTTCGTGATCGTCACCATTCCCAGCGGAATGTCCGCGCGCCGCTCGCGGACTAGGCGCTCGAGCCGCTCGAGGTTCACGTTGCCCTTGAAAGGGTGCGGATTCCCAGGGTCCGCGGCCTCGTCGATGACGAGGTCGAGCGCCTCGCCGCCGCCGTACTCGATGTTCGCGCGCGTCGTGTCGAAGTGGCAATTCGAGGGGATGACCTTGCCCGGCCCGCTCACCAGCGAAAACAGGATGCGCTCCGCGGCCCGCCCTTGGTGCGTTGGAATCACGTGCTTGTAGCCGCACAGCTCCTTCACGGCGCGCTCGAAGCGCGCAAAGGAGCGCGAGCCGGCGTAGCTCTCGTCGGCGCGCATCACCGCGGCCCACTGCTCGGTGGACATCGCCGCCTGCCCCGAGTCCGTGAGGAAGTCGAACGTCACGGCCTCCGCCGGCAGGCCGAACAGGTTGCGGCCGGAGCGCTCGAGCTGCTCCTCGCGTTCCGCGCGGGTGAGCTGCGCGAGGGGCTCGACGGTCTTGATCTTGAAGGGCTCGAAGATGACGGGGCACATGGCGGACGTTCCTCGCTGCGGGATTTCCCCCACGATCCGCCGCCCCCGGCGCGCGCGCCATACGCCGCGCGCCGACCCCGCCTGCGTCCCTTGTCGTAGTCGCGCGAGCGCCGCGCCTCAGCGCGCCCAGTTCGCGAGCTGCTCCGCGAGCCTGCGACCCACTTCGGTCTCGACCTCGATCACCTCGCTCGCGCCCACCGCGCGCAGGATGCGCGCCTGCCGATGGTCGCGCGCCCGCGCGATCACGCGCGCGATGCCGACTTCCTTCAAAGCGGCCACGGCGAGCACGGCGGACTCGAAGTCCTCGCCGACCGCGACCACGGCCGCGGCGCAGGCCGCCGCGTCGATCGAGCGCAAGGCCTCGACGTCGGTGGCGTCGAGCTCGACCGCGTAGGCGAGCTTCTCCTTGACGGCCTCGATCGACTCCATGCGCAGGTCGACGGCCATCACGGGACAGCCCTTCTCGGCGAGGCCGAGCGCGAGCGCCGAACCGAAACGACCGAGACCGACGACGAGGGTGCGCGGAGCCATGTGCAGGAACCTACCAGATGGGGAGATCAGCCGAAGGCAGCCGGAAACGCTCGCGCGACTGGAGGGATCCGACCGCGAGCGCCGCGGTCATGAAGCCCGTTCGACCGACGAACATCGCGAGCACGAGAATGAGGCGCCCCGCCGCCGAGAGCTCGGGCGTGATGCCCGTGGAGAGCCCCACCGTGCCGAGCGCGGAGAAAGCCTCGAACGCGAGCTTCAAGAACGGCAAGTCCTCGGAGAGCGTGAGCGCAAACAGCACGACTCCAAGGGTGATCAGGCCGAGCGTCGCGACGGCCGAGGCCCGGCGCACCGTCTCGGGGGCGAGCCGCCGACCGCTGAGTCGCGGCTCGTGGCCGCGCATCTCCCCAACGAAGGTCGCGAACAAGGTCGCCGCCGCGGTGGTCTTGATGCCGCCCGCCGTCGAGCTCGGGCTGCCGCCGATGAACATGAGCCCCATGGTCGCGAGCAGGGCCGGCGCGCCGAAGGCGCCGAAGTCGAGCGTGTTGAACCCGGCGGTGCGCGTCGTGACCGACGAGAACAGCGCCGCCATGCCCTTCTCCGCAACCGAGAGCGCGCCCATCGAGCCGCTCCACTCGAGCACGAGGAAGAACAGCGCGCCCGCGACGATCAGGAAGGCGGTCGACTTGAGCACGACGCGCGAGGCGTAGTCGTAGGGCCGCGCGATCGCGCGCTGGCCGCCCACGAGCGCCGCGAGCCTCGTGCGCGCGCGCTCCGCCATGGCGCGGTACACCGGGAATCCGAGCCCGCCGAGCACGATCAGTCCCATCAGGACGAACTGCACCCCGAAGCTGCCCGTGAAGTCCATCAGGCTGCGCGGGAAGAGCGCGAAGCCGGCGTTGCAGAAGGCCGACACCGAGTGGAACAGCGCGAACCACGCCACCGAGTGTCCCTCGAGCCGCGGATCGTCCCTCCACAGCAGGTAGAGCAGGACCGCCCCGCACAGCTCGATCGTGAGCGTCGTCGTGATGATCGTCCGCACGAGCCCGCGCAGGTCCGCGAGGTGACCAACGTCCATCATCGAGGCGTAGCGCACCTGCGCCATCAGGGACCCGTCGCGGATCAACGCCACCGCTGCGGCACCCAAAGTCATGATCCCGATGCCGCCGAACTGGATCGAGAGCAGCAGCACGAACTCGCCGAACGCGGTGTAGTGCGTGCCGACGTCGAACACGCTCAGACCCGTCACGCACACCGCGCTCGTCGCCGTGAAGAGCTCGTCGACCACGCTCACGCTGTCGACGTCGTAGACCGACCACGGCAGCGCGAGCAGGATCGTGCTGACGAGGATCATCACCGCGAAGCTGGTCGCGAGCAGCAGGTGCGGGCGCCGACCGAGCCGCGAGAGCAGCGTGGCCGTGAGGCGCGCGCGCCATTGGCTGGCGAGCGCCACGAAGGCGAGCGTGAGGAAGAACCCGTCGTAGACGCGGCAGGCGTGCACGTGCTGGGCTGCCTCGCTCGCGGAGGCGACCTGATCTGGCAAGAGCGAGAGCCGCGCGAGCAGCACCAGCAACCCGGCGCACAGGAGCGAGACCTCCAGCTGGAGCAGGCCCGAGCGGCGCCGCAGCCGCTCGCCCAAGCCGATCTCGCCCGCGATCCACAGGAGCAGACTCGCCTGCCCGCTCGCAGCGAGGACCGCCCCGGCCGCCGAGGGCGCGACCATGTCGCCGAGGATGGCCAGCGAGGTAGCCAGAGCCGCGAGCACGGTCTCCGAGGATGTGGCGGATCGCGCGGCCAAGACGGCGAGCAGTCTGCGCCGCAGGCGCGAGCGGCGCCAGCCCCGTCCCGGGACCGCCAGCCCTCAGGGCTCGTCCGCCGCCGTCCGCGACACCGGCAAGGCCACTTCGAGCAGCTCGTCCCATTGCTCGACGAGCAGCTCGCGCCAGTCCCCGGGCTCCCCGCTGCCGCAGTGGGCCGCCACGCGCCAGACGCCCGGCGGAAGCCCGCACAGGAACAGACGCCCCTCGCGCGGCGTCAGCTGGAGCGCGCCAGCCTCCCCGCTCTCGAGCGACACCAGCGGCCGCGCGCTCTCTTCGGCGAGCACCACAGCTCCCCCCTCGAGCGTCACGCGCAGGCATGCTCCGGGCAGGGTCACGTCCTGTTCGAGGCTGTCCGCGCGCAGGATGAGTCGCCCCACCTCGACACTGCCGTCGAGAGCGAGCGCCTGCACGCTCCAGTCGCCGCTGCGCAGCCGCGCGGCGACCCGCCCGAGCTCATCGCAGCGCAGGCGCTCGACCCAGCCGCGGCTCGTCTCGACGGCCAGCAGGTCGAGCGCCTCGTCGAGCACCCGGCCCGAGCGCAAGCGCACGAGCCCGCGCCACTCGACCATCGCATCCGGCATGCCCAAATCGAGCCGCGCGCTCTCGCCGTCCGCGATCACGGTGCTCGCGCTGCGCACCTCGCTCGCGCCCGGCTGCATGCTGGCTTCCGCGACAGTCACGGGTCCTGCGACAAGGCCAGCGCACGCGTAGCGGCCCTCCCCATCGCAGCGCAGCTCGCGCCGGACCGCCGCGCCGCCCGAAGCTTGAATCACGTGCAGCGCAGCGTGCGCCCACGGACGACCTTCACAGTCGAAGGCCTGC
>Ga0169931_10008151_pt1 | contig 15346 bp, 12 predicted proteins | sample Kivu_15m_20L_FD_129675 | JGI IMG/M metagenome (GOLD analysis project Ga0169931, IMG submission 129675) | Freshwater microbial communities from Lake Kivu, Western Province, Rwanda to study Microbial Dark Matter (Phase II) - Kivu_15m_20L... | ecosystem: Environmental > Aquatic > Freshwater > Lake... | reverse complement strand
TCGAGGCGCCGCATGGCGTCCACGATCACGAAGTGCTCGGCATGCGGCTGCCAACCCGTGTCCAGTGCTTCCTCGGGGCCTTCGATGGTGATGCGCACCTCACCCGAGCCGGTCAGCTCGTTGGGCACGCGGCGCCGACTGCGCGCCCCGAAGATGTCCTCACGTTCGATCACCTGCCACTCGGCCGCGTCCACGAGTGCTCGCACACGGGCGATGCCGTCGGCGTCGATGTTCACATCGAGTTCTCGTAGGTTGACCTCGGCAGCAGGGTGGACGAACCGGACGTCCGTCACGGCTTCGCCCCGCCGCCGCCGCCACCGAACTTCTTCTCGAACAACTTGGACTTCTTGGTGGCTTCAGCCTTGACCACGCCCAGGTTGATCTCGCGCTTGGTCTGCTCCGTGAGGGCGAACTCGACCTCTTTGTCCTTGAAGTTGATACCGATGCCGAAGCCGATGGAGCCCTTGCTCTCGAACACCTTGGACTCGGCGTCATCCTCGCTGCCGGTGATGGCCGACAGGGAGCCGGCTGCTTCGGAGATGCTGTCCTCGACCTGACCCTGTACGTCGCCCTTCATGGAGTCGATGTCGGCTTCGAGCTGAATACGCTCGCGCTCCTCGACGGACTTGGCGTCTTTCTTCTTCGTCTCGGTCTTGATCTGGCCCAGGACCCTGGATGCCATGTCGGTGACCTTGCCCGACACCTCGTCCCCGGCGAGCGCCGCCAGACCCGAGCTGAGGTTCACGTCGATGGACACTTCGTTGGTCTCCATCGTCATCTTCCCGGGCTTACCGCCGGTGCCGGGCTCGGAGATCCAGCGCGCCTCGTACTCGATGCTGGCCTCGACGGGGGCCGACAGCTCGAACGCCAGGTTGAAGCCGCGGATGGTGCGTCCCGTGGACTCCTGAGCGCCGCGAGCCCCGCCGGTCAGGCGACTGGCCCAGGTATCGGCCTTGGCCTTCTTGTCTCCCGCCTTCATGCCCTTCATCTCGAGAGAGGTCTTGTCGGTGCGCTTGCCCTCGGTGTACGAGGCCTTGGCGCCCATCTCGGCCCCGCCGACGCCGACCTCGGCGCCGATCTCGGCGATGCCGCCGGACTCGGCGTAGGTGTCCTCGTCGCCGCCCTCACCAAACGCCTTCTCCTCCGTACGCAGGGTCTTGCGCTCGGCGCGGCGGGCGCCCTTGGCACCGGTGTCGCCACCGAAGATGTAGTTCTGCACCTCGGCGGGCACCAGGTTCGACTCTGCCATGCGGCGGTACAGGGCGTACTGCAACAGGTCGCCCACCATGCCTCCGTCGGGGGCCTGCGCCTCGACGTAGCCGCCGATGGAACCCTTGATCTCGGCGATGCCAGCGCTGCCGCCACCCGACAACATGAGCTGGCAGCGGGCCTTGATCTTGCCGTCGGCCTTCTCGGCCGACACGCTGGCCGAGCCACCCACGAAGGCGCCGGGCGCCACCGGCACCTTCAACTCGATGGCGAATTCGGCCTCGTCGCCGTCCTCGGGAACCTGGTCGGACAGCAGCATGCCGATCTTGGTGAACAGGGTGGTCTCATCGCCACCGGTGTGCTTGCGCAACTTCGCCGCCGAGGCGTCGACCTTGGGGGCCTTGGCCGCCGCGGGGTCGCTGCTCTTCTTGTCGATGGTCTCCTCGAGGCCCTCTTTGCGGTCCTGCGCAAGGCCGAGGAACTTGAGGAAGCCTGCGTAGCGCTTCTGGACGTCCTTGTCGGGGTTGCCCTTTTCGTCGGCGTTCTCGTCGAGGTAGTCCTCGCTCCAGTCGATCATGGCGTTCACCTTCTGCAGCATCTGCGTGTAGAAGGGGACCATGGCCGGTTGGACATCGGACTTCGCCTTGATGGCGTTGTACTCGGTGAGCAGCTTCACGACGGCTTCCTTGTGAGTGCCCGAGGAGCTGAACATGCCCAGGTAGGTCCACGACTTGAAGTCGTCCACCGACACGAAGCGTCGTACCGAGCGTTGCGCCGAGCCGCCGCCACCCTCGGTGGCGACGTGAGCCAACTCGTGACCGATCAGGTGGTCGCCCTGGGACGTGCCGGGCTGGTAGGTGCCCTTGCGGAAGAACACGTCGTTGCCGGTGGTGAAGGCGTCGGCCTGCAGAGAGCGGCTGAGCGTGTCGGCGGTCGAGTCGGTGTGCACCCGTACGGCGGACATGTCGGTGCCGTAGGCGTCGGAGAAGTGCTGGGCTTCACGCGGCCGCAGCGATGCGCCAGTTCCGCGACGAGAGTCGATCTGGCGTTGGATGTCGTCGTCGACCTCAGCGCCCCCCAACGGGTCGCTCCCGGCAGCGCGGCGAACGTCGGTGGGCTCGCTGGTGCGCAGCGACGACACCGCGCCGTCGGCCATCTTGTCGGCGAGGCGCTCGTTCGGGTCGTCCGCACGGCCAACGGTCAGACGGCGGCGCACCGGTGGCGCCGCCGTGTCCACGTTGCCGGCGCTACGGCTCGGGCGGTCGTTGGCGAGGAGTTGCTCGGCCTCGAGTTCGAAGTCGTCGTCGAACATGTGAATCTCCGTTCCTACCGACGGTCGGTACCTGTGCCCGGCCCTCTGGCCCTAGTGTGCCACACTTCAGTCGCGGCTGGTAGAAAGTTACTGCCGGTTTTTCAAAGAAACTTTCTGGCGAGGTGGGTTCATGGGACTGCAGGTGGTCAACGGCGCCATGATGATGTGCGCGTTCGGTGCTGCACCCAGCACGCTGACGGTGTTGCCCGTCAGCATGACGCAGGCCTGCGGTGCCTTCGCCGCCAACATCATGGACAACGTGCCGATGCTGAACATCGCACCGTTCGGCGTGTGCATGTCCATGGCGAACCCGCAGGTGGCCGCCGCCACGGCAGCGGCGCTGGGGGTGTTGACCCCTATGCCATGTCAGCCCGTGGTGCCGGGGCCATGGAGTCCGGGTTCGCCCACGGTGATGATCGGCGGCAAGCCGGCGGTGAACAACTCGTGTATGGCGAACTGTGCCTGGGGCGGCGTGATCACGTTCAGCATGCCCGGTCAGTTCACGGTGATGACGGCGTGACGTCCTGACGCCGTGGCGTGGTCAGGCGGGTGCGCCGCCCCCGCCGCCCCCATCGCCGCCGCCACCGCCACCACCGCCACCGCCACCACCACCGTCACCTGAGGTGGTGCTCGGGGCGGCGGCCGGGGCGGCGGCGTCGATCGAGGTGGGCAGCGCATCGTTGGTGGTCACCACCACCTGACCGGTGCGCAGGTCGATCCGGGCCCCGAAGCCGAACGTGTCGTTCTGGTCGGCCTGCTCGCCATCGGCGGTCACCTGCTCCTCGTCCAGTTGGAGCTGCAGTTCTTCCTGCTCTTCGGAGGTGTTCGACTCGGCGGCCTCGCGAACGCGCTGTTCGATCACGTCGGGCAGTGTCGGCGTGATGGCGTCGATCTGCTCGCGCAATTGCTCCCGCTCATCGCCGGACACCCCGCTCAACTCGTCCGCCAACTGGGCGTCGACCAGTTCGACGACACGGTCGACCGTGATGCCGAGATCCTGACCGAACGCGTTCTTCTCGAATTCGGTCGCGGCGTCATCGACGTCGACCTCCATGAGCAGCCGATGCTCGGCGATGTCGATGTCGCCGCCACCCGACTCGTCCTCGGGACGCCGGAAGCGGGCCTCGTAGTCACCGGCCACCTCGAAGGGGTTCTCCAGCCCCAGTTCGGCCGAGACCTCCTGCAGCGAATCCTTCTGCTCCTCGTCCTCGGAGCGGTCGGAGCCTGCGGCCTGCTTGTCGGACTTGGCCTGGCGCACGTCGTCGAGCATCGCTGCGGCCGTGCCGCTGATCTGCGCCAGGCTGTCGGCCTGGTCCTTGGTGGCGTCGTTCTGGGGCAACTGGTCCTTGGCCGCCTCCTGGGCCTCGGCGGCGTTGACCACATCCTTGAGCCGCTGCTCGCGCTTGGCCAGGTCGGCGGCGTCGCCCTTTGCCTCGTCGCTGGGCGCTGCCTTGTCGGCACTCGGCAGCGCGGTGGGGTCTTTCTCGGCGGCCTTGTCGGCCGGTTGTTCACCCGACTGAGCCAGCTTGGCGACGTCCTCGGGTGACGTCGCCGTTGCAGGCGCCGGCGTCTCCTGCTTGGCCTTGTCGTCGCCCTTGAGAGCGTCGTATCCCTGCTTGGCGGCCATCGCGGCGCCCACCAGGCCCATGAGGCCCCAACCGGACTCCTCGGGTTCGGGCTCGGGCTCCTTGCTCGACTCCTCTTTCTCGACGAAGCGGCGCAGCGGTTGGTCGCTTTCGGCATCGCGGCTGTCGACGGCGAGTTGCTCGACGGCGTTGCTCAGCAGGGCGTCGCCTTCGGGTGTACCCGGCAACGCCACGCCGCGTCGGAAGAAGATGTCGACGCCGCGTGCCACCACATCGGAACCCGCCGCCTCGCAGATGGCGTTGGCGTTGCCGTCCGTGTGCACGTGGAGGTTCGACACGTCGTGCCCCAGGGCCTTGGCAAAGCGGGCCACCATCTCGGGGGACAGCGGCGCCGCTGACGACGCCTGGGCCGCCTCGGTTCGCCTCCACACCTGTTCGTCGACGCCGGGACTGCCGGGCGACTCGATCAACTGTTTGGTGCGGGCGACGGGCTTGGGGCCCTTCTCGTCCTCTTTCAGCGTGGCCATGGCGCTGTTGGCGTTCTTCTCGGCCTGGCGTTCTTCGGGCTTCAACGATTTCCGAGTGGTCCCCGGGTCGAAGCGTCGCGCTGTCTCGGGCTCGGGCGACTCGTGGAACACCAGCTTCTTCGCCAGATCCAGCAGACGGTCGTCCAGATCGAAGAACATCTCTCAAGTCTGACACAGGTACCGCACTGGATGGCCAGGTACTCGTAGAAAAATTTCGTGAGCGGTGATGATCGTGGTGGTGCGGTCGGCGGTGAACCGTGGGGGAGAATGGTGAGGTGGCGTCCGCAACGGTGCACCGGGTCCTGGTGGTGGAGGACGAAGCTCTCGACCGGGCCTTCGTCGCGGAGGCACTGCGTTCGCCCTCCCATGAGGTGATCGAGGCCGGCGACGCATCCGGGGCGCGCCACGTGTTGGCGCACCAGCACGTCGACCTCGTGATTCTCGACCTCGTCCTCCCCGACCAGCACGGCCTCGAGTTCCTGGCCGGCATCAGGGTCAGCGATCCAGTGCCGGTTCTCGTGCTCAGTGGGACCACGGCCGTGTCCGAGCGCATCGCGGCGCTGAGGGTCGGGGCCGACGACTTCGTGGTGAAGCCAGTCGATCCGGGGGAGTTGTCTGCTCGCTGCGGGGCACTGTTGCGGCGGGCGGGTCAGGGCGTTCGTCTCGCAACTCGAGGTGCGGCGCGTGTGCGTGGGCCGGGCTTCATGCTCGACGTCGACCGCCGTGAGGTGGCTGTCGACGACGCACCGGTCGACCTGACGCCGATCGAGTTCGAGTTGCTGGCCTATCTGGCGGCACGGGGTGGGCAGGTGGTGTCGAGGGCGGAACTGGGCCGCGAAGTGTGGAAGGCGCCAGCGGGTCGTGACATAGCAGCCACCGTCACCGAGCATGTGCGGCGAGTGCGTCTGAAGATCGGAGACGGCACACACGGGCGTCAACGACTCCGCACCGTGCGTGGTATCGGCTACCGACTCGTGCTGTAGGCCGGTCAGTCGGCCTCGCTGTTGTTGGTACGGCGTGTTTTCGCTGTTGCTTGATTGATATTCGTCCTGCGCGTCGATCAGTTTTGTCTGCCTCCGGGCCTGGGCCACGGGGGCAATTCGGCTGATTCTCAGGGGTTGGAGCCGGTGGCGCGGCCGTCGAGGCCCCTCCTGCGGGGCCCGTCGTTATGGTGCAAGTAGCCGTGTTGTGACACAACATATCCACAACGGCATAACAAATGCCACACAACGGAGTCGGGGGTGACCAGGAAATCCAGTCGCTGGGTCTGGTTCTGGCGCGCCTGGAGCACGAACTGCGCTCGCCGTTGCAGGCCGTCATGGGCTTCGCCCGTCTGTTGCTCGATCGGGTGCCCGAGTCCGAGCGCGGTCTGGTGCAGAAGCTCCTCGCTGGCACCGAACAGTTGGTCGAACTCGTGGACGAATTGTCCGTCGAGTGGGTGACCGGACCCCTCGCTCGGTCGGCTGAGGGCTCGGTGGCCGAGGTGGTGGCGCGCAGTCTGGCGTTGGTCGACCTGGTGGCCGTCGAGCGCGGCGTGACCCTGGAGGTGTTGGGGACCGATCTCGACGTCCCGGTAGCCCCGGCCCTCGGCGTCACGCGGCTGACACAGGTGCTGGTGAACCTCATGTCGAACGCAGTCGGTGTCGCTCCGGTCGACTCGGTCGTGACGCTCACGTTCGAGGACGATCCCGATCGGTTCGTGTTCACGGTCGACGACGACGGCCCGGGGGTCGCGTCGGGCGACCAGGTGAGCATCTTCGAACCCTTCGTACGGCGTTCGACGCGCCCCGGCCGCGGCCTGGGCCTCTATGTGGTGAAGATGCTGGTCGAGGCCGTCGGCGGAACCGTTGCCGTCGAGCCTCGCTCGGGTGGCGGGGCGCGCTTTCGCGTCGTGGTTCCCCGCACGGCGACATGAGCCACAGCGGCCGGGCGTGCCAACATCGTGGCGTGCACGGTGCTCGCCTCGAAGCGAAACTCGAACGACTCGACGAGGTGCTGTGCGAACTGGACCGCGTGGTCGTGGCCTTCAGCGGTGGTGCTGATTCGACGTTTCTTGCTGTCGCGGCTGTGCGGTCCCTGGGTGTCGGACGGGTCGAGGCCGTCACCGCCGTGTCGCCCTCGCTCGCGGCGCGAGAGTCCGCCGACTGCCGTCGACTGGCAGAGCAGTGGGGTTTGGTGTGGACCGCTGCCACCACCGACGAGATGGAGCGTGCGGCGTATCGCCTGAACGACGCGCAGCGGTGCTGGCACTGCAAGAGCGCGCTCATGGACGTTCTCGAGCCCCTCGCTGCGGCCCGGTCGGCGACCGTCGTGCTGGGAGTGAACGTCGACGATCTGGGAGATCACCGGCCGGGACAGCAGGCCGCAGCCGACCGCGGCGCCCGGTTCCCCCTCGTCGAGTCGGGTTTTTCCAAGGCCGATGTGCGCGAGGCCTCGCGCCAGTGGGGTCTGGACACCTGGGACAAGCCGGCGGCTGCGTGCCTGGCGAGTCGGATCCCGTACGGCACCGAGGTGAGCGTGGCGGTGCTGTCCCGGGTGGAGCGTGCCGAGGAGGCGCTGCGCTCGCTGGGGCTCTCCGGGTCGCTGCGGGTGCGTCACTACGGCGACGTGGCCCGTATCGAGGTCGAGCCTGCCCGCATCGCACACCTGGTCGAGCGGCGCGACGAGGTGGTGCAGGCACTGCGTACGGTGGGCTACCGCTACGTGACGGTCGACCTCGAAGGCTTCCGTTCGGGCAATCTGAACTCGGCGCTCTAGATTCGCCCCGTTTGGTAGTGGGGACGTGCCGGGGAGGCAACCATGAAGCTGTCCATGATGATCAACTACGCCGGCGGGTTCAAGCAGGCGGCCCAGCGTGTGGTCGAGCTGGAGAAGGTCGGCCTGGACGTGGTGTGGATCCCCGAGGCCTACAGCTACGACGCCATCAGCCAGGTGGGCTATCTGGCCGCCAAGACCGAGCGGGTCGAGATCGGCACCGGCATCGTGAACGTGTACAGCCGTACTGCGACGCTCATGGCCATGACCGCTGCGGGCTGTGACGAGGTGAGCGACGGCCGGTTCATCCTGGGTCTGGGCGCTTCGGGTCCCCAGGTGGTGGAGGGGTTCCATGGGGTGCCCTACACCCAGCCCATGCAGCGCATCAAGGAGTACATCGACGTGTGCCGCATGACGTGGCGGCGCGAGAAGGTGGACTACCAGGGCAAGACCGTCCAGATCCCGCTGCCCGAGGGCCAGGGCACGGGCCTGGGCAAGGCGCTCAAGCTCATCAATCATCCGCAGCGGGCGAACATTCCCATCTGGTGGGCCAGCCTCATGGGACTGTCGGTGGAGGCCACGGCCGAGATGGCCGACGGGTGGCTGCCCATCTTCTTCATTCCCGAGAAGTTCGGAGAGGTGTGGGGTGACCAGTTGAAGGCCGGCCTCGCCAAGCGTCCGGCGTCGATGGCGCCCCTCGAGATCTCGGCCGGTGGCATGGTGGCCATCGGGGAGGATCTGGTGGGCGATGCCCAGTCCCGCATCCTCGACTTCTCACGACCCAACGCAGCGTTGTACGTGGGCGGCATGGGTGCTCGGGGCAAGAACTTCTACAACACCGTCGCGTCGCGCTACGGCTACGTGGACGAGGCGAAGCTGGTGCAGGACCTGTATCTGGATGGCAAGAAGGACGAAGCGGCGGCGGCTATCCCGTTCGAGCTGATCGAGAAGACCAACCTGGTGGGGCCCCGCAGCTACGTGGCCGAGCGAGTCGCCGCCTACAAGGAGGCCGGCGTGACCATCCTGTCGGTGAACCCGGTGGGTGGGAACGACGTCAAGACCATCGAGACGCTGCGCGAGATCATCGACAGCGTCTGAGCCGCGGGGCGCTTTGGCCGCGCCTGCCGCGCTTTGGCGGCAGCCAGGTACGTCCCCGGCGGCCTGACCTGCGGCGTTGCGAGTGGTACGGCTGCCAAAGCGCAGCAGGCGCGACCAAAGCCCGGACCGAGCCTGGCACCCCGCCGCGCTACACGTCCCAGGCGGCGGGCAGGGTGCGCCGGCCCCACAGGAAGAACGGGGCGATGCGCTCGCTGGGCCCATCGGCGCGCAGGTTGGGCAGGCCGCCGAGAATCGCCCGCAGTGTGTGCTTGGCCTCCAGCCGGGCCAGCGGCGCACCCAGGCAATAGTGCGGCCCGGCGCCGAAGGCCAACTGCCGACGCACCTCGGACGGCTCACGGTCCAGGCTGAACACCTCGGGGTCCCCGAAGGCCTGCGGATCGTGGTTCGCGGCGCCGTACAGCATCATCACCTTGGCCTCGGCGGGAATCTCGACCCCGTGCATACTCACCGGACACGTCGTGGTGCGGAACAACCCCAGCACCGGTGCGTCGTAGCGCAGGCTCTCCTCGATGAGGGCGTCCACCAACCCCAGATCGGCCTGCACCCGGGCCATGAGATCTGGACGCTCCATGAGGCGCCACAGGGCGTTGGTGATCAGTGAGGTGGTGGTCTCGTTGCCGCCCACCAGCAACTGCACACACGAGCCCAGAATCTCACCCGGCGTGAGCATGGCGCCCTCGTCTTCGGCGCGCACCAGACCCGAGATGAGGTCGTCGGGCAGTGGCTCGCCGTCGGCCAGCAGTTGCCGCCGTTGCTTGATATGCGCCAGCAGGTAGGCGCCGAGCGCTGCGAGATCCTCATCGTGGGAGGAGGGGTCCTGGCTGCCCAGGCGCGCCACGGCGGCGTCGGACCACACCTTGAACTGGGCGCGGTCCTCGGGCGGCACGCCCATCATGGTGGCGATGGTGATGGTGGGCAGGGGATACGCCACCTCGTGGTGCAGATCCGCTCGGCCTCGGGTGGCGATGCCGGCCACCAGGTCGTGGGCCAGGCCCTCGATGAAGGGTTCCAGTTCGGCGACGGCCTTGGGCGTGAAGGCCTTCTGCAGCAGGCGCCGGTAGGCGGTGTGCTGGGGCGGGTCGGTGAACAGGCCGCCCTGCGAGGTGAAGCGTGGCCCCTGACCGTGGATACTGGACCACGTGTGGGTGTCGCGCAGGGCGGCGGCCACGTCGTCGAAACGGGTGAGCGACCAGAACGGCGGGTCGAAGCCGTCGAAGTGCGGCACCGGGCACCGGGCCAACAGGTCGCGGTACACGGCGATGGGGTCGGCGATGGTGGCGGGGGCCAGGGGGTCGTAGTCGACGGCGTCGGCGCTCATGGCACCGTCGTAGCACTCAGCCCGGCACGATGCCGTGGTCGAGGGCGTCAATGCTCGACAGCGGTGGGGAGGCGGGTGAGGCCACCGACGATCACCGCGACGTGTGCTGGTGTGGGGGAGTCAGGGTCGACGAGGTGAAGGGGATGTCACCAGCCAGTGGACCGACGGAGAGGTGGCTGGGACGACCACCTGGGCCGACCGGCTTCGTTGAGGACTCACGGCGAACGCGCCGAGGGACGCCATTGCAGAGACTGCCACTGCAACCCCGGCTCGAGAGCGCATCTTTGGAGACCCCCGCAAAAAGGATAGACGAATCCGTGTGGGTGAATTGATGAAAGGTTGTTAAAGCCGGAGGCACCGCCACTCGTCCGCCGTCACAGCGGGCTGCGCAACCACCACGTGCTGGCCAGCCACGCCGCCGTCCACAACACCAGGGCAGCCAGTACCCAACGCCAGGTGGTCTCGTCGGGTGCGATCACCGGATCGCCCAGCGTGGCGGCCAGGCGCTCCCTGATGGCGTCGTAGGCAGCCACCAGGCTGTCGAGGGTGGGCGCCACGTAGGCCCCCCCGTTGGTGAGTTCCGCCACACCCGCCAACTCGACGGTGTCGACGGGTACCGGGACCAGTTCGCCGGTCTCGGGAAGCATGACGATGCCGTCCGGTGTGCCGAAGGCGATGGTCGACACCGGGATGCCGGCATCGGCAGCGACCTGGGCGCCCTCCAGTGTGGGCGCACCCATCGTCGTGGTGCCGTCGCTCAACAACACGATCACACCGGGAACATCGTCACCCCGGGGTGCACCGGGTGCATCGGGTGCATCACCTTCCGCCGAGGTGGCCCCGATGACGACGTCGACCGCGGCGCGTAGTGCGTCGCCGATGGCCGTGCCCTCACCCAACTGCAGACCTTCGATACCGCGCCGCACCAGGTCATGGTCGGTGGTCGGGGGCGTGAGTACCCGAACCTGGCCACTGAAGGCGATCAGCGACAACTGAACCGTCGGGTCGACCTGTTCCACGAAGTCGACAGCAGCCTGCTGGGCGGCAGCCAGGCGACTGGGCGCAACGTCGGTGGCCATCATGGACAGCGACACGTCGAGCACGATGGCCACCCGCCCCGACACCTCGGCCTGCACCAGGCGGTCGTCGTACGGGCGGGCCAGTGCCACGATGCCGGCGGCCAGACCCACGAGCGACAGTGCCGCCACCACGTGGCGGCGCCACCCGGGCCGTGACGGGGCGATGGCGTCCAGCAGGGCGACGTTGGTGAACTGCACCACGCGCCGCCGACGACCCCGCTGCCCCCAGGCGTACAGGGCCACCAGTACGGGCAGGGCCGTCAGCAGCCACAGTCGCTCGCTCGCCAACCACTGGTCAGGGATCATCGGCCCACCATGCGCGGGTGCAGCACCTGAGTGCGGCGCCGTTGCACATGCGCCACGACGGTCGACAGCCAGTCGTCGGCCGTGGACACCACCAGATGATCAGCCCCGGCCGCCAGGATGCGGCGTCGGTGCTCGGCTCGTTGCTCGGCGGCCGCCGTGGCGTACCGCTCGCGCACGCTGCGGGTCAGACGCACTTCGCGCCGGACTCCCGTGGCGGGATCGGCCACCGTGAGCTGGCCCAGGTCGCCCAGGTCCAGTTCGCGTGGGTCCACCACCTCGACGGCGAGCAGGTCGTGGCGTTGGCCCAGCACACCCAACGGGCGCTCCCAGCCACTGGCGAGGAAGTCGCTGACGACTGCCAGGAAACCGCGCCGCCGTTCGGTCGCAGCCAGGCGCTCGAGGGCCGTGGCCAGTGCACTGGCACCGGTGGGGGCGGGTTCGGGGGCGCCCAGCGCCACGAGGCGTCCGACGATACCGCGCACCTGGTCGCGCCCCGGCCGGGGAGGCACCACCTGCAGGTCACCGCCGGCCACGACGACGGCCCCCACCCGGTTCTGGTGGTGAGCGCTGAGGAAGCCGATCGCCGCTGCCATCCCGGTGGCCACGGTGAACTTGTCGGACGAGGCGGTTCCGAAGCGCATCCCGGCCGAGGCGTCCACCACCAGCCAGGCCTGGAGATCACGGTCGGCCACCTGATCTCGGACGTGCACCTGCGATGTGCGGGCGGTGACACTCCAGTCGATGCGGCGCACGTCGTCGCCGGGCTGGTACGGGCGTGTGTCGCCCGGCTCGCTTCCCTGACCGGGTGTGAGGCCCCGGTGGTGTCCGTGCAACTGACCGTCGATACGCCGGTCGACCGCCAGTTCCAGTCGGCGCACTGCCTGGGCGACGCGCTCGGTGTTCAACACGCCCGTGTCACCGGCCGGCCGGGACGCTGCCGAGCAGTCGCTGGATCACGTGCTCGGGTGTGAGGTCGCGGGCCACAGCGTCGTAGGTGAGCAGCAGTCGGTGCCGCAACACCTCGGGAACCAGGTCGAACACGTCCTGCACCGTGGCCTGGTCGCGGCCCTTGAGGAGGGCCAGGGCCCGGGCTCCGCGCACCAGTGCCAGGGTGGCCCGAGGACTGGCCCCCAGTGCGACGACGGTGGCCAGATCGGGCAGGCCGTACCCGACGGGATGCCGCGTCGCCTGCACAAGGTCGACGGCGTACTGGGCGACGGAGCGGTCCACGTGCACGGTGCTGGCGGCCTGCTGGACCTCGCGCAACTGTTCGAGGTCCATGACCTGACGCACCTCGGGGGCCTGTACCGACATGCGCTCGACGATGGCCATCTCCTCCGCCGCGCTCGGGTGCGTCATGACGACCTTCATCATGAACCGGTCCCGCTGGGCGTCGGGCAGGGGGTAGACCCCCTCGGACTCGAGGGGATTCTGGGTGGCGATCACGAAGAACGGCGCCGGTACGGGATAGGTGTTGCCTCCCAGGCTGACCTGGCGCTCGGCCATGGCCTCCAGCAGTGCCGACTGCACCTTGGCGGGCGCCCGGTTGACCTCGTCGGCCAGCAGGAGGTTCACGAACACCGGGCCCAACTCGACGTCGAAGGTCTCGCCCGAGGGCCGGTAGATGCGCGTGCCCACGATGTCGCTGGGCAGCAGGTCGGGGGTGAACTGCACCCGGGCGAAGCTGCCGCCGACGCTGCGGGCCAGGGTTTCGGCGGCGAGTGTCTTGGCCAGGCCGGGCACGCTCTCGAGCAGGCAGTGCCCCCCCGACACCAGGCCCACCAGCAGGCGTTCCAGCAGGCGGGTCTGCCCCACGATGGTGCGGCGCATCTCGAGCAGTACCTGCTCGAGCAGCACCGACGCCGCTTGTGGTGTCATCGCCTCACCGAGGTGAGTTGGTCGAGCAGTCGTTCGGCCTGGGTCATGATGTCGCGCACCACATCACCGGCTGGGGTGAGTTCGGAGATGGCGCCCACACCCTGGCCACACGGCATGAACTCTCGGCGCACGTCGACCTGCGTGCCGCTGGGGGCACCCAGGTGATTGGCGCCGGCTTTCCCCGACACCATGGCCTGCTCGGGGAACTTCTTGAGTTCCTCGGGGTGCTCCTCGAAGTGGTTGGTCCAGTCGTTGCGCACGACCCGGCACGTCTTGCCGGTGAACGCCCGCGAGATCACGGTGCCGTCCTCGGGCAGCGCCAGCAGTGTCTCTTTGTAGCCACTCACGGCCCGGGCTTCGGGCGTGGCGATGAACCGGGTGCCCAGCCACACGCCGTCTGCCCCCAGCGCCAGCGACGCCACCAGGCCGCGCCCGTCGAACAGGCCGCCGGCTGCCACCACGGGCACCTGGGCACCCACGGCGTCGACCACCTGGGGCACCAACGCCATGGTGGCCACGGTGCCGGTGTGGCCACCGCCCTCGGTGCCCTGGGCGACCACGAAGTCACAGCCACTGGCCACGGCGGCCACGGCGTGACGCACCTTGCCGCACATGGAGCCCACGAGGATGCCGTGGGCGTGCAGTTCGTCGATCGCCTCGCGGGGCACACCCAGGCCGGCGACGAAGATCCGTGCACCGCCACCGATGACGCTCTGGACACCCCGCTCGACCTGGCCGGGCAGGGCGGTCAGCAGGTCGACGCCGAACGGCTTGGAGGTGAGCCGCTTGACGGCGGCGATCTCGTCGTCGAGTTCGTCGGGGCCCATCGTCGAGGCGCCGAACGTGCCGATGCCACCGGCCTCACTGACGGCGCCCACCAGTTGGTGGTACGAGACTCCGCCCATACCGGCGAGCATGATCGGGTGTTCGATGTCGAGCAGGTCGGTGAGACGTGTGCGCATGCCTCGAACCGTAGATCAGCCCGCAGACACCGATGCACCCGGCAGGTTCAGGAACCCCCGGTGCCATCGTGACGGCGTGGCGATGACGGCACGGGGTTCGTCCTCGAACATCCAGCGGGCGAAGCGGGTGCGGTTGGTCTCGCTCACCCGACCCAGCACCCCGATGGCGCCGCGCGCGCCGATGCGGTGGGACAGCACCTTGCCCAACACCTGCGACATGCGGTGGTCGGCCACCAGATGGTGGCGAACCGCCAGTCGGTACGCCCGACGCACGGCTGCGGGGTCATGGGCCAGCTCGCCGGTGGCGGCGTGGGCGGCCTCCACGCCGGTGAGCAGTGCCTGGCCGATGCCTTCGCCGGTGAGTACGTCGGTGGCCCGCACGGCGTCACCCACGAACAGCACTCGGCCGGTGCCGGTGACGGCCTGGTGGATGCGGGCTGGGATGGGCCAGGCCGTGTGGCGGTCTTCCATCTCGAAGCCGTCGCCCAGCGCGGCGCGCACATGGGGTCGGGCCAGCAGGTCGCCCCACAGGGACTTCATGTCCTGAATGCGCCGTTCGCCGTCGCGCAGGACGCCGAAGCCGATGTTGGCGCGGCCGTCGGGTAACGGGAACGACCACGCGTACCCGGGGAGCAGGTCCTCGTCGAACCACACGTACAGGTGCCGGCCGGCGGGCCCGGTGACGTTGCGGGCGTACTGGCGAAAGGCGTGCCACTCGCCCAGGTAGCCGGGCTCGGCGAGGCCGAGCGCCTTGCGCACAGGGCTCCACATGCCGTCGGCGGCGATCACGGTGCGGGCTGCCACCTCGCCCAGGCCGGTCACCTCGACGCGCACGTCGGTGGGGGAGGCGGGCAGGAACCCGGCGAAACCGTGACCCTGGGCTATCTCGGCGCCGGAGCGTTCGGCCAAGGTGACGAGTGCTGCGTCGAGTTCGCGACGTGGCGCCACCGCTGCGTACCGGCCACGCCCGGCGGGAAGCGCCACGTGTACTTCGCGACCGGTGGGACTGCGCAGCCAGGCCCCGTCGACATCGCACCACGAGGCCACGCTGCCGGCGTCGAAGCCGAGATCGTCGAGTTGGCGAAGGGCCAGGGTGGTGAGGCCGTCGCCACAGCACTTGTCGCGGGGGAACGTCGCCTTGTCGACCAGGAGCACTGAGGCTCCCGCCCGTGCGGCGGTCACGGCGGCAGCGCTGCCGGCGGGTCCGGCGCCGATCACCAACACGTCGTAGGTGGCCTTCATGACCCCGGAAAGGCTAACGGGGGCCCTGCGCAGGTACCTCTCGCGATTCCCCTC